>Ga0099364_10008283_pt1 | contig 14652 bp, 9 predicted proteins | sample TergutTh196P3_FD_73070 | JGI IMG/M metagenome (GOLD analysis project Ga0099364, IMG submission 73070) | Microcerotermes parvus P3 segment gut microbial communities from Pointe-Noire, Republic of the Congo - Th196 P3 | ecosystem: Host-associated > Arthropoda: Insects > Digestive system > Gut ... | reverse complement strand
CAACCCATAGATGTAGGAAAAGTTACCAATTCTGCTTCTTTTATAGTGGAAATTTTTCCTTTTTCAACAGTGAAAGCCATAATAAATACTCTTTCAGGTTCCATAGATTCAGAAATCAATGAATATGCAATATAGTTGTGAGAGCTTTCAATAATATTTACTTTGCAAGGATTACCTCTAAATTTTAAATATACCGAAAGTACTCTATCTGAATTATTGGCTGTCATCGCGAGATAACATTCAGGGGTAACTAAATTCTCAAAACTAGAGATATTGGCGTCAAATTCATCTAGAGATTCATAATTATACAACGACATTAATACTTTAATACCTAACGCTTCTTGGCGTTTAAATGAAGAAATATTAAAGTATAAAGCTATAATAGTAATTGTTATTATTATAGCTGTAATACTTAACATAACAGTCATTCTATGACGATACAATAATTTTAACAAAATCAAACTCCTTTCAGCAAACTTTGAACTTTTTCACGAGAATCCAAAGGATACTGTTCTAAAAAAGAGTCAAAGTGCTCTTCACCTAAAAACTTGATGTCATATACAAGAGAATATCTACCCTTAGGTAAAAAATATCTGCCTTCTCTACCATCAGATATAAAAGCACCTAAATCACTGTCCTTGGATAGAATACCTGATACTATACTTTCGCCAGAATTAGAATACAATAAAATAAACTCCTCATTAGCAGGATTTTCTATTTCTTTTCTGGCATTTGCTTCCCCTAAATATGTGAGTTTTAATAATCTTCCGGGTACGATTGTACCACCAATAGGTGTTATTTCTACCGCATTTTCGAGAATATTAGAAACTTCACTAATACGAGAAGATACCCGAGTAAAAGAATCTTTAGCGAGTTGATACGGTGTATTTTCTCTAAAGTCACCATCTGCTCGAGTACTATCAAGAGTATTCTGCAAATCATCTAACTCTTCTTTTAAATTCTCCAACTCTTTTTCTAGTCTTATTTTTTCAACTGGACTAATTTCCATAAATACTCCTTATAAACAACTTATTATAGCAGGAACTTTAAATAAATTTTCTTCAGGCTGTGGTACAGTTATTTTCCTGAAATCACCAGACCTATCCCACGAAGATATTTCACTTATAGAGTATCTGGAAAGACCAACAGTGGTTAAACCTCTACGATTACGCTTATCTAACAAATCTTGTATTACTGAAAAAGAATTTCTACGTTGTTCACTCTTTATAACAGTAAAGAAACAAACATCAGCAGATATATAAGTTTCATAATCAATACCAGTCATTACCCTTGAAGGCATTTCAGAAGATAGAATAAAAAGTCTTTTTATTTCTAAAGTGTCTAACATTGGGGCTACTTTGAATCCAGCTTTTAAAGCATGTTGCATGCAACTATAAGCCCAAGTTAACTTACTATGACCAGATGGTGCTAAAAATAAAACACTCCTATTTGGAAGTTGACCTGATGAGAATATTTCATGTACTTTTTCAAGCTGTGAAACATATGATTCAACTAATCTATTACCTCTAGAATTATTGTGTGACACCCAAAATATATCAGAAGACCAATTTTTACCAAAATAATTTCTGGGAACATTACACTTTTCCAATTCTAGAACTAAAGAAGTTACATCTTGTTTAGTTAAAGGTACGGATTTACCATCAAATCCACATTCGGGACATACTCTATCAAGAAATCCTAACCCAGCACATGTACCACACATTCCAATATTCCTCCTTATTTAAATGAATTCATCCTACTAATATCGACTTTACCTGCAAAGAAATCACAAATAGCTTTACCCCATTTAGTAACCCTATCACCATTGGCAGGAAATCCCTTCATACCGCTTAATATGGAAACAGATTTAGGTCTAACTTTTAATAATTCAGGAATAGCTGAATCAGGAAATATGATATAGGGCTGACATTGTGATTTATATGCCAAAGAACCCCTTAATTTTATAAGATTTTCCCTTTCAATATTTTCCGCTGAATTATCATTAACACTCATAATTTTTCCTCCTAAAATAATATTTTCAACTTATAAGTATATGCACTCAGTGCCTTATCATAAAAGATAATTAAAACAAACTGTAAACCCAAATTTTATGATTTTTTATCATTCCTCATAGCATCTAGGACGAATAACATAGTATCCACCAGATGTATCTTGAAATGCAGGACGAACTCCTATTTTTTCTTTAGTATTCCAAGCCTCCAACGACAATGGAACACCATTATTCACCTTAAAAGAAGTATCACGTTTATTTAGATTTTTAGAGATTTCAACAGACACAGTAGGTGTTCCAAGATAAAAATAAACATGACGATTGGATCCAAATTTAGCTATAATATCTCCAGGTTGTAAACCGCCTGGAACTAAATCAGGCAGAGTAAGTATATTTTTAGCTGTATCAGGACCATATACACGGGTTAAACTCATATCATATACCTTGTCTTCATGCGTAACTAAACGTGTACCTGGAGGTTCGTCCACATTCATATCATTAGCTAATAATCTGATAATAAAATGCTCCCCATCAGGTCGAATTTGACCCAATGACAAACCTGCACTAACTAAGGATGAACAATCAAATATACGTCTATCATAATATAATAAATCTATGTCAGGGGTAATTCCGGGCTCATAAGGCAAACCATCTTTTCTAACATATAACCAATTGTGCAGATATGCCAAATCATTTGAAGGGATAGCACCGACAAAAGATCGGTGACTACCAGAGATATCCGAAGCATTGTGATAACTATTTTCATTTGTTGGACGTTGCCCACCACCAAAGTAATAATAAGTGCCACAATATTGATAAGCGCTATATAAAACTAAATCCCTGATGGGACTCATTGTAATCTTTGTATCACGAAGAAGAGCAAGCCACGAATCTCTGGATACCGCATCCTCAACTGTTCCAATAGGATTATAACTCGATCCTTTAGAGTTATCTCCAAATTTTTCATATAAATTAGCTGGATTTGTAGGGTCGACAATAGCACCATTAGACAATATTGATGGCAACCCAGCCTGAACTAAAAGCTCAACTAAAACCTGTTCACCGCCAAATAAAGCACCAGCAGTATGTCCCATAGGATGATTATCCCATGCATGAACAACAGGAGGGTCTCCACCACCCCTTAACTTTTCTATATATAATTCTGAAGTGAAATTATTTACTTTAAAAACAAACGCATGGACATAGTGATCGGTATAAACAGAATTTACACCATAAATCCTATGGAAATCTGCCTGTGTAAACATAATATCTGTAGTATTATGTAATTTTTGTAAATCAGCATTTATAATATCCCAAGGATTTTTAACAAAATTAGATTCTACGGCTTGTAAAACATTTGAACCGTCAGCATTAGACAATTCTGGAAACAAAATTCTAAAAGTAGATCTAGCCTGCGGTGTGTTTAAAAAATGAGAAATATGACCACGGCCTGGAACATAACCATCTGCAATATACCAGCCAGCTTTTAAAAGCAGTAAAACACCATATGCCCTACAAGATTGATTTTCCATATCAATAATAGGGGGTCTATATTTAGTATATACAGCCATCATATCTTTACCATGAGCTGTAGCATATTGAACCATTTCCTTCGTATAATTAGGATGCTTATTATTTATTTTAGAGATAAGAGAAACAGGAGCTTGATATTCGCCTATACAATATGGAAGACCAAAAGCTTGTTTTTGCCAAGAGCCTCTATTATGTAAAGCTAGTGCAAGTATAGTTTTTTCATTTAAGGATAAATTAGAGATTCTGATAGAATTAGCAGAATAGTAATTTATCCAAGATAAATTATCAGGAAAGAAAAATATATCCCATTCCCGATCAGAATTTTGATTAACTCCATTTAACTTAGAGTTTCGTCCAACATTCATCCAAGGTTGAGAATTTTCAATCTGAAAAGGACCATCTGGGTAATTATGAGGGTAGTTTTCATTATTATTAGCATCTTGCCATACATCAGGATTGCCATTACCAGAGACACCAAGTACTCCATCACCATTTTTTAAAGACCATGTTACGTATCCTGTACCAGATGGAGAAAGCAATGAAACATTAAATCTCTTTAACGTATAATCAGTGGCAGGGGAACCGCCTTCATAATAGTTATGGAGAAACGTACGCCCACCAGTTTCAATTCTATTCTTAGAAGCGTAAACAGAAGCTTTAAGAGAAAAGGAAGAATCATCTAATTCCCCACGCTCAGCCATATAGAATAATTCAACCATTTCACCAGCTAATCTAGCATTAGGAGTAGTAGGATCAGTATTTTTTAGTAAATTCAATATATTTAATCCATAACCTTCTTCGCCAGCGTGAACAGTGGGAACCGCAGGAGCCTTGAATGATTCAATAACATGGGGGTCAAAACTCTCTTGCAATACTTCTTGAGAGGGGGATATATAATCAACTACAAATTGAGAAGAGGAAACAGGATTAGCATTCTTTTTTAAACCGAGGGCAGTTCTACCCTCATCCCATGTCAAAACTGATGCGTTACCTCTTTTAGATGTACACCCAGAAAGTATAAATAGAAACACTATACTAATTAATAATAATCTCTTCATAATCACTACTCCCTAATAGTACGAGTACGCAAGGATCTATTCATATTACTCGGTAAGTAAGCTTTCAACATAGTATTACCATGTTGATAGCCTGTATTATACTGTATAGCAAAGCAATTTTTATATTGCTCCTGATCTGCTAATATAGTACGAATATCCTGTTCAATATCTGCAAAGCCATAATCAACTACCAACTTTTTTATATCTGATTCAGAAACACTTCCAATAATAGCAGTTGATACATTATTTTTTATCGCAGTAAAACTTCCACTATCCAATCTATTTAAGTCATTTAACAGAAAAACATTCATAACATTTTGAGAACGGGCACCGGTGACTGACGAAGATAAGAATTTCACTATATCAGAAGAATCCTGCATCCTTTGAACTTCCTCACTAAACAATGCACTTTGTTCACCCAATCGTTTTCTAAAATGATGTTTCTTCGTGGATAGAAATTGAGCCATAAAAACCTTTATAGTTTCAACAGTATCCAAATCATCCTGCGTATTCTTATCCAAAGAATAAATAACCAATGGAGAATTTATGACTTCATCTAAAGTTATTTCATTTTTAAATGCTTCACTAAACCTACCGCCAGTTTTTAAGAAGTCACCACAACGAAATCTCGCCATTTTACATACTTCAGAGATTATTTCTGGATTAGATTGAACATTTTCCAACTCCGAAATATACTTTAAAACATCTTCATACTGCAATGTCTTTGTAAGTTGAAAAGTATCAGGATTGGTAGGCACTATACCACTTTGATTATATAACGTCGTAACAGCTTTCTCTAAAATAGAATTCAAATCTATGGGATTACCTTCCTCTGGCTTCAGATTAGTCATCAAACTCAAAACTCTAACTGTACCATCTATAGCATTACGATAAGCTTCCATACAATCAGCTTTTGACAAGGACATATCATCTAATCTAAGTGTATTTACACAACGAGGAGTTATACCACCCAAAGTAATCTCTAAACATTCCGTATATTCTGCAAGTTTATTATATTCATTACCTTTTAAATCTATAACTCCCACATGACAACCATCACCCAATAAACTAAGAACCATCTGGAAAGCAGTGTGAGTCTTACCCCAACCAGTTCTAGCACATAACATTATAGTTTGTCCAGCACCTGATTTGAAAAACTCTAAAAATAAAGGACTAGCATTTTTCACATTAATTCCCATTAGAATCCCTTCAGTATTTACCAGTCCTTCAGTAGCCGTAGGTAAAATATGAACGACATTCTCATCATGCAAAAAAGCTTGACCATACTTACTGGGGTCAGTAGTCAAAAAAGCCGCAGGACCAAAATTCTCTAAATAAGCATTTAGTAACGAACTAACAGGACGAAATTGTAACTTTAAACTTTGAATCCTATTCCTAATTGCTGTTACAAATTGATTCATTACTCTATTACTTGGAGCAGTAGCATGTATAAATATATAAGAATATACAAGAGCACTACCACTATTAACCTTGTCTGTAACTATTTTATAACTATCAACAACACGTTTCTTAGCTTCGACATCGTCTTTACTAAAAGATAAAACCGAACCTGCACTTATTCTATGTCGAACACCCAAAGCCTTATCACTATCACTCAAACTCTCAAATACTCCCTTAAATTGTTCGTATTTTTCAGTGGCAGCTCTCATTTGCTTCAAAAATAATTCATTATTCACATTTAACGTCAGCGGAGTATTTATTATTTGAAAGTTAATCTGAACATTAGGGTATCTAGCACGCAACTCATTACGCATAAATTGCGTAAACTCAGGAGCAAATTCAAAAGGAAATCCATGTATAGAATAAACTTTTGTTACCTTACCTCTGGTATAAATTCTATCCCCAAGAGGTTTTATTCCGATAGATGAAATATCCTCTCCCATTGCATACCGACCGCCAGTAATCCAATTAAAAAATGATACCAAATAAAGAGATAGTTTCTTCTCTCTTTCTTTTTTAGTCTGAACATTTCTATCAAATTCTTGATTCATCTAATCACCTCAAATCATTGCAAACCAAACTCTAGTAGTGTCGTTTTTATTACAGTTTCTATAACAGGTCTACCTGCAAAATACAGAAATCTATCATCAGGGTTCAAATTCTCATATTCAGGTAAATAATCCCAAGAAAGATCCAAAAATTCACTCAAACCATTCACAATTGTTCTATCAGGATTCAAGCCTAATGGACCTATTTTCTTATGATCACGACACAAATCATAACGCAAGGTATCTGAAATATCTATAACAGTATCATCCACAAACTTACTATCAATTATAATTAATATCGAAATACCTGCTTGATTTTCACATAAAACACGAAGTAACGCTGCATACCCATTCGTACTACACATATAGTCAGAGATATGAACATCAGGTTTTGTAAACACTCCAGTAGAGAAAATTTTATAATAAGGTGGTAAAAATCTAACACGAAGAGGAGTAGCCCTATCCATTATCCACAGAACTTTAGTGGGCAAACTATATTGAGTTTTAAAAGATTCAGCCAAAGTAAAGATAAAACTCTTTAAATGGAGAAATTCGCCATATTCTTTAAAATACAATATCGAAGGCTTATTCTTAAATGTTCTAACATCCACTTTTTCATAAACATTAGGAGAAAGTATAAATGAATAATCACGCAAAGATTGATTTATTTTTACAGTTTGGGCAAAAGCACTATCCATTCTATCACTTAAGGTTTTTAATTGCTCATCCTTAATAATAGTTAACTCTTCTAGCATAGAAACTTTATCTAGGAGAGAATTATAATCAGTTGACAATAAATTATATTGATCAGCAGTTCTTAAATATGCTTGAGCAACCTCTCTCATCTCCGGAGTAACTGTATTCATATCGGAAATAGCTCTAGCAAGTCCCGCAACTCTATCGAATGGATCGATCTTAAATACTGATTGAGCCTCACTGTCATCATTTATAACGGCAGAAACTAAATTATAATTTACAATAGAAGTATCTAATGCAAATGTTTTAGCATATCTACCAACTTGTTTTAGAATAATCTCATCAGAACCAATAAATAAGAATTTGATTTGTAATAATTCCTGATGAAGAACTAAATCATATAATCCATGAGGGTTTCTCAAAAATCCTTCTAAAATTACTGTGGGTTTATTTTTATAGTCTTTAGTCAATAATTCCTTTAAATCCGAAACAATATCCACACCAAAGGTTGTGAGTTCCGAGATATTTATATCCGAGCTTAAACGAGTAAAATTATCAATCAACAAGATGGCATTTAAAGTTAAATTAATATCCATCAAAAACAACCTCCAACTTCTTAAAAATCGTAGAATCTACCTCAAAATCTTCAAAAAGAACCGGACTAAGACAACGCCAATCTATATTTATTTCCTTTATTTTTTCCTTGAACATTTCAGAAGTATACTTATTTTGACGCAAAGGAGAAACAATATTATCATTCAACCAAACCAAAGTTTTTGCATTTTTAGTGTCTAATTTTTCCAATACTTTCAGAGAATTAGGAAATAATAGAGAAGAGAAAATAATAGAACAAAAAGCAGAATTAAATACATTTAAAGCTAGTGGCAAATCTGCTAAATCGCAGTTGACAAAGAGGTAATCAGTGTGAAAAATATTTGGTCTACTGCATACATAAACCAATAAATGCAAAAATATCATTTTATTATTATTTTCATAGACACACAAAGGGTTAGTTTCAATAGCCATAACACTATCGATTAAATCAACATCGGATAACTCCTTAAAATCAGAATTAGCCACAATTAATGAATCACATATACCAACACTTGAGCTTAGATCTAGAATCAAAACAGATCTACCGGACGCTACTGCTGACACAGAAAGGGCAGTCATATGACTAGTTGAACCAGATAATCTATCTCCAGTAAAAATGATGATTTTAGTTCCAGAATCTGCTAGTTGATTATACCCTTCAATCTTAAATTCACTATAATCAGGAAAGGGATCCTCTAAATCACGAATCAAAGCAGGATTATCTGTCTTTGCTAAAATATTCTTTAACCCTATGAATGTGGACATTGAACTAGAGTGCATCGTATGAAAACTTTCACCAGTTGGTGGATGGTACTCAAAAGACTTTTTACTGTCATTATTCCGCTCCTGTCTATACTTAGAAAGAACACTAGGTTTTATATCAGTGAACGAACTTTTACCCATCAGAGTACGGTAAATACTATCGTAATCAAGCAAATCCAATGCATATGCACTAATGTGAGGAGGAGACCACCTGGGATTCTGTACAGTCAATTCCTTAACTTTATCATGAATAACAGCAATCAACTGCTTATTTTTAGCAGATTTAAAATCCTTCTTATAAATAAAGACAAATTCCTTTACAGACATTAAACCAGAGGTTCCATCAAGCAATAGCATAACATTGCGAACATCTTGAGCCAATTCTGAATTAGGATCATGTATCACAATAAACTTATCGGCACGGATAATATTATTTTGAATAGTGTCTAAGTTACTAGATAAATTATCAAAATTAAAGATAACTTCTACACTACCTTGATTCTCTAAAAACTCTCTGAATTTCTGTGAATCCTTAGAAATTACTACAACTTTCATATTTATCACCAACTTTCAAATTATATGTATATAGGGGCGTATCTAACGCCCCTATTTTATTAAGGTTCAACACTTCCCCAGATAAAGAAACCTGTAGAAGATTTATTTGTTGTAAGTGTATGTGTATTCATAGCATCTATGACATCAAAATAACCCCAATCGGTAGACTTCATATCAGGCGGAACTTTTGCAGCAGGAAGTATAGAGGTATGGTCTGAAGCACGACCAAGAGCTCTATTTACTATTGCAACAGCTTCAACTCTGGATATCCTATAATCAGGCTTAAATGATCCATCTTGATAACCATAGATAAGACCTTTTTGCGATGCAGCAACTATATCATTATACAAGGGATGATTATTTACATCTGTAAATACAAGGGGTTGTTGGACTTGAGGATTTAAAGATAATCTAGATAACATAGCCGCGGCTTCTGCTCTAGTTATATCTTCGTCAGGACGGAATTTACCATCTTGTCCAAAAGCAACATCTAAACCAGCCATACGAGTAATAAAACTATATGCCCAGTGAGAAGACGATACATCTGTGAATGTAACCGATTTAGGGGTCCCACCATCAGTTATTTCGCTGAGAATTTTCACAAATTCTGCACGAGTTATAGGATTTGCAGGACGGAAAGTACCATCAGTATAACCATTGATATATTGATTATATCCAGATTTATACTTGAGTCCATCTGCACGAACCCCACCACCAGCATTATTATTGTTAGAAGGAGTATTACCTGTACCGCTAGTAGATGGAGTGCCACTGGTTCCACCAGATGGAGTATTATCATTAGATACCTCAGCAGAACCTATTACTTGCTGATATACTGTAGGGAAGTAACGGCTATCTATCACATATTCTACGCCATTCCAATCCACTAAATAAATCCTTACAAAGTTCAAATCATAATCAAAATCTTCACGATCTATAGATTGATTACGTTTTATTACCCTTCGAGCTCCTCTACCATTACGCTGATAATAGCTCTCTTCCAGGTTATATAATTGAGAATTACGTACAGTCCATGATACTTCCTTAGAATCCATTACATCAAAAGAAATTAACTCTTCAGGAGTTATATTCGTATCAATATAAAACCTTATATCCCTAAATCCTTCTTTTTGGAAAAGAATAGGTCTAGTTCCAGTATATACATAATACAATTTATCCGTGTCAAGCGCCAATGTTGTCGATGGTTTATAACCGTCAGCTAATAGATAATAAGTGCGAGATTCATAAGAAATATCAACACTGATGGTCTCTTCTAAGAATTTATTTAAGAATACCACAGTAGTAATATTACCTGCTTTATCATATGCTACAACCTTAACAAGTTCAACAGTAGGAGTATTATAGTCAATATCTAATTGAGCAGAATTCTTGAAATATACTGTATCTCCAAGTGTTATAACATAACTACGCTCTAAATCTACACCAGAATCTTCATCTAAAAGAGTTATAGAAGAACCTCTTCTATAAGGTTCAATAAACACAACAGGACCAGAATTATCAACCTTAGTAACTATTATAGGGTCACTTGTAATTGTCATAGATCTACCATCATTAAGGATCGCATTTACTGTAATAGTATACGTGCCTGTAGTAGTAAACCAAACTTTTGTTTCACGATCTTTTAAAGTTTGTACAGGAAATGCAACAGTTTCGTTACGCAAGACATAATTAGTTCTCGCAATATTTACATTAGCACCTAAGTTTATTAGGGCATAAAATACAGAGTCATCACTCCAAAATTCTACTACACTATCCGTATTAACTATAGATGTTTCTGTAACACTATTACCAGCCTGATCTGCCAACTTAATATGCAAATACTTCATACCAGTCGAATTAGCGAGACTTCCTTGAATAGCTGTAAATCTAGTAGTATATATAGTAGGAGGAGTAGCATTATTACTAAACACATAACCACTATTATTAGTATCTAGATTTTCTTCAATTATACGATAATTAAAATTGATACCATCTGCCGCTAATTCTATAACAGGATCCGTAATATCTACATTTATAGGACCAAAAGTCTTAGTTGTTTCACCAGATTTAGCGTGAATATACTGATTTTTGCCTTCTGTTAAAGGAATAACAGTATCTTTAGCAACAGCAATCACATTAGGCAAATCGTCATAAGTATCAGTTGATGAAGTATTCACCTTGTAAGAGAGTTCTTGATTAGTAAGACCCGAAACTGCTGTAATTGTAACTCCATTTTTGCCAGCCCAACCACCCACAACTCCATCTAATGTTATATTTACAGTAGAAGCATAGGCAATAAGAGCACTTGAAGTAAAAGTTACAATCAATACGGTTAGAAGGATACAGAGAAGTCGTTTTTTAGTTAAACCTAATAAGTTTTCTTTCATAAAACCTCCAAAATTAATTAATTCTACGCGGACTTGTTCCTATTTTATCAAAAATAGGATTAGTGTAAGTGGAACCGTCCTCTGCAATAACACGATACGGTATAATAGCTTTTAACATATCATCATCTTTTGCATTTAATTGGATTTTACTTAAAGAAAGATCTACGGCACCCATAGCATAAAATTGTCTAAAAATCTCTAATAGTTTTGGAGAGTCTAGAACTTCTTTTTTCCTAAAAGAATGGCGTTTTATCATTTTTTGGTAAAATGCATCAATCTGAACTAAAGAATCCTCCAAATCATCTCTGCCAAAAACTCCAGTAGCATAGATCAAAAGGACAATAGTTTCAGCAGATGAATTTTTCTCTGTAAAATCAAAAGTACTGCTATAGACATTCAACAAAGTTGCACGCAATATTGGTTCTTTTATACTATTGATTTTCTTCAAATGATACTCAAATTCAGGAGTCTCCATAAAACTTTCAGTTAATACTAAAAATCTATGACTCAACTTTTTCTCACCCAAAGCATTTACTACAGAGGTTAAAAATTCCTCAGTACCCCTTTTCTTGAACACATCACTACTGCCATACTTAAACTGAACAGCCGCCATAAATGAATTATTTTTAAGCTCAAAAAGGTCAACCTCACCTATTGGAAGAGTTACCTTTCTGCTACCTGGACGTAGTTTATAATATTGCATAAAAATATCACTTTCATCTAAATCTCTATCCTGTTCCCTAAAGATAACAAACCTAAAAACCATAATAAAGATAAAAACAAAAAGGACAGCTTGCATAATTATAACCACAATCAAAGGTATACCTAAAGCTACAAATAATTCAGAAAATAAAACTGTAAATGCAATGTTTATAATGAGTAATACACCAAGACCTAACTTTACCTTATCGGTATTGTTCAATTTTTGCCCACGTTTCGCTTTTGCATGCACATCAATAGGATATATCATGATTCAGCCTCCATAAATCTCTCAAATGTTTGACTATTCCCACTTTGTGAATCATTTCCATTCTTTGCACTTACAGATATATGTGGACTGGTATAATTATTATCAGCAATAGTATCCGAGACTGAATGATACTTAGATGTAGACGATTCTCTATCATAATCATTACCCGAAGAGTTTAAAGCACCTAACACACCAGTTCTCATGGTAGTCATACCAGTGGGATCAGTGATAATCTCTGAATATTCTTCCACGCGAGATGAAGAGAACGGAGATTTAATAATATTACCCAAACCTTTAAATAAATTCATAATAGGTTGAGCAAATACACCAGTAACTGGGTTTTTAACAAGAGCATTAACAACACCTCTATTACCCATAACTCCAAGATCACTCAAAAATCCAATAATAACAGTTATTAAAGCCACTAATAATAGCAAACTAAAGCAGGTTAATGCTATTAACATACCCCAACCTGATAGATATTTAGGTAATTGGGACAGCATAACAACATATAGGGTATAAAGAAGAATAATCAAACCAGTACATTTAAAATACCCTTTCAAAACAGAATTAAACTCCTTGTCGATAACAAATCGTACAATAATTAGAATCATCAAGAATATATACAGAAAAGGCAAAGAAAATTTTATAACTAAACTAAATACCATACAAATACAAATAAGAATAACCAACATCCCTAATCCAATATTTCCATGAGCACTGCCTATATAACCAACAATATCAAGATTTTGTTTGACAAATTTATCATGATTTTTAGTCAACGCCGTAACAAATACATCATTTAGATTTAATTCTTCCTGATTAAAACTAGTAGGATACACCCAAGAACCGACATCAGAAATAAATCCATTAAAGAAGAAAGTAGCCATTAAAGATGTAATTTTAATCAAGTTTTCATCAGAGATCATACCTAAATCTGGACGATTTGCAATAAGATATCTCTTGGTATGATAGTTGACATACTCTATTAATCTTATTCTTCTAACTTTACTAGCACTATAAATCATATTACCATTCTGATCTACACCATCAACACCATCAAAATAAAAACCATTCAATAACATAGTTTTGTACCATAAGGTTTGTTGTTGTTCAGGGGTAGGATTTTCTATCCAATTAGTTAAATTTAGAAAGTCATCAGGCTCTGGAAAGTTTAATTGCATTTTACGATATTCTAATTCACTTATACCGAAATCTAATTCATACAATTTATTACCATACAGAAAAGGTAAAGAACTCGTATAACTATATACAATAAAACTGTCCTTTGTGAGACCATCAATATAATTTGAAATAACACGAGGAATTTTATACATATCCAACATATTATTTAATGTCGAGACAAAGCCATCTTGTATAGCAAAATATGGAGTATAATAATCTAAAGGAGAAGAAAAAGACTTATCATTATGAAGTTGATATCGAACACCATTAGCTGTATTCGAGTACTGACCATATATTGGGTTATTTGCAAATAATATATCTGTATTTAACTTAATATAAGAACCTTGCATATACATACCAACATTCGGATCAACAATAAACCTATCACCATATCTAAATAAATCCTTATTTACATTATAGTTTTCGCAAAATTTATCTATTTGGTTTTCTGACATACGATATAAAGTCAAGGAAGCCGTTTGGATATCATAATCATCATTTGCATTTAAAGAACCAGCAAGAGCATACGTTGTCGAGTATTTCTCAGCTTTGTATAATAATGTATCACTGACAATACCCTCTGTAAACATCTTAGCTACAAAGTTATAACCCATTGGTAAAGCTGATGGTAAGACAAAAATAAACATAAATACAAATATACCGCTTAGACATATCATAGTAATAATATACAAAAAGTCTCCTCTCTTCATATAACGAAAGATAAACATAGCCAAAAGAAGAAACACAATATATAATGAATATTCCCTAAAAAATCCTATAACTCTACCGAATAAAGGGTCAGAATCAGCAGTACCTATACCAATAATATTATCTAATGAGCCAACACTATCCAACAAGGAATAAGATAAATCAGACATAAATTTTATATCTT
>Ga0099364_10008282_pt1 | contig 14652 bp, 9 predicted proteins | sample TergutTh196P3_FD_73070 | JGI IMG/M metagenome (GOLD analysis project Ga0099364, IMG submission 73070) | Microcerotermes parvus P3 segment gut microbial communities from Pointe-Noire, Republic of the Congo - Th196 P3 | ecosystem: Host-associated > Arthropoda: Insects > Digestive system > Gut ... | reverse complement strand
CCATACACCTGATTTAATTTTACTTGACATAGAAATGCCGGGAATGAGCGGGTATGAAGCATTGAAAGCTCTAAAAGCAAACCCTCAGACACAGGATATACCGGTGATATTTGTTACCGGAAAGAATGATACCGAAAATGAACTCTTGGGGCTGAATCTTGGAGCGGTTGATTATATCACAAAACCATTCTCACCACCGCTTCTGTTAAAAAGGGTAGAGATGCACCTGCTCCTCAGAGAGCAGAGGAATGTTTTGCGTACTTTCAGTAATAATCTCCTGAAGATGGTTGATGAACGAACAAAAGACATAACCAATTTACAAAAAGCGATCCTCATGTGGTCTGCCGAAGTTATAGAGTATCGTGACGAGGAAACCGGCCAGCATGTAGAGCGGGTTCAAAAGTACATGGGTGAATTGATTGCAGCAATGAAAAAATCGGATAATTATTCAGCCGAAATTGCCCGATGGGACATAGACGCGTTTATAAAATCAGCAATATTGCATGATATCGGTAAATTGAAAATAAGCGACAGCATTTTGTTAAAACCGGAACGGCTTACCGATGAAGAAAGGGAAAAAATGCAGAGCCATACTACATTTGGAAAAATGCTGATAGAGAGTTTACAGGCGAAAGTCCCTGATGAAACTTTTTTGGAATATGCAAAAATTCTCGCGTACAGCCATCACGAAAGATGGGATGGAACGGGCTATCCGGGAAAAAAGCAAGGCGAAGAAATTCCGCTGCAGGCCCGCATGATGGCATTTGCCGATGTGTACGACGCATTGATTGCCGAACGTCCGTACAAAAAAGCATTTACCCATGAGGAATCCATGCGGATTATATATGAAGGCCGCGGCACAATATTTGATCCATTTCTGACAGATTTATTCATCGGTATTTCCGATAGAATAGAAAATATCAGCAAATCGTTAACATAAGAATCAAACAAATTTTATGAGGTACATAATGTCTACTTTAACGAAAACAGTACTGGCAACAATTATCACTATTGCCGCACTTTTTAGTCTGCTTATCATTATTATAGTAAGTACGATGCAAACAAGTAAAATGAATAATGCTATATTGACATTTTCCGATCATAAAGCTCATTTTCTTCAAACAGTAGAATCGACCATAAAACTTGAAACGAGCTTTCTTAATATAATGCAGCAGTCTCTGATAATGGTTGATCCCGAAAATGAGCGAATTGCCGACATCAGCGAAAATATACTTACAACGATGATTGATTCCAGCCTGAGTGTTTACAGCGCTTGGCTGATAATTGATAAAAACTATATTGACGGGGTTAATTATTCCATTAAAGAATACATGCGGAGAAATGGATCAATTTATGAAAATAATACCATTGACAGAAACTCAAAATTGAATGATGCCGAAAACTCTTCATGGTACTTTGTACCGTTTACAACAGGAAATAATTTTATCGATAATGTCTGCCTGCAGATTGATGAACATTCGGCCTATGCCGTTTCCATCAGTGTGCCAATTCGATTAGACGGCAGTATCATCGGTGTCTGCGGCGTTGATATTTTATACATGGATATATTTGAACATGTATACGTTTTTGATGAAAATATCAATTATAAATTATTACTGTTGGATCAGGATTTAACGATACTATACTCATCTTTTGACAATGCTGCTAATGATGGTTTTTCATTATCTTTATTTTACGATCTTGTGAAAAAGTATGAAATGTTCGGACAGAACAGAGAATATTCAAGCATGATGATTTCTCCGGTCACCGGAGAACAATCATTTATTTCGATAAGCGCTGTCTCTATTACTGAAAATATCGGGAACTATTTTTTTCTGTATTTTGATGTACCGCTGAATACCCTGTACAGTGATATCAATGAAATAGTTACTTTTATCGTCATTGCAAGCATAATATGCCTGATACTTATCATTTTCATTGTATACAAGAATTTAAATAAACTAATAAAACCTATCAGGAAATTGACAAATTATGCAAATCAGGTTGCAATAAACGGTTTACCATCGGATATAAACTTAAGCAATCCGGTTTTGCTCGAAAATTCCGACAGAGACAATGAAAAACAAAATGAGATTACTATATTAACACATGCATTCAACAGCCTGCTGAGCAATGTGTATAAAAACATACAGCTGATGTCAGAAGTTGAAGAGCGAATTTTACTTATGCTGGATACTTCGCCTTTATGCTGCCAAATATGGGACAGGAATTTCCATACAATCGACTGTAACGAAGCCGCTGTCAAGCTGTATAAACTAAAAAGCAAACAGGAATACATAGACCGGTTTTTTGAACTTTCTCCGGAATATCAAAACGACGGACAGCGTTCCGATGAAAAAGCCAGGCAGTTTTTAAACAAGGCATTTGAAGAGGGTTATTGCGTTTTTAACTGGACGCACCGGTTACCTGAAGGCACTCTTTTACCGGCAGAAATTACCCTTGTCCGGGCAATGTTTAAGGAAGAGTATGTCGTTCTGGGGTATACACGGGATATGCGTGAAGTAAAAGCTGCAGAAGCGAAAATGTTTGAGAGCATGGAAAAAGCGCGGGAGTTGGAAGTTAAAACCCAGGCAGCACAGGCTGCCAGTGAAGCAAAGAGTCGATTTTTGGCAACCATGTCGCATGAAATACGTACACCAATGAATGCCGTTATAGGAATGTCTGAACTGTTGCTTTCGGATGATTTAACCAGGCAGCAACGTCAACATGTAGAGGATCTTAAAACATCGGCGATGGCGCTGCTCAACATTATTAACAATATTCTGGATATATCAAAAATACAGGCGGCTAAATTTGAACTGTCTCCTGTTCATTACAACTTTGAAGCTCTCCTGGATAATATTTCCTCAATGTCAGCCACTTTGATAGGCGATAAAAATATACAATTTGAAGTGGTTTTACAAACCGAAATACCGAAATGCCTGTATGGAGATGACATTCGTTTACGTCAGGTTTTACTGAATATATTGAGCAATGCTTTTAAATACACCAATGAAGGAAGTGTTACGTTAGAAGTGACCCGGCCGCTCGTGAGTGATCAAGTCACTTTTATTGTAACAGACACAGGTATCGGAATCCCTCAAAAAGCAATCCCCACACTCTTTGACGCTTTTGAACAGGTTGACTCATTAACAAACCGATCCCAGGAGGGAACGGGATTGGGATTGGCTATAACTAAAGCTTTGATTGAATTGATGGGTGGTACCATAACAGTGGAAAGCGTGTATGGCAAGGGTACCTCATTCCAATTTTCCATTCCGGTAATACCCGGAGACGAAAAAAATATTCATCTTTCCTGCGATGACAAAACCATAATCTGCTCACCGGATACGAATGTACTGGCCGTTGACGACAGGATGACCAATCTCAGTGTCATCTCAGGACTGCTGGCTCTTAGTCAGATAACAGCTCATACAGCCATGTCCGGCCGTCAGGCAATCGATATGGCCATGCAGAATCAATATGACCTTATTTTTATGGACCATATGATGCCGGAAATGGACGGTGTAGAAACAACACGGTTACTCCGTGAAAATGGCATTAAGACACCAATTATAGCGCTCACAGCCAATGCGGTGTCAGGCGTAAAGGAAATGTTGCTTTCGGCGGGTATGAATGATTTCCTGTCTAAACCTATACTGAGATCATCATTGAATACAATATTACAGAATTGGATCCCTGCTGAAAAACTCCGCGAATCACCGTCAACCACAGGGGAAAACGCCGAGGCAAGTGCCGGTGAAGAAAAAGACATGGTATTCTGGGAGAAAATCAAGCATATAAATGAAATATCCATGCAAGACGGGTTGAAAACCGCTTCCGGCCAGAAAGATATGTATAAAAAATCACTTGCCTATATGCTGCAGGATCTCAAAAACTGCCCGAAGAAACTGCAAACATTTCTTGCGGACGGGGATATGCACGGCTTTAGCATTGAAGTACACGGTATGAAAGGATCACTTGCGAACATTGGTGCACGGGAGATTGCCGCACTTGCAGGCGATTTGGAAAATGCCTCTAATAAAAAAGACATTGCCTTTTGCACAAATACAACACCGGAGTTTATATATGCAGCAGAAAAGCTTATGACTGCATTGGAAGATGCATTTGTGGAAACTCGATCAGAAGAACGCCCGGTTATTATTTTGCCCGAATTACGGGCGGTTTTTGAAGCAATGACAAACGCGTTTAAGGAAATGGATGTTATGACAATTAATAACGAACTTAAAAAACTGGACGCAATGGATATGAGCAGTACATTGCAGGTAAAAATAGAACAGATAAAAGATGCTGTAATGGTTATGGATTATGATAACGCGGCAGAAATCATGGCATCTTTCATTCCTTTAACGTACTCATAAATGTAAGTACTTGCTGCTTCTCCGTGTTCTGCAATGATGTTGACAATGGCGCTTCCTACAATAACGCCGTCGGCAATGTGCGCCATTTTTGCAGCTTGATCCTGTGTATGAATACCAAAGCCTATGGCAACGGGCACATTTGTCACTTCTCTGATGGATGTAACAATAGAAACCAGATCTGTGGTTATGTCGGCCCTTGTCCCGGTTACCCCCATGGACGATACCACATAGATAAAGCCCGAAGCGGCTGCGGCGATTTCTTTGATTCGTGTTTCAGAAGTCGGGGCAATAAGTGTAATAAGATCAATACCAAATGAGCGCGTAGTTTCCCGGATTTCTCCCTGTTCTTCAAACGGAAGGTCGGGAATGATAACTCCGTCAAGGCCTGAACGTGCGGCGCGTTCAAAAAAAGCTTCGCAGCCGTATCGAAAGACCGGGTTAAAATAGGTTAAAAACACCAATGGAACTTCAGTTTCTTTTCGCAAATCTTCCACAAGGGTAAAGCATTTCTCCAACGTAGCTCCGCTACGAGTGGCGCCGCCGCGCAGAGCACGTATATTTGCCTCTTGAATTACCGGCCCCTCGGCAATGGGGTCAGAAAAAGGAATGCCGATTTCAATTAAGCCGGCGCCGCCTTTGATCATGGCTTGAACAAAATCTTTTGATTTTGCCATGCTGGGATCTCCGCCGGTAAGAAAGCCGATGAATGTTTTCCCGTTTTGAAAAGCCTGTGCAATTCTACTCATGTATAGTTTTTCCCCTGTATGCGGCAATGGAAGCCGCATCCTTGTCTCCCCTGCCGGACAGGCAAATAATGATGTTATCATCCTGCCCGAATGTCCCGGCTATTTTTTGCGCATGGGCAACTGCGTGAGCGCTTTCTATGGCGCAAATGATCCCTTCCGTTCGGGCAAGGTATTCAAAAGCGGTAACTGCCTCCTCATCGGTAACCGGCACATATTCCGCCCGCTTCGAGTCGTGAAGGCAAGCGTGTTCAGGACCTATGCCCGGATAATCAAGGCCGGCGGAAATTGAATGAACCTGTGCAATCTGCCCCTCTCCGTCCTGGCAAAAGTAGGACTTCATCCCGTGAAAGATCCCGGGACTGCCCTTGGCAATGGTGGCGGCATGTTTATCTGTATCCAGCCCCAGCCCGGCAGCTTCACAGCCAATGAGTCGTACTGTCTTATCGGGAATAAAGCGGTAAAATATGCCGATGGCATTACTGCCGCCGCCCACACAGGCAATCACCGCAGCGGGGAGCTTCCCTTCTTTTGCCAGAATTTGCTCCCGTGCTTCCAGGCTGATGATACTTTGAAAATCCCGCACCATTGCCGGAAAAGGATGAGGCCCCATCACCGAACCAAGCACATAGTGGGTATCGGCAACTCTTTTCGTCCACTCCCGCATGGTTTCATTTACCGCATCTTTTAAGGTTTGGGTTCCCGTCAATACAGGATGCACTGTTGCTCCCAGGAGTTCCATGCGGTATACGTTCAATGCCTGACGTTCGGTATCCTGCTTACCCATGAATATTTCACATTCCATTCCAAGCAGGGCTGCTGCTGTTGCCGCAGCTACTCCGTGTTGGCCTGCGCCGGTTTCGGCGATTACCCGGGTTTTTCCCATTTTTTTTGCCAAAAGAGTTTGCCCCAGTACATTGTTGATCTTGTGGGAGCCCGTGTGGTTTAAGTCTTCCCGTTTCAGATAGATTTTTGCTCCGCTTAAATCCCTGCTCATTTTTTCGGCATGGTACAAAAGCGAAGGACGGCCGGCATACTCTTTCAGAAGCATATCAAACTCATTGTTAAAATCATTGTCATTTTTATAATGATTGTATGCTTTCTCCAGATTGATGATTTCATTCATCAATGTTTCCGGGATATACTGTCCGCCATAACTGCCAAATCTTCCTTTGTTCATGATTGCATCCATTCTCTTTTTTTTCTCTATGCCAGAAGCCCTGCTGCAACAAAAGCACATAAGCTCAAAGCAGTAATAACGATAAAATACGGCAGCTTGGCCCGGTAATAGCTTCGCGGGTTTACTCCAAGCATGGTACCGATAAAGTAGATATTTCCAAGAGCCAGTTCATACCCCAATAATCCGGCTGAGCAAACAGCGCCCAGGCACAGGGCGATGTTTCCGTTGAATGATGAAGCAAGGCCAACAGCGATGGGAATGCAGATGGCATACATTGCCCAGTGATCGTTGAACAAGACGCCGATGAGGACTGCAACGCTGAAAATAATCGGCGCCAGCAACCATACCTGTTCACCAATGAGGTTATGCATACTATCGCTCAGCCATACGGTAAAACCCAAATCTGCAAGGCCGTAGGCGAAGCATTTTCCTATGGTAAAAATTATTACCGGTGCAATCATGTCTTCAATACCGTATATTAAATGTTTGAAAAATTGATCAGGGGTCATGTACTGCTGGAAACAATATAATAAAAAAACAAATATCAGTGTAATGAGCAGCCCGTACAGTACATTTACCCGGAATGTCCCGCTTGCCAGAGTTCCGGTAATAATTGATGAAACAATGAATATTGCAACAGGCAGAAATAAGTTGACCAGAAGCCCCCTTGATTGTTCATCTTCGTCTTCGTTTTCGCTTGCTTCAGTTCCTTCCGGCCACAGGGTACCGCCGTTTTTAACACGGAATTCCGCTTTTTTTAACCCCGCTGAAAGCGGTATTTTTCCAATTATCAAAAACAGAATAACAATTACCATTAAAATTGCGCCAAAATTATAACTAATGACTTCCGGGAAAATATATCTGTCTCCGGTTGCCATTGCGATAACGCCGGCAAGGTAAATACCGATTGTAGAAAATGGGCTTAATATGCACAGGGCGCTGGGAGTAAAACCCATAATTACCGCTGTTTTTTCCCGGGGAATGTGCTTATCGTCCAGGAGCGGTTTAAAACAAGTTGCATTAATCAAAATGGATAGATGGTCATCAATGGCAATAAGAACCATGGAAATAAAACCTGCAAAAAACGTACCTTTTGCACTTTTCGTTTTACGCTGTACGAGATGCCTTAATGCGTTAATGCTGCCGGATGCAGAGAAGAGCCTGGTAAGAGATCCCATGAGCAGCAGTATCAAAATGATATCGATCACAGTGGTGGTTTTTAAAAGTAAATAATCGGTAAATTTTCCTATAAAATCGGTTTTTGTATGAAGAAGCATTACGAGCAATGTAGAAATCACCAGCGTTTCAAGCGCGCGCTGGGTTTTAAGCATATAGACAACCATGAATAAAACCGGAATACACATCCAAAAAGGATGCAGCTTTACCAGAGCCGGATCAGGTGCAGGAAGCGGCGCAAAAAGCATAATCAGGAGGAAAACCACGAAAACAAAAGTGTAATTAACGAGAATAGAAGAGAAAGTAATTTTTTTCTTCACACCTCTGGAAACAATGCCGCGTTTTAAGTTAAGCAGTTTTACCAATTTGCGGTATTGTTCTGCCGACTGTGCATATACTTTCTGTAAAAACACTCCGTATACTTCGGGATGCTGTTTAGTCAGCTCCAGCAGGGTCTCTTTATCCAGTTCATACACCTTCACCGTTCCGTGTGTGATAATATGAGATGTGCGTTTACTGCCGGTAAGGGCGGAGTATTCTCCGAAATACCTGCCGGGTTTAATTTCACCGAGTGCCCCGCCGTCTTTGTCCTGTACAATGACCGTTCCCGATTCAATGAAAAATATACGGTTTGCATCATCCCCTATATGGTAAATATAACTGTGATGCGGATATTCTCTAAGCTTAAGGTGCGACACTATCTGATTCAACAAAGCCGTATCCTGATCAGAATCGTTCAATTTAAAAAAGTTCCGGATATAATCCCGGGTTATTATTTCGCCTTCCATTCTCTTTTTACTCGCAGGGTTAATTGTAGTATTTTTTTTCGATCTTTTGTACCCTCTGTTTCCACGCCGCTGGAAATGTCAACGGCATAAGGGTTCAGCGCCATGGCTTGTTCGATATTGTCGAGGTTGACACCCCCTGCCAGAAACCAGGGTTTTTCAATTTTTTCCGGCTCAAGCAATTCCCAGTTGAAGGTATTACCTGAACCTGCTCCCGAATCAAAGAGGTAGTAGTCGGCAGGGACCGGGGACCAGGGACCGGATATCAGGGAGGAGAAAATTGTTTTTATAACCGGTATGCTGCATAAGTTTTTAAGGCTTGTGATGTACTCCTCGTTTTCGCAGCCGTGGAGTTGGGCAAGTTCGATAACTCCGCCGCAGTACAGGGTAGCAATTTCTTCGGCAGGGGTATTAACGAAAACACCAACAGGAACAATGCCGGAGGCAAGTTTATCTCGCAAGCATTCCGCCTCTTTGTACGAAACCTGCCGCCTGCTTTTGGCAAAGACAAAGCCGATGTAATCGGGGCGGGCCTCGTTTACATAGTCGATGTCTTCCGGGCGGAACAAACCGCAGATTTTAATTTTCACCTGTTGATGCCTGCCCGGAGATCTGCCAAAAACTGTTTTTTATCCGCTGACTTCATCAAACTTTCTCCAATCAAAACAGCGTCAAAACCCAAAGCACTGACGGCGTTACTATCCGCAGGAGTTGTAATGCCGCTCTCCGCCACAGTGAGTATGCCAGCGGGGATGGATTCCTTTAACCGTGCGCCTGCCTCAATGTCCACTGTAAATGTTTTAAGGTTACGGTTATTAATGCCAATTATGTGCGCCCCCGCTTCCAGAGCTTCTTCAATTTCTGCTTGAGTGTGAACTTCTACCAAAGCGGAAAGACATAATTCCCTGGCTATATTCATAAAAGAGACAAGTGTTTCCTTTGACAACAAAGCACATATTAATAACACCGCCTGGGCTCCCAGGAGTTTCGCTTCATAAATCTGGTAAGGATCAATCGTAAAATCTTTTCGCAGGCATGGAACGGAAACCGCCGCTGAGATTTCCCGCAAATAGTGATCAGAGCCCAGAAAATAATCCGGCTCAGTTAGTACCGAAATTGCCGCAGCCCCGGCAGCTTCGTATTCCCGTGCAATTTCCAGCCAGGGAAATTCCTCCGCGATAATGCCTTTGGACGGAGACGCTTTTTTTACTTCGCAAATAAATGAGAGTCCGGGTTGTCGAAGCGCTTGCTCGAACCCAGCACCTAATCTCAGTGTCATATTGTTGATGTTAGGATTAGGTGCTGGGCCATTCCCTAGTAAACCAAGCAGCTTCTCCGGCGGAACTTTCCTTTTCGCCGCTTCCACTCTCAGCTTTGTCTTTTTTGCAATTTCTTCGAGAATTGTCATGGCGCAGTGTTGGTTAATGTGATAAATTGCTCAAGCTGCTTCATGGCTTTGCCTGAGTCTATGGTTTCTTTGGCAAGGGTTATTCCTTCTTCAATAGAAACTTCAGGCCTGGCAATGTGGATTGCTGCTGCCGAGTTGAGGAGTACCGCATCGCGCTTGGGCCCCTTTGCTCCCGAAAGAATGTCCCGTGTTATTTGGGCATTTTCCGGCGGAGTTCCCCCTGTCAGTTCTTCTTTTTTACAACGGGTAAAGCCAAATTGTTCCGGCTCTATCACGTAGGTTTTTATAAATCCGTTCTGTAATTCACAAATGCTGGTGGGAGAGCTGAGTGAAATTTCATCCATCCCGTCCTGACCGTACACCACCATACCCCTTTTAACACCGAGGTTGCACAGTACCTTTGCCATGGGCTCTAAATGATCTTCATGGTAGACACCCAAAAGTTCCATATTGGCGCCTGCGGGATTCACCAGCGGCCCCAGCATATTGAAAATTGTTCTGATTCCCAGTTCCCGCCGGACCGGAGCCACATACTTCATGGAGATGTGGTAGTTCTGGGCAAAAAGAAAACACAGGTTAATTGTTTTAAGGACATGCAGGCTATGTTCAGGAGGAATGGTGATGGCAACACCCAGGGCTTCAAGTAAATCCGCCGCGCCGCACTTGCTGGACGCAGCCCTGTTGCCGTGTTTTGCTACAGGAATGCCCGCCGCAGATGTTACCAGTGCAGAGGTGGTAGAAATGTTAAAAGAATTTGACATATCTCCGCCGGTTCCCACAATTTCCAATACGTCCATGTCATGCAAAACCCTCAGGCAGTACTTCCTCATTCCTGCCGCCGCTGCAGTGATCTCCTCGATGGTCTCTCCTTTAACCGACATGGCTGTCAGGAATGCCGCCATCTGAATATCGCTGGCTTTGCCTTCCATTATTTCATGCATTACCGATTCGGCTGTTTCGTAGCTGAGGTTTTCCCGTTTGGATACCTTTATGATAGCTTCTTTTATTATCATCGTTTAACCCCTTAAATATAATGGCGTCATTACCGCGATAACTGCCATACAAATCAAAAAATATATTACCCCGTAAACAGCCAGATGTTTGTGCGTCCAGCTTCGTTCTCCTGCCAGACTGGAACCCATCATGGCCCACATATTGGTGTAGTTCATAAAGAAACAGTTAGCCGCCATGATGAACAGGGGAAGCCAGAGCAGGGGGTTAATGCCGTAAGCTTCCTGAACAGAGGGAAGCAACGGAACCAGTATTGCCATGGTTGGAATGAAAAGGGCAATGTCGACAAACCTCCATGCAAACAAAATTACCAGCATGACCATTGCAAAAATCCAATGGTTAGAAGCAATGGGTCTTATGGCAGGTACAATTATTCCGCTTAACCAGCCTGAAATTCCCGTTGCAGAAAAAATACTGTTTATACTCAAAGCCATTGCAACGTAGATTACCATATCCCAGCTTAACCCTGTTCCAATATCTTCGGGCGTTAGTATTTTCATGATAAAAAACATTATAACTGCGGCTAAACAAATCGCCGCTGTGGGCAGGCCGTGGAACCGGCTGGTAATAAATAAAGCGAACACCAGTAACAAAATAATACCGGCACATTTTTCTTCTTTGGTAAGCGTGATTTTTTTTCCTGTATTCAATGAATTAAATACATCCGCAGAAATTTTATCTTCCGGGCGCAGCACGAAATAACCGATTACAACCAAAAGCAGGGAAATGAGAATCTGGGGTATCAGCATAAGCGACAGCCAGCTGTCGAACGTGATCAATCCTGCCATTTCCGGCACTGCTTCGTACAGCCCTTGCACAATGGGCCCCCACAGCACACCGGTAAGCCAGCCGCTGCCAGGCAGTATTGCCATTGCAAAAGCCGTCATCATAATCAGGGATTGGCCTTTCGAGCCTTTTTTTAGACTGCATAATTCACAGCATTGCACCGCGATGGGTATCATTATGGCTACCCGAACGGTCATGGAAGGGGTAAAAATACTTAATGCCACTCCTATTACCACCCAGGCAGTAATCAGGGAAGGATAGGAAGGACGGAACAACCGCATGATCCCAAAAGCGATATTTCTGCCTAATCCCGTTTTTCGCAGGACGGTTCCAAAAAACAGCGCCGGAACCAATGTCCAGACAGCAGATTCCGCAAACCCTGAGAAAACTACTCCCGGCCTTAAACCGGCAATAAGTCCAAATGTCGCAAGGAAGAGAGCGCCCATGGAATAAGGAAGGCCAAAAGGTTTTAACACCCAAATACCAATCGCTATGATTACCGCGCCCAACATTAAGTGTCCTTTTGCTTCAAGCCCGGGAGAAAAGGGAGCTGCCAGCATAATCCACAGAGCGAGTAAACAAAACAGCGCAAAGCATGCATGTTTAACAATGTTGTTTTTGTTCATAATATCTCCAATTGTGTAAAAGAAAACTACTCGTCTTTCGTTTTCAACACTGCAAGGAAGGCACTTTGCGGCAGTTCCACGTCGCCGACCATTTTCATCCGCTTTTTGCCTTCTTTTTGTTTTTCCAACAGCTTGCGCTTGCGGGTAATGTCGCCGCCGTAGCACTTTGCCGTTACGTCCTTTCGCAGGGCATTGACTGTTTCGCGGGCAATGACATGGCTGCCAATGGCCCCCTGTATGGGGATCTTAAACTGCTGCCGGGGAATTTCTTCGCGCAGGCGTTCACAGACCTTACGGGCGCGGTCGTAGGCATTTCCCTTAAACACCAATTGGGAAAGAGCATCCACCGCTTTGCCGTTGAGCAGGATTTCCAGTTTGACCAGCTCTGTCGGTTTGTAACCGGTAATGTCGTAGTCGAATGACGCATAACCACGGCTCGTGCTTTTTAATCGGTCATAAAAATCAAACAGCACTTCGGCAAGCGGCATATCGTAGATCAATTCAACCCGTTTTTCGTCAAGATAGGTCATGTTCGTCTGCACTCCCCGCTTTTCCATGCACAGAGTCATGATATTACCCAGAAAGTTAGCCGGGGTGATAATAGAGGCGCGTATGTACGGTTCTTCTGCCCCGTCAACAAGCCCCTCGTCAGGGTATTCTATGGGATTGTCAATCAAAGTATCTTCGCCTGATTTTTTGAGCCGAATTTTATACTTAACCGACGGCGCGGTAAAAATAACCGATTGATCAAATTCCCGTTCAAGCCGCTCCTGTATAACTTCGAGGTGCAGCAGCCCCAAAAAACCGCAGCGGAAACCAAAACCCAGCGCCACAGAAGAATCTTTTTCGTACATCAGTGATGCATCGTTGAGCTTGAGTTTTTCCATGCTTGTCCGCAGTTCCTCGTAGTCATTGGAATCAACCGGGTAAATCGAGGAAAAAACCACGGGCTTTATTTCGCGGAAACCGGGCAGGGCAGCTTCGCACGGATTATCCGCACCGGTCACCGTGTCGCCAACCCGCACATCGCTGACGGTTTTTATCCCCGCAATAATGTAGCCGACATCCCCAACAGTAAGCTCGCCGGTTTCCACCAGCGCAAGTTTGAATACGCCGGCTGTTTCAACCTCGTACACCGAGCCGTTTGACATAAACGAAATTTTCATACCTTTTTTGATCGTTCCGTCAAAGAGCCGCAGATGCACTACTACACCCCGGTACGGATCGTAGTGGCAGTCAAAAATAAGCGCCCGCAGCGGAGCAGCCTTATCGCCTGATGGCGGTGGTATGCGTCCGATAATGGCCTCGAAAAGCTCGTCAATGCCAATACCGTTCCGTGCTGATACCAGCAGAGCGCTTTCGGCATCCAGCCCCAGGTCTTTATCGATTTGCCGTTTGGCATTGTCTATGTCCGCCGACTGCATATCGATTTTATTGATTACCGGCACAATCTCAAGGTTATTTTCAAGGGCAAGGTACATGTTTGACAGCGTTTGCGCCTGCACTCCCTGAGTAGCATCCACGAGAAGCAGCGCCCCCTCGCAGGAGTTAATCGCACGGCTGACTTCGTAGGTAAAATCCACATGCCCGGGCGTGTCAACGAGGTTTAACTCGTAGGTCTTGCCGTCGGAGGCGGTGTAGGGAATCCGTACCGCCTGGCTTTTTATGGTAATGCCCCGTTCTCGTTCAATGTCCATATTGTCAAGGATCTGGTTCTGGAAGTTACGGTCATCAATAAGTTTAGCCTTCTGAATAAGCCGGTCAGCCAGCGTTGACTTGCCGTGATCAATGTGGGCAATAATGCAAAAGTTGCGAATAAATTGTGTTTCTGCCATTGAGAAAACTATATCGGAAATGAGGGGCTAGGGGCTAGGGGTTAGGGCTGGACCGTTTCAAAGTCTGCATTCAGCATTGTTGATTGACGGTTCTTCTCTGGTGTACACTGTTGTCATGAAAGATCTAGCGCAGATAAGGACAAAACGCGCCTTTATCATCGACATGGACGGAGTTATTTACCATGGAAACCAGCTTTTAAAAGGGGCAGCCGAGCTGGTAGATTGGCTGGACAGGAATAACAAAGCATACCTTTTTTTGACCAATTCAAGCGAACGATCCCCCATTGAGCTTGCCCAGAAGCTTTTGCGGCTGGGCATTGACGTGGCGCCTGAGCATTTCTATACGAGCGCCCTCGCCACTGCAAGCTTTCTGGCCTCCCAGCGCCCGGGCGGATCGGTCTATGTTATAGGCGAGCCCGGGCTTATATCGGCGCTCTACGACGCAGGCTTTACCATGAACAATGTGAACCCCGACTATGTGGTTGTAGGCGAGGGAAGGGGTTATAGCCTTGAATCCCTGGAAAGGGCGGTAAAACTCGTCCTTGGCGGGGCTCGGCTTATAGGAACAAATCCCGACCTGTCTGGCCCGGTAGAAGGAGGGATAGTCCCCGCCTGCGGAGCCTTGGTGGCGCCAATAGAGCTGTCTACAAAAACAAAGGCTTATTTTGTGGGTAAACCCAACCCGCTTATAATGCGTCACGGGCTGTACCGGCTTAATTC
>Ga0099364_10008281_pt1 | contig 14654 bp, 15 predicted proteins | sample TergutTh196P3_FD_73070 | JGI IMG/M metagenome (GOLD analysis project Ga0099364, IMG submission 73070) | Microcerotermes parvus P3 segment gut microbial communities from Pointe-Noire, Republic of the Congo - Th196 P3 | ecosystem: Host-associated > Arthropoda: Insects > Digestive system > Gut ... | reverse complement strand
AAGGAAATTATTTTTTTATTTAGTTTGGGGAACTGGGTTTCCCGGTCAAGTTAAAAGGAGTATTGGGATGAGACATAGTAGATTTTGGGTCTTTTGCCTGGTATTGTTGGCAGTGACGGCCCTGGTGGCTTTTGGTCAACATCTGGCCATAAATCTGGAAACAAGGGTCATAGAATCCTTCAACAACACAGAAGATGGTTTATATACCTGGCGTAAGGATGCAAGCCATTTTTCTGTAGGCCGAAGCTCTGAAGATAGAAATCATCCGGCTTTTGCCAGTTTGGGGCTGGAGGAAGGAGAATTCTTCCCCAGGCTTAACTTTTTTGATATTTGGCCGCAAGCCCTGCACAGGAACAACCCGGAAGGCCGGGAAATCCGAAGTATGGGCATTTGGGGGAAATTTAAGCGGGGAGGCTTTAACTGGATAGATTTGTATCCTACGCTTAGCTCGGAAGGGGAAGACAGCAGACCCTTCGAAATTCCCTTGCCTGGGCGGGTACGATTTCTGGATATGTGGGTATGGGGTTCCGGCCTTAACTACTACATAGAAGCGTATATTAGGGATCAGCAGGGTATTGTCCATATAGTACCCATGGGCGATCTCAACTATTCCGGATGGAGAAACCTTCGTGTTCCTATCCCCAATAATATACGTCAGCAGCGCAGAATTTTCCTGGAAACCAGGGCTGCCGGTACCTTGACTGCCGCCGACAGAAATACTGTTTATCTGAGGTTTGTAAAATTCCGTATCTGGACAAGACCAGCGGAACGTGTGGATGATTTTTACATTTATTTGAACCAATTTAGGATTTTGACCGATACCTTTGAATCTGTCTTTGACGGTGATGTAATGTTCGATCCTGAATGGGTACGCGATAACTGGGAAACTGGTAATACCGGCAATTAAAAAGGAGACCGCAGATGAAGCGCTTTAGTATAATTATTTTCATTGTAACAATTACGGCATTTGGTCTATTTGCCCAGGAAATCGGTGACCCTGATGCCCAGCGTTTAGGCATTATGGATGCTCAAATGAGTCTTAGGGAAATTTCTGTGGACAAGTTTGAACACGAAGGTTTTTGGCGAGTACACAAGTCTTCTGACGAAGGGATTGCCACTGCAAGGCTCTTTGAAGGAGGCCCGGCTGCCAAAGTGCCTATAGCCGAAGAAGAAGGGCTTGGTATACAAGACGATTATGTCCTGGGCGTAAAAATAGAATTTTACCGCAGGGGGATAAATAGTTTTGTTGTTTACCCGCAGCGCCCGCTGCCGGTAGAGGGAATTTCCAAAACTGTTTCTGTTTGGGTTGTTGGACGTAACTTTAACCATAATCTTTTCCTGCTTTTGGAAGATGCATTTGGACGGCAATTTGAATTGTACATGGGCAGACTTAATTTCCAGGGCTGGAGAAGACTTACTGTAGCCATTCCCCCGCAGGCTCCCGATGGTTTACGGGGCATAGTCCAGAGGAATTATCATCATCCCCATATGATGGGAATTAGAATTACCGGTTTCCGTGTTGTGTGCGATCTTATGCAGGCTTATGGAACCTACTACATTTACTTTGATGATCTAAGGGTAGTAACCGACCTTTTTGCTGAAGAACTTAGAGATCCCGATGATATGAGCGATTTTTGGTAATTCGCAACTAGCTGAGGCTTTTCAAAATAGATTGTTTTAAAAAGCCTCAGTTATTCCAACATATATGAAAGCTGCAAAAGATCTGTATTTTACTCCCATGCAGGTTGGTTATATTGTCAACCGCGTGGAACCGTTGTCTGTCGCTTCCGATGCAAAATGGAATAATGCTTATAATAAAGAGTATGAATCGGATGTAATTCCCCTGGAAAGTCATGGCTCCATTTTGGGTATTATTCGAAAAGAAGATATTGCTAAATTAAGTACTATTAAGGAATCGCTGCTTAATCGTTTAACCAAAAAAACGGCACATTCCTATATAATGCCTGTTTTGGAACTAATAGATGCTTCATCGTATATTAACAAGGTAGTTGAACGCGGATTAAAAACAACCCGCTGGGATAATCCCGGCTGGTATGTGGTTGAATATAAACACAAGTATCTTGGCATAGTAAATCTTAGACAGATGATGGAATATACAGAGAATATACTGACCAGGGATATACAACGGGCAGGAGAAATTCAAAAAAACCTGTTAATTCATCCGGAACTAAATGATGCACGGTTTTCTTTTTTGTCCTACAACCGCATGGCTAATATAGTAGGAGGCGACTGGCATAAGCCTTTGTGTATTAATAAAAATATGTACCTTATCGCTTGTTTTGATGTAGCAGGAAAAAATATTTCCGGCTCTCTTGTTACCATGTCATTATGCGCTTGTTTTTCGACATTGGAATTGGTGTCTTTTCAGGGCGGGCCTTATGACAGGAGGAAAAAAGACAGTCCGGATAAAATAACTTCTCTTCTTAATACGGTTATTCATAAGGTTAATCCTTCCGATGTCTTTGTAGCGGCTGTTCTTTTATACATTGACTTCCGGACCATGTCTGTGGAAATACATAACTGCGGTTTGTCTCCGGTTATTATCTTTATACCAACAGGAGAAAATTCAATAGCCTTTAAGCCATATAAAGCAAATCTGCCTCCTTTGGGTGTGGAACAAACTATTGATATAGATACACCATATAGAGTACAAATAAGCGATGGGCTGCGTATAGTTGTTCATTCAGATGGTCTTTTGGATATGTGCGATGTATACGGTGAACGGTACGGAGAAGAAAGAACCATGCAATTTTTGCAGAACCTTCATTTTATTCCAAAAAATAAATTTTCTGCTTTTATTGACAGGGAAATTGATCTTTGGACAAAAGATGCCGCTTTGGCGGACGATATTACTTTGTTTGAATTACGGTTTGGAAAACCGCAGGAGTGTAATTAGAATACCTTGAGTCTGCATTTTTAGAGAGGTGGTCTATGGCAAGGGTAGAATTAAAAGGAATAATAAAGGATTATCCCGGCGGAGTAAGGGCAGTAAATAATGCCGGTTTTATTGTAGAAGATAAAGAGTTTGTTGTTTTAGTCGGGCCTTCGGGCTGCGGAAAGACAACCATTCTTAGAATGATAGCAGGACTTGAAGAAATTACCGAAGGAGAATTATTTATAAACGGTGAATTAATGAACAGCGTTTCTCCAAAAGACCGCAATATTGCAATGGTTTTTCAAAGTTATGCGCTTTATCCGCATATGTCGGTATACGAAAACATGGCTTTTGGTCTTAAACTTCGTAAAATAGATAAAAACGAAATCCATCGCAGGATTAATGATGCGGCAAGAATTTTAAATATAGAACCATACCTCCACCGGAACTCATCGGCGCTTTCCGGCGGTCAGCGTCAACGAGTTGCTGTAGGAAGGGCCATAGTACGGAATCCCGATGTATTTCTTTTTGACGAACCCTTGTCCAACCTGGATGCAAAGCTCCGGGTTCAAATGAGGACAGAACTATCCAATCTGCATTTACGGCTTGATGCAACGATGATCTATGTTACCCATGATCAGGTAGAAGCAATGACCATGGCCGATAAAATAATTGTTATGAAAGACGGAGAGATACAGCAGACAGGAAGCCCCCTGGAATTATACGATCACCCTGTAAATAAATTTGTAGCAAGTTTTTTGGGGTCTCCGCCCATGAATTTTCTTTTGGTCAAGGTACAGGAAAAAAACGGGAAAATAATCCTTGCCGAATCTTCCTTCGAACTTACCCCTCCGCCGGAACATACCGAAAGCTTAAAAAAATATCTGGGTAAAGAAGTATATTTTGGCATACGGCCGGAAGATATGATTTTTTCCAAGCGGCCTGACCATGAAAATATTGTTGGCGCTAAAATTACCCTAATAGAGCCCCTGGGATCGGAAACCCACCTTTGGCTTACCACTACTACCCAGTCTTTATTGGCAAAAGTTCAATTCCGCTTTCAGTTTAAGATAGGCAATATTGTTAATTTTATACCAAACATGAATAGAGCCCAATATTTTGACAAGGAAACAGAACAATCTATATTGGAATTATGATCTAGTGTACTGTCCAGTTTCGCTGTACAGCGAAGCTGGACGGTACAACCAGGATCGGCCTATTTTTTGTTTTTTTTCCACAATACCTGCTTTTTCTAATGTATAGAGGGTTTTTCTTGCAAGAACAGGGTTGATTTTTACTGCCGCAGCTAGAGCTTTTGCCGTATATTCTGTATTCTGCGTTAAAAATAAGCGCTGCCAGTCTGATTTTTTTCCTAAAATAATTTTTTCACGGTATTGTTCCAGGGTTCTGTCTTCAATACTAATCCCCTTCCTCCTCCATGATCCCTTGCCGTCATTCCGCCGCCGTTCTACAGCATCCACAAGGACAATTTCTATAGTAAGATTTTTTAATCCTATTAATACCGGCGCATAGATTAATTCATTAAAAATATCCCATATAACGCCTTTTTTTGGACTCTTTCTTCGCGATACCAGTTGTCCGTCTTGATCATACAGTTCAATAGTTTTGTTTATTACTAGCGGATAAATTAGGCGTACCTTAGCCTGTTTTGCCAATAGGGGGAGCTTTTTTTTAAGGGCAGCAAAATTACCTGTTTGTATTTCAATAACTTCTCCTTTGGAGCTAACAGCATCGCAGATAAAAGAGCCGTGTTTCCTTTCGGTTTTACCCTTATACGCATAATGGTTTTTTAGCGACCGGTGCAGGCTGCTTTCGTTTTCGGTTCCTATACTATGCCCGGTACAGCTCTGCTGGACGGTACAGCTCTGCTGGACGGTATTAGTCATTAAGTACGGTCCTGCCGCTCTTTACATATGCCAGGAGTTCTTCTGCACTCATTAATTCCAAAAAATGAAAGGTTTCGTTGCTTCCCTTGTTTTCGTTTGTTTTTATTCGGGCAACCCGAAAGACAATCATTTTGTTTGTGGGAAGGGGAGGGTACAATACATTGCCGTTCATATCCACAAGAGCATTAAAGGGCAGCCTTCCCGGAACCTCCTGGACATCGCCTTCAGGAAATACAATAAAGAATTCTTCCATGAACATGGTATGAGTATAGCATGTTAGCTGTATTTATGTTATATCTGCTATATTCATGAAAGAAAAAAACCTGCTTTTTGAACAACAAGATATGATATCCAAAGCCATAGAAACAATAAGCGGGATGTTCCAGGAGGCTTCTTCGACAGGTCCAGCAAAGCTGGACGGTACAGCTTTGCTGGACGGTACAGCTTCCATTTTACTGGAACTTGGTTTGGATACCGATGCTATTATTGCTTCGCTTTTTACAGATGAATTGAGAAGTAAAATAGCCACAGCTCCTCCAGCAAATCTTACAATACGTCTAATGGATTCTTTTGACCCTGCTGTAACAGAGCTTGTGCAGGGACTTATTAAGATTGACAGCCTAAAAACAAACAGTAAAACAATTCTGGAAGCGCAAAATATCCGGAATATGCTTTTTGCCTTAACCGGCGATATTCGTGTTATTTTTATTAAACTGGCAGAAAAACTATATATGCTTCGTACGCTTGATTATTCTGCGGATAATAATAAAAAGACGGCAGCCCGTGAATGCCTTGATATTTATGCGCCTTTAGCCAACCGGCTGGGAATTTCCTGGATAAAGAATGAACTGGAAGATTTATCCCTTAAGTATTTAAACAACGAAGCATACCAGCAGATAAAACAAATCATTGCTGCAAAAAGGGAACAGCGGAATGAATTTTTGGAACTGGTACAGAAAACCATACATACGGAATCACAAACTGCCGGAATTAAGGTAACGGTAAAAAGCCGGGCAAAGCATTTTTATTCGGTATACATGAAAATGCGAAAACGCGGAGTAAGCGCCGATAAAATATTTGACTTGTCCGGTATTAGAATAATCTGCGACAGCATAGAAAACTGTTATACCTTATTGGGCATAGTCCATCGCTTGTACAAACCAATGAGCGGCGGCTTTAAGGATTATATTGCCAATCCAAAGCCAAACGGCTACCGCAGCCTTCATACTACAGTAATGTTTAATAAAGATACAAATGAACAGGATATTCAAGACGAAGATGGCAGGATGCTGGAAATACAAATTCGTTCCCGGGAAATGCACCAGATTGCAGAATACGGTGCTGCCAGCCATTGGCTGTATAAAAAAACTTCATCAAGAGAAATAGTTGATAAGGATGAAATTGCTGCTTATAACAAGTTAAAAGACTGGAAACAATACGATAATAAAACCGGGGATCTTTCCTCTGCATGGCTGGAGGATATTAAACAGGAAATACTAAAAAACTCAATATATGTATTTACGCCTCAGGGCAAGGTAATAAAACTCCCTCCAGGGGCAACTCCCATTGATTTTGCCTATAGTGTACATACAGCAGTTGGCGAACACTGTACCGGCGCCAAAGCCAATGGAAAAATTATTCCCTTAAGTGCACAGCTAAAAAATACCCAAGTTTTGGAGATTCTTACCAGTCCCTCGGCCCATCCCCATCAAAAATGGCTTGAATGGACAATAACTCCAAGAGCCCGCAGTAAAATAAAATCATGGCTGGAAAAAAACGATAAAAACTATTTTATCGAAAAACCCGAAGAGCTTAAAAAGAAAACTGTTCCGGAAGCTCCCGCTGTTTTACCGGACACAACAGCGCAGTCTCCTGTGCAAATGGTTCTCCAGCCCTCTTCTTCTGTCTTTAAAGTACGAATAGAAGATGAAAAAAACCTTTTGATCCGTTTTGCCCGCTGCTGCAATCCTGTTACCGGAGATGAAATATGTGGTTATGTATCGCGGGGAAGAGGAATAATTATTCACAGAAAAAATTGCCCCAATCTTGCCCTTAATCCCGAAGCGGAAAAACGAAAAATCGAAGCAGCCTGGGAACAAAAAGAGTCCATTTTGGTTAAACGCTTTAGGATAGAAGCCAAACTATCTACCAATGTATTTTCGGAAATAGAAGGCGCCATTCGCAAGCGTCAGGGACATCTTTTGGAAGGGCGCCTGGAAGAAACTGCCAATTCCAAACTTGCCGGTTCTTTTACCATGCAACTGACCAATACCGGGGATCTAAAAGCAGTAATGAAACACATTCGCGGCATACCAGGAATACTTGGAATTTGGACAGAACATTAGGAGGATATTTATGGAGCAGGATTTTGAAATGCCCCGTAAAAAAATGATAGAACAACAGCTAAAAGTTAGAAATATTCAGTCGCAAGCTGTTTTGGATGCCATGTTACAAGTACCGCGGCATCTTTTTGTTCCAGTTAATCTGCAAAATAGTGCGTATAATGATTGTCCTTTACCCATAGGCAAAGAGCAGACCATTTCCCAGCCGTATATAGTTGCATTTATGAGCGAACAGCTTAAAACAGCCAAAGGTATGAAGATACTTGAAATAGGAACCGGCTCCGGCTACCAGGCTGCAATTCTTTCCTGTCTGGGCTGTGAGGTATATACCATTGAATTGATAGAAGAACTTGCACAAGCAGCACAATATACCCTTTCCAATCTTAAATATGATACGGTAAGAATAAGAAATGGAAACGGCTTTTCCGGCTGGCCGGAAGAAGCACCGTTTGACCGCATTATAGTTACCGCAGCACCGCCTGCTATGCCACTAAAGCTTATTGAACAGCTTAAAGAAGACGGCAGTATGATCATACCAATAGGCCCGGTTTATAATGTGCAGATCTTAAAATGTATTACAAAAAAAGATCACACAATAATCGAAAAAGATTTAATTCCTGTTAGGTTTGTACCAATGGTGGATACACTTTTTTAGCCATACCCTCCAAATTTCCGCTCTTTTCCTCCATTTCCTACATAAGTGTTAAGTGGAATTCTCAAAAATCGAATAATTTTTTGAAAATAATTAAAAAAAACTATTGCTTTATATTAAAAAGTGGGAAATAGTGGTATATAAATAAAGTTTAATCCCATAAAGTGGGATTAAATGGAAAATAATGGAAGTTGGTTAGTAATTCTATCATGATGGCAAAGCTAAGAGGTGAATATCAGGCAACTCTGGATGAAAAGGGAAGAGTAAGCATACCGGCCCGTTTACGGGAAGGAATTCCGGATAATGTACTGGTCCTTACCAAAAGCATGTTTGAAAACTGTATTTGGGCTTTTACTCCGGATAACCAGGAAATAGTTACCGAAAGCTTAAGGTCTTACTGGAGCGCCAATATCGGCATGCCCATGACTCCCAGGCAAAAAGATATGTTTGATCATAGGGTTGGTTTTTTTACCAGCGTAGCAGAAATTGATAAAACAGGCCGGATTATGGTTCCCCAGAAATTCAGGGAACATGCTGGGCTTGTTAAGGATTGTATTATCAGCAGTGATGGAGTTCGTATAGAAATATGGGATGCTCTGCGTTATGCAGATTATGAACAGCGGGTAGAAGCAGAATTTGAGGCGGTTCTGGAAAAAATGGGCCCCCTGACTTTGTATTGATAAAGAGATTATTGATAAAAAAAACAGTGAGGAAGGAGGGGAGAGTATGGAATATTTCCATACTCCGGTTTTACTGGAAGAGACATTACAATACCTCGCAGCAGTACAGGATCAAGCGTTTATGATTGATGCTACACAGGGAGAAGGCGGACACAGTGCAGCTTTTTTGGAGCGTTTTCCCGGCCTTCGAATAGCCGGAATTGATGCTGACAGGGATATTCAGGGCAGAGCCAAAGAACGGCTTGCCGCTTTTAACGATAGAATAAGCTTTTATAACTGCTGGGCAGGGGATTTTTTTACCGAATATCCGGAAGAACTGCCTTTACCGGATACCATTCTTTTTGATTTAGGAATAAGTCTGTTCCATTATAACGCATCCGGCCGCGGATTTAGCTTTTTGCGGGACGAATACCTGGATATGCGCCTTGATCGCTCCTGCGGCAAGACTGCAGCGGACTTAATTGCAGAATTGTCCGAAAAAGAATTTGCCGATTTATTGTTTTATAATGCCGGAGAACGCTATTCCCGGCGCATATCTGCCGCTGTTCAAACAGCCAAGAAAAACATACCCATAACTACTACATCTGCCCTTGCAGATCTGGTATGCGCTTCTGTACCTGCCATTTACCGCAGGGGACATATACATCCGGCTACCCGTACCTTCCAGGCCCTACGAATGGCGGTAAACGGCGAAGAAGAAAAGCTCCCGCTTATGCTTAAAGCTGCCCTTACAAAGCTTAAAAAAGGCGGCCGAATCGGGGTAATTAGCTTTCATTCGGGAGAAGATCGTACTGTAAAGAATTTATTCCGGGAACACGGCAGGGACTGTACCTGTCCCCCGGAAGCGCCGATATGTAGATGTGAGGGAGTAGCTTTACTTACTATTCTTACCCGAAAACCTGTAAAGGCAGGGAAAGAAGAATGCCATAACAACCCCCCCTCCCGGAGCGCAAAATTCCGGGCGGCAGAAAAAACTAGTACCAGCGGAGCAGATTTATGATACGGCGTTTCTTTTTTTATGTTTTTTTCCTTAGTATTCCCTGTTTTTTGGGTTTGTCGGCCTGGCAGACTTCCCGTTATGGAAATCTGGAACGTGAATTAAGCAGGCTGGAAAAAACCCAGGAAGAATGGGTAGAAAACAATAAACGGCTTATTGCAGGTATCATTCTTTTGTCTTCTCCCGACAGAATAGAGCATATTGCTCGGCAGGAACTGGGCTTGCAGAAAAAACGGCCCGAAGAAGTACTGCAAATTTCCATAAGAAGTGTTCCGTCCGGAGCGCCCTCTGCCTATACAAATATAATTCCAACAGCAGAAGCGGTAATTGAAGCGCCGTCTTTAATTACAGAAGAAAATATTGAAATAAGCGCCGATGTTCTGGCTTTACTGCATGATCTATTACAGGGAGTGCCGGATGAATAAGTCCATAATAATGGACTATCGAGGCGCAGCGGCTGCTCTTGGCGCTAAGCTTTTTCCCGAAGATGCCATAGGAGGTTTTTCTTCGCTGGCTATAGATTCCCGCAAGGTTACTAAAGGTTCTTTATTTATTGCCCTGCGCGGCCTTAATTCCGATGGACACCGCTTTCTTCGCGAAGCTTTTAATGCAGGCGCTGCTGCTGCCATGGTAAGCTGGAAAGGCATGGAAGAAACCGGTATAGATACAGATGAAATAACACTATGCGCCGGAGAAAAAGGAGCGGCTGTAATCGTCGTAGAAGATACCCTTAAAGGATTACAGGATCTGGCAGCTTCCTATATAAAGCGTTTTCCCCGTCTATTACGCATTGGCATTACCGGTTCTTCAGGAAAAACAACAACCAAAGAAATATGCGCTTCCATATTCAGCCGGGAAAAAAATGTTATTACAAATCAAGGCAATTTAAATTCAGAAACGGGCCTTCCCCTTTCGGTGTTCAATGTACGCCAGGAACATGAAGCAGGAATTTTTGAAGCAGGAATGAACCGTAAGGGAGAAATTGCCGAATTGGCTGCTGTCCTTAAACCCCACATTGCCCTTATTACCAATATTGGGCCTGCCCATATCGGTATTCTGGGCAGTATTGAGGCAATTGCCGAAGAAAAAAAACAAATATTTTCACAGTTTACCGGAACAGAAACTGCACTAATCCCCGAAGATGATCCTTTTAGGGATTATCTTGCCAGGGATGTAAACGGTAAAGTGGTTTTTTACGGACAAAATGAACTTGAGGTATCGGGAAAACTCGCTGCAGTCAAGGATCGGGGCCTGGCGGGGACAGAGATAATCTGGGAGGGAAGCCCCGCCGGCTTTGGTCTTCCGGGAAAACACAATCTTAAAAATGCCCTGGCAGCGGCAAGCCTTGCAGAAGAAGCAGGTATAAGCGCAGGGGCAATACGGGACGGGCTTTCCGGCGTAAAAGGACTGTTTGGCCGCAGTGAAGTACTCCAGGGAAAAACAACGGTAATACGGGACTGCTATAACAGCAACCCCGATTCTGCTTGTCAGGCGCTTGTTTTCTGTGACAATCTGGACTGGCCGGGCCGCCGTATCTATGTATTTGGTTCCATGCTGGAGCTGGGAGAGATCGAAGCGGAAGAACATAGAAAACTGGGTTTTCTTTTGGCAGAATCCAGGGCAGACCTTATTTTTCTTTTTGGCAGGGAAACAGAGAGCGCAGCAATGGCGCTAAAGGAAAAAAACTGTTCTTTTTTTCACACGGCAAGTATGGATGTTCTTTTGCCGGCAGTAGAAAAAGAAATTAAAAGCGGAGATTTGGTATTGCTTAAAGGTTCCAGAGGCTGCGCTCTTGAAAAGCTAAGCGATATTGTTTTTATGGAGGATACCAGTGTTTCTTGAATTCCTGTATCCTCTTGTTCGTTTTTTTACTCCGTTTAATGTATTTCAATACCTGACTTTCCGGGGAGCCTATGCCGCAGTAACCACACTCCTTCTTTGTTATCTCCTTGGTCCCAGGATCATAGAACGGCTGCGAAAACTAAATGTAAGCCAGGCTGTACGCGGTGATGGACCTCAAACTCATTTGGCCAAAGGAGGTACTCCGACCATGGGAGGAGTAATGATACTCCTTTCCGTTATAATTTCTGTTTTACTCTGGCAGGATTTCTCTAATTTTAAGGTTTGGCTTTGCCTTTGCGCATTGGCAGCTTTTGGAATTATTGGTTATATAGATGATTACTTAAAGGTAACAAAACAAAACTCCGACGGCCTTCCATCCTGGGTTAAATTCGGCGCTCAGATTTTTGTAGCATTAACTATTGCATTAATCCTTTATTACAGGGGCGGAGAAGAAATTAGTTATCTGTATATTCCTCTTTTTAGAAATCCTGTTTTGGACCTTGGTCCTTTTTGGATTCCCTTTGCAATTTTATTAATGGTTGGAGAATCCAATGCAGTAAATCTAAGCGATGGTTTGGACGGACTTGCAGCAGGACTGTTAATATGGGTTTTTTTAACGCTTGGAGTTTTATCTTATTTTTCCGGACGGGCAGACTTTTCTGCTTATTTGGGAATTCCTTTTATAGAAGGCGCCGGCGAACTTACCATTTTTTGTTTTGCCGCAGTGGGAGCCTGTGTAGGTTTTCTTTGGTTTAATTCCCATCCGGCAGATGTATTTATGGGAGATGTAGGGTCTTTATCGCTTGGAGGAGTTATTGCAGTTATTTCCCTTGTATTAAAAAAGGAAATTTTAATTTTAGTTATCGGAGGTGTTTTTGTTCTGGAAGTTGCATCGGTAATACTACAGGTACTGTCTTATAAATTGTTTAAGCGGAGAATATTTAAAATGAGTCCGCTGCATCATCATTTTGAGCTTTCCGGCTGGCTTGAATCAAAGGTAGTTATCCGTTTTTGGATACTGGGCGGGCTTTTTGCACTTATAGCCCTTTCTACGTTAAAAATTCAATAGGAATATTATAAAGGATTAATGATGAGTTATCAGCTTAACATGGAATATCAGGGCCGCAGATTTAAGTCTGATCATCTCCTTATTGCTTCGGTATTGCTTTTAACAGGTATAGGGCTGGTAACATTATATTCAGCTTCCTATGCATTTGCCGAACGTTTTTTTGGAAATAGTTTGCATTTTATTTCCCGTCAGGCAATACTGGCGGTTTTCGGACTTGCATTGTTTTTTATTGCTTCCAGGGCCAATTTAGAATTGGTGCGGGAGTGGATATTCCCTCTGGTAATTGGAACAATGGTACTGTGCATTCTTACTTTTATTCCCGGCATTGGAGTAATGAAAAACGGCGCCAGCCGCTGGATTGGTATAGGTTCCACCACATATCAGCCTTCGGAACTTGTTAAACTTGTGCTTCCGTTTTATCTTGCCCATATATTTGACAAAAAGGCACATACCCTTGAATCTTTTGCCGGCAGGGTGCTGCCTCCGACTATAGTAACACTGTTATTTACCGCATTAATATACTTACAAAATAATTTTTCTACGGCCTTCTTTATTTTATTTAATGCTTTGGTAATATTTTATCTTGCAGGAATTAAATTGCGCTACTTCTTTGCAGCAGCAATGATATTTTTACCCTTGTCTGTTTTTTTTATTCTAACCAGAGAACACCGTCTTTTGCGTATTATTAGTTTTTTACGGCCCGAAGAAGATCCTTTGGGAGCGGGCTACCAGGTAAAAGCCAGTATAATGACCATAGAATCCGGCGGATTCTGGGGCAAGGGCATAGGACAGGGAACCAGAAAAATATCCAGTGTACCGGAAGTATCATCGGACTTTATTTTTTCTTCTTTTGCCGAAGAAGGCGGTTTTTTGGCTATTATTTTGCTATTTATTTTATTTGCCCTTTTTGCGTTTGCCATATACCGCAGCGCTCTTAAAAATACAACGCTTTTTAGGCAGCTTTTGGGCTTTGGCCTGGGAACAATGATTGTTTCCCAGATTATATTGAATGTGGCTGTAGTAATAGGGGCACTGCCGGCAACAGGCATACCGTTACCGTTTTTTTCTGCCGGAGGATCATCGCTGGTAACAACCCTGTTGATGTGCGGTTTATTGGTAAATATTTCCAGGGAGCTTACACATGTCTAGCGATATTTTTATGATGGAGCGGCCGCATGTTCGCTCGCAGGACGATAAAAAATTAAAAATTATTCTTGCGGTAATTATCATTATTTTATCGGTACAGATGATCTGGCTTTTGGGTATGAGTCCCCGTATGCCTTTTGCTAAAATAAATATCTATGGTGCTTCGGGAATTGAAGAAGCAGTTATTCTAACTCTTGCAGGAATTGACAGTACTTCATCGTATATGTCAGTAAATGCTGTAAAAGCCGAAGAAGCATTATTGGGTCTGCCGGCAGTTCATTCTGCACAGGTAGTAAAGCGATTTCCCAACAGGATAGAATTACATATAGAAAGCCGCCAGCCTGCGGCTATGACTTTTATTTCAGATGGAGTACAAACCATGCCTGTCTTTATAGACAGAAACGGTACAATATTCAATATAGGAAAAGAAAATATAGTTAATAAAGAAACTCTCCCAATAATTTCCGGGCTGGTACTGGATGGAGTATATCCGGGGATGAAACTTCCCAGGATGTATCACTCGCTCTTTATGCGGCTGGAAACGCTTCGTCAACAAGCGCCGGAATTACTGGCGACTATTTCTGAAATAAAGATAAATCATAATCAATATGACGGTTTTGATTTAACGCTTTTTCCTGTTCATAGAGAAGTACGAGTCCGGGTCAGCGATGATATTACCGAAGAAACCATACGGTATATGCTGCTTATGCTGGATGTACTGTCCGCCACATCTGTGCATATCGGCGAAATTGATTTTAGAACCGGTACTGCAACATACAAGGAGGCTTTTTCTGGTTAGCGGTGATTTAGTTGCCGGTCTTGACATTGGGACCAGTAAAGTATGCGCAGTAATTGGCGAACGGACAGCAAGCGGCGGTATAGAAATAACCGGCGTAGGTTTAAGTCCGTCTACCGGACTGCGCAAGGGAGTAGTTGTAAATATAGAAGCAACGCTGCGCTCTGTAGAAGCTGCCATTGAAGCGGCAGAGATGATGAGCGGAAGAGAGCTGCACAGTGCCTGGACAGGTATAGGAGGAAATCACATAGAGGGGATTAATTCCCGCGGAGTAGTGGCAGTAACCGGCAAGAACTGGGAAACCAGAGAAATAGGAGATGATGATCT
>Ga0099364_10008280_pt1 | contig 14655 bp, 25 predicted proteins | sample TergutTh196P3_FD_73070 | JGI IMG/M metagenome (GOLD analysis project Ga0099364, IMG submission 73070) | Microcerotermes parvus P3 segment gut microbial communities from Pointe-Noire, Republic of the Congo - Th196 P3 | ecosystem: Host-associated > Arthropoda: Insects > Digestive system > Gut ... | reverse complement strand
GACGCTCTTCCGATCTAAACATATACCTTCGTCCCGCTTCATCGTAACCAGGGGCAAGAAGTAAAGGTACTCCAGAGGAGGACAGTGCAGGGTGTCAAGGTCAATTAAAAAGGGACCCTTTATTGAGAAGAGTCTTTATAAAAAGGTATTGGAATTAAGCAAATCCGGAGAGCGGAAGGTGATTAAAACTTATTCCCGATGCTCTACCATTATCCCCGAAATGGTTGGGGGAACCATCTCTGTCCATAACGGAAAGAATTGGGTTCCCGTATACATTACGGAAAATTTGGTAGGCCATAAGCTTGGCGAGTTTGCTCCCACCCGCATATTCCGCGGTCATGCGGGCTCGGATAAGAAGGCCGGGAGATAGATTGATGAAAGAAGAAAATAGCGGCTTTAGAGCCGTATCAAAATGGTTATTTGCCTCCCCTTTTAAGGTTCGTCCTGTTGCCGATCTTGTAAGGCGGAAGCCTTATACCGAGGCAATGTCGATCCTAGAGAATATTCCGAATAAGGGTGCAAAGCTGATAAGGAAAACAATGCTTTCCGCTGCTTCCAATGCCCTTGTAACTGATAAGCAGCTAGTGGAAGACATGCTCTATGTTAAGGAAATCAGAATTGACGAGGGGCCGAAGGCCAAGCGTGTTTGGTTTAGGGGCAGGGGAAGAGCTGACATGCTCATAAAGAGAATGTGTCATATAACTGTTATTGTTGACCGGGCTGCAGGGGCAGCCGTACAAACCGGAGGTAAGAAAACTGTGACAAGGAAAGCGGGTAAGTAAATGGGACAAAAAGTAAATCCGATTGGACTCCGGGTAGGCATAAATAGAACTTGGGCTTCCAGATGGTATGTGGACCCTAAAGAGTATGCAGCCACCCTTCATGAAGATCTAAAACTGCGCAAACTGCTCATGGATATGCCCGAGACAAAGGGTGCAGACATCGCAGAGCTGGAAATTATCAGGCATCCTCAGAGGGTTACTATTACGATCCATACCGCTCGCCCCGGTGTTATTATTGGAGTTAAGGGAGCCAATATCGTAAAAATCGAAACTGAGCTTCAGAAACATATAAACAAGAAAATTCAAATTAAGATAAAAGAAGTTAGAAATGCTGACAATAATGCTCAGATAATTGCCCAGAACGTGGCCCGCCAATTGCTTGCACGCTCAAGTTTCAGGCGAACGATGAAACAGGCAATTTCAAATGCAATAAAGAAGGGCAATGCTCAAGGGGTCAAAATTAGGCTTTCGGGCAGGCTTGGAGGTGCGGAAATGTCTCGTACCGAAGAGGCGAAGGAAGGACGTATCCCCCTTCATACCCTTAGAGCAGATATTGATTATGGTTTTGCCGAGGCCCTGACAACCTTTGGTTCCATTGGAGTAAAGGTATGGGTTTATAACGGCATGAAGTTTAATAAGGAACAGAAGGAAGACGCAGGTGCCCTTTTAAGAAAGAGGAGGGATCGCACTACTCCAAGAATGGATAGACCTGAAGGTCCTGAAACTTCAAGGCCCGAAACTCCAAGAGCTGATAGTTTTAAACCTGAATCTTCCGTAAAGGAAGCCAAGGAGAGTACCAATGTTAAGTCCTAAGCGTGTAAGAAGACGCAAGGTCCAACGCGGGAATATGCCGGGAAATGCAACTCGCGGAAACACCGTAGTTTTCGGTGAGTTCGGCTTGGTTGCCCTGGACAGAATGTGGATAACAAATAGACAGATTGAAGCCGCCCGTGTAGCGATGAATAGGCATATTAAAAGAGGCGGCAAACTCTGGGTGCGTATTTTCCCGGACAAACCTTTTTCCAAGAAGCCTGCAGAAACACGCATGGGTAAGGGAAAGGGAGCGCCGGAGTACTGGGTCGCGGTTGTAAAACCGGGAACTGTAATGTTTGAACTTGGCGGAGTTGACAAGGATTTGGCAGAATCAGCAATGAGGCTCGCAGCTTCAAAGCTTCCTATCAGGTGTAAGTTCGTTCCCCGTTCGACAATGGAACTTGGTGGTTCAGCATGAAAAACTCATTTAAGAATCTTTCCTTCCCTGAGCTTAAGGCGAAAAGGGATGAGTTAAACCGGAAATATATGGATTTCAGGTTTCAAATGGTAATAGGTCATGTAGATAATCCATTGCAGAGACGGGAATATCGCAGGCAGATTGCACGTCTGAACACATTGATCAGGATGCATGAAATAGAACAGGCCAAGAATACATAAAGGAGTATTTGTGACTGAAAAGAATACCGGTCGGGTAAAGGGCGCTAAAAAAGAGTTCATTGGACTTGTAAAGAGCGATAAAATGGATAAAACCATAGTGGTTTCAGTTCAAACTACCACTATGCATCCGTTATATAAGAAGTATGTGACTAGAATTAAGAAACTTAAGGCCCATGATGAAAAGAATGAAGCTAAAATTGGTGATCGAGTAAAGGTGATGGAATGTCGCCCTATAAGCAAGGAAAAATGCTGGAAGCTTGTTACCATTTTAGAGAAGGCCAAATAGGAGATAAGGAAAATGGTTCAGGTGGAATCTTTCCTGAATGTGGCAGACAATTCAGGGGCCAAGCGTGTGCAGTGTATCAAGGTACTTGGCGGTTCAAAAAGAAGATACGCAAGTATTGGCGACATTGTTGTTGTTGCAGTTAAGGAAGCCCTGCCCACGTCAGTCATAAAAAAAGGAACTGTAGAGAGGGCGGTGGTAGTCAGGACACATAAGGAATACCGTCGCCCTGATGGGACTTATATTCGGTTCGATGATAACGCCTGTGTTATTATCGATGCGGCAATGAATCCAAAGGGAAAACGTATTTTCGGCCCTGTGGCCCGTGAATTAAGGGAAAAGGGTGATTTTATGAAGATAGTTTCTCTTGCCCCGGAAGTTTTATAGGAGCTAAAGAATGGCTGAAGCAGCTAAGAAGTTTAAACTTAGAAAAGAAGACAATGTCGAAGTAATTTCCGGAAAGGATAAGGGAAAGCGCGGGCGTATTCTGAAAATTCTAAGGAGTAAGGACCGTGTTGTGGTGGAAGGCGTTAATATCATGAAGAAAGCTAAAAAGCGCCGTAACCAGCAGGACAGGGGAGGAATCATAGAAGTTGAAACCGGAATTCATTATTCCAATATTTTGATTGTATGCAAAAAATGCGGACCAACCAGAATTGGATATAAAATCGAGGAGAAGGAAAAATCCAGAGTCTGCAGGAAATGCGGGGAGGCGTTGTAATGGCAAAGGCTAGTGTTCCAAGGCTGAAGAAAATCTTCCGCGAGCAAATTGCTCCCGAGTTGATTAAGGAATTTGCCTATAAAACCCCGATGCAGGTTCCCAGACTCGAAAAGATAGTTGTAAGCATGGGGGTTGGAGAAGCCCTCCAGAATAAGAATCTTTTGAATGCAGCTATTGATGACCTTACACTTATAACAGGACAGAAAGCTGTCAAGACCAAGGCAAAGAAAAGCATTGCAAACTTTAAGATTCGTGAAGGTCAGGAAATTGGTGCAAAGGTTACTCTTAGGGGCAATATGATGTACGAGTTCATGGATAGGCTTGTAAATGTTGCCCTTCCTAGGGTTAAGGACTTCAGGGGAGTTAGTCAGAATGCCTTCGACGGGCACGGGAACTATTCTCTTGGCCTTACAGAGCAGATTATTTTTCCGGAAATAGATTTTGATAAAATCGAAAGGGTGGCAGGTCTAAATATCGCCATTGTAACAACGGCGCGGACTGATGCGGAGGCAAAGGCCTTCCTCACGAAGTTTGGCATGCCCTTTAGAAAATGAGAGGTGTTGAGTGGCAAGAAAGGCAATGATATTGAAGGCGCTTAAGACGCCTAAATATAAAACAAGGAAGGTCAACCGCTGCCGTATCTGCGGACGTGCAAGAGGTTATTTACGAAAATTTGAGATGTGTCGTCTCTGCTTTCGCAAGCTCGCCAGCGAGGGACTTATTCCGGGTGTTACAAAATCAAGTTGGTAGGAGAAAAGGATGAGCGTTTCTGATCCCATTGCGGATATGCTAACCAAAATCCGGAATGCCGGAATGGCAAAGCATGAAAAAGTTGATATCCCCACCTCCAAACTGAAGCTAGAGATAGTTAAGATTTTGAAGATTGAAGGATATATCAAGAACTTCAAGAAGGCAAATATGGACGGGTCCAATGTAATCAGGGTCTTTCTAAAGTATGATGAGAATACCGTCCCCATTATTCATGGTCTTGAAAAAGTTTCAAAGCCCGGACGCCGGGTTTATATGGGTTATAAAAAAATGCCCAGGGTATTAAACGGTTATGGAACCCTCATTGTTTCCACATCTCAGGGGGTTACAACCGGCAAGAAGGCCGCCGAAAAAAAGGTTGGCGGCGAAATTATCTGTACGGTTTGGTAAGGATTGATTGATATGTCGCGGATTGGAAAAATACCTGTGAAAGTTCCGGCGGGGGTGAAGGTTAGCTTCGCCGGGGAAGTAATGACCGTTGAAGGTCCTAAGGGGAAGCTCACACAGAAGTATAACCCTGTTATCGAGTTCGTCTTGAAAGCCGGTGAAGCCGGAGAGAAGGGGGAAGAGATAATTGTAAGCCGGGTTAATGATGAGAAACAGACGAAGGCTTATCATGGATTATACCGAAGTTTGCTTAACAATATGGTAACAGGTGTCTCAAGCGGGTTTAACCGGGTGCTTGTCATAACCGGAGTGGGTTATAGGGCAGAAGTGCAGGGGAACTTGTTGGTTTTGAGCTTAGGTTATTCCAGCGATATCTATGTTGGCATCCCTGAGGGTCTGACTGTTACCGCAGAAGGCGGCAGGGTATCTGTATCGGGAATTGACAAACAGAGGGTAGGGGAGCTTGCCTCCCAAATTAGAAAGCTCCGTCCGCCTGAGCCTTATAAGGGCAAGGGTATTCGTTACGAGAACGAGCAGATCCGAAGGAAAGTCGGTAAGTCGGGGGTCAAGTAAATTATGTTAAGGAAGATGTTGGAAAAAGACAGAAAGCGTCTTAAAAGAAAGGTACATATACGAAAGAGGATTTCGGGAACTCCCGAGAAACCAAGGATGACAGTATTCCGAAGTAATAAATCCCTTTCGATTCAAATAATTGATGATACCAAGGGGCATACCCTTGCATCGGCATCCACCCTTGAAAAGGAACTTAAAAAAATTAAGGCCAATATTAAGGGTGCAGCCGAGTTAGGTGAAGTTATGGGAAAACGGCTTATAGAAAAGAATATTAAGACCGTTGTTTTTGATAGAAATGGCTATTTATACCACGGGCTTGTGAAAGCTATGGCTGACGGAGCCCGGAAAGCCGGCCTCGAGTTTTAGGGGGAATGATGCTAGGAAGCGATGAGATTGTAAAAGAAAGTAAAACGGCAGATGCTCCAACTGAGCCTGTGGTCGAGCAACCCCGAGGAGAAATCGCTCGTGATGTATCGCGGGATGCGTCGCACAGTGCGCCGCACGGTGCTCCGCGGGACGACGGAAGGCCCGAAGCAAGGGGCCGCGGAAGAGGCAGGGGCGATGGTCGTGACAGGAATAGATCCGGGGACCGTGAGCCTGCCGAAAAGGAATTCATTGAAAAGCTGGTAAAATTAAACCGCACGGCAAAAGTTGTAAAAGGCGGCCGTCGTTTTTCTTTCTCGGCTCTGACGGTTATTGGAGACAGAAAGGGTAATGTAGGTTATGGCTTTGGAAAGGCCAACGATGTATCAGAGGCGATACGAAAGAGTATAGAAAAGGCCAAGAGAAACATGGTCCCGTTGCCTGTTAAAAACGGCACAATTCCCCATGAGATAACCGGGATTTTTAAGGCTTCGAAGGTTCTGCTTAAACCTGCCCGATCAGGTACCGGAATAATTGCAGGAGGACCCGTCCGTGCCATAATGGAAGCAGGCGGCGTTACAGATGTCCTTTCAAAGTCACTCGGCTCGGCAAGTCAGTATAATGTTGTTAAGGCCACATTCGACTGTATTGGCAGAATGATGGATGCAAGAACCATAGCAAAGAATAGGGGCAAATCCCTGAAGGAATTCTGGGGGTAATATGAAGATCAGGGTTAAACTTATTCGCAGTACCATAAGTTCTCTGCCCAAACAAAGAGCCACTGTCAGGTCTCTCGGTTTAAGGAAAATCGGATCTGTGAGAGAACATGAGAAGAGCCCTGCGATACTTGGTATGATTAAATCAGTATCACACCTTGTATCAGTTGAGGAGATTAAATAATGGACCAAGATTTTAACTTACGCCCTCCTATTGGAGCAAATAAACGTAAAAAGATTCTAGGGCGGGGCACTGCATCAGGCCGCGGTACAACCTCAGGGAAGGGAAATAAGGGCCAGAAGACACGCTCAGGCGGTAAGACTTATGCAGGTTTCGAAGGCGGTCAGATGCCTCTTTACAGGCGTCTTGCACGCAGGGGTTTCTCGAATTATCCGTTTAAGAAAAGTTTTCAGATAGTAAATCTTGTTGATATTGAAAAGCGTTATACTGACGGTGAAACAGTTAATGAACTTTCTCTCTTTAATAAAGGACTAATTAAGGGAAGAAAGAAAGGCGATGCCCTTGTGGCTGACTGCCCTGTTAAGATATTGGGGAACGGGGAGCTAACTAAAAAGTTGACCTTCACCGCTGCTCCGGCACAGGGCGGTTGCGCTGTTTCCGGATCGGTTATAGAAAAAATCAAGAAGTCCGGCGGAGAACTGGTTTAAAATGGCAAATGCACTTGTTGGTATGTTTAGGGTAAAGGAACTCAGGGAGAGGATATTCTTCACTTCCATGATGCTGGTTGTGTTTAGAATCGGGGCCTTTATTCCCATTCCGGGAATTAATGTTCGAGAGTTGAACGCTTTCTTTATGTCTCAGCAAGGAACAGGGAATGCCATAGTTGATTACCTTGACTTCTTCGCAGGAGGCGCTTTCTCCAATTTCTCTGTTTTCATGCTTGGGATCATGCCCTATATCTCAATGTCAATTATTATGCAGCTTCTTATTATTGTTTTTCCGACATTAAAGAAAATCTCACAGGAAGACGGCGGGAAAAAGAAGATAACGAAGTATACGAGAATGGGAACGGTTGCAGTATGTCTTGTTCAGGGTTTTGCTGTTACACAGTATGCCCAGAGTATTTCAAGGAGTACTGAAAATCTTTTATCAATCAGCATGATGAGTTTTACTTTCATAGCCTTGATTACTGTTACAACAGGTACCATGTTCCTTATGTGGATAGGTGAACAGATCACGAAGAGGGGTATTGGCAACGGTATTTCTCTGTTGATTTTCGCAGGTATTGTGGCAAGGCTTCCGACAGCGATTTGGGAGCTTATAAGCAGGGTGCAAACAGGTGATCTTAACCCTGTTTTTGTTGTAGTTGTACTGATAATGTTTGTTTCGGTTGTTACGCTTGTTGTTTATGAACAGAGAGGGCAGCGAAAGATACATGTTAACTATGCGAAGAGGGTTGTAGGACGAAAGATGTATGGCGGGGCACCGAATACATTTATTCCGTTTAAGATCAATCCGTCAGGCGTTATTCCTGTTATTTTTGCATCTTCCATTCTTACCATGCCCCTGCAGATTGCACAGTCAATTGGCGGGAATGTCACCTGGCTTGCATCAGTATCAAGAGCCCTAACACCAAATGGCTTACTTTACAATATAATGTTTGTAACACTTATTGTATTTTTTGCATATTTTTATACCCAGGTAACCCTGAATCCCATGGAAATTTCCAAGCAAATTCGTGAAAACGGGGGCTCTATTCCCGGTATACGTTCCGATAGGCTGGAAAGTTATCTTACTAAAATTTTAAACCGTATAGTTTTGCCGGGCGCTCTTTATCTTGCAGGAATTGCTGTTATTCCAAGTATAATTCAGTATTTTTTCAATTTCCCGACATCTGTTGCTTATATTTTAGGGGGAACATCACTTTTAATTATGGTCGGTGTTAACCTCGATACCATGAGCCAGATTGACGGCTTCTTAAAGATGCACCACCATGACGGTTTAACAAAGAAGGGGCGGATACGTGGCCGCAACTTATAGAAGGAGTTTAAGATGAAAGTCCGCACTAGCGTAAAACCTATATGCGATAAATGCAAGGTCATAAAGAGAAACGGAATTATTCGTATTATTTGTACGATTCCGAAGCATAAACAGAAGCAAGGTTAGGAGTATAATATGGCAAGACTTGTTGGAGTAGACCTTCCAAATAAACATGTAAATATAGCATTAACCTATATTTTTGGGATTGGCCGATCAAGTGCCGATGCCATTTGTGCCAAGGCAAAAATCGATCCGGTAAGGATGATTAATGATCTTTCACAGGAAGAACTCAACGAACTTCGTAATATACTTGAAAATGATTATAAGGTTGAAGGTAGGCTTCGCACTGAAGTTGCCCTTAACATTAAGCGCCTTATGGATATTGGGTGCTATAGGGGTCTAAGGCATCGTAAGGGCCTGCCTCTTAGGGGTCAGAGAACCAGAACCAATGCCCGTACCAGAAAGGGCAAGAAGAAGACCGTTGCCGGTAAGAAAAAATAATCGGAGGGAATAGTGGCTAAAGCGTCCGGTACAAAGAAGAAGAAAGAGAAGAAATCGGTATATGAGGGGAACGTATATATTCAGGCTACGTTCAACAATACCATTGTTACTATTACAGACCTAATGGGGAATGCTGTCTCCTGGGCGAGCTCGGGAGGGCTTGGCTTTAGGGGTGCTAAAAAGTCTACTCCCTTTGCTGCTCAAACAGTAACAGAAACTGCAGCCCAGAAGGCATTGCAGGTAGGTCTTAGAGAAGTTCATGTTTATGTTAAAGGCCCCGGGATTGGCCGCGAATCTGCAATCCGCCAACTGGGAGTCATGGGTATAAAAGTAAGATCGATAAATGATGTTACTCCAATTCCGCATAATGGCTGCAGACCGCGGAAAACTCGTCGCATATAGCGACGAATAAAAGGAAAGAATAATGGCAAGATATACCGGGCCTGTTTGCCGGCTCTGCCGGGCTGAACAAAAAAAGATGATGCTCAAAGGCGAGCGCTGTAAAAGTGATAAATGTCCAATCAATAAAAAGCGTCCTCCTCCGGGAAAAGACCCAAGAGTGCGCCAGGGCAAACGCTCTGATTATGGCCTGCAATTAAGGGAAAAGCAGAAGCTAAAGCGTATCTACGGAATGCAGGAGAAGCAGTTCCACCTTTTCTTTAAGCGAGCATTAAGGATGCCCGGTATTACAGGTGAGAATCTTTTTGCATTGCTGGAAAGGCGCCTTGACAATGTTGTCTATCGTCTGCGCTTCGCAGTTAGCCGCAGCCAGGCAAGGCAGATAGTGCTTCATGGTCATGTTCATGTAAATGGTAAGAGGGTAAATATTCCTTCATTCCTGGTTCGCCCTGAAGACATTGTAGAAATTGGCGACAGCGGGAAGAACCTGATAATCATTAAAGAAGCATTAAGGGAATCGGGGAAGTCAGGTGTAGTGCCCTGGCTGAATCTTGATCCTGATACCATGAAAGGAAAGTTCCTCGCCGTACCCCGGCGTAATGATATTACCGATCTTGCTGATATTAAAGAACAGATGATCGTAGAATTATATTCCAAATAGGAGTAACCATGGCCCGTAAGAATTTACTGAAAGGATTTAAACGTCCTAAAGGTATTACTTTTGAGCATAGCGAGCTGAAGTCCAATTATGGTAAGTTCACTGCAGCTCCCTTTGAACCCGGGTTTGGGACGACTGTGGGCAATACCCTGCGCAGGGTGCTCCTCTCTTCCATTCAGGGTTATGCCATTACAACTGTAAAGATCACCTCTTATGATGAGAGTGGTACATCGCGAATGGTATCAAGCGAGTTTGAAACCATTCCCAATATAGTTGAAGATACGCTGGAAGTAATAAATAACCTGAAGCAGGTACGCCTAAGATTAATTGATGATCAAGATTCAGAAACATACTTCTATGAGTGGTCAGGTAAGGGTGAAATTAAGAGTAACGATTTCGCCCGTGTCGGACAGGTCGAAGTGCTGAGCATGAATCAGCATATTATGACCCTTATGGAAAATGCGAAAGTAGACTTTGAGATCAAGATTGAGCTGGGCAGGGGATATGTACCATCTGAAGTTAATGAGAGGTATGTTGATATTATTGGGACTATCCCTCTCGATGCGATTTTCTCTCCTGTTAAGAAGGTAAAATATTTGGTGGTGCCTACCCGCGTAGGACAGCGGAATGATTACGATAAACTTGAGCTGGAGATTTGGACAGACGGTACCATTAAGCCCGATGATGCCTTAGCGGCGGCTGCCAAGATTGCAAAAGATCATTTTTCTGTGTTCATTAATTTTGACGAGAATAATCTTGGTCTTGATGATGACTTTGATGAAGATGATGAGAGGATACGTCAGATCCTTAATACTCCTGTCGAAGAGCTTGAGCTTTCTGTACGTTCGTCAAATTGTCTTAAAAATGCAAATATTAGAACCATTGGCGAACTTACAAGGAAGACCGAAGATGATATCGCCAAAACGAGAAATTTCGGTAAGAAATCCCTCCAGGAGATAAAGGAAAAACTCAAGGAGTGGAATTTGAGCCTTGGGATCAGCGACATGAGTATTCTTAAAAATGCGGTAAAAAGATCCCAAAAGGAAGTAGAAGATGAAACATAGAAGAGGCTTTAACCCACTGCAGCGGATGGCGTCACACAGAAAGGCCCTGCACCGCAATATGGTAACATCACTTTTCAGGTATGAGAGAATCAGGACCACGAAGGCTAAGGCATTGGCCGTTAGGCGAACTGCGGAGAAGTTGATTACCCGTGCCAAGTTGGACAGTGTTCATAATCGCAGAATAGTATCTAGCCGTCTTTTCGATGAAGGCATAGTGGCCAAACTGTTCACTGACATAGCTCCACGTATGAAGGAAAGGCCCGGAGGTTATACCCGCATAATTAAGTTGGGTGAACGTGCCGGTGACGCTGCAGAAGTTGTGATTCTGGAACTCGTGGACTTTAAATTGGATGCAGGCGAAGCCTCCGATAAGAAAGCAAAAAAAGAAGCCAAGAAAGAAGCAAAGAAGAAAGCATCTTCCGACACAGAGGAGAGTTAAGATGGCAAAGCCGAATAGAGGAAAAAACCTGCGCGAAATACCCTCCCGTGGAAGAGGTGAATGTCCTGTCTGTAAGAGGGGCGGCGTAAAATTATTATATGAGCAGGAAGCTGAGGGAAAGAAGATCAAGGTCTGTAAGACCTGCAGGGCTGCCCTTAAGAGCGGAAAGAAGCAATTAGCTGCAGGCAGTTAACCGCGCTGAAATAACCCGTTCTGATCCCGAGAGATCTTTATATATCTTTACTTCGCTGTAACCTGTCTTTTCCAGAAGCAGTTTTATTTTTTGCATTTGATCTCCTTGAGCCTCAAGGAATAAATAACCTCCTTCCTTCAAGAAATGTCTTGCATCCGGGATAATTTTCTTTATGTATTTTAACCCGTCCTTCCCGCCGTCAAGGGCAAGTGAGGGTTCTCTGCGAACTTCAGGCGCAAGGGTTTTCAGTTCCGGTGTCGGTACATAAGGCGGATTTGATACTATGATATCAAATCCGCCGGATTTTTGGGGAATGGAATCAAAGAGGTTGCTTTCGAAGAATTTAACCGGAGTTCCAAGAGTGATGCCTTTGAGTAAGTGCCTCGAATTTTTTGAAGCAAGTTTTAAGGCTTCTTTTGAGATGTCTGCAGCGCTTACCCTTAGATGGGGGCGCTCGTGTTTCAAGGAAATTGCAATTGCTCCTGACCCGGTGCAGAGGTCAAGTACAGATGTTTTAAAGATTCCTGTTTCAATTAATTTATCTATACGGGACAATGCTGCTTCCACCAAGGTTTCAGTGTCGGGCCTTGGGACGAGAACATTGGAGTTTACTGCAAACTCCAAGAGGCGAAATTCCTTTCGTCCCAGTATATAGGCAATAGATTCACCTGATCTGCGTCTTTCAATAAGCTTATTGAATTTTTTCCAGTCTTTTTCGCTTATATCTTCATTACCCCGCATTATTAGCTCCTCCCTGCTTACTCCGAAAGTTTCGGAAAGGAGGAGTGCAGCATCAAGGGATGGGGTATCAATTGAGGCTGTATCGCAGGGTTCTTTTAGGAGTTTTAGCCCCTTATTTGAAGCTTCTTTTATTGTCATGAGGCTGAGGCAGATGCCTTTAATAGCTCTTCTCTTGCAGAGAGCTTTAGGGAATCGAAGAGCTCTTCAACATCCCCCTGCATAATTAGGTCTAGCTTATATAGAGTAAGGTTTATCCTATGGTCAGTTAAGCGGTTCTGGGGGAAATTATAGGTCCTGATTCGCTCTGACCTGTCGCCTGAGCCAATCTGACTTTTCCTTGCTTCAGCTCTTTCGGATGCGGCCTTTGCCTCCTCCATCTCGTAAATCCTCGCCCTTAAAATGCGCATTGCCTTTGCCTTGTTTTTAATTTGGCTTTTCTCGTCCTGACAGTGAACACTAAGGCCGCTTGGAAGATGCGTTATGCGCACAGCAGAGTCTGTGGTGTTTACGCTCTGCCCCCCCGGCCCTCCTGCCCGCATAACATCAATGCGCAGATCATCTTGATGAATATCAATCTCTGTCTCATCAGCTTCGGGAAGCACAGCCACCGTTACAGCCGATGTGTGAATCCTGCCCGATGACTCTGTGGCAGGCACTCTTTGAACTCGGTGAACACCCGATTCATAGCGGAGATTTTCGTAGACATTTTTCCCGCTCACAGAAAATATTATTTCCTTGAACCCACCAAGCTCTGTTTCATTAGAGTTCATTATCTCAAACTTCCAGCTCTTTGTTTCTGCAAAGCGGGAATACATGCTATACAGATCGGAAACAAAGAGAGCCGCTTCCTCCCCGCCTGTGCCTGCGCGGATTTCCATGATTATGTCTTTCTCGTCCAGAGGATCACGGGGAACCAAAAGAAATTTTAATTTATCCTCTGCTTCCCTTGCCCTTATTTCAAGCTCTTTAACTTCCTCTTTTGCAAGTTCCTTCATATCCTGGTCTTTTTCATTTTGCACAAGGGTTCTTGCATCTTCCAATTGCCTTGTAATGGAATTAAGGTCTTCATTGGCCTTGGAAATTTCTCCAAGATGAGAATATTCTCTCATCACTTCACGGTATTTTTTCATATCCTTTGAAAGATCAGGTTCCTGTACCAATTGGTACAGTTCCTCGTATTTTTTTAAGAGGGAATTAAGCCGTTCATTTTGCATACTATGATTATATAGATAATTATTATACAATACAAGATAAATGGCTTTTATGACCGTGGTCAAGGAAAAGGTTATTAATGTTCTCAGTCTATTAAAGACTTTTTGCGCAGATCTATTCTCAAGACTTATATCTCCGCCTGAAAGTTCGAGTCAAGGCAGTTCTTCGCCCCTTTCAAAGATACTTGGAAATAAAATGCTCATGCTTATAGGGCTTGGAGGGGTAGCAGGGCTCCTGCTTATTTTGATGATAATAATTGCTGTATCAGGGCCTCGTGATATAACTATAGAGGAAACAGCTTATTATTCACCCTTGGGTTTTACAATTAATCCCGATGATCTCTTTCTGCCTTCCGAACCTGTGTTTGTACCTGATTTTGTTCTTGAACAAGAGCCAAGAAGCTTTTGGTCGTTAGAGGATATTCGCTCTTTTTGGAGAGCCCCTGCTGAAATTGAGGGGGGTAATCAGATATGGAGATCACAGATACGAGGGGCAGTTGACACTCTTCTGGAGGGTGTACCCTGATGAGATATGGAGTTAAACTCTTCGGATTTTTAGTATTTTTATTCCTGATTTTATCCTGTAGTACTCCGCCTGCTTTAGTCCAAGACCCGGATATTTATTCCCAAGCAGAGGAGCTGGTCGCGCAGGAAGCGGCGCAGGAAGCGGCGCAGGAAGCGGCGCATGTAGCGGCGCAGGAGCCGGTGCAAGCAGAGGAGCCGGTCGCACAGCCGGCTATTGAAGCACCGCAGGCAACACAGCAGACTTTACAGCAGGCATTGCAGGAAGCATTGCAGCTCGCTTCGCAGCTTGCGGCACAATTGGCTGAGCAGTTAGCGGAGCAATTAGAGGCAGAGATTGATGAGGTGCAGGAAGAAGAGGCAGAAGAAGATCTGCCGCTAGAAGACCTTGAGCCGGTTGAGGAGCCTGCGGATGAATCGGAGGCAACGCCGGAACTGCCCTCGGAGGAACCTGTGGAGGCGGTGGAGCCTGCGCAGGAAATCGAGGCGGAAGCTGCTGCCGACCGCATCGAATCGCTTGCCCCCGTGAGTGAACCACTGCCTGAACCGCCTGAGCAGATCTTGCAAGAAATTGCCGAGGAAGCAGAACCGGCTCCGGAGACCCCCGAACCGGCCTCGGAGCCACCCGCACAGGATCCTCCTGATCCTCCCGACTTCCTGAGACCCGCCGAGCAGATAATTCCGCCTGCCCCGCAGCCGAGTCCCCCTGAGCCTGCTCCGTCTCCCCCGATAAGGCCTATACCCCTTCCCGAGGTTCCGGGCCGCCTTACTCCGGCCCCCGAGGGTGAAATTTCAAGGACAATCACAGTGGTTATTGGAGGGTCCGTTGAGGTTCCTTTTCCCGGAACAGGCTGGGTCTTCCTTGGAGAGATTGGAAACCGGAGGGGAATCAGCTATGAAT
>Ga0099364_10008279_pt1 | contig 14656 bp, 11 predicted proteins | sample TergutTh196P3_FD_73070 | JGI IMG/M metagenome (GOLD analysis project Ga0099364, IMG submission 73070) | Microcerotermes parvus P3 segment gut microbial communities from Pointe-Noire, Republic of the Congo - Th196 P3 | ecosystem: Host-associated > Arthropoda: Insects > Digestive system > Gut ... | reverse complement strand
AAATTCTTCTCTCTGTTGTTCCACAGTTTTGTTCTCCCATGGCAACTTCAACACCTCTTTCGGCCTTTTTGTTGCCTTCTATTCTATCACAAAACTGTATACCTTCCTACTGCACACCTGTATACTAGCTTACTACACCGGACAAATTTTGAGCCCCTACAAACACAGCTCCCGGATAAATCATCATTCGGGAGCTGTATTTATCTGATGAGAAAATCAATAACCCTTCTGCTTCAAATCCGCCAGCAGCGCGACGTAGAACGCGCGGATGGTCTCCGCGCCGTTGTCCATTTTCTGAATCGAGACATCCGACCGGCGGAAATCAACCTCGTCCAGGTGGGAGACGCCCCGGCTGCCGGCGCCCCGCAGCACACCCCGGAAATTCGTCCACTTCGCGGATTCCACCGTGACCATGCCGTCGTTTTCGCCGTCCAGGCTTTTGATGACGTAATTGGGCCAGCTCATGATGATATCGCTCATGGGGGATTGCATCGCGGCAGCATAGCTTTGATAATACACGCCGGATTTATCGGGATTGTTCTTGTTGAACTCCTTCATGTAGCCCGTGCCCAGGCTTTGAATTCCCTTGAGGAAGTCCGGCCTTTTGTCGCCCCAGAACCAGCGGATGATGTCCGCGGGGATGGCCACGGCCCGCAGCAGGAGGTTTGGCATGGCGAGGAAGACATCCATGGTTTTGGAGCCGTGGTGGGGCGTGGCGATGGTGGTAAGGCTGGCCACCTTGTCGGCCATTCCCAGGGAGGAGATCATGTAACGCGCCTCTGTGCCGCCCTTGGAGTGCGCGACGATGTTGACCTTGGCGCTGCCCGTTTGCGCGAGAACTTTTTCAACAGTCGCCTTCAAAGCCGCCGCGCCGTTTTCCACGCTGCACCAGCCATCGGTGTTTCCGTAAAAAATCCGCGCGCCGTTGTCATCCAGAACGCCGGGAATCCTTCCCCAGTAATTGATAAACAGGTTCTTATCGCGAAAGCCCGCGCCGTGCACCAGGATCACCGGGTATTTCGTGTCGCATACGGCGTTGGCCCCGGCCGCGCCGGCCGTCGCCGCGGGGAGAAGCGCCGCGAGCAGCAGGGCTGACAGCAGCCACACCGCAATCAGGCGCCTGCGCATCGCGCCGAAAGTTTTTTTGTTCATTGAGAGTCTTCCTTTCTGTATGTCTTCCTGTCTATTATGCACGGAACGGACGAAAAGTCAAGCTTTTTTGCTTCACAATAAAATTCTTGCCTGGAGAATCGAATTCTGTTATAATAAGCACAGCCGATCTTCCCGGGAGGATATGAATTATCATGAAAACAAAAAAAGAGCATTATGGATTCTTCACCGCGCTTTCCATGATCATCGGAATCGTCATTGGCTCGGGCATCTTCTTTAAAAGCCCGTTGATTCTGACAAAGACAGGCGGCTCCGTGGGCTATGGCGTCGCCGCGTTCTGCATACTTGCGCTGAGCATTGTGTTCGGCTGCCTGACGCTGTCCGAATTGTCTGTGCGCACCGCGAAAAGCGGCGGCGCCGTAGGCTATTTTGAGGATTTTATCTCGCCGCGCATCGCGGCCGGGTTCGGGTGGTTCCAGACGCTCGTGTATCTTCCGGCCCTTACGGCTGTGGTCGCGTGGGTGGCCGGCGTGTATACCTGCCTTGTATTCGCCGGGCAGCCCCGGTCGCTGGGCATGCAGGTATTCATTGGCACCGGCTGGGTTGTGTTGCTTTTCGCGGTCAATATTATATCCGTCAAGCTGGGCGGGTACCTGCAAAACGCGACCATGGTGATCAAGCTGATTCCGCTGCTGCTGATCGCGGCCGGAGGGCTGATCTGGGGCGCTTCCCACGGCGGACCTCCCCCCGCGCCGGCCGTGGTGCAGCCCGTGGCCGGCCTGGGATGGATGGCGGCCCTGCCCGCGATCGCCTTTTCGTTTGACGGCTGGATTGTCTCCGTCGTTATCACCAACGAGGTGAAGGTCGCCAGGAAAAACATACCCCTCGCGCTGACGATCGCGCCGCTGGTCATCTTAGCTGTTTATATTTTGTATTTTGTCGGCATGAGCGCGATGCTGGGGCCGCAGAATATCGTGGCGATGGGCAACGCCTCCGTGAGTGAGGCGGTTTCCGGAATCCTCGGCGCGGCGAACGGACGCGGGATCGGCGCCGCTGTCAACGTGCTCGTGCTCTGCGCGGTGCTCGGCGTGGTCAACGGCCTGATTCTGGGCATGCTGCGCATGCCGCAGGCCCTGGCCAGCAAAAATATGCTGCCGCGTTCCGGGCTTATTTCCAGGGTGCACCCGTCCATCAACCTTTCGCCGCTTTCCTGCGCGATTTGCTTTGTTCTGACAGCCGCCTGGATGCTGATTCACTATTGGACGCAGTCCGCCGGAATTCTCGCGGCCAACGATGTGAGCGAAATCGCCATTGTTTTCAGCTATGTCTGCTTTGCGGTGTTATATGTCAGAGTGATTGTCCTGTGGAGAAGGGGCGAAATCAAAAGCCTTTTCAAAGGGCTTGTCTCCCCGGTTTTGGCGACCGTAGGCTCCGCGGTTATTCTGGCCGGCGGCGTCGCGGCCAATCCGGTTTATACGCCGGTTTTTTTCGTGATTTGTTTGTCAGTCTGCGCCATGGGATATCTCTATTTCCGCCGCGTGTCATTTCGCCGCTAAGCCGCGGCAAAATTCGGCCTTGACATTGTCCGCGATATGAGGTACAATATATAGTGATGTGCTGGGCACTATTCTGCCGAAAGCCGGCGCATCCGCTTTGGATTTGAAGCAGCGCAGCTTGCTTTTCTCTTGAGTAGTTTGAAAATAAAAAAGATTGGAGGTAGATTTACAGGGGATGACAATACCATTATTTGTATTTATCGTGACCACCGCGGCTCTTTTCCTGTTGGGTGTGGCCGGATGTATTCTCATGTTTAAGCGAGGCATCAAGCACCGCAAAGAGACCGCCGAGCGCGAAATCGGCTCCGCGGAGCAAAAGGCGGCCCAGATTCTCAACGAGGCGCTGACGGCGGCCGAGACAAAGAAAAAAGAAGCCATCATTGAGGCGAAGGACGAAATCCACAAACAGCGCAGCGAAACCGAACGCGAGCTGCGCGAACGCCGCGCCGAGGTGCAGCGCCAGGAGCGCCGCATCAACCAGAGGGAGGAAACCCTCGACAAGCGCGCGGACAATCTGGATAAAAAAGAGGAGATCATACAGGGCAAAATCAAGGCGGCGGAGGAACGCCTCGAAGAGGTTGAAAAGCTCAAAAAAGGCCAGTTCGAGATGCTTGAACGCATTTCCGGTTACACGCAGGAGCAGGCCAAGGCCGAGCTGCTTCAAATTGTGGAGGAGGAGCTGGAGCATGAGCGCGCCCTGCGCGTCATAGAATTTGAGCAGAAAACCCGGGACGATTCCGACAACCTGGCAAAGGAAATCATCGCCACGGCAATTCAGCGCTGCGCGGCGGATCATTCGGCAGAGACCACCGTGAGCGTCGTGGCGTTGCCCACCGACGAAATGAAGGGCCGCATCATCGGCCGCGAGGGCCGCAACATCCGCACCCTCGAAACCATCACCGGCGTGGACCTGATCATCGACGACACGCCCGAGGCCATCACCGTATCCTGCTTCGACCCGGTGCGGCGCGAGGTGGCCCGGCGTACGCTGGAAAAGCTGATTCTCGACGGGCGCATCCATCCGGCGCGGGTGGAGGAGACCCACGAAAAATGCCGCCGCGAGGTGGAAGCGGCCATCAAGCAGACCGGCGAGCACGCTCTCATTGAGGCCGGAGTGAATAACGTGCACTCCGAAATCGTGAAGCTGCTGGGCAGACTGCGCTACCGCACCAGCTACGGGCAGAACGTGCTCAACCACTCCCTGGAGGTCTCGTATATCGCGGGGCTCATGGCGGCGGAGCTCGGCGCGGACGTCAAGCTCGCGAAACGGGCCGGCCTGCTGCACGATATCGGAAAAGCCCTCGACCACGAGCAGGAGGGCTCCCATGTGGAGCTGGGCGTGGAGTTCGCGCGCAAATACAAGGAAAACGAACACGTGCTGCACGCCATTCAGGCGCACCACGGCGACGTGGAGTGCAAAACCATCGCCGCCTGCCTGGTGCAGGCCGCGGACGCCATCTCGGCCGCCCGGCCCGGCGCCCGGCGCGAAAACCTGCAAAGCTACATCAAGCGCCTGGAAAAGCTCGAAGAGCTGGCGACCTCCTTCCCCGGTGTGGAGCACTCCTTCGCCATGCAGGCGGGCCGCGAGGTGCGCATCATGGTCAAGCCCGAGCAGATCTCGGACGACCAGATGGTGCTTCTGGCCAGGGACATCGCGCAAAAAATCGAAAAAGACCTGGAGTATCCCGGACAGATCAAGGTGCACCTCATTCGGGAGAGCAGGGCCAGCGAAATCGCGAAGTAAAAGCGCTGGTTTTAAAATCAGGGCAGTTCAAACCGGCAGCTTCGTTTGTTTAGAAGCCGCCGGTTTTTATTGTCGAGTTAAAGCGATAACAACTTTAACAAGCTACTCTTTTAGATCGTTGCTCCGGGCGGCTTGCCAGCCGCCCCTACAGGCCCTGCGTATTGGTGGCAGTGGGCGCACACAGTGCGCCCCTACGATGATCCTTCGCGATGGATTGATATCAAACTGGGGCAGAATTCATAGTAGGGGCGACCTGCGGGCGCCCGCCGACAAAAATAAACCGCCCATTTCGCAAGAAGTCTCAAGAAGCCTCAAGAAGTCTAATGAAAAAAACCCTGATGGCGTTTTATCGGGCTGTAGGGGTGGCTCGTAAGCCACCCGGATCTCAACAAACACCCGGATCTCAATAAATTTTAACAAATTTTCATTTTCATGGAACCTGCCGGCGCGGTCACCTGTCTTATTAGTGTTGAGGGGGTGATTCTGCGTGCTGGACGAACTCATTCGGGCCGCATTGCAGGATGCAGCGAAGGACTGCATTGTACCCGATGACGTTGATCAGCTGGTATGGAGCCGCATCATTTCGGGCGCGGAGCCCGGGCCAGGAGGATCATCGGATGGATAACAACAACATCGGATTGCTGGCGGTCCAGGCAGCGAAGGGCGAGAAAGACGCCTTTCAGCGGCTGTATCAGCTCACGCGCCAGCGCGTCTATTTTGTGGCGCTTTCCATCACCAAAAACGAGACGGACGCCCAGGACATTCTGCAGGAAACCTATTTGAGGGCTTACCAGAGCATTGGCCAGCTTGAACGGCCGGAACGCTTCGAAAGCTGGCTGAGCCAGATCGCGGCGAACCAGGCGAAGAACTACCTGAGCAAGAAGCGTCCCGCCTCCTTCGCGGAATACGACGACGAATCCGCCGCGAATTGGCAGGAAGAGACGGACCCCGAATTCCTGCCGGACGAGCGGCTTGATCTGGACGAAACAAAGAAGTTTATCGCGGGGCTGGTCCGCGAGCTCCCGGAGGACCAGCGGCTTTGCGTGCTGCTTCGTTACTTTGAAGACATGGAAGTCGCGGCCATCGCGACGGCATTGGAAATCCCTGAAGGGACCGTTAAAAGCAGGCTGAGCCGCGCGCGCCAAAAGCTGGCGGCAAAGCTGGAGGAAGCACAAAAAGACGGCGGCTTGAAGCTGTATTCGTTCGCGCCAATGCCCTTGCTGGCGTATTTTCTCAAGCTGCTGTCGCAGGACACCGCAGGCGCCGCGGAGCGCCTGCCGGCCCTGCTGCTTGGCACGGCGGCCGCCGGGGCCGCGGCCGGAGCCGCCGGGGCTGCCGCGGGGAGCGCGGCTGGCTCCGCCGCGGGTGCGGCCGGAACCTCCGGCAGTGCGGGAACCGTGGCTGCCACATTTGCCGCGGGTGCGCTTTCCAAGGTGATTGCGGCAGTCACGGTAGCCGCACTGGCCGTGGGCGGAACCACGGCGGGCGTTGTCGCGGTGAAGAAAAGCAGGGATAACGCCAGGCTTCTCACGACAGAGGCCTCGCAGTCAGCGGCGGCCTCCGGGAGCTGGAGCCAGACAGGCGGCGGCGAGCCTCAATGGGAGACATCCGAGGGCGAATTCGTCTCTGCCTATGCGACCAATGCCCAGGGCATTCCCTACAGCTATCCGGCGAGGCCAAGCAGCCAGGGCGGGCAGACGCGGGCGGGCAGCCAGCAGGCTTCACAGCCGCAGCCGCAGAATCCCTCCGGCACAAACGCCGGCACGAGCGCAAACCCCTCCGGCAGCGCGCAGCAGAGCACGGCGGCGCAGCCTTCCGCGCGCATGAGCACAACAACGACGCAGCCCACGCCCACAACGCCTTATGCGACGACGACCAGGGCAAGCGGCGTTCCGACGACACAGAGCAGCACACCGGCAACGACCAGGACGACAACGACCAGCAGAAGCTCCGCGGGAACAAGCTCCACCGGCCAGCCGACCTCGGATGAGAGCTCACCCACCGAGCCCCCAAGCTGGGACGCGTTCGTCATGAGCGGCAACACACTACTTCGTTACACCGGCGGCGATACCCTCGTGACGGTACCCCCGCACATCAACGGTGTGCCGATCAAGAAGATCGCCGATCACGCGTTCTTTAACTGCGGCGCTTCGGAGATCGTTCTCCCCTCCGGCGCGGAGGAAATTGGCTGGTGGGCCTTCGGCAACTGTTCTCAGCTGAATCGTGTGCTTATTCCCGAAAGCGTGACGAAGATCGACCCTGACGCGTTCATCAAGTCCGCCGGCGTTACCATCGTCTGCAAGGAAGGCTCCTACGCGCACAGCTACGCGCTCAGAAATAGCTTCCAGTACATCTTTGTTTGATTTTTCTGCTGAATCTGGCTTTTCTAGTGATCAGCGGTCGCCGAAAGAAACCGTTTGATCCATTGGATATTGCAAGCTTTTGAAGGGTTTGCAAATATATATAGCAGGCCGCGGAGGTGCTCCGCGGCCTGCTATGGTTTTTGATTGATGCTGCTCGGCTTCGGTTTGTTGGCGGGTTTTATCTGCGTACATAGCGCTGGCGTCCCGGCCCATTCAGGATGCCGATCAGCTGTTTCCCCTCTTCTTTGCAGGCGAAATCCAGAAAATAGCGCCCAAGCAGCGTTCTGCTTTGGATGGGAATCCGCTTCCACTCATAACCGCGGAACAGGTCGGAGAGAGAAAACGTTTCTCCCTCATATAGCTGAGCCAGCTCGCTAATCGCCGACTTCAGGAATATTTCGTGGGATTCGCGGACCTCGTCGCTTGCGCTGGGGTTTTTGTTTTCGGTGGGATGCATCGTGGGGGCCTCCTTTGAATTGTTGTTCTGTATCTATATTAGTATTTATACTTGTATTTATATCTGTATCTGTATCTATAGTTGTACCTGTATAGATACGTGTACGGGTACCTATACAGGTATCCGGACGGGTAACCGCGCAGTAGGATCCGACATAACCCACAGCGTACAACCGTGATATTATGTCGTTTCCTACAATTATCAGCTCAAATTACGTCATCAAAAGCCACGACCTGGTTCTTTCGGCCGGATTCAAATACCGCCGCGATGAGCTTCAGCAGCCGCCGCTGCTCGTCATAGCTGACCGCCGGCGCGCCCAGACCGCGGATCGCGCGGGCGACACTGCCGTAGTATTCCTTCCAGCAGCACAGCGCGGGCGGCTCCGGCAGGGGGTAGCGGCGGATGGTATCCTCATTGCGGGGCGCCATGGTCTTGGTGAGGCCCACGCCCGCCTGCACCGGCACGGCGTCCCGGTTTTCCCAGTCGCTCACCATGACGATCTCGCCGTTTTGATCCCAGTCGCGGATAACGGCGCTGCCGTTTTCCCCCAGGACATACCAGCGCGGCAGCTCAATGAAGTTGCTGGTGAGCACCTCCGCCAGAAAGGAGTACCCGCCCTCAAACTGGCACAGCGCGCGAAAACCGTCGTCAACCTCCTCGTTGGTGACGTTGGTCAGCTGGGCATAAATACGCAGGAGCCGTCGGTCAGACATCAGCTGCAGCATCTGATCCAGCAGGTGAATGCCCCAGTCCAGCAGCATGCCGCCGCCTTGGGCCTCGCGGTTGCGCCAGTCCCCGGGAATCCCCCGGGAGCCGTGTACACGGGACTCGATTTGAAACACAGGCCCTAAGGTGTTGCGCTCCAGTATTTGTTTGATAATTAAGAAATCCGGATCCCAGCGGCGGTTCTGGTGCACGGTAAAGACCAGGCCCGCCGCGTCCGCCGCGGCGATCATGTCCTCGTAGTCGGGGAGCGTCATGGTTACGGGCTTTTCGCAGACCACGTGCTTGCCATGGGCGATGGCGTCGAGCATGATCTCCTTGTGGGTATCGTTCGGCGTGACGATGACGACCAGCTCCACGCGGGGGTCGCACAGCATCGCCTCCCGGGAATCGTAGGCGAAAACACCCCTGGAGCGGGCCAAATCAGCCCGCTCCGGCTTGATATCATAGATACCAATAACCTGAACGCAGCTGACGCCGTGCTCCATAAGCTGCTCCACGTGGTAGCCGCCCATGCCGCCGTAGCCGATGAGGCCGATTCCAATGGGCGTTGTAATATCTTCCATTCTCTTATACTCCTGTTTATCTGATGTTGCCGGCGCCCCGCGCGACAGGGTCAGGCCCACCACATGGCGCCGGGCTGCTCGGTGATCAGCACGTCCTTGAGCATCTCCACGGCCTTGCGCAGGCCCTCCTGCTGGCTCATAAGGCTGTCCTCGTGCTCAATGCTGATGGCGTGGTCATAGCCCACCATGCGCAGGGCGGAGATGATATCCTTCCAAAAGCCCGCGCCGTGGCCGTAGCCCACGGTGCGGAAGATCCACGAGCGGTCGATCTCCCTGCCATAGGGGCTGGTGTCCAGCACGCCGTTGCGGGCGGTGTTGGCGGGGTCGATTTTCGTGTCCTTAGCGTGAAAGTGGAAGATCGCGTCGCCCAGGGCGCGGATGCTCGTCACGGGGTCCATGCCCTGCCAGATCAGGTGGCTGGGGTCGAAATTCGCGCCGATTTCGGGCCCAACAGCCTCGCGCAGGCGAAGCAGGCTGGAGGTGTTGTATACGCTGAAGCCGGGATGCATTTCCAGGGCGATTTTATCGACCCCGTGCCGCTTCGCGAAGGCCACGAATTCTTTCCAGTAGGGAATGAGCTTTTCCTCCCACTGCCATTTCAGGATAGCGCTGAAATCGTCCGGCCAGGCGCAGGTAACCCAGTTGGGGTATTTTGCCTGCTCCGAATCTCCCGGGCAGCCGGAAAAAGCATTGATCTGGCGGATGCCCAGCGCTTCGGCCAGCAGCACGGTTTCGCGCATGCAGCCGTCGAAGGCCACGGCGGTTTCCTTATCGGGATGCAGGGGATTGCCGTGGCAGCTCAGCGCGCTGATCTCCAGGCCCGCGTCCGCGATGGTTTGCTGAAACGCCGCCAGCTTCGCGGAGTCGGCCAGAAGCTCCTTCGGATTCGCGTGGGCGTCGCCGGGATAATTCCCGCAGCCGATTTCCACCATCTCAATGCCGAGCTTTTTGAAGATGGCCAGGGCTTCCTTGAGAGGCTTGTTGCCCAGCAGGCAGGTGAAAACGCCTATTTTCATGTGGATACTCCTCGTTCATTCAAAATGATAAATTTTAAATTGATAACGCCAGCTTGGCCCGCAGCCATTCCATGCTCCGCGCCGCGTCGGAAAGCCCATCCGGCTCCGGATCGTCGTTTTCGAGAATCAGCCAGCCGAGCCCGATGGCCGCGGCGCCCCGCAGCACGGCATCCAGATCGCAGTCTCCCTCGCCCAGGGCCATGGTCTTCTGGCCCACGCCATCCTTGATGTGGACGGAGCAGATCCGGTTCCGGTACGCCGGGAGGAGCTCTTCGTTGTTCCGCCCCGCGACAAAGCTCCAGTAGGTATCGACCTGCAGCATGCAGGCCTGCGCCAACGCGTCGATGGGCAGCGTGCCGTCCTCTATGGGCATAAATTCCGTCTCGTGGTTATGGAAGTAGACCGTGAGGCCCTCTTCCGCGGCCCGCCCGGCGGCGGCTTTGAGCACGGCGCAGGTTTCGGCCAGCTCGGCGGCGCTGCCATGGGGCGCTCCGCCAACGCCAACGCGCGTCAGGCCGGCCGCTTTATAGAAGGCCAGGGTTTGGGCCAGGCTTTCGGGCCGCAGCTCGTCAAGCCCAACGTGGGCCCCCACAGGGACAAGGCCGTTTTGCTCCAGGGCCGCGCGCAGAACGGCGGCGTCCAGGCCAAAGCAGCCCGCGAATTCCACGCCGTCGAAGCCCAGGGCCTTTACCCTGGGAAGGATGGCAAGGAGCTCCCCGCCGGAGCGGATCCGGTCGCGCAGGCCGTAAAGCTGAATGGCAATTTTCATAAAACTAATCCTCAAAATAAACCGGCTTGCCCGTGGCCGCGCTCTCGTAGATCGCCTCCAGAATCCGCGTGACCACGATTGCCTGCTCCGGCTTGGTGGGCACCTCGCTGTCGTTCTTTACGGCCTCATAGAAGGCAAGGCATTCCAGCTCGGAGGGCTCGCTGCCGGCGCCGTCATAGAAGGCCACGCCGCCCGCGTCGAAGTTGGGGACCTCGACGCTCTGCCGGCCGCAGTGCACGCGGTTGATGCGCAGCGCGTCGCCTTCGCCGAAAAAGTCGGCCCCGGCCTTATCCCCCGCCAGCAGGCAGACGGCCTCGCGCGGGTCGGCGATGTTCAGCGCCCAGGCGGCCTCCAGAGTGATCGTCGCGCCGTTTTCCATCACGATAAAGCCAAAGGCGGAATCCTCGGTGGTGAACGCCTCTGGATCCCAGTCGCCCCAGGCGTTGCCGGCGCGGCGCTGCTGCCCCAGCTTTTTATAGCTGGTGCCGACGACCATTTTGGGCTTGTAATTGTCCATCAGCCACAGCGTCAGGTCCAGGGCATGGGTGCCGATGTCGATCAGCGGACCGCCGCCCTGCTCATATTCATTGAGGAACACGCCCCAGGTGGGCACGGCGCGGCGGCGCAGCGCGATGGCTCTGGCGTAGTAGATCTCGCCCAGCTCGCCGTTATCGCACATCTCCTTGAGGTAAAGGGAATCCCCGCGCCAGCGGCTCTGGTAGCCGATGGTAAGCTTTTTGCCGGTGCGCCGCGCGGCGTCGAGCATCGCCTTGGCGTCGGCGTATGTTTTTGCCATGGGTTTTTCGCACATCACGTGCTTGCCCGCTTCCAGGGCGTCCACCGTGATGAAGCCGTGGGAGCGGTTGGGGGTGAGCACGTGCACCAGGTCAATGCTCTTGTCGGCGAGCAGCTCCTTGTAGTCCGTGTAGGCCTTCGCGCCTGCCGCGCCGAATTTCTCCGCCGCCTCCTCCGCGCGCTCCCCGACGATGTCGCAGAACGCCACCATCTCCGCGTAGGGAACCTTTTTAATCGCGGGCATGTGCTTTCCGTTGGCGATTCCGCCGCAGCCGATAATACCAACCCTGATTTTTTCCGCCATGAAATGAACCTCCTTGACCAGACATTTAGATTTTTTTGATATGCGCCATGATTTTGCCGCCGGGCTTTTGCCCTTTGTTTTTTTGCTTTTGTTATTATAATAGTTTGCGGTTTGAAATGCAAGGGTTTTTTAACATTTCACCTTTGTTTTACTTCCCGTTGTTTCTATACCACGGCTCGGCACTGCCTCGCCCTACTCGGGTCTGGCCGGTGGCCGATTCAAATGAAGCAATTGCTCATTGCATCGTAGAGACCGGCCCAATTGTTCATTGTTCATTGTTAATTGTTAATTCGATATTGGCCACGGCTCGGCAATGCCTCGCCCTACTCGGGTCTGGCCGATGGCCATGCCTGTGAACCGCGTTTGCGCTATGAACCCGCGTTTGAATTGGCCATTGGCCGCATCGAGTAGGGCGAGGCAGTGCCGAGCCGTGGCAACATAGCATTCCGCACAACACCCCGCGCCTGCGGGGGGAGAAAAATCGCATCGTCCTGGTTATTGTTTATGCCACGGCTCGGCAATGCCTCGCCCTACTCGGGTCTGGCCGATGGCCATGCCTGTGGACCGCGTTTGTGCTATGAACGCCGCGTTTGAATCGGCCATAGCATTTCGCACACCCCGCGCCTGCGGGGATTAGCTAAACAACAACCGTCCGCTCTCTTCCCGTGACAAACACGCGCTCCAGCCGTTCTTCGCCGCTTTCGTCGCTGGAAACAAAGAAAATCCATTCGCCGGAAATTCCCACGACCTCGTCGCAGCCCTCCGCCAGAACCGTGACGCCGCGGCGCTTCGAGGCGTCGGCGTCCAGCTCGGCCAAGGGGAACTCGGCGAACACGCTCTCATCCTCCCGCAGCACGCAGGCGGCGGTCTCCTGGTTGACGGTCACATACCAATCTCCCCCGGCCTTGCTGTCTCCGGGCACCCCGACACTATACTGCGCCACGCCCTGTCTGTCCCGCCAGAGCAGGCGGTGGGGGTCGTCGGGGTCCTGCGCATAGCGGGCTTCCTCCGGCGCGGCGGCGCCCCGGGGGACCTCCGGGCCCAGGCCAACGCGCAGCAGCGCGCCGCCGGCGGCATAATAGACCGTCTGGCCGGAAACGGCCCAGTCGCTGCCGACGCCCGCGTAAAGCAGGCTGAAGGCGGCGGTGTCCCCGGAAACGACCAGCTCCATAAGCTTTCCGGCGTCGCTGAAAAGGATGACGGTGGCATCCCCCTGAAGCTGCGACAGCCGCACCCGCCGGATATCCCTGCCATCCGCGAGCTTTCTTTCCTCACCCTCTTCCAGCGAAAGGGCATAGAGCGCCCTGCCGCTGCTGTAATAGAGCTGCCCTCCCGCCACCGCGTAGGACACGCAGGCGCGGCGGCTGAGAGCCTCCCTGGTCTCGCCCTCCGCCTCGGGCTGAAAGCGGTACAGGCGATTTCCGTCGCTGCGGTTGATGTAATACACCCACTGGTTTTCGCTGTAGGGCTGCGCGGCCAGATCCTCGCTGATGACCTGCCGGGCGTCGCTGTCGAGCCTTGCGCGCATCAGCATGCCGCTGCCCCGGTCCACATAAACCGCCATGCCTAAGTACCAGCAGAGCCAGTCGGCCTCCGCGTTGGCCAGCTTGCGATGCCAGGTAAAGTTATTTTCCTCCAGGTAGAGCCCACCGTTGTAGGTAATGAGGGTGCTCTGCCCCAGGTGGATCACGGCGTTTTTGCCCTCGTTAACGCCGGCGGGCCCGCCGCAGGCGCACAGGGACAGCAGCAGGACGAGCGCGATGAACATTGAAATGACGCGTTTCATAAAAATAACCTCGTTTCGGATTTTGACTTCGCATTTATCGCAGTGGGGGAATCGCATTTTATCGCATGAGGGAATCGCATTTTATCGCAGTGGCGAATCGCATTTTATCGCATGGGTTCAAATTTTTGAACCCCTACCATCCATTCGATCATATCTGTCAGGGATTCCCGGGCGTCCCGGGGGGCGTAGCCCAGGTCCCGGGCGGCCTTTTCGTGGCTGAAGAGGCCATTTTCGGTGATCTTGCGGATTGAGTAGCGCGAAAACAGCGGCGTCTGCTTCGCGTATTTGTAATAAAGCTCCGCCAAAGGGGCAAAGGCCATGGCCAGCCAATAGGGAATCGGCACGCGCGGCGGCTTCCGGCCTGTAAGCTCCGCCAGCGTCGCCAGAAAGCCGGGGCAGCCGAGGTATTCCCCGGAAAGGAGGTAAACCGATTGGCGGGGCAGGCTCCCGTTTTCCGCGCAGACCTGCATGGCCCGCGCCACGTCGCGGACATCCACGAAGTTGTAGCCGCCGAAGGTGATTTTGAAGGGAAACGGGCGCTTAACGAACATGCCGGCCAGCGCGCCCACGGCCGAGCCCTTGTAGTCATAAGGCCCGATCACGGCGCTGGGCATCAGCACGGCCACCCGCAGCTCCTCCCCGGCGCTGTCCAGCACAAGCTGCGAGGCCGCGGCCTTGCTTTTGGCGTAGGCACCATTGACCGCGCCGGCGGAAAACGCTTCGGGCTCCGCCATGACCTCCCCCCGGGGGGCCGGCGGCATGGCGTCCACGGAGGAGGCATAAATCAAATGACGCACGCCGCAGGCCTTGCAGGCCTCGGTCACGTTGCCTGTGCCCTCAAAATTAACCGCCCAAACCTGCTCATCCCGGCCCGTGCCCAGTTCGATCACTCCGGCCAGGTGGTAGACGACATCCGCGCCCGCAAAAGCCCGAAGCAGGCTTTCGGGCTGGGTTATATCGCCAATCACGGTCTCGCAGTCCATGCCCTCGAAGCGTGGAAGGGGCTTGCGCAGGAGAATCCGCACCCGCTCGCCCCGCTCCAGCAAATGCACAAGCAGCGCGTGGCCAAGAAAGCCCGACGCGCCGGTAATGACGGAAAGGCGGCTCATGGGAACACTCCTTTTTTAGTCATAATTCCTCTTGCATCGCCCTGGTTATTGTTTGCGCTATGAACGCCGCGTTTGAATCGGCCATTGGCCGCATCGAGTAGGGCGAGGCAGTGCCGAGCCGTGGCAACATAGCATTCCACACAACACCCCGCGCCTGCGGGGGGAGAAAAATCGCATTGTCCTGGTTCGTTGTTTCTACGCCACGGCTCGGCAATGCCTCGCCCTACTCGGGTCTGGCCGATGGCCGATTCAAATGAAGCAATTGCTCATTGCATCGTAGAGACCGGCCCAATTGTTCATTGTTCATTGTTAATTGTTAATTCGATATTGGCCACAGCTCCGGAAAGTCTCCCCCCCC
>Ga0099364_10008278_pt1 | contig 14657 bp, 14 predicted proteins | sample TergutTh196P3_FD_73070 | JGI IMG/M metagenome (GOLD analysis project Ga0099364, IMG submission 73070) | Microcerotermes parvus P3 segment gut microbial communities from Pointe-Noire, Republic of the Congo - Th196 P3 | ecosystem: Host-associated > Arthropoda: Insects > Digestive system > Gut ... | reverse complement strand
TTTAAAGTTATACTCCATAATGAAAGCACCTCGCTGGTGAAAGCTCTTGTTCTACCAAACATAGCTTAACACCTGTTATTGCAACAGGACAGCGAGGTCTCATTTTTTTCTTTACTGCGGTTTAAGGATATTTCGCGGACGCGAAGAAAAAGTTCCCTTTTGTATTTTTATGATAGAATAATTTATCCAGATAATCATTTTCTCGGGGGAATATTTTATGTGCCGGAGTTATAAGTCGTTTCAGAAAAAAATTTGCGCGATTGCTCTTTTAGTCGTTGCGCTGTCGTGGATGCCGGTTATCGTTAATCGGGCTTGCGCCGCCATTCCTCAGACATATTCGCCCGGCAATGACGAACTCTGGATAAAGATAGACAAAGAAAAATTACAGTTAACGCTGCGGCGGGGAGTAAATGAAATTATAAAAAACTATCCCGTCGCCATAGGGCGTGGAAATGGCGAAAAGAAAAGCCGCTTGGACATGATAACACCCCCAGGTGTGTTCAGAATATGGCGCGTAATCGAGGACGCGACTCAACTCGTGTTCGACCCGAAATGGTTTAATGAACCGGGAGAACCTCAAAAGGGCGTTTACGGCGCGAAGTTGATCTCATTCTATAATCCGTGGGAGATAGCTCTTCATGGAACGGACGCGCCGAGCTCGATAGGCAAGCGCGTCACACGCGGATGTATCCGAATGCACAACAGGGATATTATCGAACTGTCAAAGAGCGTTAAGCCGGGTATGCGTCTGTGGATAGTGGAGAGTGAGAAGCCGATTGTAGAAAAGGATTCAATATAAATATTAAAGCTGTTTGCATACTGACGCTGCCCCGGTATTTTGATTGGGGCAGCGTTTTTTCCAGGTTTTCGCTATTTCCCACGAGCCTCCGCAATCGCTTCGCGAGCTTCTTTTATCCAGCGCTCGCGTTTTGCCGATTCTATTGCGATCCCCTTGGGGTCGTTCAGGAGGAAGTCAAGCTTCTTCTCCTGTATGCGTATCCATTCCAGAGTTTTTTTGTCGTGCGACAAGTCCTCCCTGTAGGATGTGAGTTCTTCGTCGGCCTCCTTGACGAACGCCCTGCTCATGATTATTCCTCCAGTTACCGCGGTTTACCTGCGGCGTTCATAATGGACGCTTCAAGACAGCGTTACAACAATTGTTCTATGTATGTTTGTTATTGTATTGTACCATTTTGTTTAATTAATTCGAAGGCCTAATGCGCAATTCAGTTACTGGTATTTTTGCGTAGTGATACAATGAGCGAAATACTTATATTTTGCGGAGGGATGATGAATTGGAAGAAGTATATATGGATGCTCTTGTTATAGTGGATCCTCAGAACGACTTCTGCGACCGCGAGGGTTCGCTTTATGTCGACGGCGCGGAAGAGGATATCGTTCGCCTAGCGAGCCACATATCCCGCGACGGGACAAAATATTCGGACGTTTTTATCTCGCTTGATTCCCACGACGTTGCGGCAATATTCCACCCCATGTTCTGGCTCGACGGCAAAGGGCTGAACCCAAAACCATTCACTTCCATAACGGAGTCGGATTACAGGAGCGGGAGCTTCAGAACGCGGATTCTCGCACACGCGCGTTACGCCGAACAGATGTTTCGCGCAATGGCCCGGAAAAATGTTCCGTCTCTGATGATATGGCCTGAGCACTGTATTGTGGCTACTTGGGGACACGCGATCGCGGGACCGCTCATTGAAGCCCTCACCGCTTGGCGCGCCGTATCCCTGAAACCGGTTAGATACATCTTCAAGGGGGAGAACCCGTACACCGAACAGTTTTCCATATTCGAGGGACTTGACGATGAGTGGCCCGACACGGCGTTCAACAAGAGCCTGTGCGATACTTTGTCGGCATATGATTCGGTCACTTTCGCCGGCGAGGCTCTGAGCCACTGTGTGGAGGCGTCCATTTCGTCTTACGTCAGTCACGGCGGTGACGCTGTGTCGCGTCAGAAAAAATTCGTCCTTTCCGACTGTTCGTCACCAGTCTCCGGTTTCGACAGGGCGGCATACGAGAGATCACTTTCGTCGATCGGGGTCGAATTTGTTTCGTCCGGCGATAGATTTTGACGAATTTGAAATCCATCAGGCCTTTATGCGATTCGGAAAATTAGCAGATGTCTTGTTGGGTTTGGCGTTATGTCCGGTAACGACGTAATAGCGGCCGTAGCAACAGCTTGGGGAGTATCGGCCATTGCGATAGTGAGGATGTCGGGCGAGGGCTCAACCGCCATCGCCGATAAATTTTTCCGGGGCGCGCGTCCTCTGTCGAGCGAACGGGCCCGGCACATGGCTCTCGGCGTCATCACTGATGGAGATATCATTGTCGATGAGGTACTTGCGGTCCGCTTTGACCAGGGCGCGAGCTACACGGGTGAAGAATCTGTCGAACTGCATTGCCACGGCGGTGTTTGCGCCGCGGGACAATGCCTCGGCCTTTTGATGAGCGCCGGAGCGAAAGCGGCCCTGCCCGGTGAGTTCACTAAGAGGGCGTTTCTGTCGGGACGTATCGACCTCGCTCAGGCAGAGGCGGTGTCAGGCATCATAACGGCGCGGAGTTGCGCGGAGCTGGCGTCGGCGTCACGCTCCCTTCAAGGCGAACTGTCGTCCGGTTTAAAAGATTTGTTCGATTCCCTCACTGCGCTGCGGGCTGATATAGAAGCGCGGATAGATTTTCCGGACGACGTGAGCGACGTCGAGTACGCCGGATACTCGCAGTCCCTTGCGGCTCTCTCAGCAAGGACACAATCCCTGCTGGAACGTTGCCGCGTGGGGCTGGCGCTCAGGAATGGCGTGAGGATAGCAATAGTAGGACGCCCAAACGTCGGAAAGTCGTCGCTGATGAACGCCCTGCTCGAACGAAACCGCGCCATAGTGACCGACATTCCCGGCACCACGCGCGACACTCTGGACGCCGAATTTATTCATAAGGGGCTCGCGATAACGCTCGTCGATACGGCAGGCATGAGGGACCTCTCAGGTGGGACGGGCCCGGACGTCATAGAGAGCATGGGCGTCCGGCGCTCGCGTGAAGCGATACGCGGCGCGGATTTCTGTATGCTTGTGATTGACTCGTCGAGTTCCGTAACTGATGAGGACGAATATGCGCGCCTTGAGGCGCTCGAACGCTCGACGATACTCGTAATGAACAAGAGCGACCTGCCTGCGGCACAGGACAGTGAATTAAATAATAGAGGGCGTTTCGTCGCGCGGGTAAAGACATCCGCGCTCACCGGTGATGGCATTGATGACCTGAAGGACGCGCTTATAGAAGCCGCGCTGGGCAGTGCGTCTCCGTCGGATGGCATGATGGCGACAGAGCGCATGGTGGGGGCGCTGGAGGCCGCGCGCTTGTGCATGGAGGACGCGCGCGAGGCGATAGACATGTCGCGCGGCGCGGACGTTGCCGGTTCACTGCTGGCTGAGGCGGCGGAGTTCCTCGCGGAGCCATACGGCGCTGATGCCTCGGAGGAACTACTCGACGCGATTTTTTCTACCTTCTGCATCGGGAAATAGAAGTTTTAAAATTAGTTCCGAGTGTTTATAATATTGTGATACTATAACTGCGATGGAGATGAAAATCTCTGCTGTTATTTTGTGCTTAACGGTGTGCATAAGGCTTGCCATGAGGGGTGCTTTTTTAATGTTTAAATTTTTATCCGGCCTTTTCAGCCGGGATATTGGAATAGATCTTGGCAGCGCCAACACGGTAGTTTACGTCAAGGGCAGAGGGATCATAATAGACGAGCCTTCCGTGCTTGCCGTCCGCAAGATGAGCCGCGTAAAGGGAAAGAGGGAGGTAATCGCCTTCGGCAGCCCGGCCAAGAAAATGATTGGAAAGACCCCGATCAGTATTGAAACGGTACGCCCGATGCAGCATGGAGTCATCGCGGACTTCGACATGACGGAGCAGATGGTCGAACATTACATGCGACAGGCTAACAACGGCAGGAGAATGATGGCGCATCCGCGAGTGGCCATATGCGTCCCCGCCGGGGTTACCGAGGTGGAGAAACGCGCCGTGGTGGATGCGGTGCTGGGCGCCGGGGCACGCGAGGCGTTTGTTGTCGAGGAACCTTTGGCGGCGGCTTTGGGCACCGGTCTTCCCATAAACGAGCCAAGGGGCAACATGGTCGTCGACATAGGAGGAGGAACCAGCGAGGTGGCTGTACTCTCACTGGGAGGCGTTGTTATAAGTAACTCCCTCCGCGCGGCGGGGGACGATATCGACGCCGCTATAGTTTCCATGATGAGACAGAATTATACCCTCTCCATCGGTGAAAGTACCGCCGAGGAGGTTAAGTGCGCGATAGGTTCCGTAATTCCTTTGGCGGAAGAGCTCGAAATGGAGGTCAAGGGCCGTGATCTGATGGACGGGCTGCCGAAGGTCGTGAACGTCACTTCCGGCGAGGTGCGCGACGCCATAGAAACCATCATCTGCCGGATAGAGGACATGCTGCGTTACGCCGTAGAGCAGACACCTCCGGAACTGGTGAAGGACATAGTCGATCAGGGTTTCGTCCTCACCGGAGGCAGCTCTCAGCTTCGTGGATTGAACATCCGCTTCTCGGATGCGGTGAATGTACCCGTGCATTTGGCGGAGGAGCCTCTTTTTTCGGTGGCGCTCGGTCTCGGTAAGCTCCTGGAAACTGTAGACAGAAGCGACAAGATAGAAATAACCGTCGATCACTCGGTGGTGTAAATTGCGTTGATCCGAGGTGAGGCATGACCAGCAAGCTGAACCCGATCCTGGTAAGTTCACTGGTGGCTGTATTCTGTGGGCTGATGATGATGTGGTTCTCGCACACGTTTCCCGAGCCCACGCGGATTTTGGCTGACAAGGTGAACTCGGTTTTGTATTATCCCGAAACTCCGGCACGTGAACTGAGGACGCTGGTACAGCTCCTGGACAATCGCATAAAGGAACGCCGCGGTTTGCAGGAGCGCGCGCGCGTTCTGGAGCAGGAGAACGCGGCGCTCAGGATCGCTCTCCAGCGTTCAGGCGCGAGTAATCCCATATCAGTTCCCGGGTTTATCGGCGCCAGCGTGACGCTTCGTTATGCCGACTCGTGGTGGAAGGAAATCCGCGTGAACAGGGGTTCGGAACATGGCGTGATCGTAGGCGCTCCCGCCATGTCGGATGATTTTATGGTGGGGCGCGTGTCCCGGGTGGGCGACGATTTCGCGTGGATAGAGCTGGTAACCTCATCAACCTTTCTGTTGGCGGCGGTCGTTGTGGACACGTGGGATCTCGGCGTTATAAACGGTGACGACAAAGGTAATATCTGGCTGATGTATTTGCCGCCGGAAAAGGAATTCGACGAGGGAATGCTGGTTTCGACGGCGCTTGTCGGTGATTATCTGCCGCCCGGCATTCCGCTGGGGATGATAGGAGGCCCGGGCGAAACGCGCGACGGGCTTACGCCTTTTAGGGTTGCGTCCGGGGCGCGTTTGTCTCAGTTGTATAACGTGCAGATTTTGAGGGCCGGAGCCGAGAGGGGTTCTTCTTGATCTATCTCGCGGTGGTTTGGCTTTTGCAGGATTTACTGCAATTGCTGGCAATGGGGATAATAATGATTCCGGAGTTATTTCTTCTCTCCGTAGCGTACGGAGTAGTTTCAGGCTCCCTTCGCCCGGGGAGGATATGCGTGTTGATATGGATCGCCTTCGCCGGCGGTATTATATGGGACCTGAGGTGGGTGACTTTTCCGGGGATGAGCGGCCTTGTAAATTCACTGTCCGTGCTCGCGATATACACTGTGTGGAACCGTACGCCAATTACGGGGCGAAGCGTTTTGATATTCGGCCTGCTGGCCGCTGGCGCGCATTTTTTGTCAGGCGTAGTCCGCTATCTCGCCTGGGCGACGCCAGGCGAGACCGCACTGCGGCTGTTTCTTATACAGCAGTTGCTGGGAGTTCCGATCCTTGCCCTGCTCTGCATGATTTTAGCTTTCAGGAAACCCGGCGTCCATGTATAAGGCTCTTGACCACTTCGATTTCGACCACAGGCTTCTGTACGTTCGGAATATATTCATATTCTCACTGTTGTTCCTCGTGGTTGGAATGGCGTACTTCCAGCTTGTCCGGGCCGACGAGTACGTTCACCTCGCGTCGAACAACAGACTTCGCGTGATACGCCTCCTCCCGCCAAGGGGCAACATCTATGACGCTTCAGGAGTACCCCTCGCCGTAAATGTCAGGACGTTCGATATAAAGGCGTATCCTATGGACTTGAGGAGCGACGCGGAGTTCGAGAGCACGGCGGGTTTGTTCGCCCGCCACGGCATCCCGATGACGTCGGCTGATCTGAAGGAACACGTCAATAAGCAATATGTCGCGCCTTTCCGCGCTGTTTCCGTCGCGTCAAATCTCACTCTCGCGCAGGTATCCGACCTGGTTATGGATCCTGAATTCTCCCATTCTTTGTTTCCGTCATCCGTATGGCGGAGGATTTATCCGGCCGGGGCTCTCACGGCTCACGTGGTGGGATATGTCGGCGAGATAACGAGGGATGAGCTGGAGGACCAGCGCGACCTGTACTATCAGGCCGGGGACATAATCGGCAAGGGCGGTATAGAATCTATGTACGAGGAGAGTTTGCGGGGGTTCATCGGAGAGCAGGTAGTTGAGGTTGACTCTCGCGGCAGAATGCTTCGCAACGTCAATTACAGCGACCCTCATAAGGGCTCTGACATAAAGCTGACGCTTGATCTCGCGGCTCAACGAGAGGGATTCCGCCTCATGAACGGGCGGCGAGGAGCTCTCGTGGTGATTGACGCGAACGACGGGGCTGTGAAGGTATTCGTTTCGTCTCCGACATATGACCCCAATCCTCTGACATGGGGCATATCTTCGAGGGAGTGGTCGGCCCTTCTGAACGACCCGGACAGGCCGATGATGAACCGTGTGATAGGCGGAGCGTATCCGCCGGGTTCGGTTTTCAAGGCGGTGCCCGCCTCAGGGATCCTCATGGAGCGCATTGCGAGCGCCAACGAGAGGGTATTCTGTTCCGGCCGCTTTATTATAGGCGATCCTCCCAGGACTTTCAGATGCTGGAATCGTTCCGGTCATGGGACGAGGGATTTCGTAGGCGCGATGCGCGACTCATGTGACGTGTATTTTTACGAGAAAAGTATGAGGCTGGGCATAGATAAAATGATTGAGTGGGGGCGGGAGTTCGGCGTAGGGGAACGTACCGGCATTGATATCCCCGGAGAGATTAGGGGAAATATCGCGGGACGCGACTGGAAGCGAAGCCGAATCGGCGAGCCGTGGTTTCACGGAGACACTGTCAACTATTCGATAGGGCAGGGATACCTGCTGATGACCCCGATGCAGATTGCCAGGATGTACGCGCCCATAGCCAATGGAGGCAGACTCGTTGTCCCCCATTTCAACGCTGATAAAAAGACTGAGGGGCCTCAGGTAAAGGTTTCGACGGCCAACATGGATATCATAAGACGCGGTATGGAGGAAGTCATCAGAAGCGGTACAGGAAGGGGACTTCGCGGATTTGGCGTTGATATGGCCGGTAAGACCGGTACTTCGGAAAACCCGCACGGAGAGGACCATGCCGTCTTTGTAGGCTATGCTCCGTCTAAAAATCCCAAATACGTCGCTGCGGCGCTCATCGAAGGGGGAGGGGGCGGCGGAGCGGTAGCCGGTCCCGTGGTGACGCAAATGCTCGCCTATTTACTGCAACAGGGAATATAGAGGTGGTAGCGGTGATAAAGCTGAAGGGTATGTCCAATTCTGTCGTGAGATGTATTATCCCCGATGAATTACCGTCGTCGGAGTTGAAAGCCGCATTCGACGACGTTAGGGAAAAGGGCGGTGGTATACTTACCGGAGCCAGGATAGTACTCGATTTCGGCGCGCGTGTGATAGACGAGCCAACGGTTGCAAGTTTGCTCTCAGAGTTCGTTTGGCCGTCCGGGGCTTCAGTTGCCGCCTGGATAACGTATGACGCGTCGTCTCAGGAGGTGCTGAAGCGGGCCGGTTTCCAGACTTCCGAACCGTCTCACGCAGAGGGAGTTCCGTGCGGATCGCTCGTACTGAACAGGTCGTTAAGATCGGGCCAGCGGGTGGAACACAGGGGAGACGTGATAATCGCGGGCCATGTGAACGACGGGGCGGAGGTTATAGCATCAGGGAGCATTACGGTGTTGGGACGTCTTTCCGGACTGCTTCACGCCGGTTATGAGGGCGACGAAAATACCGTCGTGGTGGCGAGATGGATGGAAACGATGCAGGTTCGCATCGGAAGCCGCATAGGTTCCCTGGGGCGCGACGCCGAGTGGTGGGGCAAGCACGTTGTAGTCAGCGTCAGCGACGGCACGGTATTGATAGAATTCTGGCCCGCCGCGAAGACGGGACATGCGCCAAATAAAGAGGATACAGCATAATTTTTTCGTATAACGAGGGGGAGTTTTAATGGCGCCGCGAATTATTGTAGTTACCTCCGGCAAGGGGGGAGTCGGCAAGACGACTACGACCGCCAACATAGCAACTGCGCTTGCCATCCTGGGCAACAAGGTCGTAGCGATAGACGGAGATATTGGGCTTAGAAATCTCGATGTAGTCATGGGACTTGAAAACAGGATTGTTTATACTCTCGTCGACGCGCTGGACGGCAACTGCCGGCTCAATCAGACGCTTATCCGGGATAAGCGCGTGGAAAACCTTTACATGATACCCACGGCTCAGAGCAAGACCAAAGACGCCGTTTCGGCGGAGCAGATGGTCAAGGTATGCGAGGAGCTGCGGAACGACTTCGACTACATTCTCATTGACAGCCCTGCCGGGATCGAGTCCGGCTTCAAAAACGCCTCCGCGGGAGCTGATGAGGCGCTCGTAGTCACAACCCCGGATGTCACGGCGGTGCGTGACGCTGACAGGATAATCGGCTTGCTGGAGAGCATGGAAAAATCCCCCATTCGACTCATTGTAAACAGAATTCGTCCTAATATGGTCAAAAACGGCGACATGCTAGGGGTGTCTGATGTACTCGACATACTCGCTATTGATTTGATCGGTATGGTCCCCGACGACGAGAGCGTGTTTACAAGTACCAGCAAGGGAGAACCCCTGACGCTTTCAGGCAAATCGATGGCGGCAGTGGCGTTCAGAAATATCGCGGCCCGTATCACAGGAAAGGACATTCCTTTTATGAATCTCGACGCGCCCTCAGGCGGTGGATTATTCGGCTTCTTTAAAAAAGCTTTCGGGCAGGGGAGGTGAGCCAGGATGGGTATTCGTTCGATTCTCGCAAGTATCTTCGGTTCTAACGATGAACAGGTGAAGGATGCATCTCCGGGACAGATAGCCCGCGACAGGCTGACTGTAATCGTAATGGGCGACAGGACGGGCATTTCACAGGGAATGATAGAGAACATGAAGCAGGACATAATTGAAGTGCTGAAAAGATATGCGGAAATAGATGAAACTCAGATAAACATAGCGTTCGAGAACGAGGGAGACTCGGTGGTTCTGGTGACCAATATCCCGATAAAGACCGTGTTGCGCAAAAATAGAAGAGCATAAGGCGGTATGCTCCCGGAGGTTGGATATAACTGGAGTGAGATACGCTCCGGTGTCGACAGGATAATGATAGCGGTGACCTGCGCGCTGCTCTTCCTCGGGCTGGTATCCATTTACAGCGCCGGCAGGGGAGTCAGGTCGTCCACTATGATATACGTCGGCCGCCAGTCCGTTTATGCCGTTATAAGCGCGGTCGTCTATATCTGCGTTCTGCGGGTCGGATACCGAAATCTCGTGAGGCAGAGCTACTGGTTTTTTGGCCTTACCCTCATAATATTGCTCGCTTTGGACGCCATGGGAGTGGTTTCAAAAGGCGCCGTCCGGTGGTTTCAGATCGGCGGGTTCAGCTTTCAGCCGGCGGAGTTGGCAAAGGTGACGCTCATTCTTTTCATGGCGCGTTTTTGCTCGCGACGCCCCCCTGAGAATATCAAAAATCTCGCCTCAGTACTGGCATTGACAGGAGCTTGCGTGCTGATGGTCCTGTTTCAGCCGGATCTCGGCAGCGCGTTGGTCTATGTCGCGATAATATTCGCCGTATTGGTAGTCGCAGGAACGCCCGGGAAGTATCTGGGCGGCCTTGTTGTTCTTGGGATGATAGCCATGCCTTTTTTTTGGAGGACGCTCAGGTCATACCAGAAAACCCGTCTAATAGTCTTTCTCGATCCTTACGTGGACCCTCAGGGAGCCGGTTACAACGTTATCCAGTCGCGCATCGCGGTCGGTTCAGGCGGATTGTGGGGAAAGGGTTTTCTGCAAGGGACGCAGGGGAGGTTGCATTTTTTGCCCGAGCCTCATACGGATTTTATATTCAGCGTGTTCGCCGAAGAGTTTGGCTTTGTGGGCGGCGTACTCCTCATTGCCCTCTATGCGTGCCTGTTCTGGAGGATACTGAGGGGAGCTTTTCGCACAAAGGATTTAAGGGCAAAATTGATTTGCATAGGAATAGTGGCTTGGCTCTGGTTTCAGGTGATGGAGAGCATAGCGATGAGTATGGGGCTTGCCCCGATAACCGGCCTCCCGCTTCCGTTATTCAGTTACGGAGGAAGTTCGCTTCTTATGGTCACGGTGGGCTTGGCCTTGGCCCAGAGCGTAGCGATCTCTCATGTGCGGGACAAGTTCGCTCATATCTCCTGAAGGAACCGCCGAAAACTACTGCGAAAATTTTTTTCGAAAGGTTTTATATAAATGATCTATAAAGAGTTTGAAAATCCTATGACGCCGCTGTTGGCTTCCGTCAAGCGGCCCGGACGTTATACGGGCGGTGAGTGGGGATCTTTTGTCAAAAATATGCCGAACGACAGCCGTATCGTTCGAATATGCCTCGCGTTTCCCGATGTTTACGAGGTTGGAATGAGTTACCTCGGATATCAGATACTGTATTCGCTGATTAAGACGCTGGACTACGCCGACGCGGAACGGGCTTACTGCCCCTGGCCCGACATGGAACGCGAGATGCGCGCCGCCGGTATTCCTCTTACTTCGCTCGAAAGCTTCCGCCCGCTTCGCGATTTCGACGCCCTTGGGTTTACCCTCCAATACGAATTGTGCGCCACTAACATACTCACCATGCTCGACCTGGGCGGCATACCGATTAAGGCTTCCGAGAGGGGCGATTCGGTTCCTATCGTGATAGGAGGGGGAAGTGGCGCGTGCTCGCCCGCCCCTCTCGAAATGTTTTTTGACGCATTCTGTGTAGGCGAGGGTGAGGAGCGGCTGCCCGAAATACTTGCCGTGCTGGGGGAACTCAAGGGTCATCCCAGGGATGAGAAGCTAGACGCCCTATCTCGTATGCGGAACGTTTACGTGCCCGGAACGAGGGCGCGGCAAACTAAAACCGCGATAGTGGAGGACCTGGACGGGGGATTTGTAAACCGGACAATGGTTGTGCCAAACATAGGAATTATCCATGACAGGGTGGCGATTCAGGTATTTAGGGGATGCACAAGAGGCTGCCGCTTTTGTCAGGCAGGAATGATTGGCCGTCCGAGAAGGGAACGCGGCGTTAAGTCGGTGACGTCGCAAACCCGGGATCTGCTTGAATACACGGGATGGGATGAAGTAGGGCTGCTGTCGCTTTCCACTTGCGATTGGACCGGACTGGATGAATTTATCGGGGTGTTCGGCGGGGCGCTCGAACGCGGCAGAGTAAAACTGAGCCTTCCCAGCCTGAGGATGGACACGTTCTCAGTGGAATTAGCCTCGCGCCTCGAAGGGATGAGGCGCGGCGGAGTGACCTTCGCGCCTGAAGCCGGGAGCGAGCGCCTTAGGCGGGTTATAAACAAGGGCTTGTCGGACGACGACGTCAAAAGAGCTTTGGAGGCGGTATTCGAGCACGGATGGGATCGCGTGAAGCTGTATTTCATGATGGGACTGCCCACCGAAACTGAGGCCGATCTTGACGGGATCATAGATATTGCGGACAGGGCCGTCCATTATGCCAGGATAAACAAGCGGCGCGGCGAAGTCGCGGTGTCCGTGGCGGGTTTTGTACCCAAGCCGCACACTCCTTTTCAGTGGGAGCCGCAGGCGACGAGAGAGTATCTGTGCGAGCGGGGACGATATACCAAGGGGCGCGTTAAAAGCAAAAAAATTTCGCTGTCATATCACGAGCCTGACCAGACTTTTCTGGAGGGCGTGTTCGCGCGAGGGGACGCTTCGCTTGGTCCTGTGGCGCTTGAGGCGTGGCGGCGCGGCGCTCGCTTCGACGGATGGACTGAGTGTTTCGACATAGGGCGATGGGAGGACGCGTTCCGTGACGAGGGCGTCGACGCGGAAGGCATAGCCTGCCGGGCGCGCGGTTTGGACGAGCCCCTGCCGTGGGATATGATCGACGTCGGGGTTACGAAGGATTTTTTGGCGCGGGAACGGGCGCGCGCGTTCGCCGAATTGCCTTTGAGTGACTGCTCCGGCGGAATGTGCAACGGATGCGGTTGGCTGAATGACTTCGCTGGATGCGGCATTGGGTGACCTGTGATGCCAAGGATACGGATTCACTTTTCTAAACGAGGTCCGGCCCTGTTTGTGCCGCACATCGACCTTCCGATCCTGTTTACCAGGGCATCCCGCAGGGCCGGCATTCCTATGGAGTACACCCAGGGATTTACGCCTCGTCCGAGGACCGCTTTCGGACCTCCCTTGCCAGTAGGTGTTGTGGGGATATCGGAGCCCGCCGAATTTTGGTTCGACGAGTGGAGCGGCGAATTACTGCAAAGATGGAGAGCGTCACTTCCAGATGGGTTTGAAATTTCATGCGCGGTGGAAGTTTCAGGCGAGGGGCTTGCTAAACTTTGCCGGGACGCATCGTATATAATCGAACCGTTGAACGGTGCGCCTGCCTACGCCATAGCTCAAACGATCGCGTCGGAGTTTGAAGCGATGGGCGTTCTGCTTCATGCGGGTGCCGATGACGGCGTTGTGACGTTGGCGGTCACTGATCTTGAGAGGTCGGGAGTTTCGCGGATGGTGAAACTGCTGGTTTCGGCGTCGCTTGTTTCGGGGTGGCGTGACCTTGCTGTCGGACGCGTATCGGTTGGACGCTGGGATAAAATTAAGAATGAAATCGTACCTCTTTTGGAGGAATAAATATTGTGAACGAAAATGGACAAAATCCAAAAAACAGAGAATCCAAGCTCATAGTAAACGTAATGGACCCCGAGGAGATGCGGGTGGCCATTCTCGACGAACGGGGAAGGCTGAACAATCTTTACATCGAACGGATGCTTGAGCGTCAGAGAACCGGCGAGATTTACAAGGCGAAGGTTGACAGCGTCCTGCCGGGTATGAACGCCGCCTTCCTAAGCCTCGGCGACGGAAGGAACGGGTTTCTGTACCTGAACGACGTCGGGAACATGGTAATAAAACCTGGCATGGACATGCTGGTGCAGGTTCTCAAGACTCCGAACAAAGGCAAAGGCGCGCGGGTGTCCCCGCGCGTTTCATTGGCCGGACGTTATCTTGTCCTGGTGCCGTCGAACAGCGACGTAGGCGTGTCAAAGCGGATAGAGGATACGGACGAGCGCGTGCGCCTAAGGGCTCTCGCACGAAGATTGAGGCCCGATGGCTGCGGGCTGATAGTAAGGACGATGGCCGAGTATTGCGAGGAGGAACATCTCATCCGCGACGTGGAGGAGCTGATGGATGAGTGGCAGGAGGTCGAGCGGAAGGCAAAGAAGAACTCAGCTCCGTGTCTTCTGCACCGGGACATAGGTCTTGTAGAGCGAATACTGCGCGACGAACTTACGGACAACATCGGAGAGGTTGTGGTCGATTCACGGGACGAATTCGACAACATAGCCTCGTTCATCGAGAGATTCGCCTCCGAATCCAAACCGGAGTTATCGTTTTACAAGGGCAATATACCTGTGTTCGAGGTCTATGGGGTTGAACGCGCCATAGAGGAGATGCACGACCGCAAAGTCTGGCTACCCAGCGGCGCGTATCTGGTCATAGATCAGACGGAGGCGCTCACCGTTATCGACGTCAATACCGGGCGGTACATCGGATCGAAAGATCTGCAGGACACGGTCTATCACACAAATTTCGAGGCGGCGGAAGAGATAGCCCGGCAACTGCGCCTGCGGGCGATAGGCGGTATAGTGGTCATCGACTTTATTGACATGGAGAGCCCGGACGACAGGAATAAACTGGTGGAATCCCTCCAGGAGATGTTCAAGGGGGACAGGTGCAAGGCCCGCGTGTACGGCGTGACTACGCTGGGTCTGGTCGAGATAACGCGCAAGAGGGCGCGGCTCGACATGCGTTCGATAATGAGCCGCGGATGCCCATTCTGCGGCGGCCTCGGATGGGTCGATCGTGAAGAGACCGTCGCGATGAAGGTGAAGCGCTCCGTCCGCCGGGCTGTTGCGGGCTCGAACGCGGAGGCGTTTCTGATGGAACTGCATCCGGCAATAGCGAGATACATCGCCGACTCGTATCTGTCGATGTGGGAGGAGGAGTTCGGGCGCAGATTTTATCTCGTTGAAAACCCCGAATACGCATGGGACAAGTTCAAGATAGATTTTCAGGGCACGCTCTCGCGGGTGGTTCACAGGGTAGAGGTGATGGAGCGGCGGGGGGGGGGCGGCATTTTACATAACA
>Ga0099364_10008277_pt1 | contig 14657 bp, 10 predicted proteins | sample TergutTh196P3_FD_73070 | JGI IMG/M metagenome (GOLD analysis project Ga0099364, IMG submission 73070) | Microcerotermes parvus P3 segment gut microbial communities from Pointe-Noire, Republic of the Congo - Th196 P3 | ecosystem: Host-associated > Arthropoda: Insects > Digestive system > Gut ... | reverse complement strand
TATTTTTTTTATATATGACAAAAAAAATATTTTTTTTGTCATATATAAAAAAAATATATCTTTGCACCATAATTGCCCCTTTCCGATTTCACGGTTAGGACAGCCACTCCGCAGTAGTGGCTTTTTTATTATGCATATAAAAAATATTTAACAAGTCCCTAACATTTTCATATCTCCGTTACAATTATAATAACTATCTTTGCATTTTTATTTTATTATTTTTTGTTATGCAGCGTGTTAATGTATATATTGATGGTTTCAACTTTTATTATAGTTTGAAACGTTCGCGAAAGACTGACAAGGATTACCAGAAATTCTACTGGTTAGATTTCGTAAAGTTTGCCCAAATTGCAAAACAAACTACAGAAAACCCGAAGAAAAGCGCACCGACGTTAACATTTCTTCATACATGATGCGTGATTGCGCTAAAACAGATGTAGACATTATAATTCTTGTGTCCGCTGACAGCGACCTCATAACCCCTATCGAATTTATAAAACAGGATTACCCAAATGTAAACATAAAAGTATTTTTCCCACCACACGCCTTTTCTAAAGAAATCAGCAACACCGTAAAAAGTTACAAGCAAAACGTTACGTTGCTAAAAAAGCACAAAATCAGGTTCAACAACGCTGTTATGCCCGACCTCATTGCAAAAGACGGAATTACATATTCTATTCCGTCCAAATGGATTTTACAACCCGCCAACCCAACATAACACCTTATATGTTAAAAGATGTATCCAGATAAAACTTTATTGAAAATTTGAAACGACAAAGTAAAACCTTTTTACGAGTATATAAAATACCACAAACAAGGTATTGTACGCTTTTCCCAACACTACTACTTTTGCCGAAAATTTTCAAACATGAAATCAAGAGTAATAAATACATTATTATTGTTCATCGTTTTTGTTTCGGCAAAGGCGCAGGTTAGCGGCGTGGTTAGCGAGGCGGACAGCGGTGAAACGTTGCCCGGTTCATACGTATATTTAAAAGGCAGTCAAACGTTTACCACTACCGATGGGAATGGATTTTATCAAATTGCGGCAACGGAAAACGATACGATTGTTGTTTCGTTTATAGGTTTTAGAACGCATGAAGAGGCGGTTGGCATACGAACCGTGATAAATGTTTCGCTGCGGGAAGACAACCAACAGTTAGACGAGGTTGTTGTGATTGGCTACGGCGTTCAGCGACGACGCGAACTTACAGGCGCTGTGGCAAACGTTTCGGCGGCGCAATTGGAGTATAGCGCCTCTACGTCGGTTGATGCGCTGTTGAGCGGCGCTGTGGCGGGAGTGAACGTAACGCAAAGTTCGGGGCTGCCCGGCGCCGCTGCAAGTATCCGTATTCGCGGCGGCAACTCCGTAAATGCAAGCAACGAGCCGCTGTATGTGATAGACGGATTTATTTTTTTCAGCGAAAGAAACGCTACTCAAGCAGGCGTCGCAAATATTGACGGCAGTCTTAATCCGCTGTCTTCCATCAATCCTGCAGATATTGCTTCTATCGAGATATTGAAGGACGTGTCGGCGAAAGCCATTTACGGTTCGCGCGGCGCAAATGGGGTTATACTGATAACTACCAAAAAAGGACGGCGAAACAGTAATAATATTCGCTATCAGTATACGGCAGGCATGGAAAAACCGATAAAGAAACTGTCGCTGATGAACGCGCCGCAATGGGTTGAATGGGCTAAAAGCGTTCCGCTGACCAACGGCGGAAATTTCCTTACAGACAGCCATTTAGAAGCCATCGGGAAGGGTACGGAATGGCAAAACGCCGTGTTGCAAACGGGAGTTTTGCAAAAGCACGAATTGTCGGTCAGCGGAGGCGATGAAACAACGCGCTATCTCATTTCGGGAAATTATACCGAACAGCAGGGTATTGTTCTCAATTCAGGATTTGAACGCTTTAGCGGACGGATAAACCTTGACAGGAAACTAAACCGCAATCTTACCGTTGGATTTACAGGCTCTGCCGACAGGAGTACGCAAAACGCGCTTTCTACGATGCTGGCAAGCGATTATGCCGGCAGCAGCAGCCCGTTTAGGTCAGGTATCACAAATTCGTTGGTTTATGCGTTGTTTATGCCGCCCGTATTGCCCATTTATAACGACAATGGAAGCGATTTTAGTTATAACAATCCATTTGAACTGTCGGAACTGCAATATTACGACAGAGCCGCAAATCCTGTTTCAGACTTGAAAAACAGTATCGCAAAAACAATAGGAACAACGTTGCTTGCAAATTTGAATGTGCAGTATGATATACCTTTTGTGGAAGGATTTTCGGTAAAATTCAATGCGGGTACGAATATAAATTATATCACGCAGAACTTTTTTGCGCCACCCTACACGGCATTGGGCGTCAATCAGGATATACAGGGACGCGCTTCTGTTGGAAATCGCCGTACGGACGTTACGCAAATCGAATATCTGCTGACCTACACAAAACATCTGAACGATGCGCATTATGTTGATATTCTGACTGGTTACACCCGTCAAAAGACGAAAACCAATTTTGTGTTCAACAAGGTAACGCATATTGACACGTTCGACAATTTGGCGCGAACCAACGCCCCGAGCGAAACCATTATGCCGCCTGCTTCGCGTAGCGACGAGGCTGACCTGCTATCGTACATCGGACGGATAAATTACACGCTATTACAACGTTACAACCTTACGGCAACGTTTCGCGCCGACAAATCATCGCGCTTTTCTGCCGAAAACGAGTGGGGGTTTTTTCCTTCAATAGGCTTGTCGTGGAACATAACCAATAATCTGAAACTGCGCACAACATACGGAAAATCGGGCAATCAGGAAATAGGCTTCAACGACTATGCCGCATATTTCAACGCGGGCAGATACAACGGTGAAAGCGCCCTTGAGATGACAACCATCAACAATCCCGACCTGAAATGGGAAAACACTTCGGAATACAACATTGGTGTTGATGCAAATTTTTGGAAAAATCGCATCACGCTTGTTTTTGACGTCTATTCGAAAGCGACGTCGAACTTGCTGATGAAAGTTCCGCCTCCGCTTGGCTCGCCCACAAACCATCTGCAAACAGTAAACCTGGGAAGCCTTACCAACAAAGGATTTGAACTTTCGGCAAACGGACGGTTGATAGAAAAAGACAATATTGCGTGGAGCGTAAATGTGAACTTTGCGCGTAATATCAATCGTATCGCCGATTTGGGCAGATACAACAATTTGACCGTTGGCAGCAATCAGGAGCAGATTTTGCGCGAAGGCGATGCAGTTGGCTCGTTCTATGGTTATATTTTCGATGGCGTGGCGCAATTGAGCGACGATTTATCAATATTGCCAACCGTTGGCGGAAGAACTCCGCGCACAGGCGACGTCAAACTGCGGGATATAGAGCCAGACGGACGAATAACTCCCGAAGACGACCGTACAATTATCGGCAGTATTCACCCCAAATTTACATACGGATTTTCAACAACGCTTAACTATCGCAGATGGGATATGTTTCTGTCTTTCAATGGTTCGCAAGGCAATAAGGTTTACAACAAATTGCGGCGTCATTTGTCGGAAAACAACAGTAATTACAACCGTCACGCCGATTTGTTGAACGCATGGACAGAGAATAATCCGTCGAACTCCGTGCCGCGATGGGGCGCAGTCGTTGATGCACACTACCTTTACAGTCGTTACGTCGAAGACGCCTCTTACCTGCGCCTGAAAACGCTAACGGTGGGTTATACTTTTGATAATGTGTTTGTTTTCAGCGTCAGACTGTTTGCCGGAGCGCAAAATCTGTTTACGCTGACCTCCTACAAAGGCTACGACCCCGAAATAGCCGAAGGCATAGACACGGGAGTTTATCCGGTAGCGCGAAGTTTTTATGCGGGAATTAGTGTTTCGTTCTGATTGTCAGAGCGGCTTGGTTCAGCGGCGGCTTACACTACCATTCATGCGGGCTACAAACGTTCAATTTCGTACTGCCTTTTCTGTGTGGCTACTGCCGCCATTGCGCCACCACGCAGTAGCACCGAAGGTAACCCGCCAGTTAGCAGCAGGCATTTCTGTCCTATATGCTGCTCACTTGACCGAAACAAACTCAATAAAAAATTAATTATCAAATTATTACAGTGGATTTTTCGTATAAATTCGGCAGACAATTTTGTCTCATTCTGAATTTTGTTCCGTGATTATGTCCGGTTCTTGCGTCAAAATCAACAAGGATATTGCCATTGTCAAGTTCTTGCAAAAAGCCGTCAAAACTGAATTTTTGCAACATTGTAACCTTGCTATATTTGTAAAATTCTTTTCCGTCATCTTTTTTGACTTCGGCTTGTACATAAAAGCAATTCAGGAGTTTAGTTCCTATTTTATGCTCTAAATCGTCAAAACCCCAATAAGGTTGTGGATTGAGTTCGCCTAAACCAATTCGTTGTTCAACTGACCGCAGCCAATTATCGTGATTTTCAGCGACATTTGTGTAATCAAACGAAATTAAGACTTTTCTATTTCCTCTGTCAATCTTTACCATAAAACCTCTATCACTCGTTGATTTACCATGAATTGTCTGACGAAAACTCATCTCGCTTTCTGGATGTCGGTTACCGGCTTCTTTGTGTTGCCAACCATAATTCGGAAGTAAAACTTGTGGCACAAATTTTATCGCGCGAGGTGAAGGCTCAATGTGAAATAAAGTTGTAAGTGACGAAGTATTAATTCTTTGTGTTTTCAATTCCCACTCGGCTGCGTTTGGAATTGGCAAATTGTTTTCTTCGATGCCGAGTAAATCTTCCAGTGTGTTGCCTATTCCTCCTGCATTTCCGTGTCGAGCATTTTCAACCCACCCCAATTGGGCGATTTTGTAAAACTCTGTTATCAGATTTTCCTTTGTATATAACTTCATGTCAATCAAACAATTGAGGTGTTTTTAGTTTTAATAATTCGCTTTGAACCTTGTTTTTTTCAATTCGGTTTTCTATCATTTCGCAATAATCGGGCGACAATTCAATGCCTATGTAATTGCGTTTCAGTCCCATTGCAACAATGGCGGTTGTGCCGCTTCCCATAAATGGGTCTAAAACGATTTGTGCGTTTGTTGAGCCTATAATTCTATCAATCAATGCAACGGGAAATGGCGCTGGGTGTCCGTTTTTCATTTCTTGCGTAAATTCCCAAACATCGCCAACTGCATTTGCTTTCGGAACAAGTTTAAAATCTGATTTAGCAATCAAATAAATCACTTCGTAAGTTGGTAGAAAGTAGCCGGGATTGAAATTTATTCCACCTTTTCGTCGCCAAATTATGATTTGTCGCACAGGGAAACCGGTTACAATATCCTGTCTATCTTGCAGTAAACCGTCTTGAACTCGCCATTTGTGATTGTAGAAAATAGCGCCGTCATTTTTTATCAATCTGAACATCTCTGTCAAGCACTCACGTTGCCACTTCACATATTTTTCGTGAGGCATATTGTCGTCATAATGGCTATATCCGTTTTGCAGTGCGGCATTTGCCCATTTACCGCTCGTGGTGCATGGTTTCATTCCGTTTCCGGTCGAATTTTTGAGATTGTACGGAGGCGAGGTAACGACCAAATCTACCGATTGGCTTGGCATCTCTTTCATCGCTGTCAAGCAGTCAGCACATATTATTTTATCTATGTAATTGTCTATCACTACTATCATCAAATAAAATTTTCCACAAAGATAATGCTTTTTATTGAATCATCTTGTTTTTTATTTTTTTTTCGTCTTTGCTCTGCGTAAACCATAACTAAAGGCTTTAACCGCTACGCGCCTCTACCGCTGCTTTACACGAAGCGCTGCCGGGCTTGCTGCTAACGCATAAATATACGCATGTTTTAGCCCATACCCACAACTATCAACAGTTTGCTCACCAAGCCTTACCCAGCCCCTCAAACCATCGAATATCCTCATTTCAAGCCATTTGCCGCTCGAAATAGATAATGTGCCTACTACACTTTTCACCCCGCAAAGTTAATATTTTTTTTCAAAACAAAAAAAAGTTTTTTTTCGTTCCAGATTTCAGAAAAAAGTAGAAATCCGTTCAAACAGGTGGGTTCTTTCGGCGCAGGGAGTAGTTATAAAATAATAACGCCAAAATAACGCCAATGCAACAGCAAGTATCTATGAATTAGAGATATAGGCAAATTGGCTCATAATTGGCTCTTGTAAAAACGAAATAGTTGAAACGAACTAAATGCTCAAACAATAGCGCGAAGTTTTTATGCGGGAATTAGTGTTTCGTTCTGATTATACCATACATACGGTATTGCGCACCTTTGCGGACAATACTACTTTTGTGCCGTCAAAATAAATATAAATTTTATTATTAATTAAATCTTTTTAAGTATATGAAAAAGTATTTTTTGAATTTAGTGGCTTTTACAGCCATAACAGCAGTTTCCGCAGTATTATTTTCTTGCGGAAACGATGACGAAGACGATATCACGAATGGTATTGACGACGGAAACGGTCAAACGTCGTATCTTCAAATTCCCGCAACAACGGCTGAAGCCACAGCATTGGTCAATGCTATTTACCGTCCGTTGCAAACGTTAAGTTCTTCGTACACGTTTCTGTTGGAATCGGCAACGGAAACAACCATCAGTTTTGAAGAAGCGGACGACACACGGGACGGTCCGCAGGTGAGCATCTTCGAAACGGTACCGAGCAACTGGTATCCCATCAAGGTTTTCAATCGTCTGTATCAGAGTATCAGCGCCACAAATTTGGCTATTGAAAGCATTGCGGCTTCGGAATTGGACGACAACGTCAAAAAACCGAACATAGCCCGCGCACGCTTCATTCGCGGCTATAATTACTTCCAACTTGTGCAGTTGTTTGGCGAAGTTCCCCTGATTTTGTCGGTAACGCCAACCGACGAAGAGAGGACAACCCGCCGCTCTATCGAAGATGTGTACAACCAGATAGTCAAAGACCTGACAGAAGACATTGGACATTTGCCCGAGTTTGCAACTCAAAAGTCAAATCCTACGCAATTAGCCGCAAAGACCATTCTGTCAAAGGTTTATCTCACATGGGGACAAAAACCGCTTACACAATCTGAAGTAGAGGCTATTAAAACGAGCCGCACCGACCCCGCGAAACCTCCGGTAGACGACGCAAAACTGCAGGAAGCGCTGAAATTGGCTAACGAGGTAATCGCTTCCGGCAGATACAGTCTGCTTGACAATTTCAATGAAATATGGGGCGTGATAAACGAGAATAACAGCGAAGTAATATTCTCTATCCAACATCACGGCGACGGCGTTGATGCACAAGGAAATCATCAAACACATTGCGGATTTACGTGGCCCAAACAGGCAGAAAGAGACCCGCATTTGAGTTTTGCCGATATTTATTACGAAGAGTTTTTGTCGCCTCACGATAGCCGCAGACTGTATTCATTTGTCACCGAAGTGTCATACAGGGACGTACATATAGACGTATTGACGTGGCCCATAAGCATCGTTCGCTCGGGAAAATGGATACATCGCTCGGAAGAGAACACAAATATAGCCGTTGAAAATCAGCCTAACAGCATTGACCACATAGATTTTCGTCTTGCGGAGGTGTATCTCATCAAAGCCGAAGCCGCGTTTTTTCTCGACCTGCCGGGCGTTGCGCTTGAGGCAGTAAATACAATCAGAGCAAGAGCGGGCGTTGAGGCGCTCGCCACGTTGACCGCACAAGATTTGTATAACGAATGGGAATATGAACTTTCACAGGAGCAGAAACACTGGCTGAATTTAGTGCGCTGGCGTACATACATCGCCACCGTGCTGACGAAAGTAGAGCAGTTTGAATACTATAAAGACGCTTACGGCAACATAGACCAGTTCAAACAACTTCCCGACGCCATAGAAAGCCGATTTCCTTTCTATAACCGCATTCACAAGCATCTGCGCGGAAAATACAACAATATCGAAGGTCGTTTCTACCGCTTCCCTATTCCGTTGAGCGAACAACGTACCGATTTGGGAATAACGCCGCAAAATCCCGGATACAGCGAACCGTAGGCAAGATAACAAATTTCTTAACGTGAAAAACCCGCAAACGAGTTGTTTTTAACGCTTGTGAGCGGGTTTTTTTCAATATTTTTAGCGTCAATATTTGCACGTTTCAATGAAGTGAAAAATTGTTTATTGTGTTATTTATTAGCGTTTTGACTACACGCTGTCCAATTTTGTCTGCATGTTTTTTTTTTTGATATTATCCAAGCAGATTGCTATGTGGTGTGTGGCTATATCGTTTCTACCGAGAGATTCAAGGTACGGATTGTCGCAGTTTCCACACAAAAAGTCGTAGAAACTTGCCGAAAAATTATTATTTCGTTTTTTTTTGCTTTTTCTTGAAAAAAAATTGGTAATATCCCAAAAAATGATTTACTTTGCAAAAAAAAATGAAAACTTTTGTGGAGGGTTATCGGGACTTCAACACTTCATAAAAGCAGAAAACGTAAATTTAACAATTTTTTAGAAGTCCCCTTAATAAAAATCGTAATATGGAAAGTGGAAAGCAGTGTAGTACCTGTAACGAAGTAAATTCAGATGAAGCGAATTTTTGTATGTCTTGTGGAGCGAATCTTGCTGATACAAAAAGCAGTGTAGTGTGTAGTACTTGTAACGAAGTAAATTCAGATGAAGCGAATTTCTGTATATCTTGTGGAGCGCATCTTTCTGATACAAAAAACATCATAACTGTTTATTTGGGAGAAAGCCCGGATAATCCCCGCGTAATAGAACTCAAACGAAAACTATTCAGTGGAAGTTCTATTACGATAGAAGATAGTTATTGGCTTTATGATGCAGTTATGAATGACCCAGAAAAGGAAGAAGTATACAAAGCAATGTGGAAATATTTGGTCGGGAAAAAGTTGTGTCCTGAATTGAATGTAGAAAAAAATTGGGAAACAGAAATTGTAGAGAATTACACAAATTTGATAGGACGATTGATAGGTGATTATATAAGTGAGGATGGTATTGAGGACAGTTTTGTGATAGACGCCATTAATTCATCTGAAAATTTGGACGCATTACATATCATTCGTCATGCCGATTTTGATTGGTGGAGTTCATTTTTAGAAGTGGAATTCGGCTATAATTTTATTAGCAATAGAAAATTGAAGGAAATCATAATTCTTGCAAATAAAAGATATTCAAAAATAAAGAAGAAATGGTGGCAGTAACACTAAAGTGGGCGAACGCCTAACTGCAAAAATTTTTTCAAAAAATTTTGTTGGAAAGGAAAAAAGTGGTTATCTTTGTGGTATGAAAATTCAATTAGAAACGTATGCCAAATAATAGTAATAGTAACATATCCGAAGCCACGCCCGAAAGCGTATGGGCGATATTGCGAGAGTTAGCCGCAAGTCAAGCAGAAACCGACCGCATCGTTAAGGCAAACGCTCTGCAAATGGCAGAAAATGACCGCATCTTGACCGAAAAGTTTGCAGAAACCGACCGTCATATTTCAAGATTAGAAAAACAGATTGGTGGAGTTACAAACAGTCACGGTTCATTTGCCGAAGAGTATTTTTACAATTCTATTGAACGGGGCGACAAGATTTTTTTTGGCGAAAAGTTCGATAAAATGATAAAATTTGAAATCATGAAGGACGAAAATAACATCATGAAGGGTGAATTGGATTTAATTTTGGTCAATGGAAAATCGGTTGCAATTTTCGAAGTAAAATACAAAGTGCGTGAAAAACACATTGAGCAGGTAAAGAAAAAGGTAAAACCTTTCAGAAAAAAATTTCCCGAATACCAAAACCACAGATTATTTCTTGGTTTGGCGTCCATGGTTTTTGACGATGAAGTTCAAAAAAAGTGCATCGAAAATGGAATTGCGGTAGTTAAGCAGGTTGGCGACACGTTTGTGATACATGATGAAAAATTGAAAACGTTTTGAATTGATTATTTTACCTCCACCCGTTTTGTTGGAGGCATGTTTTCGTTTCGTTCATTTGTTGCTTCTATCATATTTTGCGCTAATTCCATAAATGCTTTCCCGACTATTGATTTTTCGTTTGCGACAGCCGGCTGTCCACTGTCGCCGCCTTCGCAAATTCCAAGCGCTACCGGTATTTGTCCAAGCAGACGAATGCCTTCGCGTTCTGCCAACGCCTTGCAGCCGCCGTTTCCAAAGATATAGTAACGGTTTTCGGGCAGTTCTTCCGGCGTAAACCATGCCATATTTTCAACTAACCCTAATATTGGAACATTAATGTTTTCGTTTTGAAACATATCAATTCCCTTAACTGCATCGGCTAAGGCTACTTCTTGCGGCGTGCTGACTATGACTGCGCCTGTTACCGACAGTTCCTGAACGATGGTAAGATGTACGTCGCCGGTTCCGGGCGGCAGGTCTATAATCATGTAATCAGGCTCGCCCCAATCGCCATTATTGAGCAATTGTTTGATTACGCTTGTTGCCACCGGTCCGCGCCAAATAACTGCTTCTTCAGGACGCACAAAAAATCCGAGAGACAACATGCGGACGCCGTATCGCTCAACAGGAACAATGATTTCTTGACCTTCACTACCTTCTTTTGCTACGGGTCTTTCGCCTTCCACGCCAAGCATCTTTGGTAAAGAAGGTCCATATATGTCGGCGTCAAGCAATGCAACGCTATACCCCATTTTCGACAATGCTACTGCAAGGTTCACAGCCACAGTCGATTTGCCTACGCCGCCCTTACCCGACGCAACTGCAATAATATTTTTTGCGTTCGGGCTTTCCCTTTTCGGCGGTTCTGCTGCTGCCGGCTGCATCGCCTTAACGTTGATATGCGGCTCTATGTCGGGGTGGACATAATGGCGCAATATTTTTTCGCACGCTTTCACGATGGTATTTTTCATCGGGTCATGCGCCTTCGCGAAAGTCAACGTCAATTGGACACTCAATCCGCTGACACTGACATCGCTAACCATGTTGAGTTCAACAATATGTTTGCCCGCAGCAGGATGGTTGACGCGTTTTAACGCATCAACAATTTCTTCAACAGCGATATTCAACGTCTTTTCTATTTCGCTGCCGTTTCTGCTTCCTGTAAAATTTCACCTGTAATGCGAAGCGTCACAGTTGAAGTTTTTGCATTGGTTGTCATCGTGAAAGCCCTGTTGAACGAATGTGGATAAGACGTGGTGGAATATTGCACCTTTACTTTACCCTTTTCGCCCGGAAGTATGGGTTTCTCTGTTGGACAAACAGGAACTGTACAACTGCATCCGGCTTGACATCTTTGAACTATCAAAGGTTCTTTGCCGGTATTAGTGAACGTGAATTCATATTCAATTGCACTGTTGAGAGGTTTTTTTCCGAAATCAAACTCCATTTTTTCGAATGTTATCTCGGGAGCATTCGGATTTTCTACCTTTTCCGGCGCCTGTCCAAAGCCTGTTGCTACAACGAAGATACTGACTATCAGCATCAAAGATACTCTTTTCATGATATTAACTATTTAACATTAAACTATACTATATATACGTAATTAATAAAAAAAAGTTGCATCAAACCGCATTTTTTTTTTCATTTGTTACAATTTTTTTTTATAACATACAAAAATCGTGCCTGAAAACGATTTTTATTTTTTTTTAACAGTTTTACAAAAAAATTTGTGTTATATTTGCAAAAAATTTTTTAAGGATTAAACATATTTAATTGTCTGTAAAATCAATATATTATGCTATTTTGTGTACAGTTTTGATTTGTTTGTTCAAAACTTCGTTTGCACAAACAAGCCAAATCGGAGGCGTCATAAACACTTACGCAAGGGTTAAGGCGATTGACGGAAATACGGTGACAGTCGAATCTGACGGCATGTCAATCTTTTCCGCAAACTTGCCCGATACTGTATTGTTGATACAAATGACGGGAATATCTCAAGACGGAACAAATATCAACAGCGCCGGCAGATACGAGTTCAATATTGTTACGAGCGTAATCTCCGACGGTAGCGGCGACCTTACCGTAACGTTAAAATCGCCGGTAACGCCTGATTATTATGATATTCAAGAATACATCCAGATAATACGCGTTCCATCGTATAAAAATGCAACGACGGTTGCAGAACTTACTTGTTTGCCATGGAATCGCGAATCGGGGACAGGGGGCGTTTTGGCATTGTTTGTAGACGACCTTTTTACAATCAATCATAATTTGGATGTTTCCGGTCTTGGTTTTCGAGGCGGTGCGGCAGACGATGTTCCATATCCGGTATTTGCCGGAAACTGTAGTAATGAACTTTCCCATCCCGCCAATTCCACGACAGCAGGCTTCAAGGGCGAGGGCGCCTCCTTAGCCTTGTATTTCGATCAAAACAGTAGAGGTTGGGGACAAGCCGCTAATGGCGGCGGTGGCGGAAATGGTAAGTGGTCGGGCGGCGGCGGCGGTGCAAATGGCAATTTTGGAGGAAATGGAGGAAATCAGGCGTGTGGTTCAGCGGGTTCTTTTTCGGGAAATTTTGGATTACCTGTTCTATATGACAATATAGACCCGTCGAGGCACTTTTTTATGGGCGGCGGCGGCGGCGCCGGTACAAGAGCAAATAATGGAACGGGTACCCGTGGCGGAAATGGCGGCGGTATCGTTATCATCATCGCTAACAGGCTACAATTTACCTCAAACGCTGCTATCAAAGCCAACGGCGAATCGGTAGATGGCGTTGCGCGCAGAGCAGGCGCCGGCGGAGGCGGTGCGGGAGGAAGTATTCTAATTTCGGCAAATGAGTATGACGACCACAATATAAAAATAGAAATAACAGGCGGAAAAGGCGGTAACGTTGACGTCGAATATCAATGTGGAAGGCTTAAATCGGAAGCCTCCGAAGGCGCCGGCGGAGGCGGCAGCGGCGGATTGTTGCTTACGTCAAGAAACAAAGACACATATAAAGAATGGTACGAAAACAGAGACATGTTAAGATTGATTAACGGCAATAAAGGTGAATTTGTTAATAAACCCGCTACAACAGAAGATTGTGTAGAGGCAGAAGCAGTTGTAACATCCGGCGAACAGGGCATATATCTTGGCGATTTCAAAGTATATTTGAACGGTTTTCTTCATAATTACATTTTTCCTGCCGATACATCGGTTTGTTTTGATGCAACAACAATTATCAAAGCCTCTGAACCAAAAGTAGATAATGCCGACGCTATCAGTTTTCAATGGCAAAGTTCTGAAACAGGCTACGACGGTTGGACCAATATAACGGACAAAAACAGTATAAATTTAACATACGAATTTACCGAATGTATTTATGTGCGTCGCGTGGTCAATTTAGGCGCTATCGCTGATTACAGTTTGCCCATAAAAGTTTCTGTATACGAGCCTGTTAACAATGATATTGAATTGATGGAAAATGCTGTTTTTTGCGGCGGAGAATCAATATCGGTTGTTGAAAATTCTACAATTACCGGCGGCGGCGAGGCAAATGTACATTATAATATAACGTGGCAAATATTCGACGACAGTTGGACAAATATCAACGGCGCTACCGGCGTCAACCTTTCCACGCAATTGCCCGATGACGACATTATCCGTACATATCGTTTTCAAAGAACGGTAATATCGTCAAACGGCTGTATTTCTTACGCCCAAACTGCCGACATTACCGTTCAGCCTTCAATAAAGAACAACATAATTTCGCCGGCGTCGCAGGAAATTTGCGAATACAGTTCCGAACAACTACACGGACCTAACCCAAGCGGCGGTAATGGCTCTACTATGGCAGTTCAATGGCAAATCAAGATTGACGGCGCAGACTGGATAGATATCGACGACGCCAAGGCTAAAGCCCCGTTTTACGTTCCTACTCCGGATATACAGGGCTATGGCGACGGCTCGTATCGTCGTTTCGTTGAATCTGGCATGTGCAAAAGCATGAGCAACGAAGTAAATGTGCGCTTTTACAAGCAACCGTCGGAATCAAAAATAATTACTCCGGATAAATTGGGCGACGACGCCTTGAGATTTCAATTCAATATGGTTTTAGAAGCCGCCCAGCCTTCTGTCGGAACAGGTATATGGTCGTCAGACAATGAAGACCTTCAATTTAGCCGCCACAACGAAGCAACTACAACAGTGAATAATCTGCAATTAGGCTTAAACACAGTCTCTTGGACAGTTAGCAACGGTCAGTGTACCACAATGCCCGCTGTGATAAGTATTTTTGTAGACGACGTCCTCATTCCAACGGGATTTTCGCCCAATGGCGATCCATACAATGACTGTTTCAGAATTGTTGGCGGCGAAAATGCTCTTACAAGCGAATTGATTATTCTCGACAGATACAATAATAAAGTGTTTGAATCGAAATCGTTCAATACGGGCAGCGGCAACCTCGACGACTGTACAGGCTGGTGGGACGGAAACAGTTCTTCGGGTAAAGAATTGCCGGCGGGAACTTATTTTTATCAATTAACCCTCAACGGAAATAAAATATACAAAGGTTATGTTGTGCTTAAAAGATAGACTGTTTCTGCTTACGCTTTGTATATTGATGATTTGCGTCGCTACATGCAGGGCGCAGTATAATCCGCTGTATAGCCAGTATATGTTCAATGGATTGGCGCTAAATCCGGCTTATGCGGGCAGTCAGGATGCCTTGAACATTGCCGCATTATACCGCAGCAGCCAATGGG
>Ga0099364_10008276_pt1 | contig 14657 bp, 12 predicted proteins | sample TergutTh196P3_FD_73070 | JGI IMG/M metagenome (GOLD analysis project Ga0099364, IMG submission 73070) | Microcerotermes parvus P3 segment gut microbial communities from Pointe-Noire, Republic of the Congo - Th196 P3 | ecosystem: Host-associated > Arthropoda: Insects > Digestive system > Gut ... | reverse complement strand
AACTTAGCAGCCTCAGCCGGGAAGTCGGTCGCAAAGACTAGGTCGCTGCCTAGTTTCTTGCGCGAATACTCGCAGATCCAGCGTTCTTCGTCCGGGGTTAAATCTTTTTTGTCCTCCACTTTGGTCTTGGTCGCCTTTTCATACATCTCGTGGATCTCGGCGACGGTAAACTCGGGGATTTTATCGGCTAGTTTTAGCTCGGGCGCTTGGAGGCTTTTAAGGTCGTCAGCGAAAGTCTCGTAAGTGCGTTTTAAGACGCTAGCCGCGAGATTGCCAACCACCTGGCGCACCTCGGCGTGGTCTTTGACAAAACCAATTTCAATGTCCAGCATGGTGAGCTCGGTGACGTGGCGGGTGGTGGCGCTGGGCTCGGCGCGGTAAGCGTGGTTAATCTCAAAGACGCGCTCAAAGGCGCCAACCATGATTTGCTTGTAGAATTGTGGGCTCTGGGCGAGGGTCGCCTCTTTGCCAAAATAATCCAAAGTAAAGACCTCGGCGCCGCCCTCGGTGGCCGCACCCAGCAGTTTTGGCGTGTCAATCTCAATAAACTCGCGTTCAATCAGATGCTCGCGGATATACTGCGTCATCGCGGCGCGAATCTTAAAGATTTTTTGCTCTTGGAGGTTGCGGATATTAAGTACCCGGTTATCAAAAAGGGTGTCTAGGTGCTCTGACTTGTGGTCAATCGGCTTGTCAATTTCAATCGGCGGCTCGGTCGTAACCGGCACTTCAACCTCAATTGTAACATCGTGCAGCTCGGCGCCAAACGGGGCGCGCTCGTCAGCGACAACCTTGCCCTCTACTTTTAAGACGGTGCCGATTTGTAGGCCGCGGAGCTTTTCCAGCTCGGCTTTGTCTTCTACTAAGACTTGAGTAATACCCGAACGGTCGCGGATAGAGAGGAAGTTGAGGCCGCCGAGCAAGCGCTTTTTGTGGAGCCAACCGTGCACAAGAACGTTATTATTGATGTGACCGCCCAATTCTCTAGCTAATGTTCGTTCCATACGCACTCCTTTCTTGTTGTTTACGGCTAACGCCGAGTCTCCTTAACATTATGTATAAGTAGACCATACAATAATACTACCATATTTTTCAGAAAAATCTAGTCAGAGTATTGGGAGTTATAGAGGTCAAAATAAAAACCCTTCTTTTTGAGCAGCTCGCTATGGGTGCCCTGCTCCACGATATCGCCGTCGTTAACGACCAAAATTAAATCGGCGGTGCGAATAGTGGAGAGACGATGGGCGATAATAAAGGCGGTGCGATCCTTGGTCAGCGTCTCCATGGCGCGGGCGATAGCGAGCTCGGTGCGGGTGTCAACGTTAGAGGTCGCCTCGTCCAAAATCATCATCGGGGCGTTCGCGAGCATGGCGCGGGCGATAGTCAGAAGTTGCTTTTCGCCGGCGCTCAAGATGTCGTGCTCCTCGCTGACGTTGGTGTCTAGGCCATGTGGCAAATCGTCAATCAGGTGCTTGATGCCGGCCATTTTGGCGACCGCCATAATCTCGGCGTCGGTGGCGTCGGGTTTACCGTAACGCAAGTTCTCACGCAGAGTATCGTCAATCAACCAAGTCTGCTGCAAGACCATGCCGAAATGGGCGCGGACGTCCGAGCGTTTGACGTCGGCGATATTAACGCCGTCCAGCAAAATCTTGCCGCTTTTGAGGTCGTAAAAACGCATTAGCAAATTAACGAGCGTAGTTTTGCCAGCGCCGGTCGGGCCGACAATGGCGACCTTTTGCCCGGCTTTGGCCTTGAAAGACAGGTTTTTGATGGTTGGGCTGTCGTTGGATTCGTATTGAAAGACGATGTTTTGGCACTCAATGTTGCCGAGAATGGTCTTTGGCAGTTCGGCGGTCGCCTTGTCGCTCGGCTCGTCAGGCTCGTCCAAAAAGTCAAAGACGCGCTCGCTGGCGGCAAAGGTAGCTTGGACCAGGCCGATGGTTTGGCCAAGCTGGGCGAGCGGACGGTTGAATTGGTTGATATATTGGATAAAGGCTTGGATGTCACCAATCGCGATTTTGCCATCAACTGCCAGACCGGCGCCAACCACCGCGACAAAAACATAACCAAAGTTGCCAATAAGGTTCATAATTGGGAAGAGCAGGCCGCTGGTAAATTGCGATTTGAAGCTGTTGTCGCGGAGCTTTTTGTTTTCGGCCTCAAACTTTTTGGTCATGACCGGCTCGGCATGATAGGCTTTGACGATATTGTGGCCGGCATAGACCTCCTCGGCTTGGGCGGTGATTTCGGCGTTGTGGTCTTGGGTCGCCTTAAAGTATTTTTGCGACTTTTTGGTAACGATGCCGATGAAAGCAGTGGAGATTGGGATGGTGGCAAGAACGATCAACGATAGCTGCCACGAGATAGTAAACATCATAATCAAAATACCGACCAACATAACAACGCTGGAGATAATTTGCGTAAAGGCTTGGCTTAAGTTGCTGAGGATAGTGTCCACGTCGTTGGTGATGCGGGCGAGCGTATCGCCAAACTTGTGGCGGTCAAAATAGGAAATCGGCAAAGTGTTGATTTTGGCGACGATTTTGGCGCGGAGTTCCAGAGTGATTTTTTGGGCCACTTTGGCCATCAAAATGCCGCTGGCGATATCGGCGGCGGCGGAGATAATGTAAAGCACCAGTAAAAAGAGGGCGATTTGGCCAATGACGGTAAAGTTAATGTTGATTGCGGTGTGGGTAGTGAAGGCGGCAATCAGGGCGTTGGCGACTTCGGTCGTCATATTGCCGAGCAGCTTGGGCCCGACGATAGCAAAGACCGTGGACAGAATAGCAAGGACCACGACGAGAAGCAGCAGCCATTTATGGTGGGCGACAATTTGCGCCAAGCGGCGAACCGAGCGCTTTAGCGATTTGGGTTTTTCCGTGTTGCTCATATGGCGACCGCCTCCGCCTCTCATTTGCCGCCTTTCGCTGCTTGGACTTCGGTGTTGTATTCGGCTTCGGACATTTGCGAGTGGGCGATTTCTTGATAGATCTTGTTACCGTTTAATAACTCGGCGTGAGTGCCAAAGCCAACAACCTTGCCTGCATCAAGCACCATGATTTTATCGGCGTTTTTAATCGTGCTGATACGCTGCGCGACGATGACTTGCGCGGCCTGTTTGTAATGGCGTGCCAAATTGGCGCGCAGTTTGGCATCGGTTTTTAAGTCAAGAGCGGAGAAGGAATCGTCAAAAATGAGGAGATCCGGCTTGATGGCAAGGGCACGGGCGACGCAGAGCCGCTGCCTTTGCCCGCCGGAAAAATTGCTGCCGTTTTGCGAAACCGCGGTGCCGAGGCCTTTGTCTGTTAAGAAATCATCCGCGCAAGCATCTTGGATGGCGGCCTCAAGATCTTGGTCCGAAATCTTGGCGCCAAGCTTGAGATTCTCACGGACGGTGCCTTTGAATAAGAGGTTCTTTTGCGGGATGAGGCCGAGGCGGCCGCGCAAAATTATCTCGCCGTGGCAAGCGTCCAAAAAGCCGGCGATAAGATTAACGACCGTGGTCTTGCCGGAGCCGGTGCCGCCGAGAATTGCCAGCTTTTCGCCAGCATTTAATTCAAACGAAATGTTTTGCACGGCGTGTTCTTCGGCTTCGCCGTAGCGATAGGAGATGTCACGCATTTCCAAAACGGCCTGGCTGCCTCCGCCCTCATGCGTCGCCTCAGCCCTAGGGGAGGGAACCTCTCCCTCTTGCTTTTCGCTAATACGCTCAAAGCAATTCACCCCACATGCTTCGGCGACACACGAAAGGCTGCGGCGGTGCGTGATCGGTGTTGGCGTGGTTTTGAGGACTTCTTTAATGCGCTTCCAGGAGACCATGGCGCGCGGTAAAATGACAAAGGCTATGGCGAGGAACATGAACGAAATAATGACTTGCATGGCGTATTGCAAAAACGCCATCATGTTGCCGATTTCCAGGTTTAGGTCGGCGATTTGATGGGCGCCAAACCAAACGATGCCGAGCGTGGTTAAACTCATGACAAGCTGGACCAGTGGGAAGGCGGTTGACATGACGGCCGCGGCGAAAAAGCCGATGCCGGCAAAATGCTGGTTGGCTGAGTCAAAGCGTTTTTCTTCGCGGCGCTCGGCGTTGAAGGCGCGGATAACGCGGAGGCCGGTGAGGTTTTCGCGGGCGATAAGATTTAGGCGGTCCAGCGCGGTTTGCATGACTTTGAATTTGGGCAGCGCGATGAGCATGGCAGAAATAATAATAATGAGCAAGAGCGTAACAGAGAGCGCCATAATCCAGGTCATGTCGGGCGCGGTCTCAAACGCCTTAAAAATCGCGCCGACCGCCATGAGCGGAGCTTGGGCAGACATACGGAGCAGCATAACGAGCGAGTTGGAAATTTGCATGACGTCGTTGGTGGTGCGAGTGATCAGCGAAGCGGTAGAAAAGGCGTCTATGTTGGTGACGGAAAAAGCGAGGACTTTTTTAAAGATGTCTTCGCGCATTGCAGCTGATATCAGCGCCGAGATTTTGGATGAAAAGTAACCGGCTAAGACCATGCCGACACCGCCAACGCCGGCAACCAGAAGCATGCGGCGGCCGATCTCCCAAACCATGCCGGTGTCGCCGCCAACGATGCCGCGGTTGATGATGTCGGCCATGTAGGTTGGGAGCTCCAAAATCGCCCAGACTTGGAGCACTAGGCCCGCAAGCAAGAAAACGACACGCCACCATTGGCGCAAGAAATACTTTAGCATTATATAGATTATAGCACTATATGTAATATATTTAACACCCCAAGTGCACGAGCCAAGGCATGTTTACATGCTGGCCGGCAACTCAATACCTAGGATGGCCAAAGCGTCCTCCAGCACTTGGTGGGTCTTGGCAAGCAAGATTAAGCGCGCCGATTTTTCGGCCGGGCCGGCGTTGAGGATTGGTGTGCTTTCGTAGTATTTGTTAAATTCGCCGGCCAGCTTGAACGCGAAGTTGGCGATTTTGTGGAAGCCTAAATCGTTCGCCGCGCCTTGCACCAAGTCCGGGTAGGCGAGCAGTAATTTAATAAGAGGTTTTTCGGCCGCAAAGTCGTAAGCGCTGGAACCAACCCGCTCAAAATCGGCGCCCTTGTCTAGAATCTTTTTCATCCGCACGCCGGCGTATTGCACATAGGGGCCAGAGAAGCCGGTTAGCGAGAATATCGTGTCCCAGTCAAATAGGATGTTGGTTTTTTTGTCGGCCATAAAGTCACTGAATTTGATGGCGCCAAGCGCGATTTTTTTGACGTCCTCGCCCGAAACATTTTCTTTGGCTACGGAACGCGCCTTTTCTTCGGCGCGGTCTAGGAGCTCTTCCATCAAAATGACGCCTTTGCGGCTGCTCATTTTGCCGCGCTTGCCGTCCTCGTCCACTTGATCAATTGTGCCAAAATACATGTGGATGTTTTTTGCTTTGATGCCGATTCTGGCTAGCATAGCAAAGAGTTGTTCAAAATAAAACTTTTGCTCGGCGCCGACCGAAAAGATTACGAGGTCTGGGCCGAATTCTTTTTCGCGATAAGTTGCCGTCGCCAAGTCGGTTGCCGCATAGAGAACCGTGCCGTTGGACTTTTCCAAAAGTAATGGCGTATCCTTGAATTTCTTGGCAACGTCGTCCAGTTCGCAAATCACCGAGCCGTCGTCGTTGCGCTTAAAGACGCCCGACTCGGCGTATTTTGTGACAAGCTCTTTCGCACTTTGCAAAAAGAAGCGCTCGCCAAGTTCGTAGTCGGTGGAGAGTTTGAGCCGCGCCATAATGTCGTGTAAGTGTTTGAGTGAGATCTCGGTAAATTTATCGGACAGCGCCACAGCCTCCGGGTCGTTTGCCTCCAGTTTTTTGAGCCATACTTGGACTTCGTCTGCCAGTTCGGTTTTGCCAAGGTCTGCTTCTTCTTTTAATAATTTTCGCGTCTTGATATAGACATCGCCCAGTTCGTAAACGCCGCCTTCGGCCAACTTTTGGTCGTTGGATAGTTTTAGAAACCCGACCGCCCAAATGCCAAACGGCGTGCCGCTGTCGCCTAAATGGCTATCCGTGATGACCCGCCAGCCATTTCGCTCTAGGACCTGCTTGGCCGCCCAGCCTTGGTTGCCGCTCCTTAAGTGCCCGACTGAAAAAGGCTTAGCGACGTTCGGGCTCGGAAAGTCCAAGAGAGCTAGCTTGCCGTCGGCCGAGTCGTTGGCGCCGTATTTGGCGCTCCATTTTTGGTCCAGTTCGCGCGCCAAATCCGCGCCGTTAATCACAATGTTAATAAAGCCGGGCGCCGAAACACTGGCGGTAAAGCTGGCATCCACCGGAATCTCTGCGATGATTTCCTCGGCAATTTCTAGCGGTTTTTTGCCCAGTTCTTTTGCCAGCTCCATGGCGATTGGCGTCGCGTAGTCGCCGCCACCTTTGGAGTTTTCGCTCAAACGCACGCGGGCGCCGACAGCAAATTTTTGCTTGATGATTGCGTTTAGAATGCTAGAGATTTTTTCCATATATATATTATATACGATTTTGGCGAAATAGACAAATCACATAGACATCAAATGCGCCTCGCCGCACAGTTGGGCCAACTCGGCGTGGATACACAGCGCGCTGCATTAGACGGTGCGTTGTTTAATAATCCTCCATTCTTTGGAACTAGTATATCAGAAGTAGTAAGTAGTGCTACTGGAGGCTGGAATGGAAACCGGGCTGCTGTCGCCTTCTCTACGGGCCCGTGGTTTCACCGAGGTGGCATATCAACGACTGTAGATGGCGGAGAGTTTGCGTCTGCTTGGGCGAACGGTGGCGAGTATAACTACACCTCCCACCGCACCATACTATTAGGCTACTAAATGTATGTGGGATGTGGTGTAGCGCTTGACAGTTACTACTTGACTATTGTATAATTATTTGGTATAATGTAGGTGTGCTTGTTTGAGCGCAAGCTCGCGTCTCTGCTAGAATTCTACGCAGGAAATGCAGGCACACCAAAGATGGCTGCTTAGGTGGCCTTTTTTGGTGTCTTAGCTTTTTTGACATACCTAACACTGTAAAAGTGCAGCTGACCTCCGCCGATCCTTCTAAGGATGACCGCCACCGCTTTCCGCGAATGAAACCGATAGTAAAGCTCATGATAGCAAACCTCTTTGGCTAGCCTGTTTTCGGGATGTCTGGCAGGCACGATTCTGTCTGGCGCACCTAAAGCATCTGCTTTCTTGATGACTTCACAAACGTCCGTCAAGAGATTGAGTCTCATTTTTTGCACTGTAGCGGAGCGAAGGTGGCCGCGCCCATCATGTGTCAGGTGGCGGAAACCTTGGTTGTTGAAGAGGACGTCCTCCTTAAGCAGCGGACACTGGACTGATTTGAGCTTGCTGTACTCTAGCTTCCTAAGCGCTACGAGGTCTCTGAGAGTCATGCCTGTAGTCCCCACACGGAAAGACCTGTTAGCGCTCGTCATTTCTACTCTCTATCATGCTTGTCCCGTCTGAAACTAATGCCTCCAAGAATTTTGCCAGCCTGTAACCGTCACTGCGAGATAGTCTTGTCGGCAAATGTAGTGTGGCTAGTTCGCCAGTAGTAAGAGGAAAAGGGAAAGCCACAAGCTTAGTTGCCGCAGTGCCAGGGACGCTAGTAGTTGTGCCTACATGATTTGAGGCTGCTGGAATAGTTTGTCTTGCGACATTTGTCTTGCCCTTTTGTCCTGTCTTTTTTTCTGATGATGTTTTCTTAGACGTTGGTGTAGGGCTCCATCCCGGGCTTGACAGGAAAGTATTATACCAGCCAAGGGCCTTTGCAGCTCGTGCGCGATAAGCCGCATAGGAACCTTCATTGTACTGGCCCATAGTTAGATTCTGGAAGCGTGTCATATAGTCTTCTAAGTCTAAATTTCTTGCATCTACTTCTTGCCATCCGTCGCCGTCCGTTGCTTGGAACACTTTGCTAACAGCCGTCTTGAGAGAAGTAGCAACACCAGCTGGAACGCGCCCTTTCTCTTTTAACATGTCAAGATAGGTAACGAGACCACCTAGCTTGCCATTTCCAATTATATTGTCCATACGCCTCCTTTCATTCATTCTAATAATGTATGTATATTTAGTGTAGCAGACGCCGTGTAGTATGTCAAGACACTTTTATGTCTTCCTATGACAGAATGTGTCTGTAGTGCCTTCGTAATCTTTGACTGCGGCTGCTAGCGCCTCGGAGCCGAGAACGGAACAATGGAACTTGCGCTTGGGCAGGCCGCCGAGATGGTCGGCGATTTCTGTGGCGGTGATCTTGAGAGCGTCGTCAAGTTTTTTGCCTTTGATAAGCTCGGATAAGGCGCTGGTGCTGGCGATGGCGCTGGCGCAGCCGTAGGTCTTCCAGCGGACATCTTGGATGACACCGTCTTTGATTTGCAGATACATAATCATTTCGTCGCCGCAGACTTTGTTGCCGACAGTGCCTTTGGCATTAAAGGCAAACTTGCTCTCATCGCCCATCAGGAAATTACGCGGCTCAAGAAAATGCTCTTTGACTTGGTCGCTATAGGCCCAAGGCGCGGTCATATTGCCTCCGTGGAGGGGGCGTTTGTGTTGAGGTTAGTGCTTGCGGTGGGGTTGGCGGTAGGGTTGGCAGCGGGGTTAGCGGTAGAAAAACCGCGAAGCTGAGCGATGACACCGGGTAAAACCGCCATGACGCGCTCTACCGAATCGGACGGCGAATCGGGCGAAAAACTAAAGCGAATGGAGCTATGGGCGAGCTCGGCGGCTTCCGCCTCTGATTTGTCTTGATACATCGCCATCAAGACATGGCTCGGCGCGCCGTCGGTGGTGGTGCAGGCGGAGCCGGTGGAGACAGCAACCCCCCTGGCGTCCAGCATCAACATGATGCTCTCGCCCTCGGCACCGGGGAAAGAGACGTTAAGCGTGTTAGGGAGAGACCTGACCGGCGTGTTGATAACCGAGTTGGGGATTTCGGACTGGATGCGGGCATGGAGCGCGGCAACGAGCGGCTGGATTTTAGTGTTAAAACGGACGGCCGACTCGTAGGCTTTATCGGCAGCGGCGCCAAAACTGGCGATGGCCACGACATTAGGGGTGCCGAGAGCGTAGAGCCGATACTTAAGCGGCTTGACCTCTTTTAGCGCCGAGTCGCCGCCACGAATATAAAGCGCCGCCGAGCCCTTGCCGCCGCCGATTTTTTGCGATGAGATAGTGGCAAAATCAAGATTCAGTTTTTGGATATCAATTGGGATCTTGCCGACGGCTTGGGAGAGGTCAGAGTGCTTTTTGGCGCTAGGATAATTAGAGTAAAAATGCTCTATATTGTATATCTCGCCGGTTTCGTTGTTGGCGAGCATGTGCGAGACTAGGGTCGGCCTTACGGAATCCGACTCGCTTATGCTCTTAATGATACTTGGATGCTCAAAAGGCGAAGCGCGAACGCGGGCAAAACTAGTGACTAAGAAATAATTGGCGAGACTGGCAGAAGGGAAGAAAAAGATTTCTTCCGGGTGCGCGTTGATTAGGCGCGCCACCTGTTCGCGGGCGCGCAGAATTACAGCGGAAGCGTGGCGCGACTCCTCGTGCAGACCGTTTGGGTTGCCATAGATCTGCATGGTTTGGAGCGCGGCGGCGCGCGCCTCCGGGAGGAGGGGAGCGCCGGCATTATAGTCTAAGAAAAGGCGTTCGCTCATTCGGTGCTCACAACCTCACCACCCTTTAAGCGTAATAGCCGCTGGTTTTTGCTGCCGCGGAACTTAAGCGTCAGATCGCGCTGGGCCAAGATAAACTCGCCTTCAATAATCGCGTCAAGCTCACAGGCCAGCTCCCACATTTTGGGTGTGGCGCCGTCTCTGCCGTGTTTGATGTCGTCTAGCTTGAAGCCAGAGAACGCCCAAACGTCCCAGCCCATCTCCTCTTTGGCAAAGCGGACTAGCTCTAGCGCCGCCTCGGCTTGCCACATCGGTTCGCCGCCGCTTAGAGTAAGCCCGGCCTGCCCGCGGAAAGTGCGAAGCTTGCTTTTGACATAGTCGGTGTCAACCTCTACGCCGGCGTTAAAATCCCACGATTCCGGATTATGACACCCCTTACATTTTCGTCTGCAACCTTGGAACCAAACCACTGCGCGGAGGCCGTCGCCGTCCACAATACTGTCTCGGACGACGGGACCTGCCATGCGCATCTTGTGGTTGGCCATTTAACCTAGACCTTTCCGGCCATTTTTTCTTGTTGTTTCTTAGCTATCTCTTGCTCCACCTTGACCGAGTGCTTGACGCGGGCTTTTTCTTCGGACTTTTTGGCGTCGTTCCAGCGCTCTAGGGAGCCGGCCAAGTAACCGGTAATGCGGCGGAGTCGTTCAAAGCCGACGCCGTCCTCCCATTCTTTGCGATTGCAGGATGGGCAGATGTCGCCCGGGATGACGCCAGAGAAGCCGCAGACCGGGTCGCGGTCAACCGGGTGATTGATGGAGCCGTAGCCGATGCCGGCTTCTTTCATGTAGCGGATAATGGTCTCAAACGCGTCAAGGTTGCGGCTGGCGTCGCCGTCCAGCTCAATATAGGTGATGTGGCCGGCGTTGCAGAGTGCGTGGTAGGGCGCCTCAATGTCAATCTTGTCAAAGGCGGCGATGTCTTGGTAAACCGGGACGTGATAGGAGTTGGTGTAAAACTCGCGGTCGGTGACGCCGGGGATGACACCGAACTCCTTGGCGTCAATCGCGGTAAAGCGGCCGGCGATGCCCTCAGCCGGTGTAGCAAGCAGGGTAAAATTGAGGTTGTGCTTTTTAGATAGTTGATCAATACGATCGCGCATATGGCCGATAATCTCTAGGCCCAGCTCTTGCGACTCTTTGTCCTCGCCGTGGTGCTTGCCCTCCATGGCGGTGAGCGCCTCAGCAAGGCCGATAAAGCCCATACTCAAGGTGCCGTGCTTGATAACATCGCGGAGTTTGTCGTTAGGACCGAGTTTGTCGGAGCCGAACCAGTTGCCTTGACCCATCATGAAAGGGAAGTTCTTGACGGTTTGATTGCCTTGGAACTCAAAACGCTCCAGCATCACGCCGGCGGCTTTGTCAATCTCAGCGTCAAAATCTTTGTAGAACTTGTCCCAGTCGGCCTCTTTGCGGGCACCGGTCGCGATGCCGTTTCTGAGGGCAATACGAACTAGGTTAACGGTGCAGAACGAACAGTTGCCGCGGCCGCTGACCTTATTATTGGACTCGGGGAATATGCTGGCGTAAACGCGGGTGCGGCAGCCCATATAGGTAACCTCGGAGTCGTAGTCGCCTTTTTTGTAGCCTTTGATGTTGAACGGAGCGTCCAAAAAGGCGAAGTTAGGGAAGAGACGCTTGCTGGAAACTTCCATGGCGCGGCGGAAGAGGTCGTAATTGGGCTCGCCGGGGTTGTAGTTGATGCCCTCTTTGACTTTGAATACCGAAATCGGGAAGATTGGCGTCTCGCCTTTGCCCAGACCATTCATGGCGGCGTCAAGGAACTTGGCCGATACAAGGCGGCCGGCATCGGAGGTGTCGGTGCCGAAATTGATACTGGTAAACGGAACTTGGGCGCCGGCGCGGCTGTGCATGGTATTGAGGTTGTGGACAAAGCCCTCCATCGCCTGCATGGTCTGGTGGTCGGTGTCAACGATCGCCTCGGTAAAAATAACCTCTGGTACGTCTTTTAAGTGCTTTTTGTAATCTAGTTTAGCAAGCGCTTTTTCGTCCAAGGCGACATTTTGGCCGGTAAAGTTATTGTATTTAATGATGTTCTTTTTGACGCTCTTTTTGTAGGTTTTGTTGACGCCGTGCGCCATAGCGTAGTCAAAGTTAGGGATAGACTGGCCGCCGTGCTGCTCGTTTTGGTTGGCTTGGAGCAAGATGGCGGCGAGGGCGGCGTAGGAGCCGATGGAGTTTGGCGTGCGGAGGTGGCCGTGGCCGGTATTAAAACCGTCTTTGAACATCTTGATTGGGTCGGTTTGGCAACAAGTGGTGGTGCCGGTAGCCCAAAAGTCCATGTCGTGAATGTGGATTTCGCCGTTGTCGTGGGCGCGGGCGTATTCGGGCTTCATGAGAAACATTTTGGCGAATTCTTTACTGCCTTCGGCGCCGAACTGGAGCATCTTGCCCATGGCGCTGTCGCCGTCCACATTGGCGTTGCCGCGCTTGACGTCGCTGTCCTCGGTCGCTTTGGCGATGGCGATGGTCTTGTAGGTTTGCATTAGCTTGGTCTTGGCGTTACGGACCATATTCCGCTCTTGGCGGAAAGTAATATACTCTTTGGCGGTTTTTTTGAACTTGCTTTCTAGCAGGACTTCTTCTACCAGGTCTTGGAGCTGCTCCACACTAGGGATCTTCTCTTTAATTGTGGCATCGGCCTTGGCCAAGACCTTGGCGCCAAGCTCCTCGGCCTTTTTTAGATCAAATTCCTCTGTAACCGCCGCAGCTTTCTGAAGAGCGCCCACGATCTTCTCGGGATTGAACTTTACAACTTTGCCGTCGCGCTTTCTAACTGACTTAAACATATACCTCCTTAGTTATGTTGTTTTATTTTTGGTGTAAATTTTAACCCTAGATATAGCGTGGTTATGCTTAAAACGCTAAATCTAGTGTTCTATATTTAGTATAGGACGCTATATATGCTTATGTCAAGCCTTTTTTGCTATTGACATTAAGAATGTTTATGATTTTTCGGTTTCGTACTCTGTACGCCCAGAGCTGACGCTCTGGTCGTCGCTGTGGAAGCGCTCGTGGACTTCTTTTAAGTGCTGGTCGGTCAAATGGGTGTAAACTTGGGTGGTAGAAATATCGGAATGGCCGAGCAAGCCCTGGACAGAACGGATGTCGGCGCCGTTCATCAGGAGGTCGGTGGCAAAGGAGTGGCGCATGGTATGCGGGCTGACGTGCTTGGTGATGCCGGCGAGCTTAGCGTATTTTTCTACTAGGCGCTGGACCGAGCGGGCAGTGAGGCGGCCGTCGTCATTGGTGCCTCGGTTAGCGGACTGGTTGATAAAGAGGGCGGGCGAACTGTCTAGGCGCATGGCAAGATAAAGCGAGATGGCCTCAGCGGCTTGGTTGGAGATGTAAACCGGGCGATCCTTTTGGCCTTTGCCGCGGACGATAAACTCGCGCTTGTCCAAGTTGATTTGGTCGCGGTTAAGGCTGACGAGCTCGGACACGCGAAGCCCGGCAGAAAAAAGCAAAGCGATGAGCGCCGCGTCGCGTTCGGCGGTTTTGGCGTCGGGCGGGATGGCGGCGAGGATTTGCTCCACCTCGTCCACATGCAAGAAAGAGACTTGTGGTTTGGCGACCTTGGGCAGGTCAACATTGGCGGCGTCTAGGCTCTTAATCTCGCGGCGGGCAAGGTATTTCAAGAATACGCGCAAGGCGATAAGATGGTAGCTTTGGGTGCGCGGGCTGAGCGTGCGCTTTTGCTCATCTTGGTAGCGGTTAAGCCAGAGGCGGTATTTACGGATGGTCTCAAGAGTGATATCGCCGACCTTCATGTCGTCCGAGAACTCAACAAAGCGGTCTAGGTAGAGCCGGTAATTCTCGGCGGTTTTGACGCTGCGGCCGCGCTCTACCTCTAGGAACTCCACGAAATCGGTGCTTAGATCACTTAGATACATGGATACATTATACATTAATTAGCGGAGGCATACCTGCCGCGCCACCCCCCACATACATTTAGTAGCCTAATAGTATGGTGCGGTGGCCCCAGCGGCCGGCGGTGGGAGTGCCGGTGTTGCGGCCAGATGCCGAAACATCAGCACCCGGATTGTCCGTGCTGCCGCCACGAATCTGCCAAGCAGCCGTAGAATGCGGGTTTTCAGCGTAGCCACCGCGCCAACCACCATTATTGCCGGCGAGCGAGGTGCTGGTGACTTCTGCCACACTAGAGCCGAAGAAGAGAGGCTTATTAGCGAGACCGCCAATCCTAGTAGCCATCACATCATCTACGCCGAGTTGGGTGAGGGAGGCGAGGCGGAACGCATAGAGAAGGCCACCCCACTTGGATTCTTTTTGGGGTGGCTTAGGATGCTCTATAAATCGGCGTTTTTGGATTAAGCCGTTTTGTCAATTTCGTTAATGACGCGAAGCAGGGAGTCGGCTTTTTTGCTATCGTCCGCGATACCCTTGGTTGCCTCGTAGGCTACTTCCAGCATGCCGCCGTCTTTGGTGACATCATAGACGCGCATGGTTAGTTCAAACTTCTCGTCTGCTGGTAATTTGACCGAACCGATGATTGGGCGGAGGTCCGCCAAGACATCGTTTTTGACTCGGTTTAGGTCGCCGCTTGGGGCCGGTGCTTTAATCTCCATTTTTTGCTTCTCCTCGTTTTTTGGTGCTTCAACTTCTGCTTTTGGCTCTTCGTGCTTTTCGCCTTCCTCTTGAAAATCGTCGTCGTCCATTGACATGCCGCCGTTAGCGATACCGGCCAACGCGCGCTCTAGTTCTGCTTCTTCATTATCCATCTCCACCCTTTCTTCTCTCTATATTAGTTTTAGTTTAACACAAGCGTTTTGGCAAGTCAAGACTTTAGCCGCGGATTTTCTGCGAGATGATGTCTAGCAGCCCGGTGTTGGCCGCGACTTCTGGCAGCTTGTTTGCTAGAAGCTTGGTTAGCTTCTTGGGGTCAAAATCTTTAGCCGGGAACTGCAAGACAGCTTGTTCTTTAAAGCGCTTTTTGGGGGTGAAGTTGATGCTGATTGGTTTGCCA
>Ga0099364_10008275_pt1 | contig 14657 bp, 16 predicted proteins | sample TergutTh196P3_FD_73070 | JGI IMG/M metagenome (GOLD analysis project Ga0099364, IMG submission 73070) | Microcerotermes parvus P3 segment gut microbial communities from Pointe-Noire, Republic of the Congo - Th196 P3 | ecosystem: Host-associated > Arthropoda: Insects > Digestive system > Gut ... | reverse complement strand
AAACTGTTATAAAAACAGCGGAATAGAAGAGTCTGCAAAAAATAATGGCGCAAAAGTTCTGCCGGCAAATTCCCAAGAATACTATGTCAAGACAAAGATACCGCGCGGAAAAGTATTAAAGGAAGCCCATGTTCATAAACTTTTCTTAGAATGCGATGTTGTAATTAATGTGCCCGTTCTTAAACATCATTCATCTGCAAGCATAACAGGGGCGCTTAAAAATCTAATGGGCGTTATATGGAGCAGATTGGAATGGCACAGAAGAGACCTGCATCAGTGTATAGCTGATTTTGCAACCCTCCGCAAACCTGACCTGTCGGTGCTTGACGGGTGGAGAGTAATGGTAAAAAACGGCCCCAGAGGCTACAGTACTTCAGATGTTGTAAAGTATGAGTATCTTTTTATATCTACTGATCCTGTTGCAGTAGATGCTGCCGGCGCAGCGGTACTTGCGCGGGTAAATTCATCCATAGGGACGGCAGAGAACATAAGACACATAAGGTTGGCAAGGGAATTTGGCCTTGGGAGAACAGACCTTGACAAGATGAACATAAAAAGAATAACTCTTTGAAGTTCTATCGTTTTTTAAAAAAATTCAGGGTAATCTTTGCCATATTGGCAATAGCTTTTATAAGTTTACTCTTCTTAGATATTTATAGTTTTATTCCGCCTGAAACGGCGAAATATATTGCCACCGTGCAATTTATGCCGTCGCTGTTAAGCTTTATTGATACCCTCTCGCCCGTGTATTTAGTATTTGTTTTGATTATGCTTATATCTCTTTTAGCAGGAAGGAGTTATTGCTCATTCCTGTGTCCTCTGGGGATATATCAGGATGTAGTATCACGCGTTTCGTCGATTTTTAATGTCAAAAAAAAATACGCTTATTCCAAAGAGAACAAAATTTTAAGGTATTCAATATTATGTTTAACATTATTATTATTTCCGATTGCAGGGACTTCATTAATTGTATGGCTTGATCCGTTTTCGTTATTTGGCAGATTTTCATCATCAATCGTAACGCCTGTTTTGCTGGAAGTAAATAATACGCTTGCCTCTATACTATTAAAATTTAGTATATATTCCGTGCATCCCATCAATGTCAAATACGCTGATTTCATTATAATTATAATAATAGCGTTGGTTATGTTTCTTATTTCGCTTGCTGCCGTCCTAAAGGGAAGATTATATTGTAATTCGGTTTGTCCTGTAGGTACTCTTTTGGGATTAATATCAAAGGTTTCGTTTTTCAAAATTAACATATCTAAAGACGGATGTATTCACTGCGGCAACTGTGAAACAGTTTGTAAAAGTTCATGTATTAAACATGACGATAATTATGTAGATTTTTCGCGATGTGTATCATGCTTTAACTGCCTTGATGTTTGTCCTAATTCAAGCATACAATTCAAAAAACAACATTTTATAATTGGGGCAAAACCTGACAGGGAAGATCAACCGGCTATGCTCTATGAAGAAAGCGGTAAAATAGAACGTAAAAGTTTTATTACCGGGCTATTGTTTTTCCCCTCAGTTCTTTTTGGCCAAAAATCTGACAATAAGCAGGTTTTATATATTCAGGATATATCAAAACAGAAACTGTATAAGAAAAAAATATTTATATCCCCCCCCGGCTCTGTGAGTATAGATAATTTCAATAAAAGTTGTACAGCCTGCTATTTATGTGTTGCACGATGTCCAACGTCTGTGCTTCAACCTGCAGTACTGCAATACGGGCTTTCAGGAATTATGCAGCCGTTTTTGGATTTCAATAAGGGCTACTGCAATTATGATTGTACAATTTGCAGCGAGGTTTGCCCGACCGGAGCCATAAAAAAATTGGATAAATCTGAAAAACATCTTATTAAATTGGGGAAATCATATTTTGTCAAGGAAAACTGTATAACCTATACAAACGATATTGACTGCGGCGCATGCTCAGAGCACTGCCCGACAAAAGCAGTAGATATGGTGCCATATAAAGACGGGTTAGTCATACCTGAAATTAATCAGGCAACATGCATAGGATGCGGCGCTTGTGAAAATATGTGTCCGATCAGGCCAATGAGAGCTATATATGTTGAAGGGTTCAAGGTCCATGAAAGAGCCGAGTTGCCTGAGAAAGATGAAATTATTATCAAACAAGACGATTTTCCATTTTAGCAACTCATTTTTGTTCAAATAGCAGCCAATCTGCAGCATTCAATTTGCGAATCCTGTTATAAAACCGCAAGTCAAAATTTTTTTTGGGTAGATAGCCGTGCAAGTTTGCCTTGACAAACGGCGATGATATCAATTTAAGTTATTAAGCAATTTTGGCCGAATGAATAATTAATAACCGGCTGCCGGTAATTCGGCAATAAAAGATATTTTTATGCGGAGCTGACGGTTTTGAAAATTTTTTTTGAACATTTTTCCGGCACAGAGCCGTTGTTTGTAGCGCAGGTTGCCGATATAGATGATGCAACGGCAGCCGGTGCGGATATACTTAGACTTACCATTGATGACGCCCAAAACGGACTGATCATTCCGAAAGAGGCATTTGCCGGACAAAGGCTTTCGCTTGAAGATATTTTTGCAGCCTATCCCGATAAATGTTTTAATTGTAATTTAAACGGGAAATCTGCCGCTGCCCCATTTTGCGCCTTTATCAAAAATGCAAACGCATCAGAAAGAATTCTCGTCAGTTCGCCGCACCGCAAAAATTTGAAGATAGTGAGAAAATTACTGCCTGCTGCCGCAACATCGTTTTCGGCAATTGAACTGTTATGGCTGTACTGGCTTTTCAGGTCAGGATTTCTTCCGCTTATTAAAAAATTCAGCGCAGACGCTATAATGCCTGAATTTACAGAAAGATCGGGCAGCGCCAACTATTCTTTCATAGATCAAATTTCTAAAAAAGGCATTCAGGTCTTTATATGGAATACCGGCGAAGATGCTCAAAAATTTATTGATTCGGGAGTCAGAGGCTTTATAACTTCTGATTACCGGCAATTCAAAAATATACCGGATGGCTTATGAAAATTTTTAATATTCTGTTTGTATCAGCCTTTTTTTTGGTTTCCTCACCCGAAGGCGATATTTTTACTGCGGCGGCAAACGGCGATATACCTGCCATACGGGCCGCTATAGAAAAAGGAGCAAATCCTCAGAATAAAAACGCGGCGGGACGCACTCCCTATGAGGAGGCGGTAAATTCGGGACGAAAAAATGCTGCAGCTTTTCTTTTGTCGCTGCGCGTAGAAGAGCGTAAAGACGGCGGCAGGTACATAGGTCAATTGAAGAACGGCATAAAGGACGGCTGGGGAGTATTGTTTGAACCGGACATGGGCATGTATTCAGGAGATTTCAAAAAAGGCGTACCGTCAGGAACCGGAATATACCGGGATGTTTCCGGAAACCTCTATGGCGGGGAATTCCATGAAGACGCCTCAAAAAACAAAATTGTGCGCCTTTCTGAAAAAGATATATACTCAAAAGACAGTTACGGCGAGAGCCCTGTGCACAGAGCCGTAAAACAGGGCAGCCTTATAAGGCTGCGCCTGCTTTTAAAAAGAGGGAACGATGTCAATCAACTTGGGACAAGGGGGCAAACCCCGTTACATTTTGCCGCATTTGAAGGCAGACTGCAGGTTATGGAGCTTCTTATAAATGCCGGCGCCTCTGTTAATGCACAGGATGATGACGGTATGACTCCATTACATTTTGCCTCGTTCAGCGGATATGCAGATGCGGCAGCAGCGCTCCTTAAAAAAGGAGCAAATGTAAAGGCTCGTAACAATAATGGGAGTACTTCGCTTCATTTAGCCGCCTATCAGGATAGTACGGCTGTTGCGGCTGTGCTGCTGAGGGCAGGCGCTGATATAAATGCGTTGGATAACAGCGGCAAAACTGCGTATGAGCATGCCACTATTTTGAAACACAACGAAATGACGGCCTTTCTCAAAAAATCCGGCGCGCAATGATGTGTCCTTGCTCTGTGCATCAGTTTCATGCTCTGTGCATATTTGTGATATTTGTGTTTCATGCCCCAAAATCGGCCATTTTACCTGCAACCAGACAAATGATTAGACAAGAAGCGAGTAGGTTCACAATAAATCTATCGGTTTTACTGAAAAAAAGCTGCCTATATTGCCATAATAGATGCTATATGAACTCAACATATTAAAATCCAGGCGTAACAAGACACAGAGGGACGCGGCCTTTCCAACAAGGTCTGCAAAATTTAAGGTGGGCGTTAAGTATTGCTAATGATTCTTACTAAAAAATTTCTATCAAGAATATGTAATCAATTCTCTTTGCAGATATTCTTTCTCATATTCAAGAAATTTCTCAGCGCATTCGGCAAAAGTATTTCCTAATTTATAGAAAAAAGGATGCAGCGTAATCTTAACCGGGGCTTCGTAGCCCTCTATTAAATAGCAATTTATAAAACCAATATAATTGTTGCGCGGATTATCGCTTAAGCCCTTTCTTACAGGATTAAGAGCTATGTACCATTTGAGGCGTGGTAAATATTCTTCCGGATTATCGGAATGTTCAACTATTTTACATTTATATCTCTCATTCCAAAAAGGTCCTTTTCTTCCTGTCGCTTTATTGTACTTTTCTGCGGTTCTTGCTTTGATATACTGCATAATACGGTCTATTGTTGCTCCATTTTCCAGTGTTCTTATGACTATATGGAAGTGGTTACCGACGATTTCTACGGCGCCGAGTTCAAATTCATACTTATTTTGAGACATTTCAGTGGCCTCAGTGAAAGCTATTTTTGCTTCAGGGTATAATAGAAGGTCATTAAAGCCCTGGCATCTCGAAAAACAGTGATATGTTACTCCTTGCTGGATTTGTCTTAGACGCTTTGAGATGGTTTTTTTCGCAGGCCGTTTCGACGAGCGTGCTCTTCTTTGAATCGATCTTAGACGTTTTGATGTTCTTAGACGTTTTGACATGGTTTTACTCCTGTTTTTGTGAGTGTTTATATAGTAAACGTTGTGAGGTCGGCCATTGATGAAATTTTTTTTGGGGATTTAGTAATTTTTTTAGGATTTTCAGTTTTAGGGCACAGAGCCTTTAATCCAGAGCACAGAGCATTCTTGGGTCAGAGCAACTCATCATAGTACAGAGCAAAACTAGGGTACAGAGCAAAAATTTTCTTCAAGCTTGACAATATAGTTGAACATTTTTAGTAAAATTAAAAAAAATGGAACTATAACAAGAAAAATGAGGTCTAATATACAAAACAAAAATGGAGGAAAATTATGTTTCGATTGTATGTAACCGTTATTGGTGTGTTTTTGACGGTAGTTTTGCTATTGTCCGGGTGTATTGCCCTCACAGACCATTATAAAGATTCTTCTTCTTCTTCTTTTTCTTACGATTCTTCTTACGATGCTTCCTATGATGATCGCTATTACAACGACTATTCATACTACAAGCAACGTCAGCATGACCGTTACAACCATGAACGAAATCAAAGGCTGGAACGTGAACGTCGGGCGGGGCAGAATGAACGCTTGCGCTTAGAAAAAGAACGTTTAGCATGGGAAAAGCAGGAGCTTGAACGTCTGCAACAAGAACAAAAATTACGTGCTCAGTGGGAACACGAGAAAAAACAGCGTGAACAGCAACAGCGTCAGGAACGTGAACGCAAGGAGCAACAACAGCGTGAACAGCAACAGCGTCAGGAACGTGAACGCAAGGAACAACAACAGCGTGAGCAGCAACAGCGTCAGGAGAGCGAACGCAAGGAACAACAACAGCGTGAGCAGCAACAGCGTCAGGAACGTGAACGCAAGGAGCAACAACAGCGTGAGCAGCAACAGCGTCAGGAGAGCGAACGCAAGGAACAACAACAGCGTGAGCAGCAACAGCGTCAGGAACGTGAGCGCAAAGAACAACAGCAGCGTGAGCAGCAACAACGTCAGGAGCAACAAAAGAATCAGCGTTCTCGATAACGTTCACCGTATCCTATAACAGGATGCAGAAAAATTGTAGAGACAGGGTATAGTTGCCGTTGCACAACGGAAATAGAATATAAAATAAGATAAAAAGAATTTGCCTTTATCCTTGATAATTATTAGTGTTAAGTATAATTATCAAGGGGAATGCTGCAGGGCAAAAAAGAATATCATGAAAAATTATTTGTAAATTTTCGGTTATCGGAACGAGTTCCACAGAACAATTTTTACAGGCAACTAAAAGAGACTCTGGATTTGTCCTATTTGCATAAGATGACGGAAAAGTATTATGGCACGGAAGGCCAGAAAAATATAGATACAGAAGTATTCTTCAAGCTGATGCTGATAGGTTATCTTGAGAATGTCAATTCAGACAGAAAGATCATAGAACAAGCATTGATGCGGATGAATATGCTTTATTTTTTGAGTTATGAAATAGATGAGTCGTTGCCTTGGCATAGTACATTGAGTAGGACTCGAAAGTTGCTTGGAGAAGAATTTTTTTTGGAATTATTTCACAACATATTAAGAAAATGTGCTTACCAAAGGTATGGTAAGCGGCAAAACTTAATCAATGGACAGTTTAGTAGAAAGGGAATTAGATAAAGATAGTAAAAAATATGATGCGCGCGTATCACAAAAAAGTGAAAAATTTCCAGACTATTAAAAATATGCGAGAAGTAAATATAAGAATTGAAGAAGCTACATTAGATACCGGTTATAGCAGCGGAGCAACATACAAATATTTGGAAAAACAAAACATAACATAACAGCATATATACCTGTTCATGGCGTCTATAAAGTGGAAAGAGAAGGATTTGCATATTATTTTTTATTTACGGCATTCATTTTTTTAAGCATAAATATTAAAGTTTGCCCCTTTTGTTAATGGGGCGTTATTTAATTTATTTTTATTGGAGTATAAATTATTTTGAGCTTCGGATGCCATAGCTGTTGCAGCATTTAAGGCTTGAAAATCTTGCGGTGACGGATCACCAGGCGACATGGCCGCTCTTTTTAAGCTTTCAGCTTTGGCAAGGGCATCTTCCGATGAACTGGGGCGGCCTGTTGATAAAATAACTTTGCCGCCTGTAGCATAAGCCTTTCCATCCGGCCCTATGGTGTAATCAAATTGGGGAGAGCCGATTTTTATTAAATTAGGGTCTGTCCCGTGAGACATCTCATGGGCTTTGACCTCTTTGTCGCGAATTTTCAATTCATCGATTATTCTTTGTTTTTCCGAATTCGGATCTGCAACATTTTCTCCCCGGAGAATCAGAACGTTATTTCCGGAAAATTTACCGATTATTATGTCATTTGTTATATTCATAATATATTGTCTATCTATCAATCTATCAAATATATTTATCGGATAAAAGGAAATAAATCTTTAGTAAAAAAGTTATGAAGCAATTATTGAAAAACTTTTATAAAAACGAAACAGTGTTATTATTTCTGTGCGCAGTTTAGCTTCGAACAAATGTTTCAGTTCCGGCTGAATCCGGTTTATCCAAATCATCTAAAAGGCTTTTCCTGTCCATTATTTTTTCTTCAGTGCTGAAATGATAACTTACATAAGCTATGATTTCGTGAATACTATTAAGAAAGATACTGCTGAATTTAGTTTTCTCCTGGCCTGATAGACAACTGCCAAACAACTTATTAGTCAATTCAACAAGTTTCATGTGTTGCCTGTCAATTGCCTTAATGCCTATAGAATGGGAGTTGTTCCATTCTATAATTATGTTGTTCGTCATTTTGTTCATCTCCTCACTTTAAAATTTTTATTCACCTCAAAAGCAGTAGGCGTGACTTCTGTAATACAGTAAGGTTACATAAAATTTGAAATTTGTTTTGACAGCATATTTTAAAAAGATTTACAGTGTACGAAAATGAATAAAGTATGGATAAAGAAATAATTCTTTGCCGTAAGAACTATATTGTTGCGTAGAGGCATGATCAAATGAATTTAAACGATTTAGTGGTTATTTTTTCCGGCGTGGGGAAATTAAGCGGTCTAATTATTGAATTTATATATATAGTTCTAATTACATTAGCATCACGATGTAATGAGCAGGAGGTGTTGTATGAGCAATTATGAGCACGAACATGAACATAAACATGATATTGTTACCTGGTCTGAAGCCTATGCTACGGGGATTAAACTGATTGATGACCAACACAGAGGACTTGTAGATTTGACTAATAAATTATACCTCGCTTGCCTGAACAAGGAGGATGAGACTGTGTTTAAAGAGACGATGAGCAGTATGGTAGAGTATGTTCGCTTTCACTTTAGCGCAGAGTTGCAACTACTTGAACGGGTTAATTACCCGGACTTGCTTGAGCACAAGAAACAGCATGAAAGTTTGGTTAAGAGCATTCTTGATGCGGCGAAAGATTACGGCGATAGAAAAAAATTTGTGCCCAATACCTTTGTACGGACGCTCAAAGATTGGGTATTCGGCCACATTGCCCATTCAGACAGGCTCTATGTGATCTATATAGCAGACCAGAAAAAGAAAGGTCTCTTGAGTAATGTTTAGTTGATTAACGAACAGGAGGTAGTAATTATGAAGAAACATGAGCAAGATATTGTTACTTGGTCCGAAACCTATGTCACGGGGATTAAGTTGATTGATGACCAGCATAGAGAACTTGTAGATTTGACCAATAAATTATATCGTGCCTGCCTGAGCGAGAAAAATACAGCCGTGTTCAAAGAGACAATGAGCAGTATGGTGGAATATGTTCGCTTCCACTTTGGCACAGAATTGGAATTGCTTGAACGAGTCAACTACCCCGACCTTCTTGAGCATAAGAAACAGCATGAAAGTTTAGTAAAGAACATTCTTGATGCGGTGAAAGATTACGGTGACGGTAAAAAATTTGTGCCCAATGTTTTTGTCCGGACACTCAAAGATTGGGTCCTCAGCCATATTGCTCATTCCGACAAACTTTATGCGACCTATATAGCAGACCAGAAAAAGAAAGGCCTCTTGAGTAATGTTTTGTTGGACGGTTGAAAGCTAAAATTACATCTGCCAAAGAGCTGTTATTGGAACTGCATATAAGTTTTTTCCAAATTCAATAATTTTTTCACCTGAATACAGTACCGTCCCTCTTATAAATTTTTCGGGAAGAGCTTTTTGTAAAAAGCGGATATGTTTAAAATCATCAGGCATTACGGTTTGTGCCGCCTTTACTTCAATGGCAAGAATATCTCCGTTTCTTTTCTCTATCACAAAATCAATTTCCTTCAGATCGCTTGTCCGCAAGTGGAACAGCATGCCGTCGTCCATCAATGCTAACTGTTTTTTGAGTTCAACTACGGCAAAATTTTCTAAGACAAGACCATAAATATCCGGACGCTTGGCCTTAATTTCATCCGGCGAACAACCGAGCAGATGGCACAGCAGCATTGTATCATTGAAATAAATCTTGGGTGATTTGACAAAACGCTTTTCAAGATTCTTAAACCAGGGCGGCAATAAAAATGTCAAAAAAACGCCATCAAGCAGAGTCCTGTAACGTTTCAGCGTAGGTTGTGAGACTTTAACAGCGCTTGCCAAATCCGCTTCATTCAATAGACCGCCGGTGCGTCCTGCCAGTATAGAAAGAAGCTGCGGCAGTACTTCGATTTTATCAATGTCCGAAAGGTTTTTAACGTCTCTTTCCAAAAGCGTTGAAATATAGCTCTGACACCACTGCGCCTTATTTTTTACATCTAACGATAATTTTGGAAAAGTCGCTTTGGAGACAACAGAAGAAAAGGAAAATTTTGAAAAACTGCCGGAAATTTCCGGTGCGGATTTAAACATTCTAATTAGAAAATTACCGGGAGTTCCCAAAATTTCCGCCGCCGAAAAGGGGTACATTGTTCTGACATACATACGCCCGACAAGGGCTTCGGACAGTTTTGGATACAACATGACATCTGCCGAGCCTGTCAGCAGAAATTTTACCTTTTCTTTTTTGCGTCGGGCTTCATCTATTTTCAGTTTTAAAGCAAGAAAAGAATTTGGGACAAGCTGTATTTCATCCAGAATTACTAATCCTTCCGTAATATTGCCAAAAGAGGCGCCGGGAGAAGTTATTTCCGCCGCCCGAACCGTAATATCGTCAAAAGTGATATAAGTTACTTTTTTATAATACTCTGCAAAAGTTTGCACAAACGTACTTTTCCCGACCTGCCTGGAGCCATTAATAAAGACGGCATCAATATCTTTAAAATCTTCGCTTACCAGCTTTGTGATATGTCTTGGAATAATTCTTGTCATTTGAGCGCCTGCCTAAAATTTGCAAATATAACATATGTCTTATATAAATTATAATACATGCATGTATTATTTGCAAGCTTTATTTTTGATGGGCGGATGGAAAAAGTCAGGGCTCAGAGCCCTGACTTAATAAGTCATATCAGCCAGATCATAGACAAGCCGCTCGGAGGCGTCCCACCCGAGGCATGGGTCGGTTATGGATTTGCCGAATTCGTTGCCATTGGGGCTCTGTGCTCCTTCGAGCAAGTAGCTTTCGATCATAAGCCCTTTGATGACGCCCTTTAGCGAATCGGAATGTCTTCGGCTGTTCATTATCTCTTTTGCTATACGGGGCTGCTCATAAAAGAGTTTGCCCGAATTGGCATGGTTTGTATCGACTATAATGGCAGGGTTGTTAAGTTCGCGTTTCCTGTATATGTCGGCGGCCTTTATGAGCGACTCATAGTGATAATTAGGCTGAAATTTCCCGTCCTTGTCAACGGCGCCCCGCAGTACGGCATGAGTCAGGTCGTTCCCGTCTGTCTGGGCTTCCCAGCCGGTATAAACAAGCATATGAGAAGACTGTGAGGCTAATATTGAATCAAACATTACCTCAAGGTCGCCCGATGTAGGATTTTTCATGCCTACCGGTATGTCAAAGCCGCTCGCCGTAAGGCGGTGTTGCTGGTTTTCGACAGAGCGTGCGCCTATAGCGACATATGAAAGCAGGTCTGAAAGATATGGATAATTTTCAGGGTAAAGCATTTCGTCGGCGGCCGCAAGCCTTGACTCGTCAAATACTCTTATGTGCATACGTCTTATGGCCTCGAGGCCGCTGAGCATATCAGAATCTTTTTTGAAATCCGGTTGGTGAAGCATTCCCTTGTAGCCAAGCCCGTTCGTCCTGGGTTTGTTTGTGTAAATGCGCGGAATGATGACTATTTTGTCTTTGACCTTTTCCTGCAGCCGCGCAAGGCGTTTTATGTATTCGCTGACGGCGTCTTCATGATGCGCAGAGCAGGGGCCTATTACGAGCAGGAGGCGGTTGTCAAGACCTGTGAATATGTTTTTTATTTCTATATCGCGCGCCTTTTTTACTTCTGCAAGGTCCTCTTTAAACGGATATTTTTGGTACAGTTCCTCGGCGCTTGGAAGTTTTCTTATGCATTTGAAACTCATTTTTTGCCTCTTTTTATTTTTAAATTAAGTAAAATATATCTTTTTGGAAATCAATTAAAAAAAGTTACCGCATTTTTAAAAATCATCATTCCGTCGCTTTCAATGGGCATTTCTTTGCCGCTTCTGCGCAAATCTTCCCTGAGAAGGGTCCAATCATCCCGCTGGCAGAAAAACATTCCGCGTTCGGGGTGCGGCATCATGCCGAGAATTCGTCCGGTCGAGTCGCAGAGCGCGGCTATATCGTTCATTGAGCCGTTAGGGTTTGCCGGAAATTCGCCGCCCGCCCTTTGTAGATCGCTTTTGGCGTAACGTATGGCAGCCAATTTTTTTTCTTCAATGGCCGATAGAGTATCCGCCGGCGCATAAAAGTTACCTTCGCCGTGGGCGACCGGAATGTGGAGTGACTCTATGCCTTTGAGGAAAACCGACGGACTGTTCTTTTCGACTATAAGGTCTACCCAACGGCATTGATACCTGAATGTATTGTTGGTAATCAGCGCCGCCTCTTCACGCCACAGGCCCGACAGGTCAGGCAGGAGGCCCAAACTTACCATTACCTGAAATCCATTGCATATTCCAAGCATTAAAGTTTCGCGTTCGGCAAAATTTTTTATTTCATCAAGCAGATTGTTCTTTATTCTGTTGGCAAGGGCCTTCCCGCTGCCGGTATCATCGCCGTAAGAAAAGCCGCCGGGGAATACGAATATTTGGTAATCCTTGAGCATTGCCGGCGAATCTATAAGGTCGTTTATATGCACGATGCGCGGCGCGGCGCCTGCGTACTCAAAGGCGCTGCGGGTCTCCTCGTCGCAGTTTATTCCGTATCCCGTAAGGACTAAAACTTTTGGCTGGGTCATATCAAAATCCTGCAAAAACTCCCTTGTAGGCTGCCGCCGCTTCGCTGACTTCAAGGTCGATTAATGGCGCACCGCCGGAAATAATTTTAATTTTACCGTTGTCTGTCACCTCGCCTATATTTGCAAAGGGCGTTCCTTCAAGGCATGTTTCAAATTCTTTTTTATTTTGCGGCGCGATAGAGCAAAGAATGCGTCCTTGAGATTCCGAAAAAAGTAAAATATCATCTCGTAGTTTTGTACCCATGCGGGATAAATCTACAGTGCATCCCAAAAGGCCTCCAATGGAGGATTTTGCAAGCGCGACGCATAGCCCCCCTCTCTCAAGGTTTATGGCCGAGGCGACGGCCGGCATTGCCTTCTCAAAGGCTCTGTAGTTTTTTACAAAAGATACAACGTCAACATCAGGCACATTCCCGCCGCTTTGTTCCATGAGGGCAAGGTATTCGCTGCCGCCGGTCTCGTCTTTTGTAACGCCGATCAGGTATATAAGGTCGCCTTCTTTTTTGAAGTCAAGGCTTTGGCAGTTTTTCCAGTCGCTTGTTATGCTTATGGATGATATCAAAAGGGTAGGCGGGATAGAAACCATTATGTCGTTCCCGTCTTCGTCGTACCCGGAAAAATCGTTAAACATACTGTCCTTGCCCGATATGTAAGGAGTTCCGTATGCTACGGCCGTATCGTAGCAGGCGCGTGCCGCCTCTTTCAGTTGTCCAAGCCGCGCCGGATTGTTCGAGTCGCACCAGCAGAAGTTGTCGAGAAGGGCCAGAGTATCAAGACTGCCGCCTGCAGCTAATACGCCGCGCACTGCGGTATCGATTGAGCAGGCGGCCATGCGGTATGCGTCAAGTTCGCTGTATGAGGGGTATAATCCATGTGAGAGGACTACGGCCTTGGGCGAGCCAAATACGGGCTTTATGGCCGAGGCATTTCCGTTTACCTACCCCTTGCCTTGCAGGGGCTTTATTAATGAATTGCCTTGAACCTCATAATCGTATTGAGATGATATAAATTCAAAACTGCATGTATTGAGACGCGATATCATTTTAATAAATATGTCGTTCATATTGCGCGGCTCGCTGAAAACGGCTTCTCTGTACGGCGGTTTTTCGTATGATGAGACAAGAATTTTCTGGGGAAGCCCCTCGTGGAGGAAGTCCATATCCAGATCGAATATTTTTTTGCCGCCGCTTATGACAACGCCGCGCCCGGTTGACGTAAAACGCCCTATGCTTGAGGCCTCAACGCCTCGCCGTGTCATAAGTTCAAAAAAGGCTTTGAGCGAACCGTCGGGAACGGCAAGCGTCATGCGTTCCTGTGATTCGCTTATCCATATTTGCCAGGGAGCCATTCCAGGGTATTTTAGTAAAACGTCATCAAGGTTTACCTCAAAGCCTCCCGATTCTCTTGCCATTTCGGCAACCGAACATGAGAGGCCGCCTGCGCCGTTATCGGTTATGGAATGGTAAAGCCCCATTTCTCTTGCTTCTTTAACTATTGCGTCAGATAATTTTTTTTGAGTTATGGGGTCGCCTATTTGTACCGCTGTTGAGGGGGTGCCGAGGTTCAGGCTCTCTGATGAGAATGTTGCGCCGTGTATGCCGTCCAAGCCGACGCGTCCGCCTACTATTACAATGTTGTCGCCGGGCATGGCGCGTTTTTCGGTAGATGGCGCTCCTTTCACGGCGGCGGGGCTCAAACCTACGGTTCCTACGAATACGAGCGGCTTCCCTTTGTAGCGTTTATCGAAGTACATGAAGCCTTGCGGGGTCGGTATGCCTGAGGTGTTGCCGCCTGCGTTAACGCCGTGTATTACGCCGTCCATGATTTTTCTCGGCGAGAGCATGGCGTCCCCTCCCTTTTTGCGGTAAAGCCTGTCCGTGTCTTCGGGGTCGCCGAAACAGAAACCGTAACGGTTCGCTACCGGTTTTGCGGCCATGCCGAAACCTATAGCGTCTCTGTTTACGCCCACAATGCCTGTTATGGCGCCTCCGAACGGGTCAAGGGCGCTTGGGCTGTTGTGGGTTTCAACCTTGTCCGATATTATGTAGTTGTCGTCAAAGGCGATGCCGCCCGAATTATCAGTAAAGACCGAGACGCAAAAATCGGCAGCGCCTTTTTCTTCGCGTATACGGTTTGTGGCCGCCTTGATGTAGTGTTTGTAAATGCCGTCATGGATATCATCAATAGAAGCGGCAAATATTGTATGCTTGCAATGCTCGCTCCACGTTTGTGCGATAGATTCAAGTTCTATGTCAAACGGATCGCGCTTTTCGGTTTCATGAAAGTATTTTTTTATTGCTTTGAGCGATGCCATGTCAAGGGCAAGGGGGCCGCGCCTGTGCCCGTCATTTCCTGCGATGCCTTCACGGCCTATTGTTAAAAGTTCTTCATCGTTTACGTTT
>Ga0099364_10008274_pt1 | contig 14657 bp, 10 predicted proteins | sample TergutTh196P3_FD_73070 | JGI IMG/M metagenome (GOLD analysis project Ga0099364, IMG submission 73070) | Microcerotermes parvus P3 segment gut microbial communities from Pointe-Noire, Republic of the Congo - Th196 P3 | ecosystem: Host-associated > Arthropoda: Insects > Digestive system > Gut ... | reverse complement strand
TCTGTGAAATCTCTGTTTTGCTGTATTTTCCCGTTAATTCGGTGTCTGGATTGCTTCGCTTTGCTCGCAATGACGAGGGGTATTTGAATGGGTACACTGTAACAGGTATTGGTGACTGTTTAGTTAGCTGTAGATAGACGCCTGCTTTAGCGGTAGCCTGAGAGCCTGAGAGACGCCGTGCCTTAGCGGTAGCCTGAGAGCCTGAGAGACGCCGTGCCTTAGCGGTAGCCTGAGAGCCTGAGAGACGCCGTGTCTTAGCAGTGGCCTGAGATTGACAAGACGCCTAAAAAATGTTAAATTATTCTATAATATCGGCGATTATTTTAGGGGAAAATACTGCCGAAAAGGATTGCTCCGGTGTAATCTGCATGTGTAGGTAGATCGCGCAGTGCGTGTGGGGGGGACATCGTGGTTATCCATAGGAATACTTGTTTCATTAGTACGTATCTGTGTCTCATTAGTACGTATCTATGCTTCATTAGTACGTGTCTTGTTTCATTGTACGTATCTTTTTTCATTAATCCTAGTTTTAAAATCTTTTTTCTATAAGGAAGGAGTCAAACCTGTGAATAAAAAATCTGTTAAAAGAGCATCGTCATTATTGCTGGCGATTATCTTCTCTTTAGTTATATCTGCGTTAGTGGGCAGTTCCGCAATTGTAATGGCGGCTACTGTTATTGAAACGACTTACGACCAGGTGACGCAGCTGTCGGATATCGACCCAGCCGCGAATTATGTCATTGCGATTGACAACGTTATACCTCTCGGGGCTTCGGGTTCCGACCCTGAAATGATGGTTGCGGTGATGACAGGCAAACCAGCCGCCTGGCCGAGCAACCTAGACTATGAACCTTTTAGCGCCGAAAAAGACGCAAGCTACATTGGGCTCATATGGAACTTCGAGTCCGACGGTACGGGCTACAGGGTAAAGGTTGCTGACGGCGGGGCAAACGACTACCTGCGGGAAGCCGCAGGCCCGGCGGCGGCGCTGGGAGCCGCACAGACGCTTTATATTGCGCCCGCCAGCGACCCAACGAACGGAAATGGCTTCCGTATTAGAACCGGATCAGCCAGCGGCAATTATTTGCGTTTTTCCAACTCATACAACCCCGGCGACGGAAACGTTTCCGCGTTTGTTTTCGGAAACAGCGAAGTTGACAGCGTTTTCCGCTTCTACAAAGTAGTTGAGCGGGTGATCGAGGAGATTGACGAACCTGATTTCTCCGGCAACGAATGGAACACTAACGCCGTATTCGCGATAAACAAAGAGGACCCGCACGCGAACTTCGTCGCTTACGACAATGAAGCCGACGCAAGAGAGTACCACACCCTTTACAAGGAAAAGAGCAACTACTATTACAGCCTCGACGGCACATGGAAATTTCGCTGGGACCATAACCCCGCCAACCGCCGCACCGAAAGCAATACCCCGGGCTTCACTTCGGTTGGGTTTAACGACAGCTCCTGGGACGACACCCAAGTTCCGTTGAACTGGCAAGCAAACTTTAACGCCGACGGCACGTTCAAGTACGACGGTTACATATTTATGACCTCAGGCACGCCGTGGGGCGGAAGTTACCGCAACCCTCTAACCGGAACCAATGTAACCAACTCGGCAACGCAACCAGCGGCGCCAGCGAACTACAACCCGGTAGCCACATACCGCAAAACATTTACCATACCCAAACAATGGAAAGATGAGAACCGCTCTGTATTTGTTCTTTTTGACGGCGTCGGCTCCAACTGTTATGTATGGGTCAACGGCTACCAGGTAGGGTACGCCGAGGACAGCTTTACTCAGAAGGACTTTGACATAACGCCGTATATTAACTATGACGGCGAGAACGCCATAACCGTCCAGGTTTTCCGTTGGAGTTCTGGCAGCTGGTTTGAGTCGCAGGACATGAACCGCCTTTCTGGAATATTCCGTAGCGTCGGCCTTGTCGCCCGCGCCAAGGTTAACCTCTATGATTTCCAGACGCTCACCACGCCCGTTGTGGAAAACGAGTATAGCGGCAACTGGAACCTGGACATTAAAGCCCTGTTGCGCGACTTTGGCTCAACGCAAACCCAGAGGAACAATGCCCGCCTGGAAGCGAAGCTCTACGACGCCGACGGCCTTGTCGTGGGGACCATAGCCAGCCCTTCAGCCCCGACATTTTCAACACGGCAAAATTTCCTTAACAACAGCTTCTCCGGCGCCGACGTAAACCTGAACATGGTAGTTGCCACCCCCAAGCTTTGGTCGGCGGAACACCCGAACCTCTACAAGCTTGTCCTCACTTTATACGACGGCGGCGTGGCAACCGAGATCACATGTATTAGGATTGGCTTCCGCCAAGTAAAGATAGTCAACAACTACACCTCGAACGTCCGGTTCCTGCTCAATGGCTCCCGCATAGTCTTCCACGGGGTCAACCAGCACGAAAGCAACCCGGAATCGGGGTTCACCCAAAACCTTGACCTAATACGCCTAGACATAGAGCTAATGAAACAAAACAACGTCAACGCTTTCCGTATGGCGCACTATCCGCATGATACCCGCTACTACGACCTTTGCGACGAGTACGGGATTTATGTAATGGACGAGGCTAACTCCGAGTGCCACGGGGTTACGTCTGTCGTAAACTCGCTGGCTAACGTAAACGCCTGGGGGCCTTCCCTCCGCGACCGCGTCAACACCATGATGCACCGCGACTGGAACTACCCTAGCGTAGTTTCCTGGTCCATGGGCAATGAGAACAACAGTATTAACAGCGCGGCCCAAACGGCGTTCCACGACTGGACGACGCATTTCGCCAAGCAAAAAGATCCGTCCAGGCCCATTCACTCCCAGTACCTGCAAAACGGCGCGACCTCGACCTCGACGTCCGGGCCAGACTGGTACAGCGGAATGTACGCGAGCGTTGCCAGCTGGCAAACCACGTCAACAACAGCAGTCAGGATAAACCTTCAGTGCGAGTTCGCCCATGCCTACGGAAACTCCCTTGGCAACTTTGACGAATATATAGCCACTTTTGAGAACCCGAGGACAACCGGCGGGTTTATATGGGACTGGGTTGACCAGGGCCTTTGGATGCCGGTGCCAGGCAATATTAGCGAACGCTACCTGAGCTTCGGCGGCGACTGGAACGGCACATGGGGCACCGCCAGCCATTCCGGCAACCTAATGTGCAACGGTATTGTAACCGCCGACCGCGTCCTGAATCCCGAAGCCGAGCAGATGAAATACGGGTTCCGCATGCTGAAGGCGTCCAACTTGAATTTGACGGCTGGCACGTACACCGTCAGCAACAAATTCAGCTTTACCAACGCCAATGCTTACGATATGGTTTGGGAGCTAAAGGAAAACGGCAAGGTCATCCAGAACGGCGGCGGCACGCTTGACGTGGGCCCGGCACCTGCTGGAGTAGCCACCACAACAATGACCAACGCGACGTTCAGCGTCCCATTTGAGCGCCCGGCTATTGTAAAACCCGGCGCCGAGTACCTGTTTAACGTAGTATTTAAGGAAAGAAACGACACACTTTGGGCCAAAGCTGGCCACATCATAGCAGAAAACCAGTTCGTGGTTAATTTCGACCAGGGCAGCATCCCAGCGGTCGCCGCGCCTACAGGCACGATGAGCGTCAACAACGGCGCCGACAGCATCGATATTGCAGGAGCGGATTTCTCAGTCTCAATTAGCAAAGCCAGCGGAACCATAACCTCTTATAAATACAAAAGCCGCGACCTTCTGGTTTCCGGCCCCGCGCCGAACTTCTGGCGAGCCGTCAATGAAAACGAGAGGGCCTGGTACACCAGCGGCACCCCTTCATACGCCAACTTCACGGTAAACCATAACTGGAGGACCACGGGCGCCACCAGGACGACAACCACCGCAAACATATCGGTTGATGTGGACGACTCGTACACCAGGGTGACAGTGCCCGGAACCTTCCCCAACAAAACCAACGCCACATATACCGCAGTTTACACAATATACGCCAGCGGCGAGGTAAATGTGGGGTATACCTATACGTTTGGGGCTCAGTCAAGCAATCATGAATACGCCCCTGAAATCGGCAGCATGATGACAGTAGCAAAGGATTTCGAAAACATGACATGGTACGGCCCCAGGGGCGAAACCTATGTCGACCGCAAAACGGGCTATCCGGTCGGGATAAACGAAAGCACAGTAACGGACAACTTCTTTAATTACATCCGCGCACAGGAAACTGGAATGAAGGTTGACACCCGCTGGTTCGCTTTGACCGACGACGAAGGCTTCGGCATGGTGTTTAAGGGCGGCGGGAGGATACCCACGCCACCGAACACCACTACTATGGTCAACACGCCATATATCCAGTTTAACGCATTGCATTACAGGCCGGAAGACTTGCACCCGGCACCCGGAAACACCACCGCGACTCTAACCGTCCACCCCTACCAGCTGGTAAAGAGGGACGAAATCACGCTTCGCGTAGCAATAACCAGTACTGGCGTTGGCGGCGACAACAGCTGGGGCGCTTACCCGATGACCGCATACCGCGTCAACGTGAATAACAAGACCTATTCCTACAACTACAGCATCATGCCCGTAGAGAAGCTGAATATTGATTCCGCTTTTGACTACGCCGCACTGCCGCCTTACGAAGAAGCCATTATGACAGGCTTCACGCTTGAAGGTTGCATTGGCACAATCAACTCCTCTGCTGGGACAGTTCACGTCGTAGTGCCTAAAGGCATGCCGCTGGACGGCCTCACTCCGGTGATCTCGGTCAACGAAGGGTCAACCGTGACCCCCACGGGGCCCCAGGATTTCTCTAGCCCCGTGACATACAAGGTCACGTCTATCAACGGCGGCGCGACAAAGGATTATACCGTTAACATTATCACCGGGCTTTCTGTAACTTTCTGGCTCAATGGCGGAAATATCGGCGGAAACGAGTCCAATGTTGTTCAGAGCGTAGCCAGCGGAAGCACGGCGACCGCGCCAGCGAACCCGTCAAAGTTCGGGTATGCATTCCTTGGCTGGGGCGCGACCCGCACAGCGGCTGACAATGCGGATATCGGGGCTATTGCCATAACGGATGACACAGTCTTTTACGCAAGGTATACGAAACTATCGTCTGTCACGATCCAGACAAACGCCGACACTGGCTTGAAGACATGGCAGAGCGAGAAAAACCAGTCTTTCGGGGGCGACAGCACAATGCTTATCCGCCAGCCCGCCAACACAGGCACGAACGGGCTGTTCGGGCAAAACTTCACCAGCACCTCCACTACGGACGGCACCGACATGAAGACCGCTTTTATCCGGTTCGACGTCGGGTCAAGGGGCTATAGGACAGTTACCTCGGCACAGCTTGCGGTCCGCTATACTGGCAACACGAATTCGGCGGCATCGCAGAGCGGCGCCCAGCTCAGGGTAGCCAGAACAGTTTCGTCGGATTGGAGCGAAGGCACAAACTGGGGTTCAAGGCCGCGCGCCCTTGACGGGGACGTTTCCAGCGCAACAAGCTCCGGGGTGGCCCTGTCCGCCACATTCACAGCCGCAACAAACACGGCTCAAAACCTTACAGTGAACGTTCTCAACCTTTTCAACACGTTGCCTGATTCGGAAAACCAGATCACCTTTGCGGTCAGCATAAACCAGAGCAACCGCGACTACATCCTAATGTCCAAGGAAGGCGCCGGCGCTACTGTAGCCAACGCGCCAAGGCTGATACTTGAGCTTGACAGCGCACCCGACTACAGCATTGCCTATGACCTAAACTCCGGCAAGGGAACCGCGCCAATGGTGTCTGACATACCACCCGGCGCACAGTACACAATCGCGGGCGCGGCGGGCGTTTCTGGCCCGTTCGGGTTCAATGTGCCACTAAAAGAGTGGAACACCAGCCCTGACGGCACCGGCGTAAGCTACATACCTGGCCAAACCATCGTAATGCCCTCGGAAAATATGACTCTGTACGCAGTCTGGGATCTAGGCGCATTGAACGCAACAATAATCATAGCAGCTTATGACAAAGACGGCAGAATGATTTCAGCGGACTATTATGTCAACGGCATGCAAGCCCAAAATGTGGTCAACAACCATATAAGCGGCGGTGCCGCCATAGTCCGCGCATTCCTGTGGGATGCGGCGTATATCCCCCTAAGCGAAGCAATAGACATATACACGCAGTAATAGGCTAACAAGCCCCAGATAGAAGGGGAAGCAGTAGAAGCAGGGGAACGTCACCGAAGCGGGGGGACAGTCCCCCTGCTTCCTGCTTTCTGCTTCCTGCTTTCTGCTTCCTGCTTTCTGCTTCCTGCTTCCACCCCGAAGCAATGAAACGGCTCCCTGAAACAAGGGGGCCGTCTCTGCTTCCTAAACTTTCGTAAATTCCCAAAATTCCCAAACCTTCATTATATGCAAATAATGGCTATAGAAAACAGATTCGAAAGATGGTATAATTCTCTGCATGGCGACAAAAATCCTACACAACAACCAGCAAATCTTCCGTTCTCGGGTATAGTAACGATAAATTTGAGACAAAAGGAGGCATATGTAAATGAACAATGCAGAATTCGCAAAGTCCCTCCAAGAAAAAAGGCGGAGCTTAATAAGGGGGCAGATGGAAAGCAACCCGGATTTCGCTATTGGCAAGAAGGTAACTTTCTATATAGTGTTAGTATTGTCCCTATTAATGGCAATGGAAATCGTTTTACAGCTTGTCCCATATATTATATACAGTTTCCCAATAGTAATGAAGGAGCTATTTAGAAATATTTGGTCGCTAGCTTTTGGAGTGCTTTTATTAATCGCAGCATATAACAACGGGTACAAAGCATGCATATTTCTTAACCTTGCTGGGGGTTTGCTTTCATTGTTGGTGCTTTATGCGCAAGGGGTGTTTTCTTATTTTTCTTCTGGAAATATCTTCTTTAGCATACTTACAGCCTACACGACAGCCGTTCGCGTGATAACAGTAATAACCATGATATTCATTTTGGCCAACAAGCTCTGTAAGACATATATTGGGACAATTGCTGATATTAGAAAAGAAATTCAGAACGATATGAGAAACCAACAGATAAAGTAATTATAATCACTTCCAGTACCAGTACCAGTATCAGTATCAATATCAGTTTCACCAGTTGATACAAAGATGTGCTTCACTTGCCGAGCATTCACCTGAAAAAGTTTTGTGTGAAAACTGTGCTTTTCCGTACAAAGCGTCGCCGCTTCATATGTGACGCCGCATAAATTATATATGTCAATATAATCGCCGTATGAGTTGGTTTATACTCGCCGCTCCAAATCAGTAGGGGCGGATTCAATATCCGCCCGTCTAACGGATTCAATATCCACCCGTCTGGGCGGATATTGAATCCGCCCCTACAACCAAAATTTTATTCGAATTCGTAGATTTACCGATATCCTCTGAACGGGCGGATATTGAATCCGCCCCTACATACAAAATTTTATTCGAATTTGTAGATTTACCGATATCCTCTGAACGGGCGGATATTGAATCCGCCCCTACTCTATTATTTCAAGAAGTTCAGATTTTTGAAGCTTTTCGGCAATTTCGATAAGATGCCCGACGGGTACATTTGTAATTTCACTTATCTCAAACAAATCATTTGTACCATCAGCGTAGGCTATGAATCTCATCATAGATTCAACCTCGCCGTACTGGCCTTTCTTGCTGAGTGTTGGGTAAAGTCCACGTTTCCCAAGTTGTGGTTCTCCTAAGCATTTTACTCTATATACTGCATTTGCCTCGAGAGCTTCAATAATTTTAGCTAATATGTTATAAGAACCTCCTAAACCTTCAGGTGATATTATGCTTAAGTCATCGGCAGATGTGTGATACTCTGGGTATTCTCCATACTTACTGCGCGAGATTACGCACAATGGCAAGTCAATGCCTGGGGCGCAGTATTGACGCTCATCTGAACCACGATGTAAAAATGAGTACGTTATGTAGTCAGGAGCGTATTGCTGTAGTACGTTTTTTGCGGCGCGATCTGCAAGAGTATTGCCATATCGCGAGGATACATAAGAGAACGCTCTATTATCGCCAACGCATGAGACATTGAACCCGGCGAGAGTATTGTGCTTCATTGTGTCGAGATTTTTGCTTAAATACGTAATCGAGCCAATTGTTTCGGGAATGAAAATTATTCTGTAAGAATATTTTCTCGGCTGCTCCAACAGCCATTTTGCAAGATAAATAGTTACACATGGACCGGACAACTCATTGTTCGCCATCGACGGATGACACACATAGGTCGATAGAAAAATTTCCTTTTCGCTATGCCCAGGTATTAGGATTTCGCCATAGGTAAGTGACCCATCCTTAAATTCGCTGTCAATGCGAATGTGATATAACTCTTTGTCCAGCGAGCGTTTTTGGTTTTCTGTCATACAAAAGCCTGAACGCTCAGTATAGTACGATGTAACATAGGGGATTGCATCCGGCTGCTGCGGTAGCGTGTAGACCATTTCAAGTAACTCATAGCGAGTCACAGTCTTGTCAATCGGCGCAGAATAACCAACTACATGAAGATTATTATCAGAAAACGAAATAACCCTATTTCCATCCAAGTCCTCAATGAACGCATCTTTGATATTCCATTCTTTAGGCACAGTCCAATCAAATACTTTTGTTCCACTTGGCACTTCATGAATGGTCATTTGAGGCACAATTTCTTGTAAAATGCGCAAAGTTCTACGTACGCCATCGCCTGTGATGCTACGGCAGATTGGAAATAGACGGACTGCTAAGTTGTATATTGTTGAAGCGTCAAAGGATTTCATTTTCTTACCTTCGCCTCAATTACAAATGCCGAACACAAAAACATCCCTTTCCATGAATCTTTGTTATACTCAAGAGAAAAGGATTCCTCTCTGAACAGCTCAGGGTTTTGGTTTTGCAAATTTGGCATAGCTGCATGATAGTGATACCAATGATATTTTATGTCATAGAATCCATTATGCCTAAATAATTCCTCGACTTCAAATGGATTATGAAACTTTGACAGAATCGCATCATAACCGGGACTGCCATCTTCTTGGGCTTCACGAACTTTTGGTAAATCCAAATCTAAGTGTTTATCAAGATTTTTGGATACTATATCTCTCATTTCAGCCGAAATACCGCTTAGCAAATCATCTAAAATAAACTCCTTGGTGTACCTATTGAAAGTGAACAATGAAAAGAGCTTGTTCCGAAACTCAATGAATACAGTTCCATCTGGACGCGTAATCGAATAAATGTTTTTGAGTACAGCGGTATCATTCTTAATATGCGGCATGACCCCCATAGCAAGGACGCCATCAAATAAACCATCTCGCAGGGCATGAACATATGTTGAAGGGTCTTGGATGTCTGCAAGAAATATCTTGGCACTATCCATTCCGTTGTTTGCAAAAACCTCTTTTGCTGTATCCACCATGCTTTGCGAGATGTCGAACCCAGTCACATCCATACCACTTTTTGCGAGGGCCAGTAACGGAATTCCGCTACCTACGCCTATTTCCATTACTCGCTTTATTCCACTGTTAAGAAATACATTAATCAGTAGATTCATTCGAAAATAGTTTGCCGGATAGTCCTTTGTTACATCCATCAAGTTTCCGGGGTCATACATATTGATGTAATTTTCTGTTTGAGTGTCATAGTATTTTCCAACTGATTTTTCACTCATTCTCTTTCCTCCTCCTATTCTTGTCCATCTGTGCTCTGCATTGTATAGGTCGCATTGATTTTCACATTATCCCTCTATCCATTTAAGCCCATAATCTACAAATTGTTCACTATTACTATAAATAAATCTACGTTATGTGTCAATAAAATTGCCATATAAGTTGATATTTGTTGCCGAATAAGTTGAGATTTGTTGCCATATAATTGATATTTGTTGCCGAATAAGTTGAGATTTGTTGCCATAGCCGCATTAGTGGAGAATCCAAGCATCATCTTTGCTAATCGCAGGAAACATGCTCAGCCTTATAGAGCAACGTCGAACCACTACCATCTTTTCGTGCACGATAATAACCTTCGTGACAAGTATGCCCGCGATAATCATCTGTTCCATGAACTTCTGCAAAAAAGTATATATAATCGCCCGATGCTTCAACTTGGCGATAGGACACATATTGCGTATGCCCATAATCTGGCAATCCATCGCCGCTGAAAAGTATTACACTTTCACCACTATCGGGTAGAAAAAGACAAATATCACTTATATACGCATTTGATGTGTTCTCGACGCTATGATTTTGATATATGAGTTCGCCTTCATCTGTAGAGGTGTACAATTGCTGGATCTCATTCCATAACTCTTCTCTTCCATCAAGATTAAGTCTGACGCGGACACACCCATAATTATCGTCGTCCATATAGTCATAGTAGTAGACCTTTCCATCAATAATTTCAAAACGGTTATTGCTAGCACTTATTTCCATTATATTTTTTCCATCCATGTCCATGCTTATAATTCGGCCTTCAAAATAGTAATCACTTATATTGCGCCCCGTACAAATAATGATTTTGTTGTCATAGATTTCAAAATCGGATATATATTCATACCCATACCCATACCCATACTCATACCCATACTCATACACATGTTCATCAACATCTAATTCTTGCATGGGAGGTATAGTTGCTAATTTTTCTAGTTTTGAGCCGTCGTTATCGACACGAGCCAAAATAGTCCCCTCTTCTTGGTTTAAGTATGCCAAATAAACTTTTCCATCCTGCTTCCCTAAAAAGCTATAGCCGTATGGAGCCACCTTAGTTATGCCATCTCTGTCTAATCCCATCTTATAAATGCCGATTTCTTCCGTGTTATCTTCGTCAGGGCTTTCGCCAATAGAATAATAGATTTCATTTGTTTTATTATCTATAAATAATAGAGAACCTTGCCCAATAAAATCAATTTCCTTTGTTGATACCGATATTCTGACCAAATTGGGAGAGTTTCCAGTATTATATGTTACATAAATATAATCATTTGTCGCAAAGATATCACCAAAGGCAAGCCCTTCGGCTACTACGCCACGGAATAATCCATCTGAACTCATTATATTAAGTTTATATAGAATCCTATGATATATGTTTGATGCATTACTATCCCACTCATAATAGTATACCCAGTCACCATGTTGAACCACATATCCACCATTGTTGCCAATTTCAAACAAATCGTCTGTTAAAACCTCTTCTTTTCCGGTATGCAAATTTGTGGTTTTATTAATTTCTGTTGGAGTTACTGAACTAACATTTTCTGTTGTTTCATTATCATCTACTTGGATAGGTTTCAAAAAATTACATGCTGTCTGAATAAAAAGAGAAACACACATTATGATAACTGCGGCATACTTTCCCATAGTTGACTCCTCCCTTTAGGAACTGTTAAATACATCTTTGGCTTTCTTACCCCTTACAATGGCCTTTGTTGCCTTTTCGTGGGGTTCTTCGTATTCCAAGCATAATTCATGCCCTGCATCATAATCAGCATCATTTGTATTATAATTTTGCGCATGTTTTTTGCACCAGTTTGTATAGATTTTTTTATAGTCGCTGTGTTATATAGCTCATCTTTATGGAATCACAATTACATCATTAGCCGCAGGAAACCATCCTCCGGCATACCGGAGCCACTGCGGCAGACAACATGCAGTGACCCACTATTTATAGCAACATGGGACTTGCCAATCAGGGTCATCTACATATTTCGGACAAAAATAGTATAACATAATTTTACTACCGTTATCCACTGCGCTGCCCATTTCTAGCATGCCTACTATAACTTTACACTAACGCCCATCGTATGGTCGGATAACCCTACTTTCATGCCGAACTACAAAGCCATGTACTAATGTCAACCACGCCCTTCTAATCAATCAAAATCTATCCGCTGATAATCAAAACTGTTGCGAAGATTATTCCACTCCTCCGCGAGCATGGACTGCACGCATACGTCGTAATATTGTCCGTTCTTTAAAATATGCTGCCTAAGTATCCCTTCCGTTTTACAGCCGCATAATTCGTGCATTTTTACAGCCGCTGTGTTTAAGCAGAAACTTTCCCCGGTTACTTTATTGAACTTCATTTTATCAAAAGCATAGTCGTACAAACTCATTTCCAATGACATGGCGAGGTTAAAAGAACGCAGTTTTTTCTCGGCAACATAATATCCCCATGTGCAGCGTTTGCTAACCGCGTCAATGTCTGCAAGATTTATTACTCCACACGGAATGCCATCCACAAGAATAATCCAGTATAAAACCTCTCCTGCGGAAGATAACTTTTCAAACCATCGCTTCTGACCATCCAATGTAAGTACGGGGTCTGTGTTCATAAACTTTGTTACTTGCGGTGACAAACGCCAACACATGACATTTTCCAAATCGCCAGCTTCAAGCTTGCGGCAACTGAATCGGTGCGGTGAAGAACCCGTTTTAATTGCATCACTCATAAAGTTATCCTCTTTCTATGAAATATTAGCTTGATTTTTTTTAAAGACGCCTATGATTTCTCGCCCTAGCCCCATGCTGAAAAAAATAATTCTTCAAATATGAGAACCCGTTTGGCACTTTTATGATTGCGATGCCGAGACATTCCAGTAAGCTATGCATTTGCTGAAGTAAGGCTTTTGGGTCGGTAACATGTTACAACAAATTATCCATATTGGCGATGTCGAACAGCTTTCACTACTGATTAAATTGTCAATGCTGTCGTATAGGTCGCCGAGCATCAAATCGTTTATTACATCGGGATTTTGCCGCTCTATGCCCGCGCTGCTATAATCAAGCCCTAAAACAGAAAAACCTTTGCTTTCGTTTAGCACTACATCGTTATACATAGATTTATCACTCCACAACAAGATACGAAATCAACGGATTAAGCGGTGTGCGCTTAATCGCGTATTTATCCAATCCAAAAACTTCTTTCAGCGCAATTGTTTCGCCCGGAAACTCTTTGCAGTTTAGTTCGTCAAAGGCAATTACACTTCCCTTTGTTACATGCTCACTTATGATTTTCAAGCATTCAAATGTCGGCTTGTAAATGTCGAAATCAAAGTACGCCAGCGCGACAACCGTGTGTGGGTTTTCCTCAAAGTATTCCTTTACGGTGACGGTGGTATCGCCTTTAATCAAATCGTATTTCTTGATATGGGGAATCGGGCTTTCGGATTCATGGTAATCAAGAATTTGCGACAACGTGTTTTCGTAATCGCTTGATACTCCGTAAGAACCTTCCCGCATGATTTCCCCGCCGCCATCCTTTTCATCCAACGATGCGAAGCCCTCGAATGTATCAAACCCGATGATTTTTCTGTTGTGATTGAAAGGCTCATATATGCCGCGGAAGTTTTCAAACAAAGCCAGATTTTGCCCCCAACGCACTCCAAACTCAATTACCACACCGTGCACATTGATTATCTTTTGATACAGTTCGTGCATGAATAGAATGCGCGACAGGTTCTGGCGGCTAATGTATAGCCCTAAATTGTTCAGCCGTTCAGCATCGGGAATACCCCCTCCGTTGGAAAACAATGCCATAAATTGTTCTCTTGTTGAAATTTCTTGCCGTGTTGAGCCACCCAATACATTGTAATTCTCAGTCATTATTCATTACTCCTTTATTTCCACAAGCTCAATCATGCCGACATGCCCGCTCATCAAAAACGCCACATTAGGACAACCCGGTATTGCTGGGGCGGATTGTTCATGTTGTACTAAAATATAGCCCCACCCGCCCCCCGCAGAATTTGTCATATTTGCTATTTGACTTTGCAAATCGTTAGTTTCATAGCAGATATGATAGGGGGAGTTGCGATATTTCTTGCGCAGGCCATATATAGGCGACGCTTCGCTAACAGGTTGAATCAACTCCACAACTTGCCCTACGTTGTCAAGAAACAGAATATAAACCTGCCGCGAGTAATCCTCCACGGTTTTCCCCATGCGGACAAAGCCAAGCCTTTCAAACTCATTCGCTGCATTTTCAATATTGTCTACAAGATAGCCAATGTGGTGGATTTTCACGATTGCAGTTTCCTCTCAACTATGTCAACTATGTCCCCGACATTTTTGATTTTTGCAATGTCGTTTATATCGAATTTGATTCCAAAATCAGCCTCACTCGCCACAATAACGTTGAGTTGCGCGAGGCTGTCCCAACCCTCAACGTCATCGGATGATGTTTCCTTTGTCAGAACCAAGCTGTCATCGTCAAAAATGTCGCGAAAAATGTCCTGCAGTTTGCCTAAAATATCCATTAGTCAGCACCCTTTTCAATTTTGATATATTTGTTTTTGCATTGGTATTCGGCGGATAAATCAAACTCCCATGTGTCGTCCGCGATTCTGTCAAATCCCAAATCATCAAGCAGGGTTGCCACATACCCATTCTTTTCAGTTTTGAAGTAGTAACCGATAATTTTCTCAATACCCCTGCCCTTGTGAATTTCAACGAGGCGGTCAAAAATTGCAAGCTCCAATTCGCGCTTGAACACGCGGCAGCTCATTACCCACAAGCGGATGTGCAGAGCTTGTCCGATGATTTCGCCAATTAAGATGGATACGATGCCGTTGCTGCCGAACTTGTCATCAAGCGTTGCGTACAGGGTAGTGTAATTAGCGTCCGCCGCTTTTTTTTCGATTTCGCT
>Ga0099364_10008273_pt1 | contig 14658 bp, 10 predicted proteins | sample TergutTh196P3_FD_73070 | JGI IMG/M metagenome (GOLD analysis project Ga0099364, IMG submission 73070) | Microcerotermes parvus P3 segment gut microbial communities from Pointe-Noire, Republic of the Congo - Th196 P3 | ecosystem: Host-associated > Arthropoda: Insects > Digestive system > Gut ... | reverse complement strand
CGAAGCGGACCGGCGGCAAGACCTGCCAAACCGGCAGCGGTCTTAATCGGAATGGGGTTTGTTTCAATAAACAAAGTTTTCATGATCGGCACCAATTCCAGATGAATTGCCATTGCCTTTTTCATTTCCCCTTTTTCAAATAAAGAAACCATTTCAGAGATTTTAGCAGGTAAAATGTTTGCTGCAACTGAAATAACACCGGTGCCGCCAATAGCCATCAGTGAAAGAGTCGCAATATCGTCACCGGAAAGCAAAATAAAATCGTCATCCTTGGTTTTGGCGATGATTTCAGAAGCTTTGCCCATATCGCCGGTAGCCTCCTTGATGCCGATAATATTCGGGTGTTTGGCAAGCTGTGCAATCGTTGCAACGCTCATATCCACACTGGTTCTGGAAGGAACGTTATAAAGAATAATCGGAATATCGGTTGCATTGGCAATTTTTTCAAAGTGCGCAACCAGACCATTTTGCGTCGGCTTGTTATAATAAGGCGTAATAACTAAAGCTGCATCAGCTCCTGCGTCAGCCGCATGTTTTGTAAACAAAACCGCTTCGTCCGTACTGTTAGAACCTGTACCGGCAATCACCGGAACCTTAGAAGATTCAATAGCAATGTCGACCACTTTCATATGTTCATCGGAAGACAGTGTTGCTGATTCGCCCGTTGTTCCACAAGGCACAATCGCACTGACACCGCCTTTTATGGTAAATTCAATATTTCGTCTGAATCCGTCAACATCGATTTGATTATCCGCCGTAAACGGCGTAATTAATGCGGGGATAGCACCCCTAAATTTTTGACTCATTGTGTAAACATCCTGCAGTTTGTTAAAATAATTTAATGGTTTTTGAAATGGTTAAAATCGTTTTTGGAATGGTTAAAATCGTTTTTGAAATGATTAAAATCGTTTTTGAAATGGTTAAAATCGTTTTTGGAATGGTTAAAATCGTTTTTGGAATGGTTAAAATCGTTTTTGAAATGGTTAAAATTGTTTTTGAAATGATTAAAATCGTTTTTGAAATGGTTAAAATGGTTTATAACCAAATAATAAAAAGGCTGCAAAAACACAGCCGGATAATTGAAACAAGTATCGAAAGACAGACTTTATCCTGAGATAAAAACGATACATTTTAAAAATTAAAATTAGAAGTAGTTAAAATTATTGCTCATCACAAAACAAAATGTAAAAAAGAAGGTTATTTTTTAATCAGCGGTAAATAAGCGCGATTAAAATCATATCCTTTGAAATCGTTTTGACGCCTCAGGCAGCCGTCTTCATGAAGGGCTTTAAGCAGCTCAACCACAGAATAGGCGGCGCGTGTGATTCCCATGCTTCTGCGGTCGGTATCTGTTCCGGCCAAATATAAATTGGGAATCGGCGATCGAATATCTGCAAATTCGCCATCTATCGTAATCGCTGCTTTTTCGGGAATTGTAATCTGTTCATGACGCATCACAGCGTGCCTTTCAATTTTGGGGAGAAGGGTAAAAAGCTCATTGTAAGCTTCTTTGATATTTTTCTTCATATTATCACGGGATTGCGGAATAAAAGCAAATCCGACTGATTGGCAGTCTTTCGGAGCCAACGATGGATCATAATTGCTGATCGCTCCACCCCAATACGGCATACCCTCAAACTGAACTTCCGACCCGATATAATCAAATTCGGGACGTTTTTCATCCAGTCCGATCCATAAGCTTAAACTGACCGTATGATCAATCCCGTTTAATTGATTTGTATAAGACATCGGAAGTTCCATAAGCTGCGGCAACGAACTGGCAAATCCGGTATAAATAATTAAATCGCCCGTATATTCATTCTCAGCAGTTTCAACCCCAACCGCTTTGTTTTGTTCCATCAGAATTTTTAGAACCGGCGTATTTGTTTGAAGAGTCACCCGTGCAGGCATTGATTTTAAAGCGCAGTCCAAAATAGATTGAATCCCTCCAACCGGATAGCCCTGCGTAGAAAAACCTCCGTGTGTCATCATTTTTTTGGCGGCGCCAAGCAAAGAATCCTGCGGTTTTGGTTTTTTGGACTTCTCTTTCTTCTCCACCTCTTTTTTCTCTGATTTTTCCTCTTTTTGCTTGGACTTTTTAGCGTCTTTTTTGTCTTTCTTGCCGTCCCTTTTCTCTTTTTTCAATTTTTTGGCGGGAGCATCGCCGCGAACAATAGCACTGAATTCTTCACCTGTTAAATTCGCCTCTGCAACAACACCGGCACCGGCAATCATACGCTGAACAGACGTTTCTTTCATGCCGCGCCCGGACATAAACATTGAAAACGTATTCGCAAACGCCAGCGTCTCTTGACTAAGCCCTTCGGGAAGGCAGTCATAAACCGACCGTTTGGAATAATCGGTTCCGGTTCCCGCCTTGACCATCACAGACCCAACGACAGACGCCAATTTCATACGGTCTTTAAGAGGTAAATAATCAAACACCAAAAAGTCACGCGCATTTGTCGGACAGCAAACCAACTGAGCGTCCTGTGTCCTAATAAAATAATTGCCGTATGGCTTAAATCGCGGCGCTGCGTCAAAATACTGATCCATCAATTTCGGAAGCGGTCCACCCAAAAGAGATGTGATGGCATGCGGACCCGTATCTACCGTAAACCCGTCCACTTTGTAGCTGCGGCAATTTCCGCCGACAATATTGTCTTTTTCAAGAACAAGAACACTATTTCCATGTTTTGAAAGCGCCAATGCTGACAAAATACCGCTGATGCCGCCTCCGACAACGATAACATCATAATGATTATTATCCATAATTATTCACGCTATATTTGGCATTATTCAATGAAAGCATAAAAAAGTAACATAAGAAAAAGAAAAGGAAAAAATATGAAAATTGTGCCCAATTTTTTTATTAAAAGATCTCAGGCACAAGCTTTCTGGCAACGGTTTCATATGCTTTGGAAAGATCGCCTTTTTCGAATCTGAAAATATCTTTATCAAATGATTCTTTGGTAACTTTATCCCATATGCGGCAGGTATCACATGAAATTTCATCCGCAAGAATAATTTCATTGCCGCAGCGTCCGAACTCAAGCTTAAAGTCGGGAAGAAGGTAGCCGTTTTTATCAAGATAATCCTTTAGGAGCGCATTGATTTTAAGAGCCGTTTCTTTAATGTATGCCATTTCTTCATAAGTGGCAACCCCTAAAGTAAAAGCAATGTCTTCATTAATCATCGGGTCATGGTATTCATCGCTCTTGTAGTCAAAAGCCACAATCGGCTTGTCAAAAACTTTTCCGGCAGGCATCGGGTACCTTTTTGTAATAGAGCCGGCAGCAATGTTTCTGACAATGACTTCCAGCTTAATGATTTCGACAATATCGACAATCATGTCCGTCTCAGAATACATTCCTTTATAATGGGTTTTGATACCGTTTTCCTCAAGCATTTCAAAAATCTTTCTTGAAATTTGGGCATTATAATATCCTTTCTTTGACGCTTCGCTTTTTTTGCCGCCGTCAAAAGCCGTTAAACTGTCCCTGAATTCGGAAATATATTTTGTCGGATCGTTGGTCATATAGATGGTTTTTGCTTTGCCGGAATAAATCGGTTCAAGTTTCTGTATTTGAGACACGGAAATCACTTTTTCCATAAATGTATGACTGAAATAAAAACATTGTTAAAGCAACAGAAGTATTTAAAGGGTTCTTTGCCGTCACTTTTTAGAAACCAGCATCCCTTCCCGATACATTCGCTCCAAATTTGTCTGTGCATCAGAATTTCCATTTTCAAGTGCCGCGGTGAACCATTCAAAAGCCTTATTGTAATCCACAGGCACGCCAAACCCATGCACATACAATAAACCCAAACTGTTTTGTGCTTTGTCATGCCCCTGCTCTGCTGCCCTTTGGTACCATTCTGCCGCCCGCTCATAATCTATGGAAACACCAAGCCCGTTTGCATACGAAAAACCCAAATTGTTCTGTGCTTCGGCGTACCCCTGTTCTGCTGACTTTTGGAACCAATAAATCGCTTTGAGATCGTCTTGGGGAGCGCCAACCCCTTTGCTGTACGAAAACCCGACATTATTCTGTGCTTCGGCATACCCCTGCTCTGCCGCCTTCATCGACCATTCAAAAGATTTGCCGTCATCTTTGAGGATGCCCTGCCCGTTGTAATACATATAGCCTAACCGATTTTGAGAATCAACGTGTCCTTGCTCCGCTGCCTTCAAAAACCATTCTGCAGCCTTCCCCTCATCCTTTGAAACACCGCGCCCGTCCAAGTACATTTTTCCCAAATTGTTCTGCATATCGGCAATTCCCTGCTGAGCCGCCTTTTGGAACCAATGAAAAGCTTTGCTGTGATCTTGTGGCACACCAAGCCCCGCATCATACAGAAATCCTAAATTGTTTTGAGCATATGCATGTCCCTGCTCCGCTGCCTTTTGATACCATTCCATGGCTTTGTCATAATCCTCAGAGACGCCTTGCCCGAAATGATACATAAAGCCCAGCTTAAATTGTGCTTCGACGTCCCCCTGCTCCGCTGATTTTTGATACCATTCAAAAGCCTTACCGAAATCTTGGAAAACACCACGTCCGAGATCATACATAGAGCCTAAATTAAACTGTGCAAGAGCATACCCCTGCTGTGCCGCTTTTTGATACCATTTCACAGCTTCTCCATCATCTTTTGAGACACCACGTCCTCTTCCATACATTGAACCTAAATTGTTCTGAGCATCGGCGTGTCCTTGCTGAGCTGCTTTTTGGTACCATTCCACTGCCTTGCCGTCATCTTGGGGGACGCCGCGACCGTTTGCATACATCTTTCCCAAATTATTCTGCGCAGGAACATATCCCTGATTCGCCGACATCAAAAATAATTCCACAGATTTTTGAGAGTCTTTGGAAACACCACGCCCGTTGTCATACATAGTGCCTAAATTATTCTGTGCATATGCATCCCCTTGTTCCGCTGCTTTTTGATACCACTCAGCTGCTTTGCCGTAATCGGCAGGGACACCCAGTCCGTTTTCATACATAAAACCCAACTTAAACTGTGCTTTGGGCATTTCCTGTTCCGCTGCCTTTTGGTACCATTCCAAAGCTTTGGCATAATCTTGAGAAACGCCCACACCATCCTGATATATTACACCCAGATTGTATTGTGCACTGATGTATCCGCGTTGTGCTGCCTTCAAAAACCATTCCAGTGCCTTGCCGCCATCTTTGGGGACACCTTCTCCCTCTCCATACATCAAACCGATATGAAATTGTGATTCAACATACCCATGCTCTGTCGCCTTCAAAAACCATTCTGCTGCTTTGCTGTCATCTCTGTCAACACCGAGTCCCTCGTGATAGATCAGTCCCAAATTGTGCTGTGCAAAATAATCTCCCTGCTCCGCCGCTTTTTGGAGCCAGTAAACCGCGTTATCGCCATCTTTGGAGACGCCGTTTCGCCCGTTCTTATACATCAAGCCTAACTCAAACTGAGCGTGAATATGCCCCGATTCTGCCGCCTTTAAAAGCCATTCAAATGCCTTGCCGTCATCTTGGGAAACGCCAAAGCCCTCCCTGTACCTGTAGCTTAAATCGACTTGTGCATTGGAATATCCTTGTTCCGCCAATTTTTGGAGCCATTCTGTTGATTTATCAGGATCGGCAGGACCGCCAAGTTCCTCAGAGTACAAGCGGTTTAGATTATTTTGTGCTTCGACATGCCCCTGCTTCGCTGCCTTTTGGAACCAGTCAAAGGCTTTTTCGTAATCGAAGGGGATGTGAAGTTCGCCTAAAACATTTTGAGAATCGGCGTCTCCTTGTTCCGCTGCTTTTTGGAGCCACTCCATCGCTTTGATGCGATTTTTGGATACGCCAAGTCCCTGCATATACATCAAACCCAAACCATACTGTGCACTGATATTTCCTTGTTCTGCCGATTTTTGGAACCATTTCTTTGCTTTTTTGTAATTGGCGGGCACGCCAAGCCCCTGCGTATACAAATAGCCTAAATTGTATTGTGCACGGTCATGTCCTTGTTCCGCTGCTTTTTGGAACCAGCCGGCTGCCGTGCTGTAATCAAGGGGTACACTCTGCCCGCCCTGATATATCACACCGAGCAGATTTTGAGAATCAGCATATCCTTGTTCCGCTGCTTTTTGGAGCCAGTAAGTCGCTTTGCCGTAATCTCTAAAGACACCTTGACCCTGCATATACATCACGCCCAAATTGCTTTGTGCACCGGCATCTCCTTGCTCTGCTGCTTTTTGAAACCAATAAACCGCTCTGACGTAATCAATGGGAACGCCAAGCCCTTCGGAATACATATAGCCTAAATTGTATTGCGACATCACCTGTCCCTGTTCTGCGGACATTTGGAACAATTCCAATGCTTTGCTGTAATTGACGGGGACATAATGCCCATGCAAATACATCATGCCTAAATTGTGATTTGCAAGGATGTGCCCTTGCTCTGCTGCTTTTTGGAACCATTCAAAGGCTTTGTCGTAGTCAACGGGGACGCCAAGCCCCTTCCGGTATATGTTGCCTAAACTGTATTGAGCATCTGCATCTCCCTGTTCTGCTTTTTGCACCATATCTTTCAGATCGGGTTCTTTGCCGCTTTTGAAATATTTTGATTTGAGTTTTTGAAATAAAGACATAGGAATCACTTTTCTTATGAATGTGTGATTGGAATAAAAAGTATTGTCAAATGGAAAATTTTATTATGAAAGAGAGAGTTATAAATTATTTCAAAATTAGCTAAAATATTCAAAAATAAATAATTTTTTAAAAAGAAAAATTTAGGAAAAACAAATATGGACGCCATTTCTCTTGATGTTATTGAATTGCTTTTGACGACAGAAATTTACAACAAAGAAGATCAGTTGCATGTCAATGACATCCCTTCTAAAATCCGGCGCGCTTTTTGGGACACACGAATTAAAGGAATTTTGCGTCCTCTTAAAGTCAACAAAGCGGTTCTTAAAAAAATATTTGACATCGAGAGCGCTGAAAATGCTTTAAAAATAAACGGCAAAAATTTCGCTTATGCGGTAACGGATGAAAATACCGGAAACATCCGTTTGACGGAGGGCGGACTTGCGGCAGCTGCCGAATGGTTTGAGCGCCAAGATGCAGCGCATGAAAAAATCCAAGAAAATCCGATTTTGGCATATTATTTTGAAAATGTTCTGAAAAGGGAAAATGTCAAATACAGCGATGCTGCGGATAAAAATCCTCCAAAAGAAGCCTCTAAAGAATGGATTCAATCCATTATTGAAGAATTGGAAGACGACAAAAGCGGCGGTAAAGAATGGCTGAAATTGGCTTACATTAAATCGCCCGAAGAAGTTCGAGAAACGATGGATGAACTCATTTTAACAGAACGCCAAAAATCCGAACTTCAGAAAATAGAAATGGCCATCAAAAACAAAGACCATTTCAAAGATATCGGGTTATATGATATCGGAAAAGTTCTTTTTGTGGGTCCGCCGGGAACGGGAAAAACGTCTTTTGCCCGCGCCCTGACAAAAAAATTATCAATTCCGATTGTGGAAGTTCACTTATCTATGATTACCGATCAATATTTGGGAGAAACGTCCAAAAATATTGACCGCGTTTTTGCGCTGGCAAAACGATTCAATCCATGCATTATGTTTATTGATGAATTTGACTTCATTGCAACATCGCGCAGTTCGTCGGATGAACACGCCGCCATTAAGCAAGCGGTGAACACACTTTTAAAAGCCATTGACAATATCAGCCTTGTTGAAGACGGCGTTCTCTTAATTGCAGCAACCAATCACACCCGGCGCTTAGACGATGCTGTTTGGCGCCGTTTTGATGAAATTGTTGACTTTGAAAAGCCAACGCTTGAAATGAGAAAAGAGATATTGGACACGATTCTTCGAAAAATTGAAAACGATATTGACACGGATTCCGTTTCCAAAAAAACAGAAGAATATACCGGCTCAGACTTAAGAATGATTGTCAGAGAATCCGTATTGCTTGCACTTTTGGAAAACCGCTATAATTTGAAACAAAGCGATATTGATACCGCCATCAAAGCATTTGACAGAAGAACAGGTTTAAAAATAGCTTCTTACATAGGGCAATAAGAAAGTTGAAAAGAAAACAAAAAAGAAAAAAAAGACGTTTGAGTAGAAAAGTTCAAAAAAAACAAACGTTTGAAAACACAAAATCAAAAAACACAAAATCAAAAAACACAAAATTAAAAAAGAAAAAATCAAAAAAGAAAAAATCAAAAAAGAAAAAATCAAAAAAGAAAAAATCAAAAAGGATCATTTATGAAAATTACGCTTTTAGGCACCGGCGATGCTCCCGGAACACCGCACATCGGCTGTTCTTGTGCCTCATGTACCGATGCCAAAAAAGGAACAAAAAGCCAAAGGACACGGTTTTCTGTTTTGGTTCAAACATCGAAAGGAAATGTTCTCATTGATACAAGCCCCGATATGCGCGAACAGCTTTTAAGAGAGAATATTTCGTATATTGATGCCGTGATTTGGACACACGGCCATTATGACCATTACGGCGGATTTCCTGAATTTTATCGTGTTCAGCAGCACATCGATGTTTACGGTGCCCAAGACACAGTGGATTACATTACAGACAAGTTTCTATTTTTAAATCCCGAAAAGCACTACATGGATCTTTACAAGCCGATTGAACTCATCGGACTTGAATTTTCAATTTTTGAAGTCAAGCACTTCCCTGAAAAATTGCCGATTGGCGTAATGATTTCGGATAAAAGGAACAAAATTGTCGTCAGCGGAGATACGGAAAAAGAAATCCCCGAAAAAACATTGGAATACATCAAAAATCCGGATTTATTCATAGCAGACGCCATTGTCCCGCAGCATATGGATGTTAAAAAACACATGAATTCGACACAAGCTTTAGAAATCGCTCAAAGAATCGGTGCTAAAAAAACAATATTGACCCATTTGAGCCATTATTACGGTCCGCATGACATCGAAGCCGAAAAATTGCCGCTCGGATACGACGGAATGACATTTGAATTTTGAGCTTTGAAACGGAATATATTTAAATAAAGAAAATCATTTGGGCAACCTTACAACAAGCAACAAAAAGTATAAATCAAAATAACCCGTTCAAACGTCAGTTTTTCGATTTACGCATAAGATTGCAAAATCATTTCAAAAATTTCAAAATAATTTAATATCATTTCAAAATCATTTCAATCAGATTTATTCATACACACCCGTTAACGCTGTTAACAAAAAAGACACTATTCAAATTCAATAAAAAAGGAATCAAGCATGGGAAATATAAGACAATCCAACATTAAAACCATATCATTTAAACTTTTAAACAACTACGGTGACGCATTCACAGAAGACTTTGACCAAAACAAAGCCCTTGTAACAAAATATACCACCATTGAAAGCAAAACCATCCGCAACAAAGTTGCCGGATACGTGACAAGAAAAGTCAGACGCGCACCGAAATACTAATTTTTCGGTTCCTTTTTTTCTTTCAAATGTTTTTCTTATTTTCAAAATTTTTGTTTTTTCATTAGTTTTTCTTATTTTCAAAATTCTTGTTTTTTCATTAAATCAATTAAAAAACATTGACTTTTTAGATAACTGCAATTTGATTCGCAGTTATGACAAGGGATATATCTTTTACAATCTATAGAATTTTGTTTTTTCATACGAGTGATTATTTTATAAAATTATCATTTGTATTTAAGTTGGAAGAGAGGGGTTGTTTTGATAAAAGAATCTTATTTGAAAATCGGAATTGTTGTTTTAGCTGTCTGTTTATTACTTATCGCAGTCGTTGGCATTTATTATCACCATCAAAAAGCGATTGAAGCTTCTAAAACTGGTTATTTTGCGATTGATTGGTATTGGGCAGAATATGAAGAGCTGGTTTCCAAATCGGATTTAATTGTTGTTGCAAAAGTAACGAATGAACGGGGTATATGGGGAACATCTGACGGTAAAAAACCGAGTTCGTTGGATTACCATTTAAGAATGATCGGAATTTATCGACCCTCCGATGATGATGGAATCAAAACCGAATATACTTTTGAGCCTGTTACTGTTTTGAAAGGAAACGTATCCGATTTTAAAGGACATATTTATGGCGGAACCGTTGATGGCTATTCTTCTACAGGCGACAACAGATATTCTTCATTCAAAATCGGCGACCACGTTCTTTTGTTTTTGCTGGCAAATCACAAAGAAGACGGAACCTCCATTGATTGGTATTATATCGGTGATCCGCAAGTTTTTACTGACAACGGAGACGGAACTTTTTCAAATGTTTATTATGGAACGGTCACGGTTGACCAAGTGAAAAATGACATTGATAAGCTAGAACCGGAACCGGAAACAAATACTCCCATTGTACCTGAATCTGAAACAGATATTCTCATCCCACTGGGACCAGAGTCGGAACCGCCAACTACGGAAAAACCCGTTATTTACCTATATCCTAACGAGCCGACCGACATCACTGTCTGCTTGAACTATGACGGTGTTTTGGATTTCACCTATCCGGCTTATCATGACGGATGGACCGTGACGGCATATCCGAATGGTACGCTCATAAACCATCGTGACGGCAAAGAATACTCATATCTGTTTTGGGAAGGTCACGGCGAAGCCGATTATGATTTAAGCAAAGGTTTTATCGTTAAAGGGGAAGATACAGTCGATTTCTTACAGGAAAAACTCTCTTATATGGGGCTGACACCACGAGAATACAATGAATTTATCGTCTATTGGCTCCCGCAAATGCAAAACAATAAATATAATTTTATCACATTCCAAGGAGAGGCTTACACCGATACCGCCGAACTTGTGATTACTCCTGCTCCGGATAGTGTTTTAAGAGTATTTATGGCGTATATGCCTCTTGATGAGCCGATTGAAATAGAAGAACAGACTTTAAGCCCTTTTACAAGAACCGGATTTACCGTTATTGAATGGGGAGGCTGTATTCTCAACGAATAAACACTTTTTGCAACAGTTTTACTAAATGGAATAGATGTGGAATAGATGCAGCGGATACCTTGATATAGCGAAGTATTCGCTCGCCGCTATAGATTCGCCGCCACCGAACGCGGCGGCCTTTTTTATGCCGCCTTTCTTAACATTGATTTGTTTGTTTCTGCCTTCATGCTTTTGAATACTTTCACCCCTCAACCAAAATCCCTTTTAATATGTCCATCTTACTGTATTTGACAAAAAATGATAGACATCAAAAATGAAATGGCAGTCGTTCTTGAGAAAAATTTCGGATACAAGACATTTCGTCCAAATCAAGAAGAAGTGATTGAAGCCCTTATTTCGGGGAAAGACGCTTTTATAATTATGCCGACCGGCGGCGGAAAATCTCTGTGTTACCAGATTCCGGCGTTGGTCAAAACGGGAACGGCAATTATTGTTTCACCGCTCATTTCGTTGATGAAAGACCAAGTGGACAGTTTGGTTTCAAACGGCGTTGCTGCGGCTTACTTAAACAGTACGCTGTCGGAATTGGAAAGTGCCGATATTAAAAGGCGCCTCTGTGAAGGGCGTCTTAAAATTCTCTATGTTGCCCCGGAACGCCTAATGATGAGCAGCACGATTTCTCTTTTGAAAAAAATACCAATCAGTCTTTTTGCGATTGACGAGGCACACTGCGTTTCGGAATGGGGGCATGACTTTCGCCCCGAATACCGAAAACTCTCCGACATTCGGACGCATTTTCCAAACACGTGTATTGCCGCATTAACGGCAACCGCAACAGAGCGTGTCCGACGCGATATTGTTCATGTGCTGCAATTAAAAGATCCCGTCATTAAAATTTCAAGCTTCAACCGTCCGAATTTGTCCTACCAGATCGTGGAAAAAAAAGATACGATGGAACAAATTGAAGGCTACTTGAAAAAGAATCGAAACAAATCGGGAATCATTTACTGTCAAAGCCGTGACGCCGTCGAGCGTGTCGCAGCGCGCCTGTCAAAGCTGGGATTTTCATGCCTGCCGTATCATGCGGGCTTGTCGGATGAGAGGCGTTCCAAAAACCAAGAGCGGTTTATTCACGATGACGTTGACATTATTGTCGCCACCATTGCCTTTGGAATGGGAATTGACAAGCCGGATGTTCGTTTTGTCATCCATTACGATTTGCCAAAAAATTTGGAAAGCTACTACCAAGAAACCGGTCGCGGCGGAAGAGACGGTTTGGAATGCGAGTGTATTTTGTTTTTCAATCGGGGCGACTGGCATAAAATTCGTTTTTTGATTGAAAAAAAGCCAAGCAAAAAAGAAAGAGATTTGGCGTTTCAGCAGCTCTCTCAAATTGTCGAATACTGCGAAAGTACAGAGTGCCGCCGAAACTTTTTGCTCCGCTATTTTGGAGAAACCATAACAGAGCCGTGCAACAACTGTGATTCCTGTTTTCATCCGCGCGAAAAAGTGGACGGAACCGATCAAGCCGTTTTGATGATGGAATGCGTTCATCAAACCGGACAGCGTTTTGGAATGTCGCACGTTGTTGATGTGCTATGCGGCGCCCGAACTCAAAAAGTCAAAGAAGCACGCCATGACCGTTTAAAATGCCACGGTTCGGGAAAACATATTTCTAAAACAGAATGGAAGCGTGTCGGAAACGAATTGATCCAAGGAAATTATTTAAGTGTCAGCGGCGAGCGTTATCCGATTGTCAAACTCACACCGGTTTCCCGAAAGGTGATGGCAGGCGAAATATGTGTTGAATTAACAGAGCCGCCGATTTCAAAAATCTCAAGAAGCCAAACGATTTTGCCGGGAAAAGAAATTGATTCGAATGCAGGCACATTTATTGAAGACGAAGATGCCGGCGATGAGCATAATGACAAAAACGCATTTGAATATGAAATCGTTGGGATTGATGACGAAATTGGCGATGCCGTTAACGATGAAATCAATGATGTCACTAATAATGTCGCTCATAATGAAATTGGATATGGTGAAAACTATTATGAAGCCAATAACAGTGCCGTGACTTTCGCCGGCAAAAAAACCCTTTTGTCAAATGTGATTGAAAATCCGATCCAAAAGAGTTCCAATGAACCTGTTTCCCCTAAAATTCAAATCGGGAAATTTGATGAGGCTTTATTTGACCGCCTCCGAAATTTAAGAAAAAAAATCGCTGACAATAAAAAATTGCCGCCCTACATTATTTTTGCCGACACGAGCCTGCGCCAAATGGCGACCGATTTTCCGACAGATGAAAAGACATTTTTAAAAATCGCCGGCGTTGCCGAAGTCAAACTTCAAAAATACGGCAGCTTGTTTATGGAAGAAATTGCCGATTATCTGAGAGGCGAAAAGGTTTTGCTGCCGCCAAAACAACAATCAATTCAAACAGATTTTGAAAAAAAGCAAGAACAAATCGATGTCTTGGACGATGATTTAAAGAAAACGCAGGCTCTTTTTTCGCAGGGGCTTTCCATCAGCGAAATTTCAGAAATTCGAGGCATGCCGGTTTCAAAAGTTGTTGATCATTTGGAGAGATTGATTTTAACCGAAAAAATTGACAATGTGGACTTTTTGATTTCCGATAAAAAACAAAAAGCCATTTCATCGGCCATGGAAGAACTTCAAATTGAATTCATAAACAAACTCATGAATTCCGTTGTGATTGAAAAAACGGACGTCAAATGTTCCGAAGAAGAAATTCGATTAATGAAAGCATTAATGGTTGCTGAAATGAAGCGAAAAAGACAATCCAAAAACTGAATGTGATCGGAATCAAAAAAGGGATTCCAATTGTGACCCATTGTTTTTGAGGAACCCTGCCAACTTCAATTTGGTTGAGAAGAGAAATCAAGTAATCGGAAACATCGGGGTCGGATAAATCAATTCCAAACGGCGTCTTTTTTTTGGAAACAAAATCGGAGTCGTATTTTTCAAGCAGCAAAAAATGGCAATATCGCCATCTTTTTTGGTTGAGGAAAACATTTCTCAAATTCATTTTAAACCCGATCAGCCCCAGCCAAAAAAAATCCGGTGCGATTTTTTCTTTGAATAGCAGATCAAAACCATTTTTGATTAAATTAAAAACCGGAAGCATAAGCGAGATGAGAAGCGAGATGAAAAAAACGGCAAATGGAAAAGAAAAGAAAACATCAACGGGAAAAGGCAAAAACGGAAAAGCGGCGGCGATGAAAATGAGAGCTTTCCCGTCAGCGCTGCCAAAAAGCCGAAATGAATGACAACAAAATGACAGGATGAAAAAAATAAAAGTGGCGGCAAAGACTTTGAAAAGATGAGGAAAGCCGTAAACAACAGTTTCTGCCAAAATAATTGGAAGAAGGAAAATGAAAAGCAAAATCCAATTTTTGTTTGAAACAGAGCGGGTTTGAAAATCCGCGAGGCAGCCTTTGAGAAGAAAAAAAGATAGGAGGATGAATTTTAGAAGGGAGAAGTGAAAAGGAGTGAGAAAAGAGGTATCAAAAGTCATCTTTTTGATACAGGGGAATCAGTCTCATAAATCTTTTTAAATTTTTTCATTTTGAATCATAATTTAAAAATAATTCTGCTTGCAAAATGTTAATTAACATCTTCTGATTAAAAATGTAATACCAAAATGTGAGGGCTATTTCCATGGAAAATGTTCAAGAATTTATCTCAGCCGAAATTGAAAAGATGAAAAAACAAATTGATGG
>Ga0099364_10008272_pt1 | contig 14659 bp, 17 predicted proteins | sample TergutTh196P3_FD_73070 | JGI IMG/M metagenome (GOLD analysis project Ga0099364, IMG submission 73070) | Microcerotermes parvus P3 segment gut microbial communities from Pointe-Noire, Republic of the Congo - Th196 P3 | ecosystem: Host-associated > Arthropoda: Insects > Digestive system > Gut ... | reverse complement strand
TTGTTTGCCGTATTTCTGCGGCAAGTTTATTTAACTGATTAACTGAAAGTTTTTTAATATCCTGGGGGGATTTTATATCACTGAGCATTTAAATATATTTTACAACTGCCAAAAAACCGCTTTTGAAACTATTTGTTCTTGTGACGGTTTTTTCTGAGTTTCTTCTTACGTTTATGTGTCGCAATTTTGCGTAGCTTGCGTTTTCTACCGCAGGGCACTCCGGACTCCTTAAGATTTTAGCTAATCTAACTTTTACCAAAAAAAAGAAAAAAGATCAAGACATATTTTCCATTGTATTCCTGATTTCCATTATATACTTATCGAAAAATTTATCCGGATTTTTGTCCATATCCTCCATATCTATCCATTTTACATTGGTAAGAGGAGAAAAAAAAGTCATTTGCCTCTTTGCATAACGACGGCTGTTTTGGGCAACTAGAGCCTCTACACCTTTATAATCTTTTGACAGGCGGAAAGGCAAATTAATACTTTTATCCAGGTTTTCTATAAAAAATTCCCTATAACCTATAGCCCTTAGACCGGGATCATGGGGAGTATAGCCTTTTTCATAAAGGGCTTTAACTTCATCAATAAGCCCTGACTTGAACATAGCAGAGCATCTTTCGTTTATACGCCTGTATAATTGATCCCTTTCCCATTTTATGCCAATAAGCAGGAAATTAAAGGGGCTTTCTTTGGCAGGGATCTTTGGGTAGGAAGAAAGAGGTCTACCGCCAAGACGAAAGACTTCCAGAGCCCTTAAAAGTCTGTATTCATCGTTAATATGTATGCGCTCAGCACTGACGGGATCGGCTTTTTCCAGCTCCTCCCTTAATGCAGGAAGACCAAGCAAGGCTAAATCTTTATGTAACTCTTCCCTGATTTTAGCATCCGCAGGGGGAGCTTCAGGCAGGCCATAAATAAAATTTTTGATGTAAAAACCTGTCCCGCCGGAAATTACAGGGAATGAGCCTCTGGCTGTAATTTCATGGCAGGCTTTTTCGGCAAGAGCCACAAATTCACCTGCGTGAAACTGCTCATCGGGGTTTTTTATGTCTATTAAGTGATAGGGAACTTTTTGCCTTTCTTCCGGGGAAGGTTTTGCCGTCCCTATATCCATGCCCCTGTAAACCTGCATGGAATCGGCGGATATGACTTCTATGGGCTTATCTATTAAGTTTTTCCCAGGGGAAAGTGAGAAATGTCTTTCTATAAGGGCTGTTTTTCCCGAGGCTGTGGGACCAAAAAGTATAAGGACAGGAGACTTCACTCATTACCAAGACGGAATTCAATTTGCTTTGAAAAGACCTGCCTGGCTGCCATGGATACTATCTTGCCGTCATTCTCGTCTACCCATGGAACGATGTAATCATCCCTTGCTGAATATAACATGGAAAGCTGAAAAGAACGGCGGGAAGAAGCCACGGTAATTTCATACATATTTTTATCGTATTTAATTAAATCTTCTAAAGGAAATATCATGGCTTATGCTATCAAAAATGTCTGTTTTGGTAAAGTACTCTACATGACAAAATATGCTATACATGCTAATTTGTCCTTGATGAAAATTAAAGATGAATCTGTTCCGGCAACCTTTGTTAGGGTACTCTTTTCTCCTTATCTTAGACAGACCGGATTAAGATGCATAGCATCGATTATAAATAATTTTTTTATTAAACAGTATAAAGCTGCATTTTTTGCAGGATCTGTCCCTGTTTCTTCTGTGGATCACCCTCTGGATGAGAAAATTCCATTCTACCCCGGCAAGGTAAAAATATACCTGGACTTTGTGGCTTTTTGGGTTAGAACTATAGGCTTTCTTTTAAAGAACTGTAAAAGGAGAGCCTATAAATGCGTTAAAGAATTTATTAGATCCATGGGCGAACTTTATGCCTTTGCAGCCACTGTTTACGGAAGGAATTTCTCCACGACAAATAGACCCTTTTATATAAAAAATCCAAGGTTCTTACTTATCCACATGGTAGATCCCCATTTGATGTGCGTACCAAGCCTGCATGCCATGGTGGTAATTTTAACCTATACCAGCTTTAGAAAAATGATAAAGGAGCTGGGAGAAGAAGATCGTTTTAAAGAGCAGCTTGATGAACTATACCAGGGGGCTATTGCCATTACAGAGGCTATTTTGTACGTCAAGCAGCACAGCGTAAACTGTGTCCCCGCAGCCTTATACGCTATGACATGTTTTAACCCGGAATTATTTCCCATAGAAGAAGGGGTATCTTTTACATATAATCTTTTTAATAGTGTAAAAAAACCGGAGAAAGAAGAGGTAAAAAATATACATGAGCATATTATTTCGCATTATAACCGCTTCCTTTCGGAAAAAGAGGCAGGAGAAAAAGATTTTGACTGGAAAACACCGCTTTTAAATTTCTTAAAAGACTATAATACAAGGCTCTTGCCTGTAAAATAAATAAGGAGAAGAAAATGAAACTTTTGATAGTTTACGGTTCACCAAAGAAGGAAGGAATTTGCCATTCATTTTTGAATGCTGCTCTTGACACAGCCAAAAGCGCTGGAGCAGAAGCTGTAGTGCTTAAACTTTCGCAAGAGAAAATTGATCAGTGCAAAATGTGCGGTGAGGGATGGGGAAGCTGCAGGAGCGAGCATAAATGCCAGTACGGAGATAAAGACTCTTTTAATGCTCTGCAGGAAAAGTTTAATGAGGCAGATGCCTTTGTGTTTATAAGCCCTGTTTACTGGGGAGACATGAGCGAGGCTTTTAAAAACTTTTTTGACAAATTAAGAAGATGCCAGGCGACTAAACGCTGGAACGAAGATGAAAACATAAAGTCCTTTTTTACCGATAAGCCGAGCATTATTGTTGCTTCTGCCGGAGGAAGCGGCAATGGCATCTTAAGCGCCTTAACTCAGATAGAAAGGGCCATAGTGCACATGGGTGGTGATAATATGCCCAAAGAGCAAAAGGGAATTTTCGATTATATAGGCGTTAACCGCTGGAACAAGGAATATAAACTTGAGGCATTAAAAGCAGCAATTACAGCGATGCTTAAGGGACCCAAATAAGTTTATCGGGTTCTGATTCTTTTATATGTATATTTATATACTTCCCCGAGGCTTCTACTCCGGGGTTTTCCGGGAAGTAAATTGATCTAAAAAACCAAACCACATCCGCCATGACAATTTTGGAATTGGTCGGCGCATAACGGTACCATATCTCCTTGTCTTCCAGTATCTGTCTTAATTTAAGGTCCTGGGTAAGCTCGGCATCTGTCAGTCGCCGCAGCTCTGAGCGCAGACCCCCGTAGTAAGTACAGCCCACAGAAAGGAGACGGAGGTGCTTGTGGTCGTCCATCCAGTATATTTCATAGACCCCTGCAACAGAGGGAACTCTTGTAGAGATATCCCAGCGTTCGGCTATTTTGAACTTTGACCATTGAATTGAATAATAGACGTTTTCGTTTCTTTCTTTAACTGTTATTCCCGGTTCCACCTTTTAATTTTATCCCTTTTTTTGTTTTAATACTACATCCTTGCAAAAGCGTATGCACTGTGGTTATGTATGCTCTCAAAATTTTCCGCCTCTACAGAAAATGAAGGAAATTGCCCTAGATCACGTATTTTTGCAAAAACATCCCTTACAAGGTCTTCTACAAATTTGGGGTTATCGTAAGCTTCTTCTGTAATAAATTTTTCATCTTCCCTTTTTACAAGGGAAAAAACAGGGCTTGAGGCTGCACTTTCTATAAGGCTTATAATATCTTCCAGCCAGAAAAAAGGTCCCAGCTCCAGCTCCACCTTTACTATGCCCCTCTGGTTATGGGCACCCCGCTCTGATATGGCCTTGGAACAGGGGCACACGGTGCTTACAGGAACGGATACACCAACTGTAAAATGTCTTTCAGAATTTTTTACCATACCCTCGTAATTACACTTGTAAGAAACAATTCCCGGCAAAGAAGATACCGGCGCATTTTTCTCGATAAAATATGGAAACTCCATGGAAGCAAAGGAGGATTCTGCATCAAGATCCTTACGTATCTCCTCCAGCATATCCAGAAAACGAGGCATGGAAAGGTTTTGCCTGTAACTGTGGAATATCTCTACAAAACGGCTCATGTGGGTGCCCTTAAAATGATGGGGTAAATTGGCAAAGAGGTCTACTTTTGCAGTGGTATGCTGGATTTTATTTATCTTGTCCAAAACCTGTATGGGGTATTCAAGACCCTTAACCCCCACCTTGGCAAGGGGAATTTCCCTCTTGTCATTTTGACTTTGTATGTCGGGCATTAACTCAGGCATTTTGTTCAGCCGCTTCCAGAACATTGTTAATTAACATTGCAATGGTCATGGGACCGACTCCTCCCGGCACAGGTGTAATATAGGATGCTTTTTCGACAGCTTCGTCAAACTCTACATCCCCTTTTAGCCTATAGCCCTTTTTTGCAGTACTGTCTGTTACACGGTTTACTCCCACGTCTATTACAACTGCCCCTTCTTTTATCATGTCTCCCTTAATAAGGCCGGCGCTTCCTGCCGCTGCAATAAGGATGTCCGCCTTACAGGTATGCTCTCCCAGGTTACGGCTCCCTGTATGGCATATAGTGACTGTAGCATTATTTTCTTTGCGTATTAAAAGGAGAGCCAGAGGTTTTCCTACTATATTGGATCTTCCTACTATTACAATATTGGAACCGGCTATAGGTATTTTTTCTTCCTGTAAAAGGAGTATAATTCCTTGCGGGGTACAGGGCATAAAAGCCTTTTGCCCCTGCATAAGTTTTCCCAAATTTACAGGATGAAAGCAATCTACATCTTTTTTTGGATCTATCGCATTTATAATTTCTTCTTCATTAATATGGGAAGGCAGGGGCTGCTGTACCAGTATTCCGTGTATGCTATTATCTTTGTTCAAAGAAGCAATAACTTCTATAAGTTCATCCCGGGAAGTATTTGAGGGGAGCATAATATCTCTTCCTTCCATTCCAAGAGCAGCCAGAGCTTTTTTCTTGCCCCTAACGTAAGAAAGGCTTGCAGGATTATCTCCGGCAATAATCACGCCAAGGCAGGGACTTACTCCTCTGTTTTTTAGAACAGCTACCCTTTCTCCAAGCTGTCTATTTATTTTTTCTGCAATTACTTTACCGTCTATTATTTTTGCTGCCATAGTAACTACCTGTTATGTTAAAAATCCAATTCCATTATAACAAGGAAATTTCCCCTAATGGAACGTAAAAACACTTCGCCTGTAAGGGCAACATTGCTTAAACCCTGTCCTGCTCTATCCCGGGAGAGGGAATTTAACTCCCATTTAAGTCCCCTGCTTTCTATTTTATGTTCATTCCCGCTTAAAGGGAAAACAGAAACCAGGCTCCCGGGAATTAAAGTGCTGTTAAAAGAAGAACCCTCCCATAAACAAAAAATTTTCTCCCTTTTAGTATACCAAAAAGAGAGCTGTCTGTCTTTTTCAAAAAGATAGTATACAGCAAGAAGGTGGTCTATACGCCCTCCCCCACCTCCTGCAATAGTAATTTCCTTGCAGCCTTTTTCTTTTAATAGATTAATTGCAAGTTCTGTGTCTGTATAATCCTTCTCTCTGGGGTAAGTAAGCAGTTTTTCCCTGGGGTAGCCGGCAAGGAACTTTAATGCGTCACCTGTATGCTCTTCAAGGGAATCCATATCCCCAACTATCCAATCTGGGTTAATGCCGGCCGCCTCTGCGGCAATAAGACCTGAATCTGCTGCTGCTATTAGATCCATCCCAAGGGCAATTTTTCTTAATTGCTGTGGGTTTGGTCCTTCACCACCGATTATTGCCAGGCCGCGCAATTCTGCTCCTTTAAGCATAAGGCTAGATATAGTATAGTAAAAAAAAGCATGAAAATCCATCCAACTGTGATTGAGGTATCTACTATTTTTCTCTCTGCAGGCAAGCAAATTTACCTTGTAGGGGGAGCTGTGCGGGACATACTGCGCCGCGGCAAAGCCCATGACTGGGATCTGGCAACTGATGCCAGACCCGAGGAAGTGATACAGCTTTTCAGCAATGTAAACATGGGAAAAAAAGGAAAGAAGGGCAGTGAAAACTTTAGATGCTTTGTTATACCTACAGGGATTAAGCACGGAACAGTGACCCTTCATTACAGGGACTTAAAACTTGAAGTGACAACTTTCCGAAGTGAAGGCCTATACAGTAACGGAAGGCATCCTGACAATGTTGAGTTTGGGGTCTCCATAGAGGCTGATCTTTCGAGGCGCGATTTTACAATGAATGCTGCAGCCTATAAGCTGCCAAAAGGACCCCTTGTGGACCCTTTTAAGGGCAGGGATGACATAAAAAGGCGTCTTATACGCTGTGTAGGCAAGGCGGAAGAACGTTTTAATGAAGACGGCCTTAGACCCATGCGTGCGCTGCGCTTTGCAAGCCAACTTAACTTTGCAGTAGACGGAAACCTGCTTGAAGCAATCCCTGCAGCCCTGCCCCTTACAGGAATGGTCGCAGTAGAAAGAATACGGGATGAAATTGACAAGATACTCTTAACGGATAAACCATCCATTGCATTCAGGCTTATGGAGGAAACAGGGCTTTTAAAACAGTTAATACCTGAACTTGCAGCCTGCCGGGGAGTTAAGCAGGACAGGCAAAACGGCATGCATATATATGATGTATTAGACCACTCCCTTTTATGCTGCGATTATATTGCAAAAGACAAGGGACATGATAAAAGCGATCTCTCTTTATGCCTTGCATCCCTTTACCATGATATTGGAAAAAGTGTTACTGCAAAGTTAAACGAAAATGGAGAGTGGACTTTTCATAAACACGAAAGTGAGTCATCGGAAATTGCAAGAAAAATTTTAAGTCGTTTCCGCTATTCAAATGCCATTATAGACAAGTGCTGTCACCTGATAAAAGAACACATGTTTTCCTACGACGCTAATTTCAGCGATGCTGCTGTAAGGCGCTTTATAATAAGAGTGGGAGAAGAAAACTTAAAAGACCTTTTTGCCCTGCGCCGCGCAGACGCCTATGCCACAGCGGAAAAAGAGATGACCCCTTATAATCTACTGCCATTAATGAAGCATATAGACAGGGTATTGGCACAAAGCAGGGCCTTTGCCATTAAGGATCTAAGTGTAAAAGGCAGCGACCTTATACTAGAGGGCATTAAGCCGGGGAAACATATGGGATTAATACTGGAAGAACTCTTAGAGGCAGTAATAGAAGATCCGGAATTAAACAATAAAGAAAAGCTGCTTGAAATTGCAGTTAACATTAATAAAAGGTATTTATAATTTCATTGCCTGGGTGCAATACTGTTATACGCTATTTTTGCGGCTTCCTGTTCGGCACTTTTAATTGTCTTTCCTGTAGCAGGTCCATAGACTATAGAGTCTACAGTAACTTCTATCCAGAAAATGCGTGAATGCTCAGGTCCGCTTTGCTTTACAAGGCGGTAAGAGGGGTATTTTCTATAATTTTTTTGGGAAAATTCCTGTAAGACAGATTTAAAGTCAAAAAAATGCCCGCTCTCCATCACCTTGTCAATTTCATTACAGATAAGGGGACCAATAAAAGATTCCGCCTCTTTAAAGCCCGAGTCAAGGTAAACTGCTCCTATGAGTGCTTCAAGTGCATCTGCCAAAATGGCTTTCTTGGTCCTTCCTCCGCTTAACTCTTCTCCCTTGCCAAGCAGCAAAAAAGTATCCAGCTGCATTTCCAGGGCAAGCTGTGAAAGTATATCTTCAGAAACAACAACAGATTTTATCTTTGCCAAATCTCCTTCGGCTTTATCCTTAAACTTGGCGTAAAGAATTCCTGCTGTTACAGCTCCTAAAATGGCATCTCCCAAAAACTCAAGACGCTCATTATTGACTTTTAATTTTGATTCATTGGAAACAGATCTGTGGACGAAAGAAAGGTTCAAAAGCTCAAGGCTTCTGAACCTTACCCTTCTGTCTTTAAAGAATTGAGATAAAAGTTTTTTTCTTGTCTGGTCCAGTTCCGGTAAAAGCCGGGAATCTGCCAGATTAGCGAATTTATTTTTGTTGTGATTTGATAAATTCGTAGGCGTCTTTGACAGTTTCAAATTCGTTGGCTTTTTCATCGGGGATGGAAATTCCCATTTCTTCTTCGATGGCATAGACCAGTTCATAAGTGTCAAGGCTATCTGCCCCAAGATCCTGCCGGAATGAGGCTTCTAAAGTAATTTTTGCTTCGTCCACTTCAAGCTTTTCGGCAATCAGTTTCTTCATTTTCTCAAATAGTTCATCCATAAAAATACCCCTTATATCTTAATTAGGCCTTCGACTCTGGAAGGATTACTTGCTTACCACGGTAAAATCCGCATTTGGAACATACACGGTGCAATAATACTTTATTTCCGCAACTACTGCATTCTATCATTGCAGGTGCAGTAAGTTTCATGTTAATGGAACGTTTTCGGCGTGTTCTTGCCTTGGACGTTTTAAACTTAGCAACAGCCATAACAACCTCTCTTAAAAATTTCTTATGTATTATAACAAAAATGCCCTAAAATGTCAACCTTCCGCATACTTCTTTTTAAGGGCTTCTGCCACTATAGGAGGAACCATAAGCGAAACGTCCCCATGGAAAGAGGCAAGCTCTTTTATGGAAGAAGAACGCAGGACTATGTATTTTGGGTCTGTCGTCATAAAAAGGGTCTCTATATTGGGGTGAAGAGCCTTATTCATCATGGAAAGTTCAAATTCATAGGAAAAATCTTCCATACCCCTTACTCCCCGTATAAGGAGGCGTATATTCTCTTTTCTCATAAAGTCTACAATAAGGGAGTCCCAGATAAGGCAGCGGACATTTTTCCTGTCTTTTACCATCTCCTGCATCATGTAAAGCCTTTCTTCGGCGCTAAAAAGATACTTTTTCTTCCTGTTTTCGGCTATTACAACGACTACTTCATCAAAAATATCTGCCACCCTTTCTACAATATTAAGGTGACCAAGGGTTAAGGGGTCAAAAGAACCCGGATATACTGCATTAAACATGCCTAAGTGTATTAAAACTCATGCTGTAGGTCAATAAGCATGATAGCATAATAATCAAAACCAGCGGGAACAGCGGCCATAAAAAAGGTTTCGCACCTTACGGTAGCTAAACAGACTTGTGGCTCAACTAATTTTTTATGTCCACTGTTCCCACTGTACTAATAATAAATTCAGATAATATAACTAACGATATATACTTACAGGTGGGGAAAACACCATGAAAATAATTTGCAAGGTCTGGATAACTAGGTTAAACGCATAAGGAAGTCGCATTATTTTCAGGGTGTTTTTCCCGCCCCTTGATGTTATTTATTTTAGGTATATTAACTGAGAATTACTTGTATTGAAAAAACTGGAAGTTTGAAGCATAGTAGCTATATGGCAAAAAAAGAGACAGTAAAAGATTCCCTTACGAAAGAATTAAAAGACCTCATTCCCAAACTGGACTCTGAAGGGCTTGCCTTCCTTGTGGAGCAGGCAAGAATACATTTATACAATATGCAGGTGGTCGAACTAAACAAGGCAGCGGAAGCGGCCAATACTGCTACCCGGCGCAAAAATAAACTTTCTGTAGAGCAGGATGATAACCCACAAAACAATACTTTACGCATAGAGGGAACTGCAAGCGGCAGCTCTTACTACATATTTTTCCGTAACGGAAGTGTAATGTTTTCCAAAGACGAAATGGTAGGTCTTGTAAAGCTGGTAAATGCGGACAGGGATGATCTTGAAATACGGGAAGCGCTTTACAACTGGCTTGAAAATGAAAGAAGGGATATTTTTGCCCTCCTCCCCATTCAGGACAAGTTTGACCAACTATTAAAAGACCTTGTTAAACTCATAAAACAAAATTTCAAATTAAGAAACTAATTAGAGTTAAACCTCAATACAGGCTGCCTGGCTGCCTTTACATCATCCGGTCTGCCAACTACGGTATTTTGCGGAGCAAGAGAGAAAAGCTCAGGTTCTGTTTTTGCCTTATCGTAGAGGGAAAGGAAGGCGTCGGCCGCGGCGTCCAGAGTCTCTTTGGACTCAGTTTCTGTGGGTTCTACCATTAATGCTTCCGGTATTATCAAGGGGAAGTACATGGTGGGCGGATGTATACCCTGATCCTGCAGGGCCTTGGACATATCCAGAGCAGAAACACCATGATTATCTTTTAGCTCCTTTAAAGAGACAACAAATTCGTGAAGGCACCTTATATCGGAATCCGGACCTCCGCAGGGTATGTGGAACTTCTCCTTGAGCCTGTGGAGTAGATAGTTTGCACTTAAGACAGCATCCCTGGCAACCATGGGTATATTTTCCTTACCAAGAAAGGCAAGATAAGCAGCAGCTCTAACTACCACGAGAAAGTTACCATAAAAAGTTCTTACCCTGCCTATGCTTAAAGGATCTCGCTTTCCGTCTACTCCCACAGGCATATAGGGAATTAGTTCTTTCTTGCAGCCCACTGCCCCCGAACCGGGTCCGCCGCCGCCATGGGGGGTGGAAAATGATTTATGAAGGTTTAGATGTATGGCATCAAAACCCATATCGCCGGGTCGCACTATGCCCATTATGGCGTTTAAGTTTGCACCATCGTAGTAGTTTAAGCCGCCTGCTTCATGGACAAGGCGGGTAATTTCAAGAATATTGGGATCGAAGATGCCCAGGGTATTGGGGTTGGTAAGCATAAGACCTGCAATATCAGGTCCCAAAACTGATCTAAGTGAATCCATATCTATACAGCCCTGGGCATTGGAGGCAATGTTTACTACTTCGTAATCTACCATGGCGGCCGTTGCAGGGTTAGTGCCATGGGCAGAGTCTGGAATAATGATCTTTTTCCTTTCTGCATCGCCCCGCTTTGTATGGTAGGCTTTAAACATCAATAGACCAATGAGCTCCCCATGTGCTCCTGCCGCACCCTGGAAGGAAAAAGAATCCATTCCTGTTATCTCTACAAGGTACTCAGATGCAAGATCGAGCAGCTCATGGCAGCCCTGCACTGTATCTTTATCCTGCAGGGGGTGAATCTGGGTAAAACCGGGAAGGCCGGCAATTTCTTCGTTTACTTTGGGATTGTACTTCATGGTGCAGGAGCCAAGGGGGTAAAAGCCATCGTTTACTCCGAAGGAACGCTTTGCCATGGCATTGTAGTGGCGGGAAATTTCATTCTCGTCAAGAGAGGGAAGAAGAGCTTTTTGCTTTCTCAAAAACTTTTCCGGCAGTGCAGCAGGCTTTACATCCAGGGGAGGGAGTATGGAGCAGCTTTTACCTTTCTTGCTTTTTTCAAAAATCAGCTTCATGTTTTATCCCCCATATTGCCGGATAAAATTTCAACTAACATATCTATATCTTCTTTGCTGTTGGCTTCTGTAACACACCAGAGCAGCCTATTATTGGAAAGGGGATAAGCGCCAAGTATGCCATGTTTTTCAAGCTGCTTAAGGGTTTTTTCCGCGTCGGGACAGTCGGTCACAAATTCGTTAAAAAAATCTCCGTTATACGCAAGTTCAAAGCCCGGTATTTTTGAAATTTTTTCTGCGGCATAAACTGCTTTGGAATGACACTGACGCGCCACTTCGGCAAAGCCATCTTCGCCCATAACTGCCATGTAAACTGCCGCAGTAAGGGCACAGTGCGCCTGATTGGAGCAGATATTGCTTGAGGCTTTTTCCCTTCTTATGTGCTGCTCCCTTGCCTGCAGGGTAAGCACAAAGGCGCGTCTTCCCTTGGAGTCAGTGGTTTCTCCTATTATCCTTCCCGGGAGCTTTCTTGTAAGTTCCTTTTTGCAAGCCATAAAACCAAGGTAAGGCCCTCCCCAGGCAAGGTTCATACCCAGGGGCTGTCCGTCACCTACGGCTATATCGGCGCCCAGTGCACCCGGGCTTTCCAGCAGGCCAAGGGATATGGGGTTAACGCCTGTTACAAGAAGGGCGCCTGCATTGTGAGTGATATCAGCAAAAAGGGGTATGTCTTCTATAAGGCCATAGAAATTGGGGCTTTGTATGCAAAAACCTGCCGCCCTATTTCCTGCTTCATCCAGCAATTTTTTTAAAGATTTTTCACAGGTTCTGCCGTCTTCTCCCTGAGGAACTATTTGCAATTTAATCCCATAACCTGTACAGTAAGTTTGTATAGTTTCTATTACCTGGGGATGCACACAGGCGGAAACAAAAACTTTGCTTTTATCCCTGTCCCTGCACATGTTAAGGGCTTCTGCTGCGGCGCTTCCGTAATCGTAAACAGAGGCGTTCGATACATCCATCCCGCTTAGCTCACATATCATGCTCTGGTATTCAAAAATGGACTGCAGTATGCCCTGGCTTATCTCCGCCTGATAGGGGGTATAGGCTGTTATGAAAGTTTCGTTAGATGTTATTCTTTTAACTGCTGCAGGTATATAGTGCTTATATGCCCCTGCTCCCCTAAAAATATGGGGGAAAACCTTGTTCTTTGCAGCCATGGCAGAAAACTTTTTGTAAAGCTCAATTTCTGAAAGGCCCTTTTTTATGTTAAGATTGTTTAACTTTACTTTATCCGGAATTTGTAAAAAAAGATCGTCTACACTTTTAAGACCCAACGTCTTAAGCATTTCGCTTCTGTCATCATCTGTTAGAGCAAGATAAGAACCCATTTAAGCATCCAGTTCTTTTGAATAATCCTCTGCAGAAAGAAGCTCAACTTCTATTTTTCCTTCTGCCCTTATAAACCAGCTTTTGTAGGGAGAGTTGTTTACGAGTTCCGGGGACGATAAAAGCTCTTCGTTTACTTCCTTAACAGTCCCTGTAAGAGGACTAATCAAGTCCGAAACAGCTTTTACTGATTCCAGATCGGAAAAGGTCTTTCCCGCTTTTAGCTCATCTCCTATTTTGGGCAGGGAAACAAAAACGAGGTCTCCCAGCTCTTTTTGGGCAAAATCAGAAATGCCTATTTCGTAAATACCATTACCCAGATCCTTAACCCATTCATGGGATTTTGCATAAAGCAGTTCACTTGGAAAATTCATTGGAGCTCCTATAAGGATGTGCTGTTAAAGTGTAATTTTAACCATTAGATATAAATTGATCAACAACCCCTCCCTAAAGGCCGGGCTTGTTGTTCTCGAATCAACAACCTGCCCCAGACTTCAGAGCATACTGATCAGACCAGCGGGAACAGCGGCCATAAAAAAGGTTTCGCACCTTACGGTAGTTAAGCAGACTTGGGGCTCAACAAATTTTTTATGTCCACTGTTCCCACCGTACTAATGATATAGCACAATGCACCAGTGTCAGCTGAAGAGATGTAACTTGCATAACATTAAATTATTGAGCTGTGGGAGTGGGTATCGTCCAGCTCTTTGGCTTCTTCGTATAGGACATATTTACGGTGCTCTTTAACTTTTTTCTCTTTGAGCTTATCCAATACCTTTCGCTCTCTGGAGGCTTCTATGTAGAGTTCTCTTGCTTCTTCTACCTTAAGTTCGGCAATGGCAGTTTCTTTTAGGAGCTGCTCTTTAATGTTTTCCAGCCTTATAAGATAGTACATGTACTGCTGCATGGTATTGGCATCGTTACCGCTTTGGAACTGCGAAGAAGATGCCCTGTTTTGCTCTGCGGCAAGGACTATAAGCTTATTTTCCAAATCTGTAAGTACACCTACAGCTCTGCCCAGTTCTACCTTTGCTTCGTTTTCATAGTGTGTTCTTAGATCAAGGACTTTTTGCATAGCAAAGTTAAAAGGCTTCAATTAGACACCTGCCATTTTTACACTAAAATTTGAGGAATAGAAAGTTCCTGATCCTGTTCCATGGATACAAGCTCAAGTGGACTTTTTTCCGCTTCTGCTTCTTCTGCCTCATCATTATTTTCCTCAAGCAATTCTCTTGGCTGGAAAATAGCCATTTCTTCTTCGGGGATCTCTATACCGGCAATTTCGCCTAAGGCCCTCAGAGTTTCCGGTATGGAAGATCTCTCATCTATCGCCTGTAAAAGAAACTTATCAATTTCTTCTTTCTTTGCTATGGCTGCATCTATATTAGTGTTTGATCCTTGTTTATATGCACCAACATTGATCAGGTCTTCTGATTCTGCATAATCGGCCATAAGGTTACGGACCACACTGACAGCTTTTTTGCTTTCCTCACCGGCCACTATATTGGCAAGACGTGAGATAGAGGCAAGTACATCTATTGCGGGGTAATGATAGCGCTGTGCAAGATTACGGGAGAGCACAATGTGACCATCAAGTATACCCCTGACTGTATCGGCTACAGGTTCATCCATATCATCGCCGTCTACAAGTATAGTGTAAAAGCCTGTAATGCTTCCCTTTTTGGATGTACCGCTTCTTTCCAGAAGTTTTGGCATGGAATCGAACATTGATGGCGGGTAACCCCTTGTAGCAGCCGGTTCTCCTGTTGCAAGTCCTATCTCCCTTTGAGCCCTTGCAAAGCGGGTAAGGGAATCGAAAAGAAACATTACGTCCAATCCCTGGTCCCTAAAATATTCAGCTACTGCAGTTGCAACATAGGCACCCCGGAGGCGTGCAAGGGGCGGTGAATTGGAAGGGGTAATGATAATTACACTTCTTGCCAATCCTTCAGGGCCAAGGTCGTTCTCTATAAACTCATTAAGTTCCCTGCCCCTCTCTCCAATTAATCCTATTACGTTTACATCGGCATTAG
>Ga0099364_10008271_pt1 | contig 14660 bp, 10 predicted proteins | sample TergutTh196P3_FD_73070 | JGI IMG/M metagenome (GOLD analysis project Ga0099364, IMG submission 73070) | Microcerotermes parvus P3 segment gut microbial communities from Pointe-Noire, Republic of the Congo - Th196 P3 | ecosystem: Host-associated > Arthropoda: Insects > Digestive system > Gut ... | reverse complement strand
AAGGTTAAGCGCGGGTTCAAAAGGAGGAAGAAAAGAAAAAAGCCGTCGTGATCGGCGGCGGAGCCGCGGGCGCAGAGGCCGCGCGGACACTCGTAAAAAGGGGACACGACGTAGTTCTGTTTGAAAAAAACGGCGTCATCGGCGGCCTGTTGCATGACACAAACAAACTTCCTTTCAAGGAGGACATGCTTCGCTACACGGAATGGCTTGTACGAACGACGATGAATTGCGGCGCGGATATTCGCCTCGACGCGGAAGCGACGCCGGAGCTTGTCATGGCTGAAAATCCCGACGCCATCGTCGTGGCATGCGGCGCCGTTCCCGCGCGCCCGCCGATTCCCGGTATGGATCGGCACAACGTCTTCAACGTGCTGGATGTGGATTCGGGCAGGAATAAGATTTTAGGCCGGGTTGTCGTGTGCGGCGGCGGTTTGAGCGGCTGTGAATCGGGGCTGGCGCTTGCGATGGCGGGCTGCGAAGTCACGATCGTGGACAAAATACCCGTAGAGGACTTCGCTTCCGGAATGTCCGTTCTCACCCGCAAGATGCTCCTCGCCCTTTTGAACGACAATCGCGTGCGGTTGATCGGCGAGCATATGATACGTTCCATCGGCGAAGAAGACGTCCTGGTGGAAGGAAAGAATTGGGAATACGAAACGCTTACGGCGGATTTCGTCGTCGAAGCTCTCGGCATGGAAAGCAATCGCGCGGTGGCGGATCGTTTTGTCGAACTGATTCCGGAAGTTTACGTCGTGGGCGACGCGAACGAAGTCGGCAATATAAAGCGCGCCGTGCTTACCGCGTATAACTGCTGCTGCAATATTTAATCCGGTATGCGAAAACATTCGCTGGAAATTTCAGACGACCCCGCCGCCGATCCGCCGTTTCGACCGATCAGCGGCATAGTATCCCTTTCGCAAATCGCCGGCCATGCTTTCGAATTGAAGACCAGTCAAATCGGAAGTATACAGCGCTCTCCCTGACGCTTTCTGTTTTCGTGGAAGCAGTCGGCGTCAGAAGCGGGGTGGTTGTTGAAAGCGTGTTGTAACTGCCGGAAATATTGCCTGGCGCCCGGCGTGCTGCCGCCGGATAGGGGTAGGGACGACGGTAGCCGCCCATCCCTCCGAACCGGACTGGCGGATCTCCCGCATCCGGCCCTCCGGTTGGTGGTTCACCTGCTGCAGGATTGACGCGCCGCGGCATGGTTTGACGTAACACATCCGTCTCCGGATACTCTCACAGATCGGCGCGGGGGAAACGATAGATGAATTGCTGATGGATTATCCCTATCTTGAGCGGGAGGATGTTTTGCAAGCCTTGCAGTACGCAGCATGGCTCGCTCAGTGTCGTGAAGTTGCCATTGCCTGAAAGTAACGGTCTTTCATGAAAATTATTATGTGGTATCGTTTTTCCCGGAGGAGCTATGGATATCCAGGTTCAGGAACTCATTGACAAAATTAAAAAGGACGGGATCGAATCCGCTTCGAGCGAAGCCGCCCGGATTAAGCAGGAAGCCGCGGTTGATGCCAGACGGATTGTGGATGCCGCCAACAGGGAAGCACAGGAGATTATCGCCCGCGGCAAGGCCGATGCCGAACGTTCCGAAAAAGCGGGAATCGCCGCCCTGGAACAGGCATCCCGGAATTTGATCCTGGCCTTTAAAGGTGAAATACAAAGCCTTCTGGATAAAATTGTCGCCCGTGAAATTTCGGCTTCCTACGGGGAGGATGTCCTGAAGGCGGTCTTGCCCGACCTGATTAAATCCTGGGCGGCTAAAAGGGATGAGTCGCTCGCCCTTATCCTTTCCGAAGCTGAATTGGGCAAACTTCATGATTATTTCACTAAAAAACTGTCGGCGGAACTCAAGAAAGGCCTGGAACTCAGGTCGGACAGGAATCTCGGCGCGGGTTTCAGGATCGCCAACAGGGACGGATCCGCCTATTTCGATTTTTCAGCGGAATCCGTCGCCGAACTTCTTTCCGCCTATCTTAATCCCCGGCTTGGGGAAATTTTGAAAAACTCGGTGAAAAGCTGATATGTCCTGTTACTACCTGGCCGCGCAGCTTCCCGGTCTGAATTACGGACAGGCCGCGCCAATGTCTTCCAATGTATTCAGAGAACTGGCGGGAACGCTCCTCCAGACAGATGACGCCGCGTGGCTCAATCTATGCGTCCTTGATCCCGGCGCCGCCGACGTTGAAAAAGATTTGCCCGACTTTCTCATTAGATGGAATGAATGGGAACGCGCCCTGCGCCTTAACCTTGCCCGTTGGCGGGCGGCGCGCCTCAGGCGGGATGTTTCCCTTTATGCGCCGGACTATCCGATGGACGCCGTGGCCGCCGCAAAGGCCGCGTCGGCGATGGATTCGCCCCTGGAAGCGGAATTATTCCTTGATAAAGCGCGCTGGACGGCCATCGATTCTTTCCAGGGTTTTGACTATTTTCACAGAAATACGATTTACGCCTACCTCCTCAAGCTGCTCATTCTGGAGCGGCGGTCCCGTTTCAGAACAGAGGAGGGATTTGCAGAATACAAGGAGCTATATACAGCGGTAATAAAAACGGCCGGAAACGCTGATTAGGCTCTTTCTGACAATATGTGGAGAATTTATGATTGGATGGATTTACTCGGCAGCCTTGTCGTTGTAGTAACGGCGGCAGGGGTATATCCTGGGCGTAAAGCGCAGCACGGATAAAACTCCCAAAGGCACAATCTCTAAAAACTCTACATCGAACCCATCGGGAGAACGAACCGGATGATCGGAACAAAGGGTACAGTAACGGCCGTTAACGGCAATATGGTGAGCGTCCGTTTTGACGGGGCGGTTTCAATGAATGAAGTCGGTTACGTCAAGGTTGCGGACCAGAATTTAAAAAGCGAGGTAATCCGCGTCCGGGGCGACGTAAGCCAGCTCCAGGTTTTTGAGATAACCAAAGGCATCGCCGTGGGCGATACTGTGGAGTATACCGGGGACATGCTTGCGGTTGAACTCGGTCCGGGTCTTTTGGGGCAGGTTTTTGACGGCCTGCAGAATCCCCTGCCAAAACTGGCCGAAGCCGCGGGTTATTTTTTGGAAAGGGGCGTGTATCTTGATCCGCTCCCGACTGAAACCAAATGGGAGTTTACCCCGCTTGCCAGGGTTGGCGATACGATTGAACGGGCGGATACCATCGGCGCCGTGCCGGAAGGCTCTTTTACACACCGGATTATGGCGCCATTCGGCCTTCTGGGGACATATACCCTCGCTTCGATCAAAGAACCCGGTTCTTATACGATCCGGGACGTCATTGCGGAACTCAAGGATGAAAAAGGAAATATCATTCCGGTTACAATGAGCTTCCGCTGGCCAGTCAAGCGGCCGATCGACTGCTATGAAGAAAGACTCAAACCCGAAGACCCGATGGTAACCAGGGTGCGTCTTATCGATACGTTCTTTCCGGTTGCCCGCGGCGGCACGTATTGCATACCCGGACCTTTTGGCGCGGGCAAAACCGTGCTGCAGCAGATCACCAGCCGTCACGCCGACGTGGACATCGTAATAGTCGCGGCATGCGGCGAACGGGCGGGCGAAGTCGTGGAAACTCTCAAGGAATTTCCCGAACTCACCGATCCGAAAACCGGCAGATCCCTGATGGAACGGACGATCATCATCTGCAATACATCGTCGATGCCGGTTGCCGCGCGTGAAGCCTCGGTGTATACGGCGGCTACCCTGGCGGAGTATTACCGGCAGATGGGGCTGAACGTTCTTCTGCTGGCGGACTCCACCAGCCGCTGGGCCCAGGCCATGCGGGAAATGTCGGGACGTCTGGAGGAAATCCCCGGCGAAGAAGCCTTCCCCGCTTACCTTGAATCAACCATCGCCAGTTTTTATGAGCGGGCCGGCCTTGTCAAACTCCGCGACGGCTCTCTGGGTTCCGTCACTATCGGCGGTACGGTCTCACCGGCGGGGGGCAACTTTGAAGAGCCTGTCACACAGGCTACGCTGAAAGTTGTAGGCGCCTTCCACGGTCTTTCCCGCGAACGTTCCGACGCCCGCAAATATCCGGCGATTCATCCCCTGGATTCATGGTCCAAATACAAGGGAATCATCGACCCGGACAAGGTTCGTTACGCCCACGGCTTTATGCGCCGCGGCAGCGAAGTCGAACAAATGATGAAGGTGGTCGGCGAAGAGGGCGTCAGCATAGACGATTATATTATTTACCTTAAGGGCGATTTTCTGGACGCCGTGTATTTCCAGCAGAATTCCTTTGACCTGGTGGACGCCGCGGTCAGCCCGGACAGGCAGAAATACGTCTTTGCCATTATTCTGACCATCCTGGCGTCAGGATTTTCCTTCGGCGACAAGAACGAAGCGCGAACCTGGTTCAACCGGCTCAGGCAGAAATTCCTCGATTTTAACGGCAGCGAGTGGCAGAGCGAGCGTTTTAACGGTTTGGAAAAGGAAATCAGGGATACGATACAGGTGAAAGCATGAAAAAGGTCTACAGCAAAATCGAATCCATAACCGGAAGCGTTATTACCGTCCGGGCTGAAAACATCCGCTATGGCGACCTTGCCGAGGTGGATACGGTGTTCGGCACTTCGCTGGCGGAGGTGAACCGCCTTGAGGGCGATATAGTATCCCTCCAGGTTTTTGCTGGCGGCAGGGGCATATCCACCAGCGATACTGTGCGTTTTTTAGGCCGCCCCATGCAGGTTTCCTTTTCGGAAAATCTTTTGGGCCGCGTGTTTTCCGGTTCGGGCGGACCGCGGGACAGGGGACCCGCCCTGCACGAAAACCTGATCCCCATCGGCGGTCCTTCGGTTAACCCAGCCCAGCGCATCATTCCCCGGAACATGATCCGCACCGGCATACCCATGATCGACCTGTTCAACACCCTGGTCGTTTCACAGAAGCTCCCGATTTTTTCCGTTTCCGGCGAACCCTATAACGAATTGCTCGCCCGTATCGCCATGCAGGCAGAAGTTGACGTTATCGTCCTGGGCGGCATGGGACTGAAATACGACGACTACCTCTTTTTCAGGAACACCCTGGATGAGGGCGGCGCCCTCCCGCGTACGGTGATGTTCGTGCATACGGCCAGCGATCCCACAGTGGAATGTCTGATGATTCCCGACATGTCCCTGGCTGTGGCGGAACAGTTTGCCCTCCAGGGCAGGGACGTACTCGTGCTTCTGACCGATATGACCAATTTCGCCGACGCGATGAAGGAAATTTCGATCATCCAGGAACAGGTTCCCAGTAACCGCGGCTACCCCGGCGACCTGTACAGCCAGCTCGCCGGCCGCTATGAAAAAGCCGTTGACTTTGAAACGGCCGGTTCCATAACCATCCTGGGCGTTACCACCATGCCGGGCGACGACGTTACACACCCGGTACCCGACAACACCGGTTATATTACCGAAGGCCAGTATTACCTTAAAAACGGCCGCATCGAACCTTTCGGATCGCTTTCGCGGCTCAAGCAACTGGTCAACGGAAAGACCCGCGACGATCATCGCGCGCTCATGGACGGCATGATAAAGCTCTACGCGGCCTATAAAGATACCCTGGAAAAAAAGACCATGGGCTTCATCATGACCAACTGGGACGATAAGCTCCTGAAATACGGCGAAATGTTTGAAAAGCAGATGATGGACCTTTCGGTCAACATCCCCCTTGAACGCGCCCTTGATCTGGGCTGGGAGATTTTGTCCGCCTGTTTCAACCCGGAAGAAACCGGTCTGCGAACCGAATTGATAAATAAGTTCTGGCCAAAGTAGAGACGCAATGCCTTGCGTCTCAGGTAAGGAAACATGCCGAAAATAAAGCTCACAAAAAATGAGCTGAAAAAACAAAAAGACGCCCTTGGGATGTACAGGCGCTACCTTCCCACGCTGATACTTAAAAAGCAGCAGCTCCAGGCGGAAATACGCGTCACGGAGCTGCGGATCAGGGAGCTTGTCGATGAAAAGAACCGGCTTGACGAATCATTCAGGTCGTGGATTGCCGTGTTTGGCGAAACGGGAATTTTTACGCCCGACGTCTTGCGCATAGCTTCGGTTAAAACCTGCCAGGGAAATATTGCCGGCGTTGCCATTCCGATTTTCGAAGGCGCCGAATTTACCGTGAATCCTTACGACCTTTTAAGCGCTCCACTATGGCTTGACGCCGCGGTTGAACGGATGCAGCAGGTACTTCGCGTCGATATTGAAGCCCGGATAGTGGAAGAACAGCGCAGACGGCTTGACAATGAATTGCGCATAACGACCCAGCGCGTGAATCTTTTTGAAAAAATGAAAATCCCGGAAACGACGGCGAACATCAAGAAGATTCAGATTTACCTGGGCGATCAACAGACTTCCGCGGTAGTCCGCGGCAAACTGGCAAAGCGCGGCCTGGCAAAAACCGCCGGAGATTTACAATGATTGTACCGATGAAAAAAGTGTCCCTGGTTGTCATGGACAAGGAAAAAGACCGGGCGCTGGATAAACTCAGGGAACTGGGTGTGCTTCATCCGGAAAGGCAGCAGGCGCAGTCCGACGCCCTATCCAGACTCCTTGAAAAGAAAACAAGGGCGGAAAACGCCATAGTTCTGCTTGAATCGGCAGCCGAAGAACGGAAGAAAAAGAAAAAAAAGCGGGCGGACGCCGCCGCTGTTTCCGCCGTTATTTCCGAAGAACCGGTCGCCGCGGCGCTTGCCTTGGGCGAGGAAAAGAAAAGCCTCCAGGAAAAGCTTGCTTCATTTACGCGGGAACGTACCCGTGTTGAAAAATGGGGCGATTTTGATCCCGCGGCCTTTGCCGCTTTTTCCGAACAGGGGCTTACGCTCATTCCCTATGAACTGACGCTTGAAGCCTACGAGAACATCGGCGATGAAGTTAAGTTAATCGTACTGGAAAAAACCGGGACCAAAGCCGAAACCAAGGTCAGGGTCATTGCCTGCGGCGCGGAAATCGCCGGAGAAATTCCCTTTGCGCTGCCCGAATGCTCCATTGCGGAAATCGACCGCCGCGTTGAAACGCTCAAGGCGGAAATCTCGGACATTGAGGAAAAGCTTATTTCCCTGCTTCCCTCACTGAAGCAGATAAAGGCTGAACAATACGAGATCGTCGAGCAGGTTGAATTTGAGACCGCCAGGGCGGGAATGAAAATCCTGGAGGAAGATAAAGGGGAGGATTTTGAAGGCCGGACGGTTTCCTGGATTTCCGGCTACATCCCCGCCGAACAGCTCGGCGTATTAAAGCGGGGCGCTTCGGAAAACGGCTGGGCGCTGACCGCGGCGGATCCCGGCCCGGACGATGCAGTTCCAACATTGCTTAAAAACAACAGGTTCGTAAAACTCCTTGAGCCTTTGACAAACTTTCTCGACATAACGCCCGGCTATAGAGAAATTGATATATCGCCGTTTTTCCTGGTTTTCTTCGTTCTTTACTTCGGGATGATCTTTGGAGACGCCGGCTACGGCATATTATTGCTGCTTGCCGGCTTCATTGCCGCGGTCAAAACCGCCAAAAATGGCGTTCCCGGCGCGGTAAAACTCCTGCTGTTGCTGGGTTTTTCAAATTTCCTGTGGGGCGTTCTGACCTGCTCGTGGTTCGGCATAGGGGACATGGACAAGCTCCCCGCGATTTTAAAGAGCGTTTCATTGCCGCTCATTTCCAGTGTTCGCGCGGCGCAGTCCGCCCACGACGATCAAATCGTCCAGCAAAATCTAATAGTTTTCTGTTTTTCCCTGGCGCTTTTACAGTTGTCAATCGGCCGTATTCTGGCGATTATCCACAACAAGACACTCGGCGCTCTCGGCCACGTTGGCTCAATCGCCATGCTCGTCGGCATGTATTTTATTATTCTTTCGGCGATTGCGAGCAATGAAGCCCGTCAGATACCGCTACTTCCCTTGGCTGTGCCGGTTTTCGCAGCAGGTTTCATTCTGAATTTTATTTTCGGAAGCTATGACGGCAGCGTGGGACGTTCGATTCTGGACAGTTTCAAAAATATTATTTCGGTATTATTGGGAATCACCAACGTATTTTCGGACATCATGTCTTATATCAGGCTTTGGGCGGTAGCTCTTGCCGGGGCGGCCATCGCCTCCACCGTCAATGACATGGTCGGACCGTTGCTGGGGCATTTTATTTTCTTTATTGTGGGCGTTGTGTTGCTGGTGTTCGGACACGGCCTTAATCTGGTACTCAATGCGTTGGCCGTACTGGTTCACGGCGTCCGGCTGAACACCCTGGAATTTTCAAGCCATGTCGGGCTTAACTGGACGGGCTTCGCGTATAAGCCGTTTGCGAAGCGGAGTGGGTAGGGGCGCGATAAATCGCGCCCGCCTGATCTGATCGTTTTTATAAAATTACGGCGGCAATAAAGGGAACCTCTAAAATTAATCAGGAGAAGGATATGAATTTAGGATTGATAGGCGCGGGTGTTGTAATGGGAATTGCCGCGATCGGCTCGGCAATCGGAATCGGCATTGCCGGCCAGGCGGTAATCGGAGCGTGGAAAAAGAGCTATATCGCCAACAGACCCGCGCCCATGATACTGCTTGCCTTCGGCGGCGCGCCCCTCACCCAGACTTTCTACGGCTACATTCTGGGTTTCCTCTTTATGAAACCCGCAGCGCTGGCGAATCCCGAAAACGGCCCCCTCTACCTGGGCATCGGCATCGCGTCGGGGCTTGCCATGGCGTTTTCCGCTATTGCCCAGGGCAAGGCGGGCGCCGCGGGCGCCGACGCAACCGGGGAAACAGGCAAAGGATTTGTCAATTACATGATGATAGTAGGCATATGCGAAACCGTGGCCATTTTTGCCATGGTGCTTTCGATGATCAACCTGGGCTAACCCCGGATATTTCATCAGAGCATTGTCCCGTAGGGACAAACTATTGGTAGAAAACGGCTTACCTTATTAACCGCGTCCCGTAGGGATGCAATATGGGTTGAAGTTATTAGGAAGCCACCTCACGGGGGGCGTGAACCATCTGTTTTGGTAACTTCCCGGGTGAGATTGCAGGTTCGGTGAGAAATTTTGAATTTTGAATTTTGAATTAGAAGGTGCGCGCGGGCGTTCCGCCCGCGCTAATTTTTTAAGTTACCGGGAAGGGCGCGATTTATCGCGCCCCTACGTCGTTGCGCTTGTGATGCCTCCTGGACATATTGTCCCATATGCCTTCGTCACCATCACCGTTCGCGCCTTGTATCCACACCCGCTTGCGACGCACGAGTGGTAGAAATCCTATGAAATATCCGGGCTAAATATCTTCCATCTCGATTTCAACGACTTCCAGTTCCCTGCCGGAAATAATTTCCAGATTTCCGCCGCCGCAGACGGGGCAGAGGAATACGAAGTTTTTCACATCGAACTTATCTTCGCAGTCGCGGCATGACGCGGCAAGCGTAGTCTGTTCAATTTGCAGAGCGGCGTTCGTCATGTCGGTATCGCCCGAAAGCGCGTCAAAGCAGAATTTCAGCGAATCCGGAACGACGCCCGCAAACGGCCCGACGCGAATCCGGATATTTTTGACCGCGGACGCCCGACCTTCGGGAACGGAACGCCGCACAATATCCAGGATGTTTTCAGCAATGCCAAGTTCATGCATGATGAAACCTCTAAAAACCCCAAACTCCGCGTTACGCGACCGAGCCAAAATGCTCATTTACCATCAAAAGTAAACTCCGCTTTTGTCTTGGTCACAAGCCTTGATTTTGGGGTTTTTAGAGGTTTCATAAAGGTTGTTCGTAAAAAGCAGCAGACGGTTGTTTATGTTGACCTGGCTCGTTCCGCCGTCGTAATCCAGCGCAAGAAGGTTGATGCCGGGATAAAGCGACCTGATTTTCTTTTCCACGCCTTTCGCCACGACATGGTTCGAAATGCAGCCGAAAGGCTGGAGGCAGAGCACGTTGTTTACGCCGCTCCTTGCAAAAGAAACGGTTTCCGCGGGCAACAGCCAGCCTTCGCCGAATTGCGCGGCCAGGCTGACGATTTGCGCGCCTCCGGCGGCTTCCTCAAAAATATCGGGAAACGGCGTAAAGTATCTGAATTTCCCGCCCGCGGCATTCGCGCGGGCGATCTGCCGCGCCGCCCAGCGATACGTCCGGGCTATCAGAAAATCGGCAAGATTCGGACTCGCCAGGTTGAGTTCGGTATTGGCGCGTCGATTGACGAATGTCTGCGTGAAAAACGGGAGCAGTCCGGCCGGCGCGACTTCCACGCCGCGATTCATCAGCCATTCGGACGCCGACCTGTTCGCGAATGAATTCAGCTTCAGATAAATTTCTCCGACCACTCCAACTTTCGGCAACGCCGCGTCAAGCGCCGCCGCGTCATACTCCCGCGCCGCCGCGTCAAGCAGTCCATACAGACCGTCGCGGTCGCCGCGCTCAATAAACGGCACGGCAAGGCGCAGATATTTATCCGTCAGCGTCCGGGCAAGCCCCGTGGTCTTTTCGCGGACGGCGGCGGCGTGATGAAATTTCGAAATGCAGTCGGCGTACAGAATTGCCGAGAGTACCACCGGCAGGAGTTTGCGCCAGTTGATTCCGAGTCCCTTCGTCTTTTCCCCGAATCCCATGCTCAGAACCGGCACATCGGTAAAACCCGCTTCCGCCATCGCGCCCCTGAGCAGCGCGATGTAGTTGGAGGCGCGGCACTGGCCTCCAGTCTGGCTTATCAATACCGCGGTTTTTGACGTATCGTATCCGCCGGATTGCAGAGCATGGATTATGTCGCCGACAACCAGCGTCGCGGGATAGCACACTTCGTTATTTGCGTAACGCAGGCCGATTTCCGCGGTCTCCCTTGTACTCCGCGGCAGGCTTTCCAGGCGGTAGCCGGCAAGTCGGCCTATTGGAGGCAGAAGCGGAGCCATATATTCGCTCATAAACGGGACGATTAAAGTACGTTCTCGGTCGGAGGCGTTGAAAAACTTTACCGCCGCAAGCGGCTTTGTCATGTAAACGGCGGCGGCGCGGGCGCTGTCCGGTTCGCCGTCACGGTGGCGTCCGCTTTCAACCAGCGACCTCACCCTGAGTTTCAACGCGCCCGCGCTTGTCATATCGTCGATTTTCAGCAGAGTCAACTCTTTGCCGCACCGCCGCAGCACGGCGGCCACTTCTTCCTGCAGGAAAGCGTCCGGACCGCAGCCGAATGAATTCAGCTCCGCGAACTGCACACGGTCGCTCTGCCGCGCCGCCCATTCGGCCGCCCGCATAATCCGGTTTACATAAGCCCATTGCCTGACCAGCCGCCCCTCGCTCTCAGTCTCGATGCCAGGATCGCCGTCGCCCCGCGCGATATCGTCGGTCAGCACATCCGCGCCCAAAGAGGCGATCATTTCGGCGGCCTTGTGCTGGATGAGCGGGTCGGCGTGATACGGACGTCCGGCAAGCAGCACAACCGGGCGTTTCGCCTCTTCCGCCCGCCGGAACGCCTCGATATTCAACTGACGCGCCCGGGTTTCAAACTCCGCCTGCGCCAGCTCCGCCTTCCGGAACGCCCGCGCAATGACGGAGTCCTTTATTCCCAGACCGCGCAAATAGCCGCGGCAGGCTTTCGACAGCAGCTTCCTGTCCCGGAACGTAATCGTCGGCGAATCTATGGGGATTTTCGTATCGGTTACGCTTTTCACCACGTCGCTGTAGCCCGAAACTATCGGACAGTTAAAGCTGTTTGCCTCGTTCGCGCCTTCCTGTTTCTCATGAACCACGTAGGGCATAAAAACGCGGTCGACGCCGCGCTCGATCAGGTTCAGTATGTGGCCGTGCGTCAGTTTCGCGGGAAAACAGATGTTGTCCGACATGACGCAGCGCGCGCCCGATTCGTAGAGTTCGAACGTCGAGGGATCCGAAAGAATTGTTTTTATGCCGCATGCGTCAAACAGGGTATGCCAGAACGGATATTCCTCGTACATGTTCAAAGCGCGCGGAATGCCTATTACAGGCGCGTCCGCCGGTTTTGGCGTCTCCGCGCGGTCAAACAGCAGGCGGCGTTTTTCGGAGTAAATATTGACGCCGGGAACGGACGACGCCCCGCGGTTATGAAAAACCTTTTCGCACTTGTTTCCCGAAACGTAAGCCGCGCCGCCGGCAAAAACGTATTTTGTGACGGCGCATTGGTTTTCGCATACGCGGCATCGCAGGGACGAACATTCGGGCGGGGGAATATCAAGCAGATCGGCCAGCGGGCGCGCCGTTCCGGCGACGGCGTTTGCCGCGGCGTAGATCGCCGCGCCGTACGCGCCCATAAGCTCAGGCTTATCGGGGCGATGGACGGCGCACCCCGTCAATTGCTCAAAGGCCGCGGTGACGGCGTCGCTGCGCATCGCGCCTCCCTGGACAACTATCTCATCCCCGAGTTCTTCCGTATGACGCAGTTTAAGCACCTTGAAGAGGCAGTTCCTTACAACCGAATACGCGAGTCCCGCCGCGATGTCGTCCGCGCCGGCGCCTTCGCGCAAAGCCTGCTTAACCCTGGAGTTCATGAATACCGTACAGCGCGTGCCAAGATCGGCAGGCGCCTTTGCCAGACAAGCCAGGCGGGCGAAATCCGCAGCCGTATAACCGAGCGACCGGGCGAAGGTATCAACAAACGACCCGCAGCCCGATGAACACGCTTCGTTGATTTCTGTGCGTACGATCGCGCCGTTTGAAACAAAAATGGCCTTCATGTCCTGCCCGCCGATATCCAGAATGAACGACGCGCCGGGAAAGAGCCGTCGGGCGGCCAGGTAGTGCGCGACCGTTTCTATCAATCCGAAATTCAGCCCGAACGCCGCCTTGATCAGATCTTCGCCGTAACCCGTGGCCGCGGCCGCGGCGATTCGTAAGCCGGGACGCTCGTCCGCCAGCGCCGCAAGTCCGCAGCGGACGACGTCAAGCGGACTGCCGTCGTTCGGCGCGTAGCGTTCAAACAGGATTTCGCCCCGCGCGTTTGTCGCTACAACCTTGGTTGTCGTCGATCCTGAATCTATGCCGAGATACGCTTCGCCGCATAATTCCGCCGGTGAAGCTTTCGGCAGACCATCCCGGCTTTTTTCCCGCCGCCACTTTTCGTATTCGTCGGGATCGGAAAAAAGCGGCTGGAGCGAAGACGTTTCCTTTTCCTTAAGAATAATATTTTCCGCCGCGCGCGAGATATCCGGCAAAACGAACGTCCGGGCTTCGTTTGCGTTATCAGCCGCCTCAATAGCCGCGCCCCACGCGGGGACCAGATGGGCAAGCTCCGGCGTTATGAAATCCTCCGGCGGAATATGGAGACAGTCCGCAAGCGCCCGGCGCAACGCGGGAAGAAATGTCAATGGACCGCCGCAGAGAAAAACCTTTGGCGTGATTTCACAGCCGCGTGAAAGCGACGCCGTCACCTGCAAAGCGACGGCGTGAAAGACGGAAGCCGCGATATCCTCGCGGGGAATATTGGCGCTTATCAGATTTTGTACGTCGGTTTTTGAAAAAACCCCGCAACGCGACGCTATGGGATGGATGGTTTTTGACTCCAGCGCCAGCGCGCTCATGTCATTCAGCCCGACGCCGAGCAGGATGGCCATCTGATCGAGGAAAGCGCCGGTTCCGCCGGCGCAGGCGCCGTTCATGCGCATATCTACGCCGCCGTCGCCGTTTAAATAGATGATCTTGGCGTCTTCACCGCCGATGTCTATAAGCGTGGAAATGTCCGGATGCCTGTGCCTGATGAAAGTCAGCGCCGCCACGACTTCCTGGACAAAAGGCAATCCGAGGCTTTGGGCCACTCCCATGCCGACCGACCCCGCAACCGCAATACGCACGGGCGCATCTCCCGCCGTTTCGGCCGCGTCGCGTAATACGCCGCGGAGTACGTCGGAAACGTCGGCATTGTGTCTGAGATATCGGCGGAAGATCGGGGCGCCGTCGCCATTGATCATAACGGCTTTCAGGGTTGTGGATCCAATGTCCAAGCCTATATTTTTCATAACATTAACCGGCGTTCACTATAGCCCCCGTTTTTCAGTCGTGTCAAGAGTGTAAGTTATCAGTTGTCAGTTTTCAGAATTTAAACTGACAACCAACCCGGATATTTCACAGAGTTTCTGCCGCTCATGCGGCGCAAGCAGGCGTGGATACAAGGCGCGCGCAGTGATGGTAACGAAGGCATATATGTCGAGGCGCCCAAACAAGCGCGACGCATCAGACATGCCTGCTTACGCGGCATCGGTAGAAACTCTATGTTAAATCGCGCATCCCCATCAGGGTAGCCAACGTAAGGCGGTTTTGGAGGCTGCCTGGAGTAACTTCATTTTGAAGTTAGGAAGATTTTTTCTTTTCTATATAATTTGTCCAGGCTGACCGCAATAATATGGCAGCCGTCCGCAACCCGTCGGTTTTTGTCAATATGAAACAAAACCCGGCGGGTGCCGGTTGATGTTAATTTTTTTCAGGAGGTTTCCAATGAGCACTGCTTACGAATTTCTCAAAGCCAATCCCGTATTCCATCTTGCGACCGTTGATGGAGACGCGGCGCGGGCGCGTCCTTTCGGGTTTGCGATGGTTTACAACAACAAACTCTACATCTGTACAAATAAAACGAAAGACGTATTTAAACAGATGCAGAAAAATCCGGAAATCGAAATTTCCGACATGGGCCCGGCAGGAACATGGTTGAGAATCCGCGGCAAAGTCGCCGTGGACGACAGCTACG
>Ga0099364_10008270_pt1 | contig 14661 bp, 15 predicted proteins | sample TergutTh196P3_FD_73070 | JGI IMG/M metagenome (GOLD analysis project Ga0099364, IMG submission 73070) | Microcerotermes parvus P3 segment gut microbial communities from Pointe-Noire, Republic of the Congo - Th196 P3 | ecosystem: Host-associated > Arthropoda: Insects > Digestive system > Gut ... | reverse complement strand
CATGGCTTATGTACTCAACCATCGAGTACTTTGCTTCGGCGGCCGCGTTTTTTTCCATGATCTCGCCGATTTCCCCGCTGACACAGCCTGTAAGGCCGAATACCATAATGATACAAAGTGTGAGTGCTAACAGTTTTTTCGCTTTTTTCATGATGTTTTTACTCCTCCCAATTGTGCCAGACGTTTTGCACGTCGTCGTTGTCGTCGAGCATGTCGAGCAGCTTTTCCATTTTTGTTTTTGCTCCGGCGTCAAGGGCGGCGCGGGTATTCGGTATGTATTCAATCTCCGCCGACGCGATGTTGTAGCCTTTCTTTTCCAGCGCTTCCCTTACGGAGCGCAATGCGTTCAGGTCGGCTGCCGTAAAGATTTCAACAAACCCGTCAGACGCTTCGAAATCCTCCGCGCCAGCGTCAAGGCAGTCCTCCATGACCGCATCAACGTCCAGGCCGTTGTTTTCGATGACAACAAGCCCTTTTCGCTCGAACAAAAAACCGACGCTGCCGCTTTGACCGAGGTTTCCGCCGTATTTGTCAAAATAATGGCGCAAATCACCGGCGGTGCGGTTTCGGTTGTCGGTCAGGCACTCCACAATCACGGCGACGCCACCTGCGCCGTACCCCTCGTAGATGATTTCCTCATAATTGTTTTTATCGGAGTCCCCCGCTTTTTTGACGGCGCGGTCGATGTTTTCGTTTGGTACGTTTAAGGATTTTGCTTTTGAGATTAGATCGCGGAGCTTGCCGTTTGTATTGGGATCTGCGCCGCCCTCGCGGACAGCCACGGCAATTTCGCGTCCAATCTTTGTAAAGATGTTTGCGCGCTGGGCGTCAGTTTTTTCTTTTTTTCGCTTGATAGTGCTCCATTTGGAATGTCCGGACATTGATTGCCTCCAATGTTATTATTCAGATGGATTCGTTTCGGGAAGCGGTTGGGGCATAACGTAAATCTCAATAGTCTGCTCCTTCGGGTCGAATTCCTCGTCGGGAAGAGGTCTTGAGCCCACTACGCTGCCGACAGGCGCACCTGCCGCGAACTGGTCGATTCTGGTATACGATAAGCCCATCCCGGCAAGTACTCTGGTCGCTTCGTCAAAGCTTCTGCCTATCAAATGCGGCATTTTGACAAGCTGCGGCCCTAAGCTTACGTGCAAAACCACATTTGCGCGGCGGTCTGTTTTCGGCACGAAAGTGTTCCCGTCGGGCTCCTGCCTGAAAATAACGCCGGCGGGAAAGTCCGCGCTGTAATCCTCTTCCACCGTAAACTCGAACAATTCGTTGTAGCTTTGGTCGTCCTGAACCACGGTCAGCATCTGACCGACAAACCGCGGGATTGCAATTTCAGCATCTTCATCGTCCCCGTCACCGGAGGCATCCGCGACAGGCGCGGGGATTTCAAGGCCCGTATCATCGCCGGAAGCTCCGTTTGTATCGTCAAGGGAATGGCTTCCCGGACGCGGAGGCTGCTGCGGCGTCACTAAATCCGGGAAGTACGTGTTCATGATGTACAAAACACCGAAAACAAGGATTGCGACGGTAAAAACAAGCGTAAACATCACATATTTAAACCCGCCGTCACCCTTTCTGCTGGGCTGGCGCCGCGGCGCCGGCCCGCGGTCGTAGGACGGCTGTCTTGCGGGTGAAGCGGCCCCGGCTTGCGGAGCCTGTTTTTTCGTCTTTTTCGTCTCGAATACGGCGGTGTTTGATATGGGGTTTTCAATTAGCCGCGATACAAAATCATAGACGGTCTGCACGCGTTCCCCCGGATCCACGGTCATTGCCCCGGAAATCGCGTCGGAAACTTTTTTCGGGATATCCATAACAAGATCATCGAGATGGGAAAGCGGGCGGTCCTCCCCGATCATCGTGGATTTCGGCGGAACAAAGCCTGATACCGTGCGGTAAAACAACGCGGCAATGGCATAGACATCGGTCCATGTGCCCTGCCATCCGGTTGACGCGTACTGCTCCGGCGCGCTGTAGCCGTTGAAAAGCTCAGCGTCAAGCTCAGCGTTTGCGGTTCTCGTGGCGCTCAATGAAAAATCCCACAAATAAAGGTTGTCGTCTTCGTCCACATAAACTGTAAGCGGGGAGATTCCCCTGTGGATATACCCGTTATCGTGGATTCCGCCAATCATGTTGCAAAACGGCAGGAACATCTCCAAAGTCTTTCTAACCGGCAGCTTGCCGCCGATTCCGGAAAGGTATTCGTCAAAATTTACGACGTCCATAGCCCGGTAAATCGCGTAAACGGTGTTGTTTTCTATAAAAACGTCAGTAATCGGGATTACGCGCTCGGTAACCTCAAGCCGCTTGATTTCGTTGCACAGGTCGATAAAATCCGAGGTTAACGCCTTGTACTGGGCGCCTTGGCCCTCAAGCGGCGAAACCGCGCCGGTCAAAGCGTCGCGCCTTGCGATTGTTGTGGGGAAGTATTCGCGGATCCAGTGTGTTTCGCGGGTTTTATAATCAAACCCGTCGTATGTGGCGCACTCGCCGTTTCGCTGGGAAAGCCCGCCGACAAGGTAACGGCCGCTTTTAAGCGTGGTGCCGGGCTTTAAGTATGCCGAATCAAAGCTATCCCCGTTATCGGAATAGCCGCAAGCCGGACATATGTTGTTTTCGCCCATCGGCGCCCGGCAGGCAGGGCAAAGACCCGAATCATCTATAAACATACGAAGTCACCTACAGCTTTGATTTAGAACTATCTTCAATAACGAGAAGTGCCGACGCAGCGAAGCGGGATTGCTTTGCAACCGTGCTGAACTGTATATGAACCGGCGTTCATATTTGTTCACATATTCGTAGTGCAAGGCAAATTTTTGAAGTAATGCTTTGTGCATTGCAAGAAAATTTAAACATTGCAATGCGGAAAAATCGCCGCTGAGGCGGTGCTTTGAGTATTGAAGACGGGTTCTTATATTAGAATCTGTATCCACAGGCTCTTAATCAGTGTACATGAGCGGATAAAAAGTTTCAAGCTTAAATTTATGTCAAATAAAGTCAACTTAACGCAGGATGGCGATAAAGGTGTTTGAACGATGCAAACAGACCCTAGCTCACATGGATTATCCGCGCGCCATAATCCGTCGGCCTGCAAAGCCAGCAATCCTTAACCTGTTTACGCAAAAGGCCAAGGCAGCTTTTTGCGGTTTTCTCGTTATCGAACAGCCCGACGACTGCGCTTCCGCTGCCGGAAACCACGCTCCCAAGCGCTCCCGAGCAAACCATGACGCCGCTTAACATAATGGATTCACTTTTCATTATGCCGGAAAAAGCCGAAAACATCTGGCGCCCGATTTCAGGAAGAAAGCCGCTGTCAATCGCTGAAAGCATCTTTTTTGTGTCGGGCCTTATGACTTCGCCCTCATAATCGTCGAAAAGCATATACGCGTACTTTGTGCTCATACCTTCAGCAGGCTTTGCAATCGTGATATAACAGGCGGGAAGACTTCCAAGCGGAGTTAAAACCTCGCCCTTGCCTTCGGCAAGAGCGCATCCGCCCAACAGGCAAAACGGTACGTCCGCGCCGACGAAAAGCCCGATTTCAAGAAGCTGCTTTGGCGAAAGCGACGTTTCAAACAGCCTGTTAAGCCCGCATAAAACAGCCGCCGCGTCGGCACTGCCACCCGCGAGCCCCGCCTCTACCGGAATACTCTTGTCTATATGTATGGAAAGCCCCTGATCTTCTATGCCGGTTGCCGCGAAGAATTCTTTCGCGGCTTTAAAAGCGATATTGGCGTCGCCCTCGGGCGCGAAAGGGTTCGAGCACGTGACCCTCATCTCGTCGTCGCCGCGCTTGCCGATTATAAGCACATCGCGCAAATCAACGCTCTGCATGACTGTTTCCAGCGTATGGTAGCCGTCCTCGCCGGTTCCTGTAATGTCAAGGGAAAGGTTGATTTTTCCGCACGATTCGACCACCACGCGATTGCAGTAATACATGGCTTGCCTCCCTCTAAGCGCTTGAGTACTGAACACAGGGCTCTAAGCGCCAAGCTCCCTCAAGAACGCCTCGATGCGCTTTAACGCTTCCTTGATATGCTCGATGGAATACGAATATGAAATGCGCACGAAACCCTCGCCGCTGTCGCCGAACGCGTCGCCGGGAACGACCGCGACTTTTTTGGAACGCAAAAGCCGCTCGCAAAACTCCTGCGACGAAAGCCCGGTTGACTGTATGCCCGGAAACGCGTAAAACGCGCCGCCCGGGTCAAAGCAGGAAAGGCCCATCTCGTTTAGCCGCATGACAATCAGCCGCCTGCGCTTATCGTATTCCCCGGCCATTTTCAAGACGGCGTCGTCGCAGCTTCGAAGCGCTTCAATCGCCGCGTACTGGCTTGTTGTCGGCGCGCACATAATCGCGTACTGGTGGATTTTGTTTAAGATTTCCATCACGGGGGCGGGGCCCGTTACATAGCCAAGCCGCCAGCCGGTCATGGCATGGGCTTTTGAAAAGCCGTTAACAATAACGGTACGCTCCTTCATGCCGTCGATCGACGAGATGGACACATGCCTCTCGCCGCCGTATGTGAGCTCCGCGTAAATCTCATCTGATAAAACGATGATATCGGTGCCTTTTAAGACTTCGGCGATTTCCTGCAAATGCTTTCGCCGCATGACGCCGCCTGTGGGGTTGTTCGGAAACGGGAACACAAGCAGCTTCGTTTTTTTAGTGATGGCAGCTTTCAGCGCATCCGGGTTAAGGCGGAAATCATCCTCCGCTTTCGTAACGACAGGAACGGGAACAGCGCCGCAAAGCTCGGCGATTGGCGTATAGCACACAAAGCCCGGCTCAGGGATAAGCACCTCGTCGCCGGGATTTATAAACGCGCGCATGGTAAGATCGATCGCTTCGCTTCCGCCGACGGTCACAAGGATGTTTTCAGGCGCATACGCAAGCTCGAACCGCCGGTTTAAATAGAGGCTTATTTCTTTTTGAAGCGCCGAAAGCCCGGCGTTTGCCGTGTACCAGGTATGGCCCGCGTCAAGCGACGCGATTCCCGCCTTGCGTATCACCCACGGCGTTTTAAAATCCGGCTCGCCAACGCCTAAAGAGATAACGTCCGTCATCTCGGAGGCGGCGCTGAAAAATTTGCGGATGCCAGACGGCTTTAAGTTTTTTGCCCGATGCGACAAGAAAAGCGAATAGTCCGTCACAGGACAACACCTCTTTCGTCGCGCCCCCGGTCTATGAAAAGGGTATTTTTGTCCTTGTATTTCCGCAGGACAAAATGCGTGGCGGTCGCCTGAACGGATTCAAGCGGGGCTAACCTGTGCGCCACAAAATTTGCGATGTCTTTAAAGGATTTGCCGACAACCGTAACGCCAAGGTCGTACCCGCCGCTCATTAAATAAAGCGTCTGCACCTCGTCGAACCTGCTTATTGTTTCGGCAAGCTCCTCAAAGCCGCGGTCACGCTTCGGTATTACCTTCAGCTCGATTCTTGCCATTACGACATCGCGCTCCGTTTTTTCCCAGTCGACAATCGCCTTGTAGCCGCGTAAAATCCCGCTTTCTTCAAAGCCCTCAATCTTTTTGCGCACTTCTTCCTCGCTGACGCCGAGAATGGCCGAGAGCTCCTTGTCGGAGTACCTTGCGTTGTCTTCGAGTAATTTTAGCAGATCATACATGCGAAAACCTCCTAAAGTTTAGTGTTATATATATCCCGGGCCAGGGCGGAATCCTTTACTATTTGCGCTTTGAGCAGCTCTAAGCTTGAAAACCTTTTCTCGTCGCGGATAAATCCCAAAAGCGAGACGGAGATTACACTCCCGTATAAATCGCCGGAAAAATCGAATATGTGCGTCTCCGCTAAAAGCTGTGCGCTTCCGACGGTTGGCTTTACGCCGATGTTTGTAACGGATGCGTGCCGTTTATCATTAACCGCCGTTTCAGAGGCGTACACGCCATAACGCGGTACGGCAAAATCCCGGGGGTATAGCTGATTTGCGGTTCTAAGCAAGTGCAGAAGCCCAATTCCGCGTCCGCGGATTACCGGCGCGGATATAGAGAACGGTCTTCCTAAAAGAGTATTTGCAGCCGCGATATCTCCGCTTTCAAGCAATTGTTTGATTCGCGTGGAGGAAACTACGCCGCCTAATGCAGTTACTGTCTTTATCACATGGACGGAGGACTTGCCATCTAAATATGCCTTCAAATCTAAGGAGCCTGCTTCCGCGCCTTTCCCGAACCGGAAATCTTCGCCGCAAAACACGGCTTTCGCGTTTAGCCGGCGCGTTAGAAAAACCGAAAAATCGGACGGCTGCATATCGCGAAACTCCGGGAACCCTGGCGACAGCACATATTCGGCGCCGATCTTTTCAAGGATTTCATTTCGCGTGCAGTCGCTTAAAAGGCGCTTCGGCGTTTTCGAGCCGGGACGCGATTCGCTTGTGTCAAACGTAAACACCAAAGGCGTGAGCCCGTTTGATTTTGAAGCTTCGATAAGCGATTGAAGCACCGTCATATGCCCCTTATGCAGCCCGTCGAAAATACCGAGCGCCACCGCCGTTTTTTCGGCGGGGAAGACTTTGGGAATACTCTCAAATACCGTCATTTATTGTGGAACCCCCAACGCGAACAATTTGACAATGACGAGCTTGTTTTCTAAGCGATCCGCCTTTGCAAGCCCGAGAAAACGTCCGTGCCCGTCAACCGCGCGTATCCTTTCGCCGCCTGGAACGATGCTGAACTGGCTTAACCCAAGCTGCAAGCCGTTTAAAAAATGACGCGTCTGGATTTCGTTTAATACAAGCTCCGGCAAATCCGAAAACACCGAGGATACCGGCAACAGTGCAAGCGTTCCGGAGCCGGTATGCTCCTGCGCCGTTTCAAGCGTGATGCAGTCTTCTATTTCATACCCGCACGCCATAGTGCGGCGAAGCGACGTCATAACGGCGCCGCATCCCAGCTTTTCGCCAAGGTCGTGGCACAGCGTCCTTACATAGGTGCCGCTGGAGCATTTTATCAAGATGCTGTAAACGCCGGAGGATTCGTCTGATTCGAGCAGCCGCAATTCATATATTGTAACATTTCGCGGCTCTCTCTCAATTTCCTGCCCGTTTCGCGCAAGGCTGTAAAGCCGTTTGCCGTTTACGCGAACCGCCGAATACATGGGCGGCGTCTGCAAAATTCTGCCGGTAAAAGATGAAAGTGCGCATTCTATCTCCCGCGCTGTCACGGAATGGGGTTTTTCATATAAAACTTTGCCCGTTATATCCTGCGTGTCGGTGGCGGTTCCAAGCTTTACGCCGGCTATGTAAGCCTTGTCATGGCTGGGAAGCAAATCCACGGCTTTCGCGGCGCGCCCGAAAAATACGGGAAGCACGCCTGTCGCCAGCGGGTCAAGCGTTCCGGCGTGGCCGATTTTTTTAGTCTTAGTCATTTGGCGCAGCTTTGCGATTACGTCAAACGAGGTGAAGCCCGGGGGCTTGTCTATCAGTAAAATCCCGTCCATTACGGCTCAAGCTCGCTTTGAATGGCAGAGAGAAGCTTTTCCGTGACTTCCTCAAGTGTTCCCGTCATCGTACAGCCCGCCGCGTTTGCGTGCCCTCCGCCGCCGAACGACATACAGATTTTTGACGCGTCAACAGGAGAAGCCGTCCTCACCGAGATGCGGAACTTGCCGACGCATTCTTCAGCGGCTTTTATCGTAATACCGACGGCGACCCCCGCTATGCGCGCGGGAAAAGACGATATGCCGTCAAGCTCGTCCTCCAATACCTGATAGCGCTTGTTTAAGCCGGACGGCAGGAATATCACGGCGCAGCGCCCGTTAAAATAATACCTTGTGTTTTCAAGTATCATTTGCTCGACCATCAAAAGCCCCCGGCTTTTCGTGTCGAACATGATTTTATTGATAAAGGCGTGATTAGCGCCGAACCGGATCATGTCGGCGGCAATTTCATGCGTTTTTGCGGTTACGTTTGAATACTTGAAGCAGCCCGTATCCGTCGTAATCCCCGCGAATATCGCGTCGGCGACCGCCGGAGTAATCTCGCCGCCAAGCCCTTTCACCACTTCATACATAATCTCGCATGCTGCTGCGGCGCCCGTGTCGAGAAGCGTAAGCTTTGCGTACCCGGAATTTGATTTATGGTGGTCGATACACAGATCGATTTTGCCCTTATGCTTTTCAAAGTCGTCGCAGAGAAGCGGCAATGACGCGACGTCCACGGCGACGGTAAACCCGGGCGTAAAGCTTTCATCCGGCTCATAATCGCCGGACAGAAAGCCGTAGCGCGCGGGAAACCCGCTATGGCATGAAACACGCGCCTTTTTCCCCGCCGCGATCAGGACGTGTAAAAGCGCAAAAGCCGCTCCGAGCGTGTCTCCGTCGGGCCGCTGATGCGTCAGTATTAAAATGTTGTCGGCCGCGATTAATTTTTCGCACGCGGTTTTTACATCGATTTGCATGGGCTTCATGTCACTCAATTTCTTTTAGCTTTTTATTAATGTTCGCGCTGTATTCAATGCCGTCGTCGGCGATAAAGTGGAACTCGGGGCTTCTGCGCATTTTAAGACGCAACCCGATTTCGCGCCGTATAAAGCCTCCGGCGCTCTCAAGTCCCTTTACCGCGTTTTTAGCGGATGAAATTCCGTCAAGGGAGCTTACATACACCTTGCAATGGGAGTAATCCGACGCAAGCTCAAGCTTGACGATGCTTAAAAGCCCGGTTATACGCGGGTCTTTAAGTCCCCGCATGATGTCCGAAAGCTCGCGCTTTACATCCTCTTCGGCGCGCGCCGCCCTGTATGAAGGCATTAGCCACCCTCCCGGGGCCTGTTGACACGATCCGAAATGCCCGGATAACGAGCGGATTTTGTGTCAAACAAGGCAAATTTTTGCAGCAATACCTGGCGTATTGCAAGAAAACTTAACGAAGCCCGGCGCAAAATGCGCCGTTTAGACGGGCGTTGACCGGTAGCGTCAACAGGCCCTGATCAATCTCTGTATTCTTCGATGTAATAGGCTTCAAACATGTCGCCTTCCTTGATGTCGTTGAATTTTGTAAGGCCCATTCCGCACTCATAGCCTGAAGCGACCTCCTTGACGTCGTCCTTGAAGCGCTTTAGGCTGTCAAGCTCGTCGTCGGCGATAATGATGCCGTCGCGCACGACGCGGATTTTAGCGGAGCGCGTGATTTTGCCTGACAGCACGTGACAGCCGGCGATGGTGCCGACGCTTGAGATTTTGTAAACCTGCCGGACTTCGGCGCGGCCAAGATCGACCTCGCGTGTTTTAGGCGCGAGCATACCTTTCATTGCGTCGCTGATTTCGTCGATTGCGTCGTAGATGATACGGTAAAGCCGGATATCGACGCCGTCACGCTCGGCGACGTCCTTAGCCAGCGGGTCAGGGCGCACGTTAAAGCCGACGATGATGGCGTTTGAGGCGTTCGCGAGCATGACGTCGGATTCGCTGACGGCGCCGACGCCGCCGTGGATTACGCGCACGCGCACTTCCTCGTTCTCGATTTTTTCAAGGCTTTGCCTTAGCGCCTCGACGGAGCCCTGGACGTCGGCCTTGACGATAATCGGCAGCTCCTTGATATCGCCCTCGGAAATATGATCGAACAAATTGTCAAGCGTAACCTTTGAAAACGCCTTAAACTGCTCTTCCTTCGTTTCGTGGCGGCGTTTCTCGACCAACTCGCGGGCGAGCTTTTCGTCCTCCACGCAATTGAATATGTCGCCGGCCTGCGGCACTTCGCCCAAACCGGTAATCTCAACCGGCGTTGAGGGGCCTGCCTCCTCGATGCGCTCGCCGTGGTCGTCGTGCATAACGCGCACGCGGCCCAGCGCCATACCCGCGATGATAACGTCACCGACGTGCAGGGTGCCATTTTGAACAAGCACGGTAGCTACGGGGCCGCGACCCTTGTCAAGCCGCGCTTCGATAACGGTTCCGCGCGCCATTTTGTCGGGATTTGCCTTTAGCTCTTTCATATCCGCGACAAGCTGCACCATTTCAAGCAACTGGTCGATACCGGCGCCCGTTTTCGCCGAGACCTCGACGCAGATGGTATCGCCGCCCCAGTCCTCGATGACAAGGCCGTGCTCGGTGAGCTCCTGCTTGATTCTGTCGGGGTTCGCGGAGGGCTTATCTATTTTATTTATCGCGACGATTGTGGCGACGCCGGCTTCTTTCGCGTGGTTGATGGCCTCTACCGTCTGCGGCATGATGCCGTCGTCAGCCGCGACGACGAGAATTGCGATATCAGTAATGTTAGCGCCCCTTGCGCGCATGGACGTAAACGCGGCGTGCCCGGGGGTATCGAGGAACGTGACCTTTTTGTCGCGGACGGCTACCTGGTACGCGCCGATGTGCTGCGTGATGCCGCCAGCCTCGCCCTCGGTGACGCTCGTGTCGCGGATATAGTCAAGAAGCGAGGTTTTGCCGTGGTCTACGTGGCCCATTACAACAACGATGGGAGGCCTTTCCTCAAGCATATCGTCGGCATCCTCGGTCTCGTCGAACAAACGCTCCTCAAGGGTGACCACGATTTCGGGAGAAACCTTCGCGCCGATTTCAATGGCGACCATCGCCGCCGTATCATAGTCGATGATTTCGCTCACCGACGCCATGACGCCGATGCCCATCAACCGCTTTATCACCTCGGACGCCTGAACCTTCAGCCTGAGCGCAAGGTCGCCGACCGAGATTTCCTCCGGCAGCGTAATGTCGAGCTTTTGACGGCGCTGGCGTTCCATTTCGAGACGCTTCATCTTGGCAAGTTCCTTGTCCTTGCGGGACATGAACGGCTTGCCGCGCTGGGCGGAGCGCTGATGCAGCTTCTGTTTTTTAACGCCCGTATCTTTTTTTGCAAGGTTTGTCGGCGCGATGGTTTCGTACCGCTCGTTGTATTTGTCAAGGTTTACTTTTACGGTGCGCATATCGACGTGCCTGTCAGGGTGCTCCTGCTGAACCTGCTGAGACACGCCGCCCTGCGGAGAGGCTTGAGGCTTTGGCTTATACGTCTGCATTTGCGGTCTTGGCGCCGGCGGCGCTTTCGCCGGACGATGCCGCTTGTCTTCTTTTTTGCGCATAGGCGCCGCCTGTGCCGCAGGCGGTTGTTTTGGCGCGCGGGCGGGCTCCGGCTTTAAGGAGGCCTTTGCAGGCTTAGGCGCTTCATTCGGCTTAGGCGGCTCCGGCTTCGGCTTTCTCGGCACGGCCTGCGCGAAATAGCTCTCAAGGCTGTCCACGCTGTGCAATGCCGTATAATGCTCGAAGATCAAGCTAAGCTCGTTTGCCTCAAGCGCCGTCATATGCTTTTTAGGGTCGCCGCCGAAGTATTTGGACAAAAGCTCGATAATCTGCTTGCTTGGAAGCTCTAAATCCTTTGCGACCTCATGCACCCTGTATTTTTCTATCATAGTACTCCTCCTCGCCCGCGCGGACCGCGGCCTCATTCACGGCTTTTGCAAGGCCGTCGTCAAGTATTGCAAGAACCCCTGCGCGTTTGCCCGTTTTTTGCTCGATGTCGCTCATGGTAATTGGAACGGTGATGGCCTTTATATTTGTTTTCGATGATATGAATTCGACTTCCTTTTTTGTTTTAGGCGATATATCGCCGGAAATCAGCACAAGCTTTGCGGTTTTCAGCTTTACCGCGCCGCTTACCGCGTCGAACCCGTGAATCAGCTTACCCGCTTTTCTGCATATACCCAAAAGGGATAGGAGCTTATCCTTCACCTTGGTTCATTGCCTCCTCAAGACGGGCGTAGACGTCCTCCGGTATTTGGCATTTAAACGCCCGTTCAAGCCGCTTTGCTTTCTTAGCAAGCTTTAAGCAGCCGACGTTACCGCACAGATACGCGCCGCGTCCCGGTTTCTTGCCTGTTTCGTCAAGCGATATCTCGCCGCTTTGACTTCTTACAACCCGCACAAGCTCGTTTTTCGGCTTTCGCTCCGAGCAGCCGGAGCACATGCGAACAGGGATTTTCTTCGGTTTCATTCAATCAGCTACTCCCCGTAAAACCCGGACTCCGGGCGGATGTCTATCTTCCAGCCTGTAAGCCTTGCGGCAAGCCTTGCGTTTTGCCCTTTGTTGCCGATTGCAAGCGACAGCTGCTGATCCGGAACGGTCACGCGGCAGCTTTTAAGCGAATCGTCCTCGATTTCGACGCCGAGCACCTGCGCCGGCGACAAGGCTTCGGCGATAAACTGCGTAGCGTCGTCGGAGTACTTGATAACGTCTATTTTCTCGCCGCCAAGCTCGTCTACGATATCTATGACGCGGACTCCCTTCGGCCCGATACACGCGCCTTGAGCGTCAACGTTTTCGTCTTTCGAATATACCGCGATTTTTGTCCTTGAGCCGGCTTCACGCGCGATTGCCTTTATCTCGACGGTGCCGTCGTAAATTTCAGGCACCTGCATTTCAAACAAACGCTTCACAAGCCCGGGATGCGTGCGTGAAATCATCAGGCGCGGCCCTTTCTCGGAGCTTACGACGTCAACGACAAACACCTTTATCTTTTCACCGTCGCGGTAACGCTCAGAGGGCACCTGCTCGCTTTTGGGGAGCACCGCCTCGTGTTTTCCGATTTCAAGCGTCACGTTGCCGCGGCGCGGGTCTGTGCGAAGCACAATCGCCGTCACAATATCGTTCTGGCGGCTTTGATACTCTTGAAGAAGCTGGTCGCGCTCACCCTCGCGTATCCCTTGCCGGATTACATGTTTCGCAGCCTGCGCCGCAATCCTGCCAAACTCCTTTGTTTCCATCGGAATCTCAACGGCTTCCCCGACTTTTGCTTTTTTATTAAATTTTTTGGCGGCCTCGACGGAAATCTCGTTTGCGGGATCGGTGACGTCCTTTACGACGGTTTTGCGAAAAGCGACATAAAACCTGCCGGTCCCGGGATCAATCTCGACGATGTTGTCAAGCGTGCCTTCGCTGTCGCGCTTAACGGCGATAGCAATTGCGTTTTTAATTTTCTCAAGCAGGTATTCCATCGGAATCCCTTTTTCTTTTTCAAGCATCGCCAGCGCTTCGAAGAATTCGCCGTTCATTCGTATTGACCTCCAGTTTCGTAATCGGCCGCGAGCTTTACGTTTGCGGCCTCCGCCATTTGAAAGCTCATTTCAACGTCGCCGTCTAGCAATATCCTGATTTCATCGCCGCTCTTTGAAAGAAGCTCGCCGTAAAAATCCCGGATACCCTCTACGGGCCTGATTAGACGCACGCGGACCTTAGAGCCTAAGTATTTTTCAAAATGCCAGTCCTTTACAAGCTCCCGCTCAATTCCCGGCGACGAAACCTCAAGCGTATAGCTTTGCGGTATCGGGTCGGATTCATCAAGAAGCTTTTCAACGGCACGGCTTACAAATTCGCAGTCTGCGATATTCACGCCGCCCGCCTTATCGATAAAATAGCGCAAGTACCACCGGCTTCCCTCTTTTTCAAAGCGCGTGTCCCACAGGGTAAGCTTGCGCTCCTCGATTACGGGCATGATAAGCCGCTCTGCAATCTGCGCCGTTGAGCCGCCTTTTTTGCTACCCATAGAAAAAACCTCCGGCAAGACCAGTTTAAGAAATAAGGCTATACAACAGGAAAGAGCGGGCAAATTCCCACTCTTTCAGTATCATTCATCAACACTTAGAAGTATATCACATAAAAACAAGCTTTGCAAGCATTTTGTGAGAAAATTTTTATTCTTCCATTTGCTTGCCTAAAAACGCGGCGGCGGTCGTTATAAGCTTCATTTCGGTTTCACCGGCGGCGCTTGAGTTTTCGTCCGCGATAAACATAATCGCGCCGCAGACGTCACCCGCCGCGATGATGGGCGCACCCGCCACGCCAAACCGGTCAATCCCCTCGACTGGCTGGATTTTTGCGGAGTCGCCGGGGCCGAATGTTTTGCGCTGTTCCATCAGGTCCTCAAGCATGTTCGAGACGCGCCGCTCAAGCATCTCCTTTTTCGGTATGCCGGATACCGCGATTACGTGGTCGCGGTCGCAGACAACGACAGGATACCCGCCGTTTCTATGCAGCACCTCCGCGTACTGGGAGGCGAACGAGCCCAACTCGCCCAGCGGGGAATATTTTTTAAAGATGACTTCGCCATCGTTTCCGGTATATATTTCCAGCGGATCGCCCTCGCGAATCCTCATGGTGCGCCTGATTTCCTTGGGGATTACGACGCGTCCAAGGTCATCGATGCGCCTTACGATACCTGTTGCTTTCATTATGGTAAAAATCCTCCCTTTTTATAGAAAGTTCTTTATAATTTTTGTCGCGCACTTGCTTTCCTATTATTTACTGGGACTGTAATTTTATTCTTGTTTTGGAAGCTGAATGTGAAAAAACATAAACGGCGGCACATGTGAAGCGCACAGATTATACAGGGGTATAATATTTCGCAAAACCCCGGGGGAATAATTTATTGTTTGAATATTCTTTAAAATTGTGGTATATTAAACCTGTATTTTCGACACAAAAAAATCTTCTTTATAGGTGTGTAGCAGTTGCCCGAGCCGATTATAAAAGTAAAGGATTTACGCAAGGTTTACCGCGTGGGCACGGAACAGGTCGTTGCCCTTGACAAGATAAGCCTTGATATTCTGCCGGGTGAGGTCTGCTGTATCGTAGGCACCTCGGGCTCCGGGAAATCCACGCTTTTAAACCAGCTTGCCGGTCATGAAAAGCCGACGAAGGG
>Ga0099364_10008269_pt1 | contig 14663 bp, 17 predicted proteins | sample TergutTh196P3_FD_73070 | JGI IMG/M metagenome (GOLD analysis project Ga0099364, IMG submission 73070) | Microcerotermes parvus P3 segment gut microbial communities from Pointe-Noire, Republic of the Congo - Th196 P3 | ecosystem: Host-associated > Arthropoda: Insects > Digestive system > Gut ... | reverse complement strand
GAAGTGGTACGCATAAGAGAGTATCATCCCCGCTACGGCATGGGGAGCGGTAAAGCCGAAGAGCTGGCCGCCCAGGCTTCCTCCCTCGAAGCAGATTGCATCATATTTGACAGGGAGATCAGCCCTTCCCAGCAGAGGAACTGGGAGAAACTTACGGGCATCTCCGTCATCGACAGACAGGAGCTCATCATCCAGATTTTCGCAAGCCGGGCCAGCACAAGGGAAGCGGTACTTCAGATAAGCCTGGCAGAACTCACATATTCCCTGCCCAGACTCCAACATAAATACATCGATCTTGCCAGGCAGAGAGGAGGCCGCTACGGAACCCGCGGCGAAGGCGAGACCCGTCTGGAAACCGACCGACGACAGGTAGAACAGCGAATCAACCGTCTGGAAAAGGAGCTGGAGAAGGTAAAGCAACAGCGACAAGTTCAGCGAAGACAGAGAGAACGCCGGGGAGTGCCAATCTGTGCTCTGGTAGGATATACCAATGCAGGCAAATCCTCTGTTCTGAATGCTCTTACCGGAGCCGGCGTCCTGGCGGAGGACAAGCTCTTTGCAACTCTTGATCCCGTCTCCCGTCGGCTAAGGTTACCGCAGGGGACGCAGGTTCTCCTGATCGACACGGTGGGTTTCATTAGGCGGCTCCCACACAATCTCGTTAATGCCTTTCGCTCGACTCTGGAGGAGGCAAAACACGCTGATATCCTTGTCAACATTCTTGACGCATCGGATGAAGACGCAGCCGAACACTACGAAACGACTCTTGCTATACTTAGGGATCTTGGAGCCGAAAACATCCCCATGATCACGGTTCTGAACAAAGCCGACAAACTCACCTCGAGCCTTGACGCTCTCCTGAAGCAGTTCCCAAACAGCATCCCCTTCTGCGCAGTTCCTCCCCCCAGCGACTCCAGCGAGCTCTGCGCCCGCGAACCGAAGGTTCGATGTGATCCCCGCGAGCTCTGCGATCAAATTGAGCAAACCCTCATATTCAATAATAAAATCAACCAGACCAGTGAGTATCAGATAGATGCTTAAAACGTCAAAACCTATTCTGCTTTATATTATCCTTTTTGGTGCCATGTTCCTTGTTGGCTATGTCGAAAGTTTCAAGGGTGTCAGTTATCCCCTGATTAAGTCTGAGTTTGAAATCAGTTATGAACAACAGGGGCTGATGGTTTCCGTCCTGTCGTTTAGTTATGTGCTATTTTGCTTTATAGCAGGAATATTCATCGCAAGACTGGGCGTAAAAAAAACGTATTACGCCGTATTTGTTTTTATGATCCTCGGACTTGCCGGCACTTTTTTTCTGCCGGGTTATCACTTTGTTTTTGCTGCATTATTTGTAATTTCCGCATCATTCGGGCTTTTTGAAGTTTGCAGCAATGCTCTGGCTTCCCAACTGTTTACAAAACGTGCGGCTCTTTTAATGAGTCTTTTACATTTTTTCTACGGCGCCGGTTCCATTTTTGGCCCCAGAGCAGCCGGGGCATTGGCATCGGAAACAAGCTGGCGTTATATATACATCCTTTCCATACCCATAGCCCTTCTCTTTTTTATCCCATCCCTCTTTACCCGCTTTCCCGAAAGCGGCGGAGAGATACAGGAAACAATTTCTCCTACAGGTTCTGGGAAAGAAGATCATCAAAAAATCCGGTTTTTTACGGCACTAAAAGATCCATTGGTCTGGATTTTTTCTGTTGTTCTGGGACTAATGGTGGCCGTAGAAATAAGTTCCGCAAATTGGGCAGGGCTTTATTTTCAGGATGTATTTGGCCTTGACCCAAGGATCAGCGGCGCCGCATTTATTTCCAATTTTTATATTCTCTTTACCATATCCCGACTTGTAAGCGGTTTTATTATAGAAAAAACCGGATACATCCGAAGCCTCTATATCGCTTCCTATGCCTCGATTATTGTTTTTATTGTAGGTTTTGCATCCGGGGCAAACGGTATATATATTCTTCCGGCACTGGGGTTTTTTACTGCCATTTTCTGGCCCACCCTTCTTGCCACAGCCATGATTTACTTTAGAAAAAACGCCCCGGTAATGACAAGTGCAATAATCGTGATAGCCGGAGTAATAAACAGCGGCATTCAATTTATAATGGGCCTTACCAACCGGTTCATAGGCCCCGCCTGGGGCTACCGAAGCGGCCTTGTCTATGCCGTACTGGTGATTTTGGCTTTGAATCTATTGGCTCGTAGGATAAAGAAGGGGTGAGGGGTCGTTGGATGGTTGACAATCTTTTTCTCGCCTACAGAACCGAAGGTAGAGTTCACGAAGGGCGCAAAGTTGTTGTTCGTAATCATGGTGCCTTTCATGAGGTGGTTTATCGTTCTTTTCTTTTCCTTTTTTTTGTGTTATGTTTGATATATGACTGTTACACAAACCGTAGAAATTCCAGCAAGCCGCCGTTTGACCATTGATGTACCCTGCGAAGTCCCGACAGGGAAGACTATTCTTACTTTTACTCCGGCAAGTTCTAATTCAAAGGTTACAACAAAAGAAAAAATGTCAGAGGCGCAGGAAATAGAACTTATTAACCTTAATGCCGAAAGACTCAATCAGGAAGCTCTGGATGTACTTTCATACCAAAAGCTTGATTTATGAAACGGGGCGATCTCTATCGGGTCTATAAAGGCTCTAAAAATGACCCGAAGGATTACAGGATTTTCCTAGTTGTTTCCAGACAGTTGCTTATTGATTCAAAATTCTCCACTGTAATTTGTGCTCCGGTATATTCCAAATATGATGGTTTCCCTACTCAAATTGAGCTTGGCGCAGAAGATGGACTTAAGCACGACAGTGCCATTTATTGCTATGAGCTGGTCAGTATCCAAAAGTCCATGCTTACTGATTATATTGGTAATATCTCATATATTAAAATGGAAGCGGTAAATAATGCTCTCCGTATAGCATTAGCGACCGGGTAAATTTGTATATTAGGATTTCTTTTTTTTTCCATGACTGTTACTTTTGTATATCTATCACCTTAGAACATTTAATCTACATATTCAACACGCCAAAAATATTCATACAAGATAGGAATTTCATTATCAAAGGGTGCACTACGTGGTACCTCAGCATCACGCTCAGGCCCATATCCCCATTGCCATGTACGCCTATGAATTAGCCTATCTCTATCACCTTTTTCGAGATAACTATTATATAAATATCTAGTAAAACCTCTATGAAATGCTACTCCTACTCTTGCAGTACTGTCAAGTTCGGTAGTAAGAACATATTCCCTGTAAAATATTGTTCGCCTCGTAAATGTTTCTACGCTGACTATCCTGCCATGCCGGGTACTATACCATTCTCCACCTTCATAATTACTGATATCCGCAAGTGGCGAACCTGATAAATCACGTGGTATGTATATACTATTTACTTGTTCACCAGGACCAGGTACATAAAAAGCAATCGATCCTATCTGAGCTACCATCACGGGAGTTAAGTCTTGAACACGATAATAATCACCTACATCGGCATATTCAGGTAATATTGCCAATGTTTCAATTGTACGGCAAGATGCAAACCCAATTATAGCAGCTAAACATACAATAAATAGCGAAAAATTACGTTTCCTGTTAGTCATTATTTTCCTCCATACCTACTCTAGGCATATTTTTCTCAATTTCTTTCAGAACCTCTTTAATTTCTGTTGAAGAATAGCCTACAATGTTATATATACCACCATTTCTAGTTTCTTTTAGGAATATATTACCGGAGTCCCGGAACACCTGATACTTAATATCTCCGGCTTCATACATATCAGGATGATTATCAAATCCAGACAATGCTCCATAAAACCAGTCGATAGAAGAGCCCATAAGTGAAAGAGTAACAGTGGTGATCTGCTGGCCATCCGGTGTAGTTTTATTTACGAATTCACCCGGGCTAAGGAGAATATCACCTTTCTCTGCCTTTACTGCATATTTAAAATTTTCCATAAAAACTCCATTTTATTGTATAAAATTCTGCACACAGTTTATAAATTCATCATATTTCATCATACAGCATATTGTCAAGAACTCATAGCTTAATAATATATATATTATTAACTCACAGATAGGCGGTAAAATGACCAGTTTGAGGCATGTTTTAGCCCTGAATATCAAAGAAAGGCGGCGTTTTCTTGGATTATCACAGCTAAAATTGGCGGAGAAAGTTAATACTGCACCCACATATATCGCCATGATAGAGCTGGAAAGAAGGTCGCCGTCTTTTGAAATGATTGAACGGATAGCGGCGGCCTTGAATGTGAACCCGCCTGATTTATTTTCAATAAGAACCCATTCCGTTAATGTTATAAAGGACTTCCACGAATCTGTATTGTCAGATTTTGAGAAAGTACTTAATAAGAATATTAAAGATTTTGAAATAAATTACAATTCAGTTTATGGCATGGCGAAGAATACCAGAACCCGCTTTTAGTCGGAACGATCCGACTAAAAGTCGGCTGGAGTCCGACTAAACCATGGTGATCCGACAAAATTTTTAAACTTTTTCCCAAAAAACACAAGTAAATCTCATCTCCATGCAGTAATAGCTGTAAGGAGTTTTTATGGCTATTCATGACGCTAAAGACAACAGTTTTAAACGGATCTTTGATGACCATCGGCTTTTTGTCGACTTCATCAGGGATTTCATCAAAATCGATATTCTTGTGGATATCAAGCCAGAGGACATAGAAGACTTAAGCGAACGATTTCTGCCCCTATTTCAGGAAAGCCGGGATGCGGACACAGTTAAGCGGATAAACCTGAAGGGCGAGAGCCCACTTTTTGTAATTACCATTCTGGAACATGAGTCAAAAGTCAATTATCGATCAAGTTTTAAAATGCTCCAGTACATCGGCCTTGTTCTTGATGCCTGGGAAAAAGAAGCAGAAATTAAGGAGAAAGGATCAAGCCGGAAGAAGGACTTTAAATACCCTCCGGTACTGCCCATCATTTTTTATGATGGTAGGGAAGCATGGACGGCGGATCGGAACTTTTTGGAACGCACCTATTTGAGCAAGGTATTTGAGAAGTACATACCCAAGTTTGAATATGAACTTGTAAATCTCAACGATTACAGCGAAAAAGAAATCATGGGCTTTGGGGATGCACTTTCGCTGGTTTTATTGATCGACAAGATAAGGGGTAACAGGGGAGAAACTCTGCTACAGAAATTGCCAGAAGACTATTTAGAAAAATTATCGTTGCAAATTCCGGAAAGCTTGGTTAAACTGTTAAGTGATGTAATACAGGTTTTGCTTGACAAGAGCGGCTTTGACCGTCAAGAAATAGTGAAGTATGTTGATTATGTTGAAAAGCCTGAAGGCAGGGAGTATATCGGAATGTTTGAGGCTGTAATAGAAAGTATAATTGAGGGACGGGAGGAAGCCAGGCAAGAGGGTCAGGAGCAGAGCCTCGAATCTGTCGCCCGAAATGCTCTGGCTGAAGGCGCTTCCCTTGAGTTTGTCAGTAAAATAACCGGCTTTGACATTGAAACCGTAAAATCCCTTGCACCAGTGAAATAACCCCCCGCACCCACTACCTTCGGTTCTGTAGGCGTCCTCCGCGATCAGCCTTGATTCCCCGCCCCTTTTAGGGGTAAATTGATATATGTCAATAAAATTAAGAACAGTCCTTGCAATTATCCTTGTAAATCTGATAATCATCATATTTTGTGTTTTTGCCGGTATTTGGTATATTGGCGATAATATAACATCCACACAGGAAAGCGGCCTTGCTTTACCAGAAAATATCCGTACAGGGTTTTTGGCTATAGGTCTTGCCGCCCTTGTCCTCGGCATTATAGCCTCGTTAATTGCCGCGAGATTTATCAATAAACCCTATGAAGAAATTGAGGCATTAAGGGATACAGCAGAAACGAATTCCATGTACAAGAGTACGTTTCTTGCCAATATGAGCCACGAGATGCGTACTCCCATGAATGCCATAATCGGCATGACATCAATAGGCAAGAGTTCTGACGATCTAAGAAGAAAGGATTACGCCTTTGAGAAAATCGAAGGTGCCTCTACCCATCTTTTAAGTGTAATTAACGATGTTCTTGATATGTCCAAGATAGAGGCAAACAAGCTGGAAATTTCCAATGTAACATTCAATTTTGAGGAAATGGTAAAAAGGGTTGTTAATGTTATCAGTTTCCGTATTGACGAAAGGCATCAGGAATTTTTCGTGCAAATTGATAAACACATACCGCAGTTTGTTATTGGAGACGATCATCGTCTGACACAGGTAATTACAAACCTTTTATCCAACGCTGTCAAATTCACTCCCGATAATGGCAGCATCAGTTTCAACGCAAAGCATATAAATGAATCCGGCGGCGTTCATACCATCCAGATTGATGTCAGAGATTCGGGAATAGGGATAAGTAAAGATCAGCAGCAAAACCTTTTTAATGCTTTTCAGCAGGCCGAAAGCGGGATATCCCGTAAGTACGGCGGTACCGGCCTTGGACTCACCATTTCCAAGCGCATTGTGTAACTGATTGGCGGGCGTATCTGGGTAGCCTCGGAACTGGGCAAGGGAGCAACCTTCAGCTTTACTTTCCAGGCCGAAGAAGGAAGAGGCGTCAACGAGAGCATGCTTGCGCCTGACGTAAATATAAAAAACATCCGTATTCTGGCCATTGATGACACACCTGACGTTTTGGTTTATTTCAGCGACATTATGCAGAGGTATGGCATAAAATGTGATGTGGCCCATGGCGGCAATGAAGCCATTGAAATGATTAAGAAAAACGGTTTCTACGATCTTTATTTTATTGACTGGATGATGCCAGCAATGGACGGGATTGAACTTAGCCGAAAAATAAAAAAGATGATTCTTGAAAGCGAATCCGCTACAGAAAGATCGACTGCAAACAGGCTGCCCTGCAAGTCGGTAGTAATAATGATATCAGCGGCTCAATGGGACAATATCGAAAAAAACGCAAAAGAAGCGGGTGTGGAGAAATTCCTGCCCAAGCCTCTTTTCCCTTCGGCTATCATAAATCTCATAAACGAATGTCTGGGCGGCAACAGCATTAAGCACATCAAGGAAGAATCCAGTCATATTGAGATCGAAGATTTTAGTAATCATTCTCTGCTCCTGGCCGAGGACATAGAAATTAACCGTGAAATTGTCTTGACGCTCCTCGAGCCAACCGGTCTGGAAATTGATTTCGCAGAAACTGGTAAAGAAGCTGTTGATAAGTATACGGCAGCTCCCGAAAAATACGATATGATTTTAATGGACATACACATGCCCGAAATGGACGGCTACGAAGCTACCCGCAAAATTCGTGCTTTGGAAGAAGAATTACATTCACCTTCCAGAGTTAGTAAACACATTCCTATTATAGCAATGACCGCAAATGTCTTCAGAGAGGACATTGAAAAATGCCTCGAGGCTGGCATGGACGATCACCTTGGCAAACCTCTGGATATAAGCGATATAATGGAAAAACTAAAGAAATACCTCCATCAGCGGGATGCCAATCCTGATAAACCTGCTGCTGATTAATAGACTGCTTGACATTTTTTCCCATTTTAGCTAACATTTTGACAGCATCTGGGGGTGTAGCGAAGTTGGTTATCGCGCTGGCCTGTCAAGCCGGAGATCGCGGGTTCAAGTCCCGTCACTCCCGCAACAATTTGTGTTTTACTAAGTAAAACACAAATTTTTTTGTCCGCTTTATTTATCTCAAGGTCTATAATGTCGATCATTAAAATATTCCTATTTTCTCCAATATACATAATTAGTCTTACATTGTCATTATATCCTATTACTAAAATATTTCTCTCTTGAAAAAAATCTCTGTATGACATACAGTGAAAAAACCAATGCTAACTGATCTTAGTGTTGGTTAAGGAGAAGACATGGCTTTTACATTAAACAGTTACCCGGTTGTTTACAGGGCTCAATACACAAAAAACAGGTGGAAAGGCGAGTACCTTGTGAAACCCCACGAAGCACCCCAGGCTGAAGCAGCCATGAAAGGTGCTAAAGCTGAAGCGCTGATCAACTCGCGTAACTTTTACCCTGACATGCCTCTGGTAAATTATACAAGCCAGTATGGTCTTGGCTGTTTTGAAGGGCTAAAAGCCATGCCCCAGAAGAAGGGGGGGCTGGCAATTTTCCGCCCAGACAAAAATGCCGCACGGTTTTACAATTCCATGAAGGGTCTTTATATGCCTCCTTTCCCGGAGGAAGATTTTCTCAAGGCCTGTGTGAATACGGTCAAGAAAAATGCAAAACTGGGTTTTAGCCTTAAGTATGATGAAAAATGGGAAAAGGACTCTTTCCTTAATGCCAGTGCCGTTTATATCCGCCCCTTTACACTAGGAGAAAGCGGTATAGGGGTAAATATCTCAAGAGAACCATATGTGATGATCATCACCACACCGGTCAGCGCATACTTCTCTGCAAAAAATTTCGATGCTGTAGTTTCAGAACGCATCAGGGCAACTCCAAATGGAACAGGATGGATAAAGGCAGCAGCTAACTATACAATTGCCGCCATGGCAAAACACGAGGCCCAGGAAGCGGGCTATATGGAATGTATTTTTCTTGATGCCGTACACCGCAAGTATGTGGAAGAAGGCTCTTCCTGTAATATTTTCTTCTACCTGAAATCAGGAGAATTGGTAACCCCAGCTCTGGGAGACACTATTCTTCCGGGAATTACGAGAGCCAGCATAATGGAACTTGCGCGTGATCTGAAAGTGATGGTCTCGGAAAGGAACATCTCCATAGAGGAAGCTATGGGTGAAAGCCGTGAATGTTTTGTCACTGGAACAGCCGCCGGTGCCATTCCCTTTGAAAGCATAACCTACAAGAAAAAGAAAACCATCTTTAACAAGGGCAAAGTAGGAGAGTTAACCGCAACTTTAAGAGACACCCTCAAGGGCATTCAGTACGGGCTTATTCCTGATACCAAGGGTTGGATGGTGCGGGTTTGAATAACCGAAGATAGAGAGCTTAGTTCTTTTTATACATTTTTCTTTGTTGTTAAACCTGCCAGAAAGAGGAAAAATCCTACAAATAAAAATAGGACGGCTGCTATATAATTATTCAAGGGGAATAAAAACCAACCGCAAAGGAATGTTAACATACCAAGTATTATCGGCTTTGCCTTTGCAGGCTTATTATCAGAACCAACTATTCCCATAACACCAGCTATAATTACAACTATGAAACTACCTACAAGTCTGACCATCAATTCAGATGTGTCTGTTATTGTCGTAGCTGCACCTCTGGCATCATTTAGTAAAACAGCTTGTCCAGCTGCGGTAACCGCACCTCCTGCCCAACTTCCAAAAAATCCAACTGTTGCCCATATTAAACCAATAATAAGAGCAATAATACTTAACACCTTTGCTGCTGTTTTCATTCTATCTCCTTTTCCAGATAAAAATATATGTAATAATGTTAAAAACTTTAATGTATTCTTACAATGCGATCACCTAAGATTCCACTGGCGGTTTTCCCAGTTGTATGTTCCTGCACTGCGGCCCTGTGTATTGTAAAAATCAACAAACCTGTTATCAAAGGCGTTAGATGAAATATCTATACTTGCGCCGATGGTAGACTCAATGATCTGATTATTTCTGAATGCCGCAAGTCCTATGGAAGTAACGCTTTCAGGAATGGTTATGCGCAAAAGCTGATTGTCATAAAACACTCCGTCGTTAATGGAAGTAAGACTGCCAGGAATGTTTACGCTGGAAAGCAAATTTCCTGAAAAGGCCCAGCTTCCGATAAAGGCAACTCTTTCCGGAAGGTTTACGCTGGAAAGCTGATTCCTGGAAAATGCCCAATCTCCGATAGATGTTAAACTGCCGGGGAGGCTGACACTGCGAAGCTGATTATTTTCGAATGCACCGTTGCCAATGAAAGAAACTCTCTCGGGAATATTAACATATGCAAGCCGGTTTCCGTAAAAAGCCCTGTCCCTAATGGATGTTACATTGTTTCCGATGCTAACGCTGGTTAGTTGATTTCTTGCAAATGCGCCGCTGCCAAGGTGTATCACGCTGTCTGGGATGATTACACTGGTCATCCTGTTATTCTCAAATGCACCGTTTCCGATTGCAGTAACGGTATTGGGGATAATAACACCGGCAAGCTGATTTCCGGAAAAAGCCAGGTCGCCAATGGAAGTAATTCCGTTAGGCTCACCCCAAATATCTCCGGTTAAATCCAAAACCTGATTTTGCAATGCCTGAATTCCTGTTTGGGATCTGTCGAATCCCCTGGCAATACCGTTTTCAATTCTAAGCTGTCCCAAAAGCCAACTTTGCTCAGACAGTGCTGTTATGCGCAACCCATAATTTTCCGGCACAGCTCTTATGGTAATATTATCACTTACATCATTTATTCTGACAGCGTTAATGATCACTAAACTAAAATTATTCTCATTATAATTTATTATAATGCGATCATTACGGGTTCGGAAGAAATTAAAAAGCGGTCTTAAGTTTACAGTCCGCGTACCAATTATAACGCCGTTTTCGTTTTGCAGTTCAAACTCTACATTTCTGCTGAACCTGTTCTGCATGGTTATGGGGTCTTCTCCTGTAACACTCTGCCGCGGCCAGGTAGAGAGCTCCCAGTCGCTCTTTCTTCCTGTAGCGTTCAATCCATCATAAACAACCTGTACAGCTCTCTGAACCGAATCGATCCAGATAATATCTGCACGCATATTAATTGGTATGCTTAAATTAATACCTGCACTTTGAGAATCAATCGTACCTCTTTCTATACCGGTAGAATAAAACAGGGTAAAAGGTGAGTCTTCAGAATTGATCATCCTGTAAACAAACTCTTCAGTTTCGGCAAGTCTTGCTATCCAGCTCATTTTCCATTGATCGTCATCGGAGGAATCATCGCCAATAATCCCGCTTGTGATATTTGCTGCCAATGCAGAAGCACGGATCGCAGCTTCATACTGTGAGGGATCAAGAGATGCGGCATGGAAATAGTAACTAAGGGCCTCGGCTTCTGCGCCTTCCCTCTCTGCGGCTATACCGCTAGCCAGGGCCGCTTCTGCCTGAGCTCTTTTAGCAGCCGTTGTTACAGTTGGTGTAGCGGTTGAAATTATAACCGGGGCAGTCGGAATAACTACCGGCTCTGGTGCAGGTGTAGTTACAAGAGGTGTTACAGGTGCGGTCGGAGGTGTTATCGGCTCTGGCGCTGGTGTAACAACTGGTGGTGTTACGGGCGTTGGCGGTGGAGTAACCGGCTCTGGTGCTTGTGTAATGACCGGAGGTGTAACTGGTGTGGACAGTGGTGCTACCGGTTCCGGCGCTGGTGTAGTTACAAGAGGCGTTACAGGTGCGGGCGGTGGTGCTACCGGCTCTGGTGCGGGGGTAGTAACCTGAGGCATTACTGGTGCAGGCGATGGTGTGACAGGCTCTTGTGCTTGTGTAATGACCGGAGGTGTAACTGGTACGGGCGACGATGTAACCGGTTCTGGCGCGGGTGCTACCGGTTCCGGCGCTGGTGTTGCCGGTTCAGGTGCTGGAGTAGATACCGGAGGTGTAACTGGTGCGGGCGGTGGTGCGGCTGGCTCAGGTGCTGGTGTAGCAACTGGAGGTGTTATGGGTGCGGGCGGTGGTGCTACCGGCTCTGGTGCTTGTGTAACAGATGGAGGTGTAATAGGCACAGGCGGTGGAGCAACTGGTTCAGGTGCGGGTGTAGTAACCGGAGGCATTACTGGTGCAGGTGATGGTGTGACAGGCTCTGGTACTTGTGTAATAACTGTAGGTGCTGCCGGCGTGGGCTGTGTTGAGACCGGTTCCTGTACCTGTGCTGTAGGCGGCGGCGTAACCTGGGTTAATGGTTCCATGGTGATACAGGAAACCAACGACAATACCAATAAAAAACTCATTAATCTGTATATTTTTTTCATGTACATGCCTTCTTCCATACGTTATGAAATTTTACCTTTGTACTTAGGATAAGGCAATATTGATGATTTTTCAACCAGTATTTTATGGTTTACTGGATTGCCTTTCCTTTCCAGTCAGGACGAATACCCAGAAACCCCAGTATTGTAAGAAAGGTGAAGTATGTGGGTGTAAAAAAGAGATTCAATCCAAAAGCAAAACTATGCCTGGGAAGAGATGCTCTAAAGAGGCTCAAATTGACAACGGAGTTCAGACTCATTGAAATAAACACAGCCAGAGGCAGAGGCCAGATTGAGGGGATGAATGGCAGCAGAGGTACAGATACAATTCCCATGCCTATGGTAATCATCAGGAAGCTGAAGTTTAAGCGTGTTAGTAAATCACGGCTGAAAAGACCGCCGTTGTTCCAGCGAAGGGTTTGGTTAATCAGCTCTTTCCAGCTATTCTCTCCCTGAGTCATCACATGAACATCCTGGCCGAGGGCGGAACGGATTTTGTACTTTCCGGAGGATCGAATAGCCGATATGAGAGCAGCGTCTTCTGTTGGCGAGGGGGGAATCTTCTCATAGCCCCCGACGATTTCGAGGCACTCCCGCCTGAAAATCAGATTGTTTCCAAAGCCGCCCCCAGGTGAACCCAAGCCTGTAGAGCCCGCCAGATAAACGTACCTAATACCATGTTCAAAACACTGATATAAAGATAAAAATTTTTTCCCTTTATAAAATTTCTCTCCACGGGGATGTTTGAAAACCGGTGCAATTACAGCCCCCGTGGATTTATCTGAAAGCCGCTTCACCATCCCCCTTATCCAACAGGGAGACATCTCACAGTCAGCATCGGTAAACAGAATAAAATCACCGGACGATTTCTCTATCCCTCTAGCCAGAGCATACTGCTTACGGTTCACCCCAGGATTCTCTTTCAGAGTAATCAGCTCAACCTTTTTCCCTTTCATCCTACCGATAAAGTCCCGTATCATCGAGGCACTTTCATCTTCCGATCTGTCATCAACAAAAATGATTTCCGCCTGAGGATAATCCTGCATTTCAAGGCTTCTAAGCAGCCCCTCAATACGCCGGCTTTCATTGTGGACAGGAATCACAAGCGAAACAAATGGAAATAAATTGTCTTGATTTTTAAAAACCTTCCTCTCCCTAAACCACTCCAAAAAAACACCCAGCAAAAGGAGAACATGAAGCCCCAAAAACCCAATAAAGTAAAAAAAGCGGAAAATATCAAAAAAAAGCGTAGATTCCATAAAATCACTTGTAAAAATCAAAAAAACTATGGGTGTTTACGCCGTTTCAATGGCGTAAACACCTAAGATATGCGGCGTTTTAATGCCGCATATCGCCGAATATTTGCGCCGTTTTAATGGCGCAAATATGGAGATAAGGGGATTCGAACCCCTGGCCTATGCATTGCGAACGCATCGCTCTACCAACTGAGCTATATCCCCGCCTGATGTTACCCATTTTTATAGGATTATACGGGTTTGGTCAAGTACGAATTACACGGCTGTTCAACTGCATCCAAAGTCAAACTTGTGTATTTTGCAATTTCTTCCAATGGAAAAAAGCGTGCCTACCTACGACCTTCGGTCGCAGACCTCTGGTCTGACGGTTCTTAGGACACCATAGCGTGTCCACTTAACACTGCTTGTCCAGTCTTTTTATTGTATCAATATCTAGACCGGTGATTTTTTTTACAAACTCAACTGAAGCCCCCTCAGACAAGGCATTTTTGGCAACAGCCTCTATGCCTTCTTCACGACCCTCTTTATGCCATACTTTTATGGCATCGTCCCAGTTCCATTCGACCATCAGCATGTTAAAAACCTCCGAGCTATTCCTTTGCAGCAACTCTTTCATTATATCATGATCACGACAGTAAACAACAGCTTTTTTTACAGCTCTTTTTAGGTTATTGCCCTGGTTTTCATATTCTCTGACTTTTCCTACAAAGGCACTGTAATGAGCCAGGTGGCGGCATCTTTGTACTATGGCTTCGTTTTTGCCCTCGTTTATATTTAGTACTTTTACCTCAAGCTCAAGTACCGGCTTTGTATTTTCTGGAAGTCCCAGCGGCTCAAGGTTTTTAAACGTATCTGAGAGTTTAACCGTCATTTCATCAGGACAGGGAGCTTTGCCGTTGTAGAGAACATAAAACTCCGGCTGGGGAATATATATTTTTTTCGTTGAGTAGATATTATTATCATCCACAATTTTTTCATAAATCCTTGCGATGTACATCAAAAGTCGTAAAGCTATATTGGGGTTGATCGTTGATTGATGCTCAATAAGAACCACCAGCCTGCCGCCAATCTCGAAGGATATGTCATTTATTTTGTCCATGAACAGTGCATCTTCCAGGGTGTTTATGACAACAGGCACATCATCGGGCAAAGAGATTCCTTTCAGGGCGGAATACAGCTCCCTGAGTATATCGGGATTACTGAATATGAGGGAAAAGACACTGTTTTTGTATTTTAAGTTAGTTTTCATTGTGCATCTCCGGCTGTAAAGATATGCAGTTTTCACATCTGCACTTTATTACTGCACGGGGATGCGTGACACTTGTGGTTTTTGAAAAAAAAGTGAAGATTTTTTACACATATTTCTATTAGATGGTTGACAAATACACAATGTTTCTATATAAAGATACATAGTAGGTTTCTATGTATAGAAACATTGCACTTAGGAGAGGACGATGATTAAAGAGGCTATTTTACAGGCATCAAAGCGG
>Ga0099364_10008268_pt1 | contig 14666 bp, 14 predicted proteins | sample TergutTh196P3_FD_73070 | JGI IMG/M metagenome (GOLD analysis project Ga0099364, IMG submission 73070) | Microcerotermes parvus P3 segment gut microbial communities from Pointe-Noire, Republic of the Congo - Th196 P3 | ecosystem: Host-associated > Arthropoda: Insects > Digestive system > Gut ... | reverse complement strand
GAAGATGGTTGTCTTGGAGCGCCCGATATGGTTGTAGAAGTTCTTTCACCTTCGACCGCTAAAAAAGATTGGAATGAAAAATTTTTCTTGTATGAAAAACACGGCGTAAAGGAATACTGGCTTGTTCATCCCAAAGATAAAGCCATTACTGTTTTTCTTTTGCAAGACGACGGAAAATATGACGCCGGCAAATTATATGAGCGGAAAGGCACAATACCCGTTCATATTTTTGACGGCTATTCAATAGATTTGGACGACATTTTTCCCTAACGCGGACGGGACGTCCGCAATCCCAGTCTGAATTGCTGCCGATGGTCAGTCATTTTTGTTCATTAAAAAATAAATTGTATCTTTGTGGCAATAAAATATCTGAATATGGAACGAACTATCATTTCATTTGATTACGCTATCAAAGGCATTTTGCGCGACAAAGCCAATTTTGACATCCTGAGCGGTTTTTTAACCGAATTGTTGGAAAAGCCGGTCACAGTGCAGGAAGTTTTGGAGAGCGAAGGCAACCCCGAAACCATTGACGGAAAAGTCAGCCGGTTAGATTTAAAGGCAAAAATTGACGATGGCGAGTTGGCAGTCTTTGAGATACAGTTTTTTGACAAGGTAGACTTCATGGGTAAAATCCTGTTCAATGCATGCAAGGCTGTTGTAGAACAGATAAAAACCGGCGAGAAGTATGATGTCAAAAAGGTCTATTCAATCAACATTTCATATTATGGATTAGACGCCAGAGACGAATATGTCTTTACAGCAAATTTGACGGAGTTTAAAGGTATTCATTTTGACGAGGTGATACCCTTCACGCAAAATTTAAACCCAAACTCAAATGCTCCCAAAGATATACATCCGGAATATTTTCTGATACTCCCAAGAATGTTTGAGGATGAAGAGGAGCGAAAAAAGAAGAACAGGGATTTTGTTCCAAAAAAACCGACAAAGAGCAAATTTGACGAGTGGGTGTATGTGTTGAAAAACTCTGCTGTAAAAAGCCATTTTACGGCGGCAGGCATACAGGCGGCAGGCGACAAGTTGAACGTGCTGAAGATGACGCCAGTGCAAAAAGCAGCCTACGAAGCAGACAAACAAGCGCTGGCAGCGCAAAAAACACAACTGCAAACCGCCGAACTGAAAGGGCTTAAAAAGGGCGAAGCCATAGGACTGGAAAAGGGCGAAGCCATAGGACTGGAAAAGGGCGAAGCCATAGGATTGGAAAAAGGCGAAGCCATAGGATTGGAAAAAGCAACAGTAGAGGCTGTTATCAGAGGTCGCATTAAAGGACATTCAATAGATACCATCGCCGAATTCACCGATCTTTCGCCTGAACAAATTCAAAAAATACTAAACGACAACGGATTGGCGTAGATTCAGTAGTCATTTCCCCCTAATTCACCCCTTTCGCCCGTTCGCCCGTTCGCCCGTTCACCCTTTAAAACATCTCCCCAGCTTCTTTCAAGACCTCTTCCACCTTTACCGGGGCGTTGCTATCGTTAATGATACCCCATATATATCGCCCTTTCCATTGACATTCAAGGTCGCCGTTGAAACGGTCTTTTATAGTCAACCGTCCTTCCTGGAGTTTCAGGTCTTGCTTGGTAAACTGCATATACTTGGTTAGTATGGCATTTGCCTGTTCGGTGTTTTCGGCGTCAATGATGAATAACTGATACTTTTTGTCCGAAACAGTATATTTCGCCGTGAAGGCGTTAGTCAGAAATTCGTGCCCAAGAAAACCGGATGGGATATAAATCTCACTATGAGCAATTTTATTGTCGGAAGGAAAATATAACAGTTGCTCAGGGAAAACCGGCGCTTCATTAATTTTACGTCCAAACTCTTGCGCTATTTGTCTGACAGCTTTTACAACTTCGTCGTCGGTTTGGGGACTTTCGATTTTCACATACAGGTTGTCGACGAAAAAGTTGAGCATGGCGCCTTCCTGATACCCTTCCGTACCGGTTGTTACAAAAGATGTTTCCGAAGGACGCTCCGAGGCGTAGACGCCAAAGGCGTCGGTCGACGTCGCATGACGGTATACCTGAATTGAAATATAGGGTGGAAGGTCGTCGCCGGTACTGTTTTTATTGTATTCAAGAACGGTCAGTTCTTGAAAATCGAACAGCATGAATCCAGGCGCCGCACCGTTTATCTTGTCGTACAAATTAGTGGGATCATACACTTCTACATCTTCGATGACGGTCCAACCTTCTATTGGCGGCAACTTTGCTTTTAGTTCGGCGGGCGTTTGTGCGATGGTTGCTTGCACCAAAGTAAAGGAAACAAACAAAAAGACAGTTATTCGCATCCCGTTTATACTAACAAATCCTGTGGAACAAACTGCAAGCGTGTGATGTCCCTCACCTTTTGGGCTATCTGAAATCCTGCCGTACACTTAACGCTGCAAGTAGTGCAACCGCTGCATGGGTCGCCTTTCAATCCTAATTCGTCTATCGTGCTTTTGGCAAGCGCCGGATTTTTGTATCCGTAATTGTACATGTAGGCGCGCATCATCGGCTCTATATGCAAACCCTTGACACACTGTTCATGGCAAACGTTGCAGCCCTGACAAAACATTGAATCCATATCGTTAGCTACAGCAAGGTATTTCTTCTCGTCATCGGTAAATGACAGGTTCGCAGCTGCATTAATCGATTCTTCCAACATATCAAATGACGTAAATCCGGGGATAGCCGTGTGAACGTGTTCATTCTGTAAAACCCATTTCAAGGCGGCGCTTGTGTTCACTTTTTGGGTTCTTTCCTTGTCAAGAAATCCGCCAGCCATTGTTTTCATGGCTACAATACCTATGCCGGCTTTCGACGCCCGTTCAATAGCAGGAGTCAACTCGGCAAGGTATTTCAGGTTGTAAGTGTACTTTGTGAGGATAACATCATATTTACCGTTGTCTACGGCGGCATTTATCACCACCGGTTCATTACTGTGGGTCGACAAGCCGCAATACTTTATCCGTCCGTCTTTTTTCAATTTGTCAAACGCCTCTAATATCGACGCATTATTCACGCCTTCAACGTTTCCAAGCGCATGAACGTATAAAATATCCACGTATTGCATTTTTAAACGCTTCATACTGACTTCAAATCCTTGCAGAAACGCTTCAGCCGTTGCTCCACGCACTTTGGTGGCTAAACGAAACGAATCGCGCGGTTTGTCGGCAAAGAACTCGCCCAACATCTCTTCGTTTCTTCCGCCTTGATAGCCGTTTGCCGTATCGAAAAAGGTAATTCCCGAATTGTAAGCAGCCCTTACAACCGAAATATTATCCGCATTCATAACTCCCATGCTCAATATGGGCACTACGATTCCCGTACGTTTGCCCAATGTCCGCTGGGGCAACTTTGTTTGACTGATCACACTTGTTTTGGCTTGAATATCGGAGGGAGCCAATGTTAATGCTGCTCCGGCAGCTACCGACATTTTCAGGAAATTTCTACGATTAACTTGATTACTCATTTTATTAAATATTATAATGTTAAATAAAAAATCTTAAATCTTATTAGAACGGAAAGTCGTCCAAAGGTTTACTCTCCAACTCTTTTTCTTCGGGTATTTTTGCCGTTTTGTGTTCCTGATGGCCGTCCACAACGATTGCCTTGTAAGGTGTAGAAGGGCAAGCGTATTCGCAGGCGCCGCATCCGATGCAAATTTCGGGCGTTGTTTCAGGAATAGTCAGCAAACCCTTGTAGGGAACCATTCTGACCGCCTTGGTAGGACAATGCTCCGAGCACGAGCCGCATGAGGTCTCGTCGATGTAAACGACACAATTCCGTTTCTCAAACCGTACAACGCCTATCTGGGTCGTCCGTTTGGTTTCTGCCGTCAAAGGTAAAATAGCGCCGGTGGGACATATTTCGGAACATCGTCTACATTCGTAATTACAGAAATTCACATCATAATCCATGTGAGGCTGCATCATCCCGAAAAATCCATATTCAAGTAGCGACGGCTGCAACACTTTCGTAGGGCAAGCGCTGACACACAAATGACAGGCCGTACATGCCCCCGTAAAATGCCTTATGTTTTGCGACCCCGGTGGTGTTACTGCATGGGAAGCGACAAGTTCTACCCGCCCTTTCCCATGGCCTGCCACATGCAGGGCGTCCATACCCGTTTTATGCCGACGGATACGGCGACGGATGCGGCGGTTTTGACTGTAACGAACCAAAGGCTGGGCAAATAATTTGAAGGAAGTAAGCGTTGCAACTAACAGAGCGCTATGGAGAATGAAATTTCGTTTGGAAGCATCGGTATGTTTTTCAACAGGGGCTGGACAAAAAACCTTTGGTTTACGCCACAAGAAACCGAATAATTGCTTATGAGCTGATGCCGACTTACGGGCGGGAGCGTAATGAATAGCATTTTTGTCGCATATTTTGATACAATTGCCGCATCCCACACATCGGGAGAAATCAACTTCCCTGTTTTTGACGTTGATACATTGCGATTTGCAGACGAACATACATTGGCCGCACCGGTTACACGCCGAGCCTTCGAAACGGATTTTAAAAAGCGATATTTTGGATACCAGTCCTAACAGGGTTCCGACCGGACAAACCGTATTACAGAATAAACGACCCTTCCATACCGATAGCCATCCAACCAACCCGAACATGATAACAGGTACGATTAATGCCAAAGGGTCGGTTTTCGCTATGGTAACCGGATACAATACATACGACCCGAAAGATTCGAACACCCTTACCAATAGATTATTACATATTATATACAACGGACGGAAAAAGCTGGAAACGAACCGCCCGAAGTTGCTGTACGGTTCTAACAGGTTGAGTAGAAACAGACTACCCGTAAATAATGACAAACATACGATGACAAGTAATGAATAGCGTAGCCGTGTTTTTGGCGGAACAAAGCGAAAACGGAATTTCTTTTTCCCGGTATTACGCACTTTGACAGCGCACCAATTGATTACATCCTGAAAAATTCCTAACGGACAAATATATGAGCAATACACGCGCCCGAAAAGCAACGTAAATATCAATACTACAATAAATCCATACGTTGTAACAGCTATTCCATGCCCGATTGTCTGCGTGAACTTCAAAAGCGAAGGAACGAACTGCAACCAAGTCAGCGCCCTGTACCACAACGAGTCCGCCAGTTCGCTAAAATCTAAAAACAGGAATCCGACAGCCATCAACATGACTATCGAAATCACTAACCGGAAGTATTTAAGGTTTTGTTGCATATAGTTTTCAGTTTTCAGTTTTCTGTTTTCAGTTTTCAGTTCGTCCGTTCGTGCCTTCGCTCCTTCGTGCCTTCGCTCCTTCATGCCTTCGTGCCTTCGTGCCTTCGTCCGTTCGTGCATTCGTCCGTTCGTGCCTTCGTGCCTTCGTGCCTTCGTCCGTTCGTGCCTTCGCTCCTTCGTGCCTTCGCCCTATACCTTTATCCTGTTGATATTCAATTTGGAAAGGTCCATTACGCCGAGTCCCATATCATTGGCGATTTTGATATGGCGGATTGTTTCCGGTTCGACGCCGAAAATCCGGGCGGCGGCGGAATCGGCTGCTACTATATCGGCTGATATGATTTGCGCTTTTTCGAGCGAGGCGTCATTGACCGATACGCCTTTGGGACCATTTCGTTTCAACACACGATAGCCGTCGATGATATTCAGGTCGGGTTTACGATACGTTACCATATCTGCGATACATTGGTCAAGATTATTATTATGCCAAAAACGACGGTCCCACACGATGCCCATCAGGTTCTTCATGGCAAGCGAAATCTGCGCCCCGTCATGATGTTTCAGAACGGGTAAGTTGATAAACACATCACATTCGAGTATCTTCTCGTGCACTTTGGCTGCTTTCAGCGATTTGCCCTGCGGGATAGTTACATCCTTGTAATTTCCCTCGCTGCTGCCGGTAATGACAATAGCGCCCGCATCTTTTGCCGCTTTTTCAATCCCGCTTGTAGCGTATGCCCTTCGCCAGTTGTCGATAGTGTTATCGAAAACAAAGACCTCCTTTGCGCCTGCAGCAAGGCAGTCGGATACTATTTTACCTGTTAATTGCGGATTGGTATTGGCGGCAAATTCAGGAGCGCGGTCCCAGCCAATATTTGGCTTAATGACTACGGTTTGACCGGCTTTTACAAAATTTTTTATCCCGCCTAATTCGGCAATCCCTTTTTCATACATCACCTCCGGCTCGCCTCCCATTACAGCAATCAAATCATAAGGCGCCTTAGGATTTGTTACAAAGCTTCCGAAGGCCTCTTCAAGCGAAAGGAACGTAAAACCGGCCCCTACCGCATAAACACTTTTCGATATAAAATCACGTCTTTTCATTATATAATATTAAAATACTTTCAGGTGTTCGTCGAATATTTCTATCGTTTTGCCCAATTGTTTAATAACTGCTATACCATCCCTTTTACATGCATCTTCTACATAACTGTCGAATGACATACTTGCCAAGGCAAGATAAAGTTTTTTGTCGGCGTGTTCGGGGAAGTTAATTCTGAAAGTTTTTTCCTTTTTCAATGTCTTCGTCACGTCTTCAGTGTCGGCTTTATATTTCACTTCGACGACACAGACACTTTGACAGTTGAGCAGTAGTATGTCGTATTCCACCTCAATGCCCGTCTTTTTGCTTTTTCTTTTTATTTCCGAAAATGCCTCGTCAAACTCTTGTCCGAACAGCTTTTTAGTTCCGTAAAATATCGCGTTAAAGAAGAACTCTTGAGCTAAAGCGCCGTTATTGTTGCCCATTCCACCTATTTGCTTTCTGGTCTCAGCAAAAAGCTTTTCGGTATTCGCTTGTGAGTCCATCAATTTTTGATATTCTTTATCAAATCTGGCGCTTGCTTCCGCTTGCTCTTGCTTATATTTGGCGTCTGATGCCGCAAATATCGCTTCTATTCTAGCGTTCGATGCCGCTAATTCTTGCTTATATTTGGCGTCTGATTCCTTTTGCTCTTGCTTAAATTTTTCATCTGATGCCTTTTGCTCTTGCTTAAATTTGGCGTCTGATGCCGCAAATATAGCATCTAATCTAGCGTTCGATTTTTCCAAAATCGCATCTACTGCCGCCATCAAAGTTTCCATTGTCACGGGCTTGTTATTGGTTTCAGTTACATTGTTTGCCATATCACTTTTAAAAAAATTTGACGCAAAGGTAAAATAAATTTTCTACTATCCAAGCGCTTCGGATAAAAAAGATAAAATAAAGCTGAATGGCTGATAAAAAATGTGTGCATAAGCGTGGTATGAAATAAAAAAAGTGTACTTTTGTAGCCGGTATGTTTGACGAAAGTCAGCGAGAGTTATGCAGTTAAAAAAGTAACAAAATAAATAAAAAAAATGATGAATTATCCATTACTCGTTATTAATATTTTGACATTCATGTTGTTAGTCGGGATATCCCAATCCGACGGCGTAGTCCGCGACAGAAATAATATGCAAATCGGAAGTATTCAATCCGACGGGGTAGTCCGCGACAGGAACAACATGCAAATCGGCAGGATTCAATCCGACGGCGTGGTCCGCGACAGAAACAATATGCAAATCGGCAGGATTCAATCCGATGGCGTTGTTCGCGACAAGAACAACATGCAAATCGGCAGGATACAATCCGACGGTATCGTTCGTAACAGCAACAATATGCAAATCGGCAGGATTCAATCCGACGGCGTTGTCCGCGACAGTAACAATATGCAAATCGGCTCTGTTAGGGGAATCAAACAAGAATGGGCGGCAGTTATGTTTTTCTTCTTTTTTAACTGAAAATAGTAGCAAATAATATTTCGGTTAAGCAAGGCGGTTTTGTGTTGTGGGATATTTCTTTTTCGTTGAACGATAAAGAAAATCTTGTGATTACCGGCGCTTCAGGAAGCGGGAAAACCACCTTGGCAAAGGCTTTGTGCGGGCAGTTGTTTGTGACAGGCGATTTGAAAATCAGCTATGACGCCGATAACGGTTTGTTGCCTGTAACGGTGTATGTGGGACAACATTACCAAATAAAAAATCGCAACAATTTAGTTGAAGGCTATTATCAGCAACGTTACAACAGTGCTGATAATGAGAACTCATTCACGGTAACGGAAGAATTGAAACGTATTTCATCCGGAATGCAAAGATTGGTTTTATTAATACGTGTTTTCATCAAAAACCCGCCGCTACTGATTCTGGACGAACCTTGTCAGGGTTTGGACGAATATCAAACGAAGTTATTTGTGAAATGGGTGGACGATATTTGATAAGTGAACGCCTCGCAATGACGTGAAATAATACTTTTCGTAAAAAGAAGAACATAATAGAAAAAAATAAAAAATTATTCGTATCTTTGCCGAAAAATATTTTCAACGTGTTATGACAAAGGAACAGCATATCAATTATTGGGTAGAAACGGCTCAAAACGATTGGGTAACGGTAGAGTCTTTGTTAGACGCAAAGCGCTATCTTCATTGTCTCTTTTGGGCGCATTTAGTTCTGGAAAAATTAGCAAAAGCGAATTGGGTAAGAACACATCAGGAAAATATTCCGCCAAAAGTGCACAATATTGTTTGGCTTTTGGAACAGACGGATATAGACTTGGGAGATGAAACTACGGATTTTTTAGAGGGTTTCAATAAATTTCAATTGTCAAGTCGCTATCCTGACTATCTGCGCAAGATGGATAAACTTTGTACGGAAGTCTATACAGTAGAACAATTAGAAAAAGTTAAGGATATCAAAAAATGCTTACTCAAAGCGCTGCAATAGAAACAGTTCGTAACTACGCCCACGAAATAGAATCGCACGGGGTTCACCTGCGCACAGTAATTCTTTACGGCTCATTTGCAAGGGAAATGCAACACGAGTGGTCTGATATTGATGTTGCACTTGTTGCGGATGAGTTTACCGGATTGTATCTGGTTGACAAAAAAATGTTTCCATATGTGAACATCAAGAAACCTTACATACGAATTGAGGCAAACACATACCCCACCGATTATTTTTATCAGGGCGACGACCCTTTTATTGAAGAAATTATCCGTACAGGTATAAAGATATTGTAAATGAAGTATCGAATCCTATTATTGATGTTTCTTTGCTTGGAACTGTCGGCACAAAACAGACGGTTCACCATTAGCGGGAACATAACCGACGGCGTGACAGGCGAAGACCTGACAGGTGCCACCGTATATGTCGCAGAACTGAAAACAGGGACAGCCGCCAATGCCTACGGATTTTATACGCTTACTTTGGCGGAAGGAATTTATCATCTAACGTTCTCGTTTATAGGGTACGAACAGCAAACACAGCTAATAGACCTGGCGACAGACCTAAAGCTGAACGTCAAACTCAGACCGGAGGCGAGTGAGTTAGCAGAAGTGGTTGTAACAGCCGAACGAAGGAACGCCAATGTGTCGCGTGCGGAGATGAGTGTCGAACGGTTTTCGGCGCAAACGCTCCGGCGTATTCCGGCATTGATGGGTGAGGTGGATGTCCTGAAAGCCATTCAGTTATTACCGGGCGTACAATCGTCATCCGAAGGGACGTCCGGATTCAGTGTGCGCGGCGGTACACACGACCAGAATCTGATTGTCCTCGACGAAGCGACGATTTATAACGCTTCCCACCTGATGGGTTTCTTTTCGGTCTTCAACAACGACGCGATAAAGGATGTGAAACTCTACAAGGGCGATATCCCTGCCAATTTCGGCGGACGACTGTCCTCTGTGCTCGATGTGCGAACAAAAGATGGTAATAATCAACATTTTGCTGCAACGGGAGGTGTCGGAACCATATCCAGCAGGTTGACGCTTGAAGGCCCTGTCTTTTCGTCTTCGGATAAGATGAGTTATATTGTATCCGGGCGACGCACGTATGCCGATGTGTTCCTTGCTTTGTCGAATGACGCAGACCTGCGGAAATCGACACTTTATTTCTACGATGCAAATGCTAAAGCGAATTATCGTATCAACGACAAGAACCGTCTTTTTCTTGCCGCCTATCTCGGACGCGATAAATTTGAAAACTCCTTCGCCGGGATGAACTTCGGCAATCAAACAATTACGATGCGCTGGAATCATCTTTTCTCACCGCAACTGTTCTCCAATTTTACGTTTATCAGCAGCTTCTACGATTATTACCTGCGAACCGAACTAAGCGAACAGATTGCCATGGATTGGACGTCGAAACTGCAGGACACAGGCTTCAAAGCCGATTTTTCATACCAACCCAACCCCAATAACAACATCAAATTCGGTTATCACCCTGTATATCATATTCTTATGCCAGGCGAAGGAGGTGGCGTGGGGTCGGCATCCATTATTACGAAGTTTGCACAACCGAAAGAATATTCCCTTGAACATGCCTGGTATGTAGCCAACGAAAACAAAGCAGGCGACAAGCTGACCGTCAAGTATGGTCTGCGCTATACGCTGTTCCAAAACATCGGCAATGGCGAACCGACTTATCTTTTAGATAATTATGCAGTGAGAGATTCGGCGACCCACAAAAAAGGGGCAATATATCACCATACAAGCCGTTGGGAGCCGCGTCTTGGTCTGGTCTATGAGATGAACAACGTCCATTCCGTGAAGGCGAGTTATTCGCGCACGGCACAGTTCCTTCAGTTAGCATCGAACTCGGCGGCAGGTTCGCCTTTGGATGTGTGGTTTCAATCGACGCCTAACGTAAAGCCCCAGTTGTGCGACCAGTTTGCCGTGGGTTATTTCAGGAATTTTAGCGACAACATGTACGAGACTTCTGTGGAACTGTATTATAAAGACATGAAAGACGTGATTGACTTCAAAGACCATGCGAACCTGATAGGAAACAACGAGCTCGAACGGGAGTTGCGCTTCGGTCGCGGCAGGGCGTATGGCATGGAGTTGATGGTGCGCAAGAACGAGGGCAAGCTCAACGGCTGGGTCAGTTACACCCTTTCGAGGGCGCTCCGTACAATCGACGAAATAAATGACGGCAAGGAATATCGCTCACCCTACGACAAGCCACACAACATCTCTGTGGTGATGAACTACGAATTGTCGCGCCGGTGGATTGTATCGGCCAACTGGGTTTACGCAACCGGAATGCCGGTAACCTATCCCACAGGCCGATACGAAATTGAAGGTCGTTATGTGCCTGTCTACTCCGGTCGTAACGAATACCGTTATCCTGACTATCATCGTTTAGACCTGTCGGCTACATGGTCGTTCAGGAACAATTCGTCCAAACGCTTCAAAAGCGAACTTAATTTTTCGCTCTATAACGCCTACGGACGCAAGAACCCTTGGACCATCTTGTTCCGTCAAGAAACCGACAACCCCGACCTGACCTACGCTGAGATGGTTTACCTATTCTCATTTGTCCCATCAATAACGTATAATTTTACTTTTTAAAGATGAAAGGGAGAACGGATGAAAGGGAGAACGGGCGAAAGGGCGAAAGGACGAACGGGCGAAAGGGCGAACGGGCGAAAGGGCGAACGGACGAAAGGACGAACGGGCGAAAGGGAGAACGGGCGAAAGGGCGAACGGGCGAACGGGCGAACTAATTCATAATTTATAATTCATAATTACTTATGAAACTCATCTCTTTCGGATTGATACTGCTGATTGTAACCGCTTCCTGCACTGAGCGCATCAATATACATGTAGACGATGCGCCGCAACGTATTGTAATCTACGGACACATCACTACCGATGCCAAACAACATGCGATACATATTACCCGCTCGGCGGGCTATTTCACAACAGATAGCCCTGAAGGCGTCAGTAATGCTGTCGTAACCATTTCTGACGACAACGGAAATGTGATTTCGCTCGATGCAAACGATACAGTACCGGGTTTGTATCAAACCGCTGCCGATGTGTACGGCGAAGAGGGTAAGACCTATACGCTGGATGTACATACTGATGGCAGTCATTACCGGTCGGAGGCGTATCTGCAACATATCAATCACATTGATTCGGTGGGTCTGCAAGCCTCCCTGCTTTTCAGACAATCGGTGGAAGTATTGCTTTATGCGCAGGATATCGGAGGCGACAACTACTACAGCATTTTTGTCGCTATCAACGATTCCGTTGTTAATTCGAGGATTACCCGTTTTATGGTGATGGACAATGCTCTTTTCCGTGGTCAGTATATGAACGGCGTCGCATGTTATTATCTGAACCAAAATCCTGATAGCGAGTACCGTAACGAAGTACTTCACATCGGCGACGTCGTGACACTCAATATCAATGCCATATCACAGGAATATGCAACGTTTATCAGCAATGCCCAATCGGAGATACGCGGTTCGAATCCGATATTTGGCGGCCCGCCGGCCAATGTGCCGTCGAACATACGATGCATCAGTCCCTCGGATGGAACGCCGGCGCTGGGATTTTTCACAGCTTATCCAAGCCGCTATGCCCGGACAATAGTTGCCGAAGATTTTAACCCTTAAAATATTCAACAAAAAAATGGAAACGATAAGAACAAAGTACCTGGGAGGACTTCGTACAGAAGTAGAGCATGTGGCGTCGGGAACAATAATTACCACCGATGCGCCGGTAGATAATCATGGCAAGGGAGAATTTTTTTCGCCTACCGATTTAATGGCAGCCTCCTACGGCTGCTGCGCCCTGACAATCATGGGTATCGCTGCACAAACACACGGTTTCGACATCGATGGCACCGAAGTGAAAACAAAAAAAATCATGGGTGTCGGGCCGCGTCGTATCGTGGAATTGGTGGTTGAATTTATATTCCCGCATGACCGTTATAGCAATAAGGAGCGCAAAATCATCGAACTGTCTACTAAGCAATGTCCCGTATTCAATAGCCTCCACCCCGCTATCAAAATCACACAAACAATCGTGTATAAGGAGACGAATTAACCGAAAAAATTTGTTTAGTAATATAAATAGTATTAATTTTGCCGAGATTTTTGAATCATTCTTTGGATGATATTAACAATTAATTAATTAAAATTTAGATAATTATGGACGATGGGCCTTATCCGAGTTGCAGAAAAAACGAACTAACGAGAGTATTAAACTTTCCGTAGGGTAGCCCTTTTGCGGTTTCCTTGCGGTATTAATAAAAGGAGACCGGACAATGAATGAAATTAAAATCTATTTCAGCCAGCTAATAGAAGAAAGAAGCTGGAAAGTTCTCAAACAGGAACTCAACAATTTGGAATACTTCCAAATAGCCGAACTAATCGAATCTCTTCCCAAACAGGAGCAAATCCTTTTGTTCCGTATCTTGTCGCGCGAATCGGCAAAGGAAATTTTCAGTCACCTCTCATACGACGACCAGTCGGACATCATCGAAGGAATCGCGAATAATGTCTCCCAACTGTCTGACCTTCTTAACGACCTTGACCCTGACGACCGAACTGCTTTTTTCGAAGAACTGCCGGGCGTGGTCAGTCAGCGGCTGATGCAGATACTTTCGGTAGAAGAACGCCAAATCGCTACCCGACTGTTAGGTTATCCGAAAGATACGATCGGACGTCTGATGACACCCGAATATGTGGCTGTCAAACCCTTTTTTACAACACAACAAGCACTGGAACATATCCGGAAATTCGGAAGAAACTCCGAAACACTGAATGTCGTTTATATCGTAGACAGCAACTGGAAGTTAGTTGACGACATAAAAATCAGGGACATCATATTAGCGTCTCCTGAGAAAACCATCAGTGAAATAAGCGATAACCGTTTTGTTTCGCTCAACGCTTACGACGACAAGGAAGTGGCGGTAAAAGTGTTTCAGGATCACGACCGCATCGCATTACCGGTGACCGATACCGACGGGACACTGTTAGGTATCGTAACGGTGGACGACGTCATGGACGTTATCGAAGAGGAGGCTACCGAAGACTTCCAAAAATTTGGCGGTACCGAAGGTTTGGATTTGTCGTACACCAAAACATCCTTGTATGAAATGGTCAAAAAACGTTCAGGCTGGTTAGTTATCCTGTTCTTAGGCGAGATGCTCACCGCCTCGGCAATGACTTTCTTTGAAGAAGAAATAGCGAAAGCCGTCGTATTGGCTTTGTTTATTCCGTTGATTATTTCAAGCGGGGGTAATTCAGGTTCACAGGCGGCCAGCCTTATCATCCGTGCGCTTGCATTGGGTGAATTGAAAGTGAGAAACTGGTGGTATGTCATGCGGAAAGAGATTTTTTCAGGCTTGTTATTAGGCGCCATATTGGGAATCATCGGCTTTACACGAATATTCGTGTGGCAAAAAACAGGATTATATGATTATGGCATCTTCTGGATATGGATAGGTGCAAGCGTAGCCCTGTCACTATTATTTGTCGTTCTTTGGGGCACATTATCGGGTTCAATGATTCCCTTTTTATTGAAAAAAGTAGGCTTAGACCCCGCTACCGCTTCAGCGCCTTTTGTAGCGACACTTGTGGATGTCACAGGACTAATCATCTTTTTCACAATCGCCGCATTCATCTTAGGAGGAAAGTTACTTTAAGATGAAACAAACATGTTATTTTAATCACACCCAAGCTATAATGAAAATTTACCCATTAATCATTAATCATTTTTTCGCATGAAAAAATCAATCCTCTTCGGTTCGTTAATCGGATTGGCAACTGTTGCTGTTGTCGTAAAAATTTTTTTTGGCAGCGCCCAATCAACCTCCAATGCCGCGAAAAAAGCTACTGAACAGC
>Ga0099364_10008267_pt1 | contig 14667 bp, 10 predicted proteins | sample TergutTh196P3_FD_73070 | JGI IMG/M metagenome (GOLD analysis project Ga0099364, IMG submission 73070) | Microcerotermes parvus P3 segment gut microbial communities from Pointe-Noire, Republic of the Congo - Th196 P3 | ecosystem: Host-associated > Arthropoda: Insects > Digestive system > Gut ... | reverse complement strand
ACGATCATTGAACGGTTTCGCAGATCATTTGTACGCGGTCGATTGGCAGGGTCGTTTCTTTTCGTCGGACCCTCCGGTGTCGGTAAACGCCGATTTGCCTTCGCACTGGCAAGAGGGTTGCTCTGCAAAAAACAAGACAACCTAAATCCCTGCGGCAGTTGCGACTCATGCCAATTATTCGGAAGTACAGGTTGTACCGACATCAACTTTGAAGCCGACGATTTTCTTTCGCCGCACCCCGATTTATACTACGTTGCCAAGCCGCCGGATAAGTCCTTTCTGCCGATGGAATTGCTCGTTGGGGACAAAGAACACAGAGGCAAAGCGGGACTGTGCTACAACATCTCCCGAACCCCCTTTCTCGGTAATCGGAAAGTGGCAATAATCAACGATGCAAACTTTTTCAATGCCGAAGGTGCCAATGCGCTGTTGAAGACATTGGAAGAACCGCCGCCCGATGCCGTGCTAATTCTCATCGGCACATCGACTGCCAAGCAGTTGCCAACGATTCGGAGCCGGTGTCAGATTGTTCGCTTTTCGCCGTTGCCGCCGGAGGTGTTGTCGGCAATTCTCATGGAAAAAGGAATTGCATCCTCTGCCGAACAGGGGGAAAAGTGGGCAGCACAAGCGGAAGGAAGTTTGGATCAGGCGAGGGAACTGGCGGACGGCGACATTGATTCATTGCGGACGGAATTGTCAAAGTATCTGACGGCATCGCATTGGGACGCTGTTGCGCTTGCTTCCCGATTGAACGGGTTGGTGGACTCTTTGGGCAAGGATGCTCCGCTTCGGCGGCGGAGAGCGAGATTGATTTTCGGATTAGCCGTCGATTATTTCCGGAATGATATGTTGACCGAGGATTCTCGTCGGGCTGCTCGGCGTTTGGAGCGGACGCTGGACGCTTTGGAACATGTTGACCGCAATGCCAATTTACCGCTGGTCGTCGAAGCATGGGCAGCCGCACTGGGAAATGGGTGAGAGTTGTTTTTCGTCGTTGCGCTGCGTTCCATTCCGGTTTGGGGTAACCTCGCCCCTTTCCCCGATAATTCTCTCCATGTCACGCACATTGCAGCGGTGCTCTTGCATGGGGCCGAAACATAGGCATTATCGCCCATATCGACGCTGGACTGTAATGCTGGAAGGGGCGAACCGTTACCGAACGGATACTCTTCTACTCCAACTTCGTACACAAAGTCGGAATGGTCGATCAAGAAACTACCGTTACCACTGTATCAAAATACTTGGCGATCCCGAAGAACAAGAAAGAGGTATCACCATTCAAGCCGCCAGCGTTAAGACTGACATGAGAATCCTCCAACTCCATGTGAGAAACACACAAAGAACCATGAGAACTTTCCAATGCCGATAAACGACCCATCACGTCAGATAAGTCGTCCCTGACTCTCAACAACATCAAAGTAACTGTTTCCAACCGCTGAAGATCCATATCGATACAAAAAAGGAACCCGACAATGAGATTTCGTTTCTGTTGCAAACAGCCGTCTCAATGCCGGGTCAAAAAACGGAATGAATAAAATATCAAAATAACGCACGTTACTAAGATTATTACTCAACGACTGTTTGCAACAATCGAAATCATAAAGACTTTTTCGGCAACGTGCAACACTGCTGGTTTGACTCGCGTTTGGCGTGGACTCACTGGCGGACTTGTGACCGCGGCTCTTTGTATCATCCGTCTGCTCTTACTGTGACTCCTGAAACGTCAGCAACGAGGGTACTTTAATTTTTCACAAATTAGCGTATGATTCCGTTCCCTGCCGGAGTGGAGCGTGCGGACATGCCAATGAACATCATACTTTTAGGAAACGGAACCAAACCCGGCGTGGAAGAAGCGGTAGCACGACTGCGACCAGAGATCGCACGGCGTGCCAATATCCTTGCCGAAGATTTTACCGGTCAAAAAGATGTATCCTCCGTACAGGCTGACCTCGCCGTTGTCTTCGGCGGTGACGGCTCGATCCTCCGGGCAGTCAGTCAAATGGGAACCAACCAGATTCCCGTGCTTGCCGTCCATCTCGGTACATTAAGTTTTCTCTCGACCATCCAAATCGACGAATTGATTCCGCTCCTCGACCGTCCCGATTTGTTGCAGATGCCGATCATCGAACATCTTCTGCTCCATTGTCAGATTTTTCGCGGCAATCAAACGGAATCGGAATCACGGCACTGGGCATTGAACGAAGTCGTCATGCATGCGGCACATGCGGCACACATTATCAGTATCGAATTTTTCCTTGACCGCCAACTGGTAACAACCTACCGATGCAACGGTCTCATTGTAAGTACACCGGTCGGTTCGACAGCAATGAGTCTGTCGAGCGGCGGTCCGATTCTCCGCAAAGACATTGACGCGGTAGTGATTTCGCCGATTTGCCCCCACACATTGAGCAACCGTCCGCTGGTCGATTCGCCGGATCGGTTTATGGAACTTCGGACGCAGCAACCGGCGGAACTGTTCGTGGACGGTAACATCGTCGCCGCTGTCCAGCCGGGAGATACGGTACGAATCACTCGTGCCTCTCAAACATTCAAAACGATTGACGTTCCCGGTTTTTGTTACTACAAGGCGTTGCGCTCCAAACTCGGCTGGAACGGCAGATTTGAAGACCAAAGTTAACCGATCTTGCGGCTAACTTTTCCGATAACCTTCATCGAAAGTCATCCTTTCAAAAACGATTCCTTTTTTCGTTGCACGGTTATATTGTTCCACTAGACTTGTTCCATCATTCCCGTGAAAACGGGAATCTAGCCGTAGAGGGTTAACCCTGTTTCTCTAACCAACCGCAATTTACAAAACAAAACGTTGACGCTACAATGAAACGCTCCGGTTGAGGCACAAAACATGAACATCGACGAACTGCGCAAAAAATGGAACGACAATGCCGAGACGTATAAAACCGCCGAAGTCGGAAGCGGTATCCACGACTTCGTCAATGATGTTTTATCGCATCCCGAACTCTTTGCATTAAAAAAAACACCCAAAAAGGCAGCAACGACGCAAACTTACGTCCACGATACCGAAGCGGGCAAGCACGGCAGGCCCGATTTTGTTCTTTATGCCAATAAAGATGTTACGATGCCTTGCGAGGCAAAGTGTTATACACGAATTGAAGAAGGTATCAAGCAGTTGCAACGGTATCGAACCGACTATACCAAAGAATACGGCATCCTGACCGATGGTTTTACTTGGCGATTCTACCGTTCCAATTCATACGAAATCTGGACGCTTGATCAAATACTGGAGAATCCAAAACTTTTTAGAACATTTTGGGAAACATATCTGACACCGGAAAATTATTACACCGAAATTTTCCAGCCGAGCGGACAGCAAGTCATGTTCGAGGAGCCGATTGACCTTAACGATGCAGAGAACCAAAAAATCTTTTTCAAGGAAACTTCGCAGTTAATCGCTCGATTCCGTACCAAAATAAAAATCAAAGATGATAAAACCGCTCTGGAAACTTCGTATGCCTACTTGATTCAATTCATTCTGTACAAATCTCTTGTTGATAACCGGTTCGTTCGTTTCGAGAATGAATACAAACGTTTCAAAAAGCAGATCGTCAAAGCAATTCATGATAAAGATTTGTACAATCTCGTCGTTTTTCAAATCAGAAACATCTCGGAATACATTACGCAAAACATTTACCGTCCCTTTGCCGAAGAACAACATGCCGTCAATGAAATACTGATTGCCGATTTGCAACGTGAATTGACGATTCAAGACATTGCTCCGTGGCTGGACATTGTTGCGTTCATCAACAAGTTTGATTTTTCCAATTTACAGAACGAAATTTTTGGTTTCGTCTATGAAAACTATTTGAAAGATTTATACGGCGACAACTGGGGACAGAATTTTACGGATCCGGCAGTAGTCGATTTTATGCTGGACGAAATGGGTTACACTCCCAAAGAATTGGCAAAAGACAAGACGAAAATTTCTATCATTGATCCGGCATGCGGAGCGGGCACGTTTTTGTACAGTGCCGTTGACCGAATTGTAGAAGCATTTGAAGGCAAAGGAACGATTGCCGAGGCTGCCGCTATCAAAGAGTTAGTGGACAAAAACGTTTTCGGATTGGACGTGGCGGAGTTTCCCTTATTTCTTGCGGAAATGTGTATTCTGCTTCGTCAGTTGCCGTTGATTGTGAATGAACTTTATAATGATCCTGTTGAGAAAAAATTGAAACTCTTCAAGACGCGAGATAGTATTTCGGAATTCCTCGATACGGGAATTACCGCACAGAAAACACCAGTTGATTTGCTGTCGCAAGTTCAAGCGATGGCATTGGATTATAAATCGTTCATGAGGAATGATGAAAATCTTTTGGAAATGCTTAATTCAATGCAGAGCAATGGACAGGAACGGCTACGTTTTGATTATGTCGCCGCCAACCCACCGTACATTGGGTACAATGACTGCTGTCGGCAAGGAATTGAATTTACTAGGCGTATTAAAAATCCAAAAGATACCTCAATTACGTTGGGGAATGTGTTTGGTGTTAATTTACATAGTGTGCCGGGAAATAGTAAAAAATATCCTCCAAAACCGAATGTTTATGCATTCTTTATCGCTCTCGGATTAGGCTTGCTCAAAGATAATGGTAAACTGTGTTATATCATTCCGCAAACATTGCTAACAGAAACAGATTACGATGTTTTGCGTTATTATCTATCAGAAAATATCACGATTGAAAAAATTATTACAGTTGAAGGTAACTTATTTGTCAAAAGGGGGTTGCGTCAAAAGAAAACGATTGCGACATCATCGTTAATAATTATCCTTCGTAAAAAAATTGCCTCGCAAAAACACAAGGTCAAAATCATCAATTATAAACCTTACAGCGGAAAAGAGTCGGTTGACATTGCTGAATACTTGCGTAGCCGAAACAAAAGCAGCAAAGCAGTTTTACAGTCCGAGTTGCGCAAACACTATCTTAATTGGAATTTTATTAAGCATGAAGAAACTTTTCGGCATTTTCAGGCGGAATACAATCAATGTACGGAACCACTCGGTTTGTATTTTAACCATAAGACGGCGTTGTCCCATTTTCGTTCTCAATTTATTTTCGATGTCGGTTATATTTTGGAAAAACAGCATATCGCTCAAGAAAAATCGTCTAATGATTATGAATTGATCCATTTTGAAAAGGAACGTTTTCAATTAGAAAATGCCATCGGTTATTATCCAGATGATAGCAAAAAAATTAAATTGCCGAAAAATAGTCAAGGACTAGGCAGTTTGACTCCGAAATATAAAATCGTTTGGCAAAAATCATACGGCACAAAGCGATTTCATTTTTCTGAAAGGAGAGTGATCCTTAACATGAGCGATCAGCAGTTTATCGCATCCGAAAACAAACGCGAATTGTTATATTTAATGTCCTTGTTGAATTCTACTGTTAACACGGTTTTGTTTCAAAAGTTGTTTTCTGTCAGCAATGAAAAATTGGGGATATTTATCGTGATCAAACGAATCAAAGAATTTATCCGCATCCCGCTCATCACTGCCAAGAATCAAAAACTGAAAGACAAAGTCATCGCTTTAACCGAGTCGATGCTTGCCCTCGAATCCGTAACGCTTCGGGATATTGTCGATTTCGCCCGATTGAACGTACAAAAATTCGACACGATCTACGTTGAAAAAAATGAGTTGGTCTTGTCCAACGGCAAAGAGTTCCGATTGAAGATAACGGACGGCAACAGCAAGTTGGTACAAAAAGTTATTCAGGAAAAGTATAAAGACGGCACCGCACAATCTATTGTACTAACAGAGTTAAAATCCCTGTCCGCCATCGACTTTGATAGACAAAATGCAATAAAGCAAGAAATTGATGATCTTGTCTTTGCTCTGTATTTCGACGTGCCTGTCAAAAACGTTGCTAAACACAAGTTTTATGCGTATGTGAAGTCATAAGCAAACAGGGACAACAATTTTGCGATTTTGCATCACTCACTCTCCCGCATGTCGGATGCCCAATATCGCAAGTTCCTTTTCATTCAAGCCCACTCCGCGAAGCATCAAACGGTTGCCCTTCAAACTTTCAATCGAATTGATGCCCATTCCACCCATCATCTCCTTGATTTCATGTTCCCACGCATGAAGCAAATTGACCAAACGCTTATATCCAATGTCGGGATTCAACCGCTTTACAAGTTCCGGGACCTGCGTCGCAATGCCCCAATTACACAAACCCGTATGACAACTTCGGCAAAGATGACAACCAAGTGCCAAGAGCACTGCCGTACCGATATAGACACAATCCGCTCCCAATGCAACTGCCTTCACAATGTCCGCACTGGAACGAATACTACCGCCAACAACAAGAGAAACATTGTCGCGGATACTCTCATCCCGCAGGCGTTTATCAACGCTAGCAAGCGCAAGTTCAATCGGAATGCCGACATTGTCGCGTATCCGCGTCGGTGCCGCCCCCGTCCCGCCGCGAAAACCATCGAGTGCAATAATATCCGCTCCGCTCCGGGCAATGCCGCTCGCAATCGCAGCGACATTGTGAACCGCCGCAATTTTGACAATGACCGGCTTTTGATAATTCGTCGCTTCCTTGAGCGAAAAGACGAGTTGCCGAAGGTCTTCAATCGAATAAATATCATGATGCGGAGCAGGCGAAATCGCATCGCTGCCTTCAGGAATCATTCGGGTACGTGAAATATCGCCGACAATTTTCGTTCCCGGCAGATGCCCTCCGATGCCCGGCTTGGCCCCCTGTCCCATTTTGATTTCGATTGCCGCCCCGCTGTTCAAGTATTGAGGATGCACACCAAAACGCCCGGATGCAACCTGCACGATCGTGTTTTTTCCATAACGGTAAAAATCTTCGTGCAGTCCGCCTTCGCCGGTATTGTAAAGAATTCCGAGTTCTTCAGCGGCACGGGCCAAACTTTCGTGTGCATTGTAACTGATGGAGCCGTAACTCATTGCGGAAAACATAATCGGCATCGACAGGGAAATCCTGGCGGGCAAATTATTGACGAGCCGTCCCTCATCATCGCGTTGGATTCCCCCAGGTTTTGCACCGAGTGAAACTTTTGTTTCCATCGGTTCGCGTAAGGGATCAATGGACGGGTTGGTAACTTGCGAGGCGTTTAAGAGGATTTTATCGAAGTAGATGGGATAGTTTTCGGGATTGCCCATACTTGACAGCAGAACGCCGCCGCTGTTGGCTTGTCGGTAAATTTCGTCGATGGTTTTACCGCTCCAGTTCGCATTTTCTTTGTAGGTATTGTCGCTTCGGACGATTTTGAGTGCTCGGGTGGGGCAGAGCGTTACGCAACGATGGCAGTTGACGCATTTGGTATCATCGCAGACGATTTTGGCCAAATCGGCGAGGAATTCGTGTGCATTGTTAGCGCATTGCCGTTCGCAGGCACGGCAGTTGATACATCGGTCGTAATTTCTGACGACTTCGTAATCGGGATATAAAAAGTTTATTGCCATAGTGTGGGGCCATAACGCAAAAAAAGGTGTTCGCCAGAGGTCGCATTGCACGCCATCTGATGAACACCTTTGTCCGATCGTCCCGGATTCTACAATATGCTTGCGTTTTGTCAACCGGTGGCACTATTGCACTGTCATTCCGGCGGCTTGCCGCTTGGGATAAAAAAGTCTTTCCGCCGTCAAGTCATTGCGGTTTTCATTTTTACCCCACCGAAACGATCACCGGCTGGCCGCCTTTGGGGGCCCAAACGGTATCCAGATTCGGTTCGATCACACGAATTGCCGCCTCTTCGCTGGCTATGTACACCGTGTCCCCCTTTTCGCCCACCACCATACTCCGCAGTTTCAAGCGGTCATTCAATGCAATCAAACCGCCCTCAAAACCAACCAATATCGAAAACGGCCCCGTAATCAACTGAGCCGAAAACATCTCCCGTAAATACTCATGCTCCCGACGCTCGTCCACCGGCATTCGCTCTATCGTCTGCCAAAACGGGGCTGCAATGACCGAAGCAATTTCCTCAAACCGCAATCCCTGTTTCCGGTGCAAATAATCAATGATGTAAGTAATGACTTCCGTGTCGGTTTGGAGCGTACATTTATAACCGTACATTTCAATAGCACGCCGGTTGGCATCGTAGGACGATATTTCGCCGTTATGCACAACAGAATAATCGAGCAGAGCAAAGGGATGCGCTCCACCCCACCAGCCCGGCGTGTTCGTCGGATAACGGCCATGTGCCGTAAAACAGTATCCTTCATACTCTTCCAGCCGATAAAACCGTCCGACATCTTCCGGGAAACCGACTGCCTTGAACACGCCCATATTTTTGCCGCTGGAAAATACGTAGGCTCCATTGATTTTTATATTGACGCGGAACACGCATTTGGCGGTAAATTCGCGCTCATCCAGTTGGCTTGAGGCGAGTTTTGTCGGCAACGGTGTAACGAAATAACGCCAAATGAGCGGTTCGTCGGTAATTTCCTTGATTTTTCGGGTTGGTATTTTTGAGAGGTTGATGATGTCAAAATGGCGGTCCAGAAATTCTTCGCATTCTTTTTTTGCGGAAGCGGATTCGTAGAAGATGTGCAGTGCGTAGTAATCTTTGTATTCGGGATAGATACCATAGACGGCGAATCCCCCGCCGAGTCCGTTGGAACGGTCATGCATGGCGGCAATGGACTTGATGATTGCTTCTCCGCTAATTCGCCGACCGGACTTGTTGATGATGCCCGATATAGCGCAGCCGGACGGAATCCTGACTTGCCCCTCTAACATTGTTGACGGCATAGTGTTACACATTGCATCGCAGCGAAAAAAAAAGTGCCCATCGGAACACGTCCCTAACGTATCCCGATGAACACCTTTGTTCAGATGTGCGGATTCTACAATAAAATTGCGTTTTTGTCAACCGGCAGGAATGGCCGGGAAATACCAAGACGCAATCGTAAAACACCCCTGGTTGACGCTTGGGTTTTCTGTGTTATACTGCCCGTCTTACGGTAGACAAAGGCGTTTATCGGCGCGATTATGAAAATAATGGTGCCGATGGACGCCTTTTTTTGTCCCCATCCCCCAATAAAGGAGTATTAAACAATGAGTACATTAGTTACCCCCAAAGGTTATCAGTCAGTCCTCACGGTCTATGAAACCCAGGTCGCCATCGGAAGCATCAAAAGAACGTTTGAGGACAATCTGTCCCGTGCTCTTAACCTCAAACGCGTGTCTGCACCGCTCTTCGTCGATCCGCTCACCGGTCTCAACGACGACCTCAACGGCATCGAACGCGCCGTCGAATTCGACATCAAGCAGACAAAATCAAATGCCCAAATCGTTCACTCGTTGGCGAAATGGAAACGCATGGCACTGCATAAATACGGCTTTCCCGTCGGCGAAGGAATCTATACCGATATGAATGCCGTCCGCCGAGATGATGAAATGGATAATCTCCATTCGATCTACGTCGACCAATGGGATTGGGAAAAAGTGATCGACAAACCGACCCGAAACGAGGATTTCTTGAAAAAGACGGTCATCGCCATCGTGAATAGTATCTGCGATGCAGTGGATGCAATCAAAACGCAGTTTCCGGTTCTGAAATTTAACGTCTCACGGGATGTCCAATTCATCACAACGCAAGAGTTGGAAGACCTTTATCCGAAGTTGCCGCCGAAAGAGCGTGAAAATGCCTACTTAAAGGAACACAAGACTGCTTTTATTATGCAGATCGGCGATGTGTTGAAGTCGGGCGTCAAACACGACGGACGCGCACCGGACTACGACGATTGGGCACTGAATGGCGACATTGTGTTTTGGAATGATGTATTGCAGTGTGCGTATGAGGTTTCTTCGATGGGGATTCGCGTGGATGAGAAATCGTTGGATGAGCAACTGACGAAGGCGAACTGCGATAATCGCCGAAAGTTGCCGTTTCATGAAATGCTTTTGGCGGGCAAACTTCCGTTGACGATTGGCGGCGGGATTGGCCAGTCTCGGTTGTGTATGTTGTTGCTTCAGAAAGCGCACATTGGCGAGGTGCAGGTTTCCATTTGGGATGAGAAGACCATTGCGGGCTGTGCTGCTGCGGGAATTCATTTGCTGTAAGGCCCCGTGCGGATTGAAAATGGGGCTGGTTCGCTTCCGGCGCACGCCGGAAGACAGAAGGGATTCGATTTGCGAATGCATGCATAGTTCCCGGCCATTATAACAACAAAGAGCCGGAGCGGGAGTGCATCGCAATCCCCGGGTAAATCCATTGCATATACATCTAGTCAGACAGCAGGATTTACCGCCGGACGGCGCCTACCTTTGGCCGCCCAAACTGAAATTTGCCCCTCTGTTCCCGACTCCTGCACTATGCTTGCCTTTTCCCAAAACGTAAGGTATAATGTCGATCAATATATTATAAATGAAAAAGGGCCAAGACAATGTCCACAAACGCTCCAACCGCTGAATTATCCAAAATCAACGAATCCCTCGAACAAGCGTCCCTGGAAAATGAAGATACCCTGAAAAATATGTATCTCACCTTCCGACTCGGAAACGAAGATTACGGAATCGAAATCCGTTACGTTACCGAAATCGTCGGGATGCAAAAAATTACCGAAGTTCCAGATATGCCCATCTTCGTCAAAGGCGTTGTCAACCTTCGCGGTCAAGTCATTCCCGTCCTCGATATGCGGCTTCGATTCAATATGCAGTCCCGAGAATACGACGAACGAACCTGTATCATCGTTGTCAACATCGGCGGCTCCCAAGTCGGACTCGTCGTCGATACCGTCAACGAAGTCCGAAACATCGACGGCGACCAAATTTCGCCCCCGCCCAAAACGGCCGGTGCTGACTCCGCAGGATACATCCAGGGTATGGGCAAAGTCGGGGAATCCGTCATCATCCTCCTCGAAGGACAGCGACTGCTCCACGAACAGGACATCGCCAGCCTGTATTCGCAGATTTAGGAGAACGTTCACAGAGCCCGTGCACCTCACAGGGCCCGTAACGCTAGTCAGGCCATGTTCTGAATGGCCTGGCTTACGCCGCGGGTTCTGCGTCTTTCCCATTCCCATCCCCCAAAAAATGCTGACTCCCGAACAATATCTCGAACAAGCCAAACAGTACAGCGTCGTGCCCATCGCGGCAAAATTGCTGGCCGATAGACACACGCCGGTTACGCTTCTCCAACGATTCTGCAAAGGGCAAGAAGGCATTTTCCTGCTCGAAAGCGTTGAGGGAGGCGAAAAATGGGGCCGATATTCCTTTATCGGGATCGATGCACACGCTTTCGTCGAAATTCATCACGAAAACGTCGTCATTCGCGAATGCGGCGGAGCAACCCTCCGAATCATTCCTCACAAAGGCAAGCCGCTCAACGTCCTTCGGGATTTGATGGAAAACTACCGAACGCCCGAACAGCCGGAATTGCCCCGGTTTTTCGGCGGACTCGTCGGATACTTCGCCTACGAAATGGTCTCGTTCTTTGAGAAAATACCGTACCAACTGGAGGAGGAACCCTACGGTGCTTTCGTCATCCCGAAAACAATCCTGATTCTCGATAACCTGAAACAGGTTTTGACCGTCTGCGTCGCGACCTTTCCCGAAAAATCGAATAATCATGCCGCCCTGTACCGCAGTGCCGTCGCGGAAATTGAACAAATCACTGCCGAACTGGAAAAACCACTCGAAAACGCCTCGACAAAACTCGAATCCGGCTGGAAATTGTCGCCGACGATGTCCGAAAAGGAATTTCGCGATAAAGTTGATGTGATCAAGGAACATATTGCGGCGGGAGATATTATCCAATGCGTGTTTTCGCAGCCGTTCGTTGCAGACGCAACGCCTGATGCGGTATCGCTTTACAGGGCATTGCGTTTTTCCAATCCTGCACCGTATTTGTTTTTTATGTGTTTGGGCGGTACGGTGCTCGCGGGTTCGTCGCCGGAGACGATGATTCGCCTTGAAGGCCGGACAGCAACGTTGCGTCCCATCGCGGGAACGCGGCATCGGGGGCTGTCGGAACAGCAAGACCGCGAGTTGGCCGATGAAATGTTGCGGGACCCGAAAGAGAAGGCGGAACATTTGATGCTGGTCGATCTTGGGCGGAACGATTTGGGGCGAGTTGCGAGGACGGGCACGGTGCAGGTTACGGATTTGATGTTTGTCGAACGGCATCCGCATGTTATGCACTTGGTTTCCAACATTACGGCGGAGTTGGATGATGGTTATGATGGATTTGATCTGTTTCAGGCAGCATTTCCGGCGGGGACATTGACGGGCGCACCGAAGGTTCGTGCGATGCAGATTATTGCGGAGCACGAGGGAACATTGCGTGGCCCTTATGGGGGAGCGGCGGGTTATATCGCGTATAATGGCAACATAGATTTTGCGATCACGATTCGGACGGCGGCGATTCGCGGCGGTAAATTGACGGCTCGTGCGGGAGCGGGAATTGTGCATGATTCGGTATCGGAGAGTGAGCGGTTGGAGACGGTCAACAAGGCCAAGGCGATTTCGCATGCATTGGAAATCATCGGTATCGGCGTGAAATAGTTGGACACAAAAAATCGCGGACTGCGTAATACGACAATTTTTACAAAGTGTTCCGATGTGATTGACATTTCCATCCTAATCCCTTACAATACCCCTGTAATGTCTCTTCACGCCGTATGGGCGTGTTGCGGTTTTGACCTTAGTATGCTGACAGTCCGTTCTTTCCGCAATGCAGACCCGCCCCGGCTGCTGGCTCTCTGGCGAAAGACGCAACGATGTCAGTATGAATACCAAGAGGATTATGCTTCAACCTTTCCGTTATCGCTTAACCAACTGCAAACGCAAATTCTAGGCCTGCCGATGCTGAATGCCGCTTCGGTGATGCTCGCCTTTGAAGAAGAGACATTGGTCGGCTACATTCATACAATTTTTGCTCCCTCCCTCGACGGCTATACCTTCGACTATACCGTCGGTCAGATATGTTTTCTTTGCATCGACCCGGACTGTTCCGACGCACTTGGGGCGGCATCGGCTCTGATTCATGCTGGCGAAAACTATCTTGCAAGCCGGGGAGCACAAAAAATCTTCGGCGGCTCGCCTTCGCCCAGTGCTCCATTTTATACTGGATTTTACGGCGGCGGCGAAGCCGTCGGCATCCTTCACTCAAACAAAGCGGTAATTGACGCATTTCAGGCCGCGAACTATCAAATCCATCAACAGACCCGTTGGTTTTATTACAATATCCAACACTCTTTAACGGATTTTTCTGCCGAAATGGCAAGTCATTACGAATTTTATAGCATGAAAATCGGCGAAGTGCAAAAAGCAAAAACATGGTGGGAAGGATGCTCGTTGGCAAACGGGATGTGGTACGACGCGATGGCCTATTCGATACAGGAAAAACGGCCCGTCGCCCGGTTGCGAGTTCGGGTTACTTGCCCGGATGCTTCTCCAGAAATGGAAGATGTTTCCGCTCTCTACGGACGGACTTGGCTTGCCAGTTTGGTCGAACTGCGAGTTCATCCCGATTTCCCGAGCGAACGAATGCAGGACATTTTGCTCGATGAACTGATACGATACCTCATTGCTCACAATCAGGTTTTTCGCATTGAGGCACACGCTGCCGAAGGATCGCTGCTGTTCATATTGCTCCGCAGGAAATCTTGGAAAGAACGCGGCAACGGTTCGGTGTTTGTGAAGGTCTTATAAACGACAAGGGGCTCCAAAATTTCTGTCAACCCTGTCTAAAATCCCGTTGACAAAGGCGGCGGAATCTTTTGTCCCGAATTTTTTTGCCAATTCGACGGCTTCATTGATCGCAATCGGTTTAGGCGTGTCCGTATACAGAATTTCGGCTGTGGTCAACCGCAGGATGCTTCGGTCAGTGGGACTCATACGAGCAAGCGTCCAATTTTGGGACAGGGAGGAAATTTGCTCATCAATTTTTTCCTGGTGTTCGACGACATGCTGCAATAATTGCCGAGCGAATGCTAAAAGTGGCTCATGCTGCGGCAGTTCCCGGACAATGTAGGCTTCTGAAAGTTTTTCTAGAGAGCCGTGATTCAATTCTTCTTGATAGAGTATTTGGAACACGACGGTACGAACCATACTCCGATTGGCAAACTTTCCAGCGGGATGTTCTTCGACGGTATTGACTCGTTCCGGCATAAATGCCTGCTAAAAATAAAGAAAAGATGGTGTATTGTACTGTAAACGGCAAAAAAATCAATCGCGTGCGATAAAAACAGGCCTTTTTGAGCAACTCGCGAAGGCGAAACACCAAACGGCAGCATTTCGCCATTTCGATACTTTTTTTTGCAAATTTGACTTGATGATTTGGCACGAATGATTATACTGAAACTCTTTATTGCCGTTCTTGGAGTATTAAGATGACGATGAGACATTTGATAGTATTCGCGTGGATTATTTTCATCGCAAGCAATCTGAATGCCCAGGAAAAACTGTATCGCAATGCGTTTCCGTTAAGCAACATTACATTGCTCGACGGTCCCTTCAAACACGCACTCGACCTGAACGTCGATGTCTTGCTGCAATACGATACCGACCGCTTGCTGGCTCCCTTCCTTCACGAAGCCGGACTGCCTAAAAAAGCCGAATTCTTCCCCAACTGGCAAGGACTAGACGGACATATTGCCGGTCACTATTTAAGTGCCCTGGCAATTCACTATGCCGCAACGGG
>Ga0099364_10008266_pt1 | contig 14667 bp, 12 predicted proteins | sample TergutTh196P3_FD_73070 | JGI IMG/M metagenome (GOLD analysis project Ga0099364, IMG submission 73070) | Microcerotermes parvus P3 segment gut microbial communities from Pointe-Noire, Republic of the Congo - Th196 P3 | ecosystem: Host-associated > Arthropoda: Insects > Digestive system > Gut ... | reverse complement strand
TGTATCCTTGCCTCTCCCTTTGGGAGAGGTGTCACGCCTTGGGCGTGACGGAGAGGGCGTGACGGTGTTTTTTGCTTCATAAATCTTATTTTCTTCTTAAAGGAAGCAAGTGTGTCTATATTCGAGACAAGAGCCTCTTTGTTGACCCTTTGAGCCTCCAGTAGTTCTTTGCGTAGTATCGTTATCTCTTTAGGCGCGCTGATGGATATTTTCACCTTATCTCCGGTGATACCCTCTACTACAACCTCCACATTGTCTCCGATGAAAAAAGACTCACCGATTCTTCTTGTGAGTACCAACATATCAGCTGCCTCCTTCCGCAGGAGACATTATCGGATGCTTCATCGAATAATCGCTCTCTAAGATTATCTGCTTGGCCTTGCGGCTTTCTTTGTTTATGACGATGGGGCATTTCATATTAACGGTGCTTTCGGAAAAATTATCCTTAACCACAACGATCGCATAATAAACAAGCCCATCCTCCTCGGCGGTCTTGCCTATGGTTCTGTAATCATCGTCGGACATGATGGGATCGTATTCTCTGTCGATATAAAAGGGGTTGAGCAACACGAACGCAAGCGATTCATCGGTGGTTGACTGCAGGCAAAAAAGACCCTCGTCATCCTGATCCTCACCATCGTCAAATTTTATTATCACATAATCCGTATTTCCCTCAAAGCCGAAAATGCCTTGAGGGAATCGGATAATGTCATCCTGTTCGGTTTCTATTGCATCAAAATATTTTGTGTTTATTTTCATATATATATCCTTTGTTTTTTATATAGTTGCTTCAATTGCGGGATTCGCTGCGGCGTGAACATATATCGGGTCTCCGACATATTCGATCACAACCTGCGGGTATTCTTTTATGGTGATCTCTATGTTGCCGGGTATAAACTCGAAATATCCTGCATCCAGCTTTAGGTCAAAATTCAACTTATCCATGTCGTATTGTATAGTAAGATCGGGAGGTATCCAGTCTATATCGGGAGGATACTCCGGAATAAATGCGATGTTAAACTCCTTGGGATTGTCGAATCTCAGAGCGGCAAACTCTACGATAGGGTCTCCGCCTTTGTGCAGGCTCAGGAGCAGCGACTTGCCCTCCTCGGCAAACCTTGCAGCAGCTTTCATAGCGTTTTGCTTGCCTATTTCGGCATTTTCGGCTATGCTTTTTGCAGGGGTTTTAGAGACTGAATTGCGTGCGTCAAAGGTGTCGATATTGACCTTGACCTGGCGGCTCTTCATGGTGAGACCGCCCTTGTTCCTTATCATCTCTACATCGGCTTTGCTGCTGACACGTTCTGTTCGTGCCGGGGTCACCTTGTATTCGATGGATATGGGAACGGTATGTATCTCCAACATTGGTTTCATAACTAAGACCTCCTTGTCTTCTTGTAGGGTACGCACCCCTGTGCGTACCGTCCTATTGGTAGGGGTGTACAATCCTTATTGGTAAGGGTTTTTTATCTCATAAAGTCGATGAACGACGGGGATAAAATGTTAGATCCCATCTTGAGGGCGGCATTGTAGGTATACTGTCTCATCTGGAAATCCATAATGGCTTCTGCGGGTTCCTTAAAGAATACCTGCTGTAGTCTGTTCTCGAGGTGGAACTGCTGATCCTCAAGCCTTTTTTCGGTCGATTCAAGAAACTTGGTGCTTGCTCCCATGAGGGTTATATCTTCAAGCAAAAACTGTCTCTGGGTCTTGAGTTTGTCGAAAATCTCGCCTGTCTTCTCGACATCATACGGGGGCGACAGCGCATCGGCAAGATTGCCGAGAGCAACAATGATATTGTTAGACATTCCGTCCTCATCAAGACCGAATCCTATAAAATTGATACCCGGGGCCGATACATTAAATGCGCTACCGGGGATGACCTTGCCCGGCTCGGAAAAACTTATTCCAAACCCAAAGTCTAAATAGACCGTTTCATCGGCAAGTTGGCTCAGGGCATCTTGATTGTCGGGATCCTCTACATCGAGACCTCGGTAATAGAGCTTTCCCTCCTCAAATTTAAACGGGGGATTGCCCTTTGTTCCGGTTCCTCCGAACAGGAACTGATCGTTGTAGGATGCGTTGAGGTTCATTACCAGCTGCTCCTGCATTCCTCTGAGCTTTTCGGAGAAAATCATGCGTTCGTCATCGGTCATAGTACCGTTTATAGCCCGCTCTACATCGTCCTCCCGAACCTCGGTAATAGAATTCATAATCATCATCTTGGAATCAAACATGGTATCAAACATACCCTTTGTATCCCTGATGTTTCTCAGATAATTTTCGTTTCTTTCATATTGCTTGTTCATGCTCTTTGCCTTGGCGGCTTCTGCGGGTGATTCAGACGCACGCAAGAAATTCTTGCCCGTAATGACCTTCATATTAGCATTGTTCATCTGAACCATGGCCCTGCTCAACAGCTTGTTGTAATTACGGACCATGCCGTATGTCGAGACACGCATTAACATCAACTCCTATATCATTCTATGACATCCGTTCCGGTTTTTATCTTCCTACAAGACCCATGCGGTTGATTATCGTATCGAGAGCCTCATCCAATGTGGTCATCAACCGTGCGGCAGCGTTGTAGGATTTTTGGAATCTGAGCAGGTTTATTCCCTCTTCATCCATGTTGACACCGGAAATGGCCTCCTTCATCTCGGATATTCCGTCCGCCACGATAACATAGTTTTCATAGAGCTTTCCTACCGCCTGTGTATCCAAAGAAAGAACTCCGCCTACATAGCTGAAATATTCCTGGAAAGTACCGTTGAATATAGTCTGCCCATTCGGGTTTGTAAAGCTATGCTTGCTCTCAAAGAGCGAAATCATGTATGTTATATTAGCCTGAGCGCCATCAGTATTCATCGGGTTGCCGTTTGCGTCTGTGCCGACTGGGATGTCCTCTTTGTTCATGGTAATCCCGTATTGCTTGGAATCCCATCCGCTTGCCACCGAGAAGTTTTTAGCCGTTATCGGGCTGAATCCGTCCGCCGAGTCAAACAAGGGACGGTAGTCTCTCGGATCGTTTGGATTGTCAGACGGCGGAAATGTTCCCGCAGGAAAGCTGTTAGCGGTATTGAAGACACTTGCTAACATATTAGCAAGATTATCCAGCGACTGCATATAGTATCCGACACCTCTAAAGTCGCTGGGAGGGGTATCGTATTCACCCGATTTGTTGAGCATATCGAGTGAACCCTTTAGGTATCCGCTGGTGATTTTGTTTGTGATATTTTCAGGCTGACCCCGATAGGTGATATAGATACTGTGCTGATCGGGAGCGTGTGCCGTATATTTTTGCGGCGTTTCTCTTATCTGAGGTCCGTATTTTGTTGAGAACTGTGCTATTTCCAAATTGTCAACCAATGTCGTGAGCTGTGGGGGAGAGGTATCCGAATAGAGCGAAATGTTTATATCATCAACAAATATTCCCTTTGATATTTCAATCTGATTGTAGGTAACGCTGATCTGCATATACTCAGAGAGCCGATCTATAAGGTCGTTACGCCTGTCGTAAAGCTCTAAAGCGGCGTTTCCGGTCGCTTCATTTTCGCGTATGTTCTTGTTAAGCGCTTGGATGCTTTTTAGGATGCCATTGATATTAGGAATGTCAACATCGGCAAGCTCGAAGACCTGATGCTGTGATATAGCCTCAAGCTGTTTTGCCGCACCGTTTATGGATTTTGCCAATGTATCGGCAGACATACGGAGCATACCCTCAAATTCGTCACTGCCTGCATTCTTGGACAACTCTTGCAGTTGGAAGACAAAATCCTTGATCTGTGTGGCAAGGGTTTCGTTCATGGTCTCGTCAAAGACCAGCTCCATGTCCTTTAGCACATTGAGTTTTGATGCGTGTTCTCCTACACGGGCATTCTCCCTGCGGAAACGCACATCTAAAAAGGGATCCCGAATCTGGGTTACATTATTGAACTTTACACCGTTTCCCACGTTGGCTGCGTTTCTGTGGGTATAACGGCTGGTATAGTTGGCCGATCTGCTGAAGAGATCAAGCCTTTGACGGGTATACCCCTCGGTATTGACGTTTGCCATGTTTTGACCTGTAACGTCAAGCGCTCTCTGGCTTGCACCGAGAGCTGTCTGTGCGGTTGTAAATGCCGCAAATGTTGATCTAAGCATAATAATGACCCCTACTGATTATTTTTTATTTGATTCTGCTCCTCTATAAGCCCATCGAGAACCTCAATGCGCATTTCGATAAATTTGTTTACGCAATCGTTGGCGGCTCTGAGTTCCTGGGTTTTCAGATGCAGAACCTGATAGAGCTGATCTAAGCCTTTTCTCTCTTCGCCCTCGCATTTTTCTACTATCTCTCTAAGCGGAACTTGAGCAAAACCCAGTTCTTCCTGCATCTTTTCCCGCTTTCTGTCATATCCCTTGAGCTGCATTGCATACGCCTGTTCTTGGTTTATACACCTGTCAAGCTCGTCAACATCGTTTGCCACGATAATATCAAGCTTTTTATTCTGTAATTCAATCAAATCATCAAAAAACGATATAAGATTTTCAAGCATGGTAAAAAACTCTTTCATGTTTCCCATGTTTGTGCCGATTCTCCTTTTATTATCATCTAATCAGTATATCCGCCCAACAGTATCTCGGCGACACGCGCGGTATCGATCTCATAATTTCCGCCCGAAACCTGCTCCCTAAGATTATCGAGAGCAACGGGGTCGGTATCCTTACAAACTTCCTTTAAAATCGACATCTTGAGTTCTTCTGTAAATATGTCATCAGACCCTTTACCCGCAGCAGAGCCTATAGTGATGGTATCCACGTTAGCGCGACCGCCGCCAAACCTACCCTTGTCAACGCTTTTTTTAGCATTGGTGAGTTCGTTTCGTGTATTCCCTATGTTTCCGGGTGTAATCTTTAACATCTTTATCCCCTCAATTCTTTGCCGGATTTATATAAAACAGTTTATACTCGTTTACATATAATATATCGACTAAGCCATATAAATATTTATATAAAACCGAAAAATATTTTTTTAGAAATTATTTACATTGAGTATAATCAGCCTTCCCATCGTATCTCGGCCTGATCGCCCTCTCGTATCTCATCGGTGTAGGAGGCGTTGTTTCCGTTGATTCGCAGAATCAGTTCGCCTTTTTCTTCCTTTTTTGTATCTATGTCCGTAAAATTCAGCAGTTCTACAAACATGACCGGCTCTTCGGGTGCGGCAGGAATCTTTATCGGCTTGCCATTGAGAAATACATTCAGCTCTACCGTCTTTTCGGGCGGCTGTATCTGTTCCTCCTGATCGATTTTTTCGGGTTTTGCCGTCTGTATGTTTATACTGTCGCCCGAATACACAAGACTGTCATGGTCGGCATATTCGCCGTTGATGGTATACTGCAGACTGCTGTCTTTCTTGAGGCAGGATATAAGCTCGCCCAATGTTTTGATATACTCAACCGTTATGGAATCACCGTCGTTTATGATATAATCCTGCAGCTGCTTTTTGCCGCCGACATAAAACTCCGGCAGGATCGTTACCTGACTTCCCTCAAAGACAAATGTTTGGCTGTTGTATTTTTCTGCTATCTCAGACAGCCTTACCTCAACCGGGGCCCCATTCTCGGCCGGAAGAGCTACTATGGCATCCCCCTGCTTTACAAACATATCCACGGGGGCATCCTGACCGTTTACCGTTAGTTTGCCCGTTTGAGGAGCGTTTCCTCGTTTGCTTTCTTTCTTTCCGTTGACGGCAAAGGAGACGCTCTGAGAAAAGAGTCCGATCAGCTTAGAGGGCTTTATCCCCGCCAACAGCAGTGCATCCATTACCGTGATAGAATCACGCCCCAAGAGCATAACCTTGCGGTTGTTGACCGTTACCGAAAAGAAGTTGCACCCCTTATATAGCGATGACACCACTCCTATTCCGATAGGTGTTACAAACTCCGGATTGAGCAGTGAATCGGAGCAGAGTTTGGTGTGTTTAAAGGGCTTTCTGCCGCCCACCGAAACCCTGTCATGCGCCAAGCCGAGATTGTCGGCTACCCTTTCGCAAAGACCGCTTATCTGGCTTCCCCCGCCCACAAGAAAGACGGCAACCGGCGCTGTTTCGTTTATTCTCAAGATTTCGTCTGAAATGGTCTTGCAGAGAGTGTCGATAACGCTGTTTAGAGCAGCACTTATTTCCTCGGCCTTTAGAACCCGCTCAAATCCCAAAATATCGTTGAAACTGACCTCTTTTGCACCGCCTGAGTATGCTATCTTGATCTCTTCGGCTGTGTTAAAGTCTGTTAAATATGTGTGCATAATCGTCTCGGTTATTTCATCGCCTGCTATGGTAACCATGCCGTATGCCGTGATGCTCCCATTCTTGGATATGGCTATATCAGAGGTTCCCGCACCAATATCGGCGATGGCTATGTTCAGCAGACGTATATCCCTCGGTACAATTACATTGATGGCGGCGATAGGCTCAAGGGTAAGGTTGTCTACATCAAGACCGTTCATAGATGTAACGGTATATAGACTTCGGGCGACATTGTCGGGCAAAAATGCGGCGATGAGTTCCACGCTGACGCTCTTGCCCTTGTGTCCCTCAAGATTGGCAAAGGCATATCCGTCAAGTTTGTAGCTGACAACACTGTATCCAACGCAGTAGAAGTTGTCCTCGGCATTTTCTTTTGCGTTCTGGCTGTTGGCCTCAAAGAACTTTTCCTGCGCTATGCTTACGGCCGAATACTCAAAGGAATGTATCTTTTGCTTGGTGATTATCTCATTTTCGTCAAGCTCCTGCTCATATAACGCATAGGAGGTCTTGAGCGCCCTTCCTGCTGCGGCCACGGCAACCTTTGTAAAGACCGTGTCGGTTCTTCTCTCGAGTACCGTCTTGACCTTGGCAATGGCATCGGCTACACGCTCTATATCCTCAATCTGACCGTCACGCATTGCCCGCGCCTGATGATGCACCTGCTCATAATCGAGTATCTCAAAACCATCCTCATAGTTGGTTCCTACTATACCGATAACAGAACGTGTACCTATATCGACAGCGAAAACAAGACCTTTACGCTCCTGCTCGCTCAAGATCTGTTCCTCAATCTTGCTTTTTTCTTGCAATTTAACCACCCCATACTACAGTTGACAATTGACAATTGACAGTTGACAGTTATTTTCCGTGGACAGTTGACGGTTATTTTCCGTGCTTGGTTATGCGGTTCATTAGGATGTCCGGCATTGTTGATATAGATGCCTGTACGGTTACTGCGCCTTTTTCGTGGGCAACCATGGGCATTCCGTATACCACGCTGCTCTCTCTGTCCTGACCTATCGTAAAGGCGCCTTTCTTTCTCATCTCTAAGAGACCATCGGCTCCGTCGCTTCCCATGCCTGTCATAATAACCCCGATGGCGTTTGTTCCTGCCTGTGCCGCTACCGAATGGAAAAGCACGTCTACAGACGGGCAATGTCCGCTCACCTTTTCTCCCGGGGTTACCTTGACCGAATATCCCGATCCCATCTTGACCAATCTCATCTGAAGATTCCCCGGCGCTATCAATACCTTGCCCCTCTTGACCAGATCTCCGCTCTTAGCCTCGGCTACCTCCATAGCGCAGATGCCATTCAATCTATCGGCATACATTTTGGTAAATCCCGGGGGCATATGCTGCACCACAACGATTCCGGGCATATTTGCAGGCAGCCGTTTTAAAACGGCAAGGGTGGCCTCGGTTCCTCCGGTAGAGGCTCCTATGGCTATTACAAGGGAATCAAGCTTAGGAGAATCGAGAACTCCCCTCGATTGAATGCTTTCGATCTTTTTAATGGATTCTGCTGCGGGTATCGGTTTTTTTATCTTGGTATTTGCCTTAGAGGCAATCATTATCTTTCTGTGCAGCTCCTTGAAGAATGAATCAAGGAAAACCTGCGACTGTTCGTCCGGCTTTCGGACAAAGTCGACAGCTCCTGCCGACAGCGCGTCAAACACGCTGATATTAAGCGAACTTACGAGAACGACCGGCAGCATTTCACCCGGGGACATACTTTTGAGAAACTCAATGCCATCCATTCCGGGCATCTCAATATCAAGGCTCACAACATCGGGGGCAAGCTCCTTGATCTTCTTCTTGGCATAAAAGGCATCGACAGCTTCACCGACAACCTTGATATTGCCGAATTTCTCCAAACCCCTCGTTATCAAATTTCTGAAAAACGAAGAATCATCTACAACAAGTACCCGTATTTCTTTTTTATCAAGCAAAGCAACTTCCTCCTAACTCTGCATTCCATCGCCCTCTCAGTCGGCGTTGCCGCCGACAGCTCTCCCAAAGGGAGAGCCAAGGGTGTCCTGTACAAATTTTGCGGGTGTGTCCTTGCCTCTCCCTTTGGGAGAGGTGTCACGCCGGGGCGTGACGGAGAGGGCGGTCTATTCCGTTTTCTTATAGCTTGCCGCTCTTAGATACTGATATGGGTTGTGGGATTTATCTATAGTCTCGGAATGTCCTATTAACAGGTAACCTCCGTTGGCGGTAGCGTTATAGAATCTGTCTATCAGCGCCGCCTTGGTCTGCGCGTCAAAATATATCATAACATTGCGGCAGAATATTACATCGAATTTTAGTTTGAAATTTATCGGATCCATAAGATTAAACTCACGGAAGATCACGTTGTTTTTTATTTCGGGGGTTAGATGGTAATCATGCCCGTCTTTCTTGAAATACTTTGTTTTCCACACATTCGGAATTTCTTTGAGCGATTCTTCCTCATACACACCCGCTTTGGCGATATTCATAACACGGTGGGATATATCGGTAGCTAAAACACGGGTGTCCCACCCGGGTTTGTTGGCAAAATAATCACGCAGAATCATTGATAGTGTGTACGGCTCTTCTCCGGAAGAGCATCCGGCGCTCCAAATGCCGAGAACTTTGTTTCTTTTCCTATATTCAAGTTCGGGCAGGATGGTATCTCTGAAAAGCTCGAAATGGGAACTCTCACGCATAAAATATGTGTGATTGGTCGTGAGTTTATTTATAACCTGCTCCATTTCATTGGAATTGTTATGTTTCAGCACATGATCGATATACTCGGTAAAACCCGTAAACCCTGCCTTTACAACAGTATTATACAGACGTCCCTCTATAAGCTGTTTCTTTTTAGACAGATCGATTCCGAAATTATCATATATGTGCTTATATAGCCTTTGAAAATCCTGTTCTGATATTTTAAACAAACAAACCACTCCTGATTGGATTTTGAACGGTCACAGACCGTCCCTGCGAATCGCCTGCGGAACGGTCACAGACCGTCCCTACAAAATCATACACATTAAAACTGGATTAGTTTTTCACAATCCAATATCAGGTAAACATCGTTGTCGAGATTGACTATACCGCTCACAAGCTCCTGCTTTTTGTTAGCAGGCGGCTGAGAAATGTTCTCTTCATCTATGTTTACCACATGGGATACCTTTTCTACCAACAGACCCACAAAAACATCATTCATATTTATTACTATGATGCAGCATTCCTCGTCATATTCAACGGGGGACCTGTACATACGCAGACGTATGTCGATTATAGGTATCACCTGACCCCGCAGATTTATTATACCCTTGATATAATCGGGAACCTTGGGCATATGAGTAATAGAAAGATTAGTGATGATTTCTATAACATTAGCGGCGCTGACAACATACCTCAGCTCGTCTGAGATAAACACCAAATATTCCTGCATGGTAACGCTCGTTTCAACAGGCGCATCCATATCCATTAACACTGTAGATTCTATAGACATAATATCTCCTACCTCCGTTTTTATTTTTTTTAATAAGCTGATTTAGACGATTCGTACAGATAGAGAACATCTAATATAATACTTATGCTTCCGTCTCCCAAAATCGTACAGCCGACTATGCCTGAGTTTTTGACGTCAAAGCTGTTCAGATATGTCGGCAGCGGTTTTACAACAACCTGATGTTCGCCTAACAATTCGTCAACAAACAGACAGTATGATTTGTCGCCCGATTCTACCCACAGCACAATGCCGTTTTCGATTTCGGTTACCTCTGTTTCAAGCCCGTACAGCTCATGCAGCCGCAGAACGGGATAGAAGTTATCCATGCGTTTTATCATTTCACCGCGGTTTGAATCGTATACTATCTCATCCTTGGTGGTCTTGAATGACTGTCTGATATTATTAATGGGTATCGTAAATATGGATTTGCCGACTGCGATCTCCATTCCGTCTACAATGGCAAGCGTTAGGGGTATCTTCATGGTAGTGGTGGTACCCTTGCCCTCTTCTGAGGTTATGGTGATCGTTCCGCCTACCTTGTCTATGTTCTTTTTGACAACGTCCATTCCTACGCCCCTGCCCGAAAACTCGGATACTTCTTCGGCTGATTTGGTTGAGAATCCCGGCATCATAAGCAGCTGGAGTACCTCTCTCTGGGTATATTCGTTCTCGGGCTTTACAAGCAGACCGTTTTCGGCGGCCTTTGCCAATACCTTCTTTGTATTTACTCCTCTGCCGTCGTCGCTTATCTGAATGATAACCTCACTGCCTGTATGCTCGGCATGGAGTATTATGTTACCCTGAGGATTTTTACCGGCGGCAATGCGGTCGTCTGAGGTTATCTCTATGCCGTGATCCATAGCATTGCGGACCATGTGCATTATCGGATCGCCGATATTATCGACAATAGTTTTGTCAACCTCGGTCTCTTCGCCCTCGAGAATGAGCCTTACATCCTTCTTGAGGCTCTGACCTATATCACGCACTATGCGGTTCATCTTGTGGAACACGCCCGACACAGGTACCATTCTTATAGACATAACAATATCCTGCAATTCATCGGTGAGTTTTCTCAGCTGACGGGCAGACTTGGTAAAGTTATCAAGTTTCAGACCCTTGAGGTCGGGGCATGATGTAACCATAGACTCTGTTATGACTATCTCTGCTACTATGTCCATAAGTTTGTCGAGTTTTGTGAGGTTTACATTGATCAGGCTCTGTTTGTTAGAGGCGGGATGGGATGCGGCGGCGGAATTTTGCAGCGGTGTGTCCTTAGGCAGGGCAGCCGCAGTTTTCGGCTCGGCCGACAGTCCCGATATAACATCATTGTGATATTCCTCCGCAGGTATCGGTTTCTTCTCGAGAACTTCATATGTCCGAATGTTGAGCGACCCCTTTATAACATTAACGGCGGCATCGGTATCCCTTTTGTTGGTAAAGTTTATGAGGAATCCCTCTTCCATTATCATCTGCACCGTTTCGTTGTTGCTCTCGACATCGGCAGGGTAGTATGTAAAGTTTTCACATACCTCCTTGATTCCGGTAACAAGCATAAACGAACGCAGATTCTCCATGCCGCAGCCTTCGTCAAAGAAAACCCTTATCGAATACTCACCCTCACCAGCTGAGCCTTGATGATCGGCAGTCGGTGCGGCCGAATGAAATTTTTCCTCGATTTCATCCGAGGTTTCGAGAAAACTCTTAATTTCATCTACAATAGTGTCGATATTATCATTAAGGGGTTCGTTATTTTGAATTTTTTCAACCTGCAGCTTTAAAAAATCACTGCAACGGAACATTAAATCAAAAAGTTCTGATAATTTGCTTGCATCTACACCATTGTTTCTGATAGAATAGAATAGATCCTCGATCGTGTGTGCGACACCGGCCACGGTCTGAAACTGCATCATAGCGGAAGAACCCTTGACGGTGTGCATGATTCTGAAAATTTCGTTTACATCATCGCTCGAAAATGTTTTATCCTTTTCCGCATTAAGCAATATTTCATCGAGCTGTTCAACCATGCTGTTTGTTTCAAAAAGATACAACTCCAGCATATTCTCCATAGCATTGTCCATCTTTATGACCATTCCTTTCTAAGGCACGGAGCCTTAATGAATTTTTATTTATTATAAATTATTATAAATTATATGCTCTTTATTGTATCATAACATACAATCTTAAAAAAGGGAAGACTAAAATAACACTTTTTTTATTGAAAGAGGAAAAAATAATGGCCGACATTCTAAAAGTAGCTACTCCTGTGGTTCCCGGGGAACAAGCTAACCGCCTATTGCCGCAAAATGCAAGGCAGGCAAATGTTATGAATATCCCCGATCCTACGCGGGTTACGCAGGTTCATTCCCAAAATGTAGGTAACGACAAGCAAGCTGAAAAATTTTCTCCAAATTTTGAATCGAATTTTGAGAAATTTGCACAAATTCTCCGCGCTTTGCCGAATATGACCCAATTGTACGGAGAATTGTTCTTCACAAAAACGGGTTTTGTTGCCGAGGCCGGAATTGATTCGGGGTTTACCGAAGAAATATCTGAATATTTAGACCTGATAAAGATGAGTGATGCCGAGCTATTGGAATATATAAAATCACAATCGGACAACTCGGTAAAGTTTACAGGGCCGTTTTTCGATATAATGAGGAGCATTGTATCAAACAGCAACTCGCCCGATATGGTCTATGATATACTCGATATGCTCCGCAAGTTTGACAGTATGCAGGCGAGTCCCCATATCATCAACGAGATTCTGACCAACCTTGCCAACATATCCAAAAATATGTTCAGCAGTTCACGTCAAGAATTTGGAAACATGATAAACAACCTTGTTCAGGCATTTTCTGCGGGTGACAGCCAAGCCACTCTGTCGGTGCTAAAGAACGAGATTCTGCCGTTTTTGTCGGCATATGTAAACCAAACCCGTGACTATGGCGCTCTAAGGGATCATATCACCATGTATACCCTCAATCTTGCCCGATATGAGATAGGCACTGCCGAAAGTTTTATACAGAGCTTCAGAACCGTTATGAGCTATCAGCCTGTTCTCCAGAGATTCCCGGGTATAGATGTCTCAAAACTGGAAAATTTCTTTATAAAAAACAGTCCTATGGGAAATTCTTCACTTGAAAACAATCCCATAAATAATAATATATCACACAATCAACAAATAAGCAATAGTTTACCGATTAATAATTTTTCAAGTATTCAGCCTGCGGTAACCCTGCCTGACGGGAGCGTTCTTGCCAACGGTCAGCCGGCCGCCGTCATGCCTGACGGAAGTGTCCGTATTATAGCCCATCCCGGTCTGCCACTGCCGCAGGGAGCCATTCCCGATCAGGTCTTGACCGTCACTGCGGAGGGTACGGTTTTTGTCGGCAATCAGCCCGTGGTTTTTTTGGCAGACGGCAGTATGTATATAGCAGAGCAGTCTGCCTTTGCCGCAAATCAGCCGCCCCAAAACCCCCTGCCATTATTAGATCATCAACCCGCCGTATTCGGGCAGGAGACTGCTCCCCTGACCAATCAAGAGATTCAGCTGCCGACAAGCCAACAGCCAACAATCCCATTGCCTAACGGTATCCTGCTTGTAAACAATCAGCTGGTAACCGTCATGCCGGACGGCGGCGTCTATTCTCCCGAACAGCCATTGCCGCCTTTTACCGCAAGCAACCCGCCGATATATAATCAGACGGTCATCATATCACCGGATGGTGAGATATTTGTTAATAATCAGCCTGTCACGGTCATGCCGGACGGGAGTATGTATATCATCGGACAGTCCGCCGGGCCGCCTGAGAGCAATCCTCCGATGGTTCTTCAACCTGCGGTGACATTGCCGGACGGTAATATTCTTGTAAACAACCAGCCTGTCATTGTTATGACGGACGGAACTGTTCAGCTAACCGACATAACCGTTCCGAACGGGGAGGCATCGTCGGGAGGTCAGCCTGTAACCGTTACGCCTGAGGGTAATATCTTTGTGGGCAACCAACCCGTTACGGTCATGCCGGACGGCAGTATGCAGATAAGTGGCCAGCAACCGCAGCAACCCGCAGTAGATCCGCAGCCGCAACAGCCCGTAACGGATCAGCAGCCGACAGCAGGTCAGCAACCCCCGTCCGATACGGGAGCAAGCACTCCCAACAGCGGAACCGCACCAAACAGCGGATTGCCGAATACCATGCAGGGCAGACCGGGGTTTGTAACGCCGCCTAACCAAAATCAAACTCCGATAAATCCGATAGCCGATAAATTTACCGAGATAATCAGCAAGGGTGTGTCGGGAGAAGCAGGGGCTAAAAACCAACCCGTCTTTACGAATATAATGCAGTCTATGCTTATCAACGAAAGCGTGTATATGCCGCTGATTCATATAACCGTCCCTGCCGATATAGACGGCAAACTGTTTTTCTCCGAGATTTGGGTAGATCCTTTCTTCGAGGAGGAGGAAGAGGGTAGCAACAACAGCGGATCCTCGTCAAAGGCAATAAAGATACTGGTCAAGTTTGACATAAAGGACGTGGGATACTTCGAGGTGATAATACTCTCGAGAGAGAGGTCGCTCGATCTGCATCTATACTATCCTGAGAGTTTTTCTCAGCTTGAGAGCCAAATGCGTAACGGAATAAGGGAGATAGCCTCACGAAACTCGCTCAACATAAGCTCGCTGATAGCCGAAAAGATGCAGGCTCCGAAATATATATCAGATGTTTTCCCGAAAATATACGAAAGGAAGAATGCCGTCAATGTCGTCATATAATAAAGCGGTCGCTCTCAAATATGACCAGAAGGATATTGCTCCGATCATAGTTGCATCGGGTCTTGGTCATATAGCCGAAAAAATAGTCGAGGTCGCTACCGAAAACAACATACCCGTCT
>Ga0099364_10008265_pt1 | contig 14667 bp, 6 predicted proteins | sample TergutTh196P3_FD_73070 | JGI IMG/M metagenome (GOLD analysis project Ga0099364, IMG submission 73070) | Microcerotermes parvus P3 segment gut microbial communities from Pointe-Noire, Republic of the Congo - Th196 P3 | ecosystem: Host-associated > Arthropoda: Insects > Digestive system > Gut ... | reverse complement strand
ACAAACTATCGATTAACGCCTGCAATTTGCTATCGTCATAAGTAATTGTGTTGAAAATGGTATCCGTCATGTTCGTTTTGCTTAACAAACTATCAATCAATGTCTGCAATTTGCTGTCGTCATAGGTAATTGTGTTGAAAATGGTATCTACGGCATTTGTTTTGCTCAACAAGCTATCAATCAACGCTTGCAATTTGCTGTCGTCGTAGGTAATTGTGTTGAAAATGGTATCTACGGCATTTGTTTTGCTTAACAAACTATCAATTAGCGCCTGCAATTTGCTGTCGTCGTAGGTAATCGTGTTAAAAATGGTATCTACTGCATTTGTTTTGCTCAACAAACTGTCAATTAACGCTTGCAATTTGCTGTCGTCGTAGGTAATTGTATTGAAAATCGTGTCAGTCATGTTAGTTTTGCTTAACAAACTGTCAATCAACGCCTGCAATTTGCTGTCGTCATAAGTAATCGTGTTGAAAATCGTATCTACTGCATTTGTTTTGCTTAACAAACTATCAATCAACGCCTGCAATTTGCTGTCGTCGTAGGTAATTGTATTGAAAATCGTATCTACCGCATTTGTTTTGCTCAACAAACTATCGATCAACGCTTGCAATTTGCTGTCGTCGTAGGTAATCGTGTTGAAAATGGTGTCTACCGCATTTGTTTTGCTTAACAAACTGTCGATTAACGCCTGCAATTTGCTGTCGTCATAGGTAATCGTGTTGAAAATGCTGTCGGTCAGTATGGTCATCAGACTATCGCTCAGTACTATTTTGTTAAATATACTGTCGGTTAGCACTGACATCAGACTGTCGTTTTGTACAATCTTATTGAACAAGCTGTCGGCAAAAACAGAGAACAAACTATCGTTCAACACCAAATGCTGAGTAACGCTGTCGGTGAGCAGTTTCAAAAACTCCTCGTAGTTCAACAAACTGTCGGCGACATATTGCATATCTACATGAAAATCGTAATCGTCGAATGCTCCCACAGATTTTGTTAAGCCCCTGCCGGCGCCGTATGTGGTGTTTTCATCGGTGGTATTGTCATCAATCATCTGCCGAATCGTATCGCTCAAACCTACTTTGATTAACAAGCTGTCGAGCAGTGTTATCAACTTACTGTCGTCATATACTATTTCGTTAAAAATGGTATCTGTCATGTTCGTTTTACTTAACAAACTGTCAATCAACGCTTGCAATTTGCTGTCGTCGTAGGTAATTGTGTTGAAAATCGTATCCGTCATGTTCGTTTTGCTTAACAAACTATCAATCAACGCCTGCAATTTGCTGTCGTCATAGGTAATTGTATTGAAAATCGTATCCGTCATGTTCGTTTTACTTAACAAACTGTCGATTAACGCTTGCAATTTGCTGTCGTCAGATACTATTTCGTTAAAAATGGTATCCGTCATATTCGTTTTGCTTAACAGACTGTCGAGCATTGCTTTAAGATAGTTGTCGTCATACAAAACCTGGGTAATTTCTTCGATAAAAGTATTTTCGCTGATGTTGCCAGCCATCCATCCTTCACCCTCGCCATCATTTATTTTGTCTTCCAGCTCATCAATTTGAGTTTGCAGACTTAACATCAAAGCAAAATTCGTACTGCCGGCATCTATCAGCTCTTGCAGTTCGTTTTTCAACTGGTTCAGGGTTTTTGTATAGATATTTCCATACGTGAGCACTTGTCCCGGCGTGGCGCTTGGCAAAATAGAGGTGTTTTCAATTATTTGCAAAATCGTATCTTTCAATCCTACTTGACTGCTCAGCAAACTGTCTAATAATTCCAATAATTTACTGTTGTCGCCCACAATATTTTGAAAAATTGTATCGCCGAGACTGTTTGTGAGGTATTTCGCAATGCTGTCGCCCATATTGGTAATAAATGTGGTGTTATCCAGCAATTCATTTTCGACATAAGTCATATTTACGCTCAAATCGAAAACCTGCCCCACCGTCGGTACCACAGTTACAGAGCCGTCTTCGCTGTCAATCTCTACTTCAGCATTCAAATCAATTAATTTCAGGATAGAGTCTTTCAGTGCGGTGTGTGTATTATCGAAGAAATAAGCTGCGATACTGTCGCTCAGTTGCATGAAATTTTGTTCGGTCAGATTGTTAACTAATTCTTCGAAATTATTGCTGATGTATTGCAATATCGTATCGCCGAGGTTGGAATTTTTCAACAGGCTGTCGAGTAATGCTTGCAGTTGGCTGTCCGACAATTTGGTCAGGTCAACCATCAGTTTTATGTTCGATGTTTTGGTATCTACCACGCGTACGGTATTATCGGGGCTAGTAATGTCCAAGGGCATTATTGTTTTTCCGATAATGCTCTCAATCGTGTCGGCAAGGTCGGTATTGACATTAATATAGTAGGCAATACTGTCGCTTATCTGCTTAATATACGTAGCGTTGGCTGTTAATTCATCGCCAAGGTTGTTGATAAATTGCGAGTTATCTACCAATTCATCGCCAAGGTTGGCAACAAAGGTAGTATTGCTTACTAATTCGTCGCCTACTTTGGTAATAAATGTAGCGTCGTTTGCCAGGTTATCGCCAACAGCGGCTGTGTTGACCGACAAATCGTAGCCTGCTGGGTTTGGGTTTGTTTCGGGTGTAACATCTACAGTTCCATCGCTACTTGTTACAGCCAGATTCGACACTAAATCGTCGAGAAAACCTGTCTCTAAATCGTCGAAAGAAATTTCGCCTGTTGCTGCTGCTTTTACCCATTTTAACCCGTTGTTGTAGTACACGCCTTCAACAGGTCTGCTTGGGTCGTTGGGGCTGTTGACATTGAACACATACATGCCTTTAAGGTTTCCCCCTGCCAAAGGGTCGATGTCGGAAGAGAGCTTCACTCTTGGTAAAGCTAAACCTCTCGTAGCATTGTCGCCCGCATCCGGATTCAAATCCAGGATTGCCGAAGGATCGGGTTTTGTAACCCCGCCTATCCGCATTTGGGCATTCACGGTCATTCCTCCCAGTAAGGGGAGAAACAACAGAGCGATAAACGCTCTTTTCAGTTTGTTTTTGTTTGCCATAAAATTTAAAAGTTAGATTTTGTTAGTAAATATTATTTTTGTTTATATAAATCATTCATTAAGTCGAAAGTCTTCATTTTCAAGTTATTAAATCATAAATTTAAAAATTCGCCACCAAGTTCCTAATGGAAGCTTCGTCGGTTATCTTTACTCCGTTCCTTTCGGCTAAAGACAGCAAAAGGGCGCGCATGGTCTTTGTTTCCCACTTTGGGGTTCTGGACATTACGGTTTTTTCTTTGACGATTGGCGTTTTTTCGTCGTCGGTTTTTTGCGCTGCATACACGATATTTGCCTGACGGACAGGTATGCCGCCGCGCACGAGAGCTAACTCTCGAATGTTTTCCGACAATGTGGTACGGGAATAGCCGCGCAGCGCACTGCGAACTGTGGGCAGTGATACGCTAAACAATCCGGCTAAAGCGCTCATTTCGCCATGGGATACGATGATACGAGGTTTCATAAAATTTACGATTTATAGTTTAATAATTTAATAATTTGCAACTTAGACTGCTATGCACAAGCGTTTTGTGCGATTTGTGTAAAGCATTGAATTCGTGGTAGTTAAAATTACTTTCAGGATAGTCTCTTGGGGCTGAGGTATAAAAAAACACCTCCAAACAGAATTAAAACTCCTGTTCGAAAGCACTTTTTTTGCAAGGGGTGTTGCGAGAGAAATATATTGTTGTATACTTGCGCGCGCACGTGTACCATATAATGAGGGTGATAAGCCTCTCTCTCTCTCTCTCTCTCTCTCTTATGAAAATAAGAGAATTATGCAACTTTTTTACGTTAAAATGTAATTTTTTTACGTTAAAAAACCTTAAGTCCTCGTTATTTCTATTATGTTGATTTATAGCCATCAATAAAAGGGGGTATTTTTCAAGCCGCAAAAATATAGTTTTTTTTATGAAAAAAAACAAGTTTTTTAACGTCTTTTTCCTCCTTTTTGGAGGAAAAAATCAAAATTGTCTGAAAATCAGATGATTATGATTTCTACAACCTATCTATCAACTCGCGTTGTTTCTTAAAGAATGCGATGCGACTTTTTTCGTCCGCTTCCGAAATCTGAACAGATGCTCTTTTTTTTGACAGCATCCATTTTCTGAAATTATCGGCAACACCCGAGTCGATTGTATGCATTTCGTTGTTTGCAAAGGCAAGAATACTGCATAGTTTTGCTTCTTCCGAATAGTAATAGTTGTAGTTTGTTTCAATGTTGATATGTGAAATGTAGAGGTAAACTTTTTTGCCTGTTTCGGGCCAACAGCCTTTGGTTGCTACTTCCGACATATAATCCAACAAGGTATATATATCTTTTTTTATAAGTTCTTTTTCTTCGGCGGTAATCAAGTAGATAGAGTAAAAATAGCGGACATTGGACACTAAAAATTCAAAGAGCATAGGGTCCCATATAAAAATTGTTTTTGCTAATTTTTTCGAATCTTCATGATAAGTCAATGAAAGTTCTTCCACTTTTTCCGGGAAAAAAATCTGGGAAAATGGCAGTACTTCGCTGCTCGCAAATTGATACATCCATTTCAATAGATAACACCGGCTTAAATATGGAAATCCGGCAGTTAAAGAACGTGGCAGTTCGTTGGAGACCTCCATATATTCCATATTTGGAACATTTGCAGCATTACTCAGGTCTTGCAGCAATTTATTCATGTATTTCAAATCTTCTTCCTCAGGTTCAAGATAATGCAAAAATTTGCCTTTGAATGAGATTTGATGGGTGTCGATACCAATAATATCGTCTAAAGAAATATTCCATGTTACAGCAATTTTCACAAGCTCTTGTACCGGGAAAATAATGTTTTTGCGCAATCTCCTGTATGCAGCTTCCCGCTCTATTGATAATAAATTCATTAACGCTTCTGTGAGCTGAGATTTTTTTGGATATTTTTTATAAAGCTCTTCTAAAAAAAGATCATACCATAATTTGTTCATAGCTATTCTGTCTTATATTTCAATTAAACACTATTTTTTCTCCTTTATCAAAAACACCACTCTTCGGTTGATTTTTCTGTTGCTCTCGTTTGTGTTGGCTACTATCGGCGTAGTTGACCCCTTCGATATTGTTACGAGATTATTTGCTCTGAAACCTTGCGAAACCAGGTAATTTTTCACTCCATCGGCACGTTTTTGTCCCAAGTTCCAGTTGTACGCCGAAGTGCCAAGCGAACAGGTGTGTCCTTCGCAAATAATAGTGTAGTTATCGTTGTTGTATTGTTACAACAGGCGGATTTGATCATCAAGCATCATTTTCATTATTGGCGATAATTCTGATTGGTTGACGTTGTAACCGTCCATGCTAACTATTATCATATCTTTCAACTCGCCATATTCTGCCGCAGTACGGGCGCGCTCGATTTGTTCGTAATCTTTGCCGTAGTAGTTAGTGTTTTTTCCTCTATCTTTATAGGCATTGCCGTTGTTGCCGTTGCCGTTGCCGTTGCCGTTGTTGTTACCCTTGCGGGAATCATCATCTTTGTGTTTCTCGCTGCTGCATTTGCGGTTGTAGAGGTCAAACAAACGTTCCAGAGATTCTATATCGAAACAATTGCAGGGTACATTCGATTTGTTTTGCGCGTTTTCTGCTTTATCCGCTTTCTCGTTTTTCTTTTTCTTTTCGACATTTTTCGACAAATCAATGCCGAAGCGCAATTTCAAACCAAAGGACAATGGCGATACTTTATTCACAAATTGTGTTTTTACATCATTTACCACCGAATGGTTTGCGGCTCTGCTGATTGTATGATAAGACGAGTTCAAAACGCTGTTGGTTACAAGATAATTTTGCTCTGTTAAGTCTCTATCACCGTAAACCAATATCTCTCTTCCATGTTCTTTCGCTATATCGTTAAATGTGTAGTCGGCGTAAATTCCTGTGTACATATACAAGCGGCTTGCCAAGCGCCATCTGAAACCCAATTCAAGCATGGCGGTGTAAGAATAACCGAATGTCAAGTCCTGTTTTTTGCCGAAACCGTTAAAGTTTTCGCCGAATCCCATGCGCCTTACTTCCGGAAGGTTTTGATTTAACATTTCGGAATAACCCCATGCGTCCATTTCCGACGATGTATCTACTACATAATGTCCTCTTATTGGTATGCCGAATTTAACGCCCAGTCCCAAATAAAATTTATGATAATCAAAAATCGTGGGCTGAAACTGCAACATTAACGGGATATTCACATTTACCAGCGTTTGCGTTTCTACAAAATTCCTGTATTCTGATGTATAATAAAAATCATGGAGCGGGTCGTTCGCATTGTAAGTGTCTAACGTTATCCGATAGCCGTCGTTTTTAAAATCATTCAATCTATAGGTTGCTTTGTAATAAGCCAACTCGCCGCCGAGCAATAATCCCCAATTTTTATTAAAAAAGATACTGTAACCCAAACCTGCCGCTCCGCCGTAAGCAAATATATCGCGTGAGCCTGCTGTTGGTCTGTAATACAAACTCGAATAGCCGCCCGCTGCCCACAACGATAATTCGTGGCGCGTGAAAACAGGCTTTTCTGTTTCGGTACTGTCGGTCATTGTTTCGGAAGCCGGAAACTGTGTTTCGATACTGTCCGTTGCCGTATCGGAAGCCGGCTGTTGAGCCGGAACTTCCGTTTGACTTTGTACGTTTATCGTAAATAATATCATTCCTACTAATAAGAATACATGTTTTAATATTACTTTCATTGTTTTTTCATTTTGTGCTTTCATGACTTTTTCCTCCTTTTTCTCCATATTATTTTACAATTACTTTCACTTCATGCTCAACTCCCGATACCGATTTGTATTTGAGGATATAAACTCCTGCTACGTTCGGCAATTGGATTTCGGTCATGCGGTTGTGCGACTTAAATGTGCCTACATTCCAACCCCTAATGGTGTATATATCAATGTCTGCATCTTCTACTATATCCGATTCGGTGATAACTTCTACATATACCGGTTCGTTGCTTCTCGAAGAAACTATGGTCGGATATACTCGGATTTCTGTAGTCGGCGTACCCATTACAGGTATGTAAGTACAAGATGTAACTTCGCGTCCTCTGTTGTCTTTCAATATTACCATGTATTCGGCGTTTGGATCTAAGTCTGCTGTGCCGGTGTAATAATAGTTGCCTTTTTGGTCGGGCGTGCCTTCCCATATCTTATCTCCATCTTTGTACCACGCATAGTGCGAGAATGTATAACCGCCGTTGGTTTCGCTGTTGTTGTTTACGGTTAGAGTGTGGTTACGGATTTGAACGATAAGGTCTAAACAGTAACCTACTGTTGCCGTTTCGCTGCGAAGAGTTGCATCGCATCCGCTCACTTCTACGTAATAGTCGTCCATTGCATTGTTATCGGCAAGGGCTACAGTCAAATCAGAGTTGATTTCGCCTGCCATTGCAACGTTGTTTTTATACCACTGATAAGTTAAATTTGCACCGGTGGCAACCACGCTCAATGTGATATGAGTAGTTCCATCTCTCGGAATAACTGCACTGACAGGGTGCTGAAGTATTTGTACCGGCGCTCCTACAGTGATTTCCGAAACAGCAGTCGTATCCGTATTGTACACACAGGTCAGGCTGGTTACTACACAACGGTAATAACTCGTGCCAGCCGTGGTTACAGGAGGCGTGTAAGTGGGTGTTTGTGCGCCGTTGTCCGAACCTAAATACACAAAATTTGAACCGTCGGCTTCGCAACGATACCACTGGTAAGTGCAATTTACAGGATTGGTAAGTAATTTAACCGTAAGTTCAGGGTTTATGTACATATCGTTCAAACAAACCGATTGTGCCAGATTCGTATGGCTATCGTCCACTAATTTTTCGGCAATGTACCAAATCATATCGTTGGCGTACATGCGAACGCGAAGCACAGGTATGCGGTTGTTCATCGGGCTCATGTGTGCAGGAAAGTAAAAAGTACCCGCATTCGAGCCTTCTTTATTGGCGCGTACAAGGTCTATGCAAGAACCGTCCCAGCCCCAGTCGCTGTTGGTATAATCGAGGTCGATAAGCGTACCGAGACCTCTTTGCGTAGCTGTTCCTACAATGTCTAAATAACCGCGCGTGTTGGGCGTATTGCTGTTGTCAATTACCGAAACATAGAGTTTGGACCCTTCCACGCCTACATAACTGCCGGTAATATGCAATTCGTTGGTTTGCATACGGCGCGGCGAATGTTTGCCCAAGTACAACTCTCCGTTTTTCGTATTTAATAAATGGGTGTTTAGTAGTGTGTGCGGGTTGCCAATCAGCATTATGCCATAATTACGGGTAGTATCCATTTGTGCCGATACCGCCTGATTTAATCCCGTCAACAAAGCCAAAGCTACTAAAATTCCAATGCTTCTATGTGTAAATCGTTTCATAACGTAAAAATTTTTTATATCCTCAATTTCTTTAATCATTTGACAACGCAAAATGATGCGCCTTCTCTACAAGTTTATCTGTCTTTATTTGCAGGGGTAATTTTTTTACCCCTGCAAATTGACAGACTGTTTTTTAATGACCTCCTGCATAAGTTTCAGCGACAGGAGCCGCACCTGCGGTCAATGTATCGTCGCAAGTGTAGAAAATGTTCAGTTTTTCAATTGAGTACGATTTTCCATCATCAATGTTTTCGTTTTTCACACGCAAGGTGTACAATATTTGTCCGCTTACCACTTTGGCGGTAACACTAACTGTGAGATTACGTGCGATGAAACGATCTCCTTCGGAAGAGGTGATAACAGGCTCAATGCCAATCACATCAAGAGTTTTTGCAGTTGTACCTGTTTCGCCTGTATAGTTTGCACTCAACAGCGTGTAGCTGTCGCCAATGTTGACTTCGAGTTTTTTCACAACCGAAGCCGCAGAGGTAAGTACCCATTTAGTACCGTCCCATTGCATGATTTGTCCTGCTGCCGTACCATCGCGCAAGTCGTTGAGCGAAATAGAACCGTCTTTGATTTTGGTGCTGTCTACTGCATTGTTAGCAATTTTTCCGTTTGTGATGCCCAAATCTTTTACGCTAAATTCGTTTCCGTCGAGCGTAAGAGTGCTTTCGTCGGCAGTGTAAGTGGTGTTGCTTGGTGTTTTCCAAGTGCCGTCATGCGCAAGGAATTGTCCTTCTACAGGCGAACCTGCCACTTGCAATACTGGCGTAGTGCTGTTGTTTGCACCAAAAGATAAGCCGTCAACGCTTGATGTTACCGAAGTAACCGTACCGCTCGTTGTTATATCGCCAATACCTTTGGCTACCCATGTGCCGTTTTCCCAAGTCAATACATCGTTGTTTGTGCTTGCCGTAGGCAATGCTACATCAATGTTGCTTGTTCCACTGCCTGTAATTTTAATACCGCGTGTACCAGTTATTTCTACTTTCGTCATGATACTGTCGGTAAGATCCTGCGTTACGTTATTGGTAATATAATTCAATATCTCGTCGCCAAGGTCTGTAGAGAAATTGTTGGTGATGTAGTTCAAAATTGTTTCACCCAATTTCGTTTCATTGAAATAATTAGCAATACTGTCGCCCAAGTCAACGTAATTGGTTTCTTTCATAAACTGGTTAATAATTTCCTCGAAATTGTTGGTGATGTAATTAATAATCGTATCGCCAAGGTCCGTTGGGAAATTGTTCGTAATGTAGTTTATAATTGTATCGCCAAGCACAGTGTTAGAAATGTACATTGCAATACTGTCGCCCATATTAGTAACGAATGTGTTGTTTGTTAGCAATGTATCACCCATATTGGTAATAAATGTTTCGTTGCTGACCAATTCGTCGCCAAGATTTGTGATAAAGGTTTCGTTGCTGACTAATTCATCGCCAAGATTGGTGATAAATGTTTCATTGCTGACTAATTCATCGCCCAAATTGGTAATAAATGTATTGTCGGTAACCAAACTGTCGGCTATTTCACGCATGTTGGCGCTAAATTCTGTGCCGTCCAAGTTCAAGCCGTAGCCTGCCGTATAGAGCGTATTGTTATCTTCCAGATAATCTTTTATAATATCAACCAAGTTTGTAATATACTCGTTGTTGTTCAACAGATAATCTTTGATAGTATCACCCAAAACGGTTTTTGAGAAATGCAGCGCCAAACTGTCGCCAAGTTCCACAATATTCGTTTCTTTGGTAATCAGGTTCATAATTTCCTCGAAATTATTGGAGATGTAATTTATAATCTCATCGCCAAGATCCGGAGGGAAATTGTTCGTAATGTACTGAATAATGGTGTCGCCAAGATCAGTATTCGAGAAATGCTTTGCAATGCTGTCTGCAAAGATGCTCACATAAGTTGGGTTGCTTACCAGCGAGTCGCCGATTGCCTGCACATTTGCATTTACCCATTTTTCACCATCCCAATACTCCATTTGCCCCGTAGAGAGGTTGAAGATTTGTTGCCCTTTGGCATTTACGGGATTACTTTCTGCGCCAATGTTAGCGCGATCTGTCGTTGATAACTGCGGAACGCGAAGTCCTTTATAAACTGTTTGCGCTGTTCCTACCATAGCAACACAAATTGTAGTTGCCAGGATTGCTTTTCTTACAATGTTTGTCTTTTTCATCTTGATAAAGTTTTTAGTTAGTTAAAATATTTAATAATTATAATTTGCGATTTTAGAGTCTTAATCTACCAATAAGGTATATTTCATTGTTTTTCTTTTTTTACTGTTTCATTTTTTTCATTTTTAGTTAGTTGTTTGACATAAATATTTGTTTTATAATTTCTCTTGACAAAAGTACTTTCAACAGCCTCTTTATTAAAGACTTCGTGTGCAACAAGCCGAAAAATGAGTGGCAAATATTGATTGAATCTCTATCCAATCAGCCCGAAGGACAGTTTTTGAGGAACTTTTTATAAAATGTGGCACATTCTGTCTGTTTTTTGTTTTTTTTAGTAAAAAGCGACAATCAGTGAAAGGGAATATTCGTTTCCAGAAAAACGAGTACTCATCTTGAATAAAACGAGTACTCGTTTTTAGTAACATCATTATACCCTTTGTTCCATATCCTATTCCGCTACGCAACGCACGCTAAATCCGTTAGCATTAAGATAACCGCTGTTGCCAAATGAAGTGCCGGTAAACATCATTGTATTGCCGGAAGTGGTGTTCCAATAAACACCTTGCTTACCTGAGTTGCTTATGTATCCGTCATGGACACTGCGGGAGCCTGCTGCGGGAAGGAAAAGGGTGTAGTTTTCACCTCCGTCTGGCGAGAAGAGCCAACCGGCTGTGCCATTGCTGGCAGGGTTCCATTTTATGAAATTACCGGAAAGCAGAGTCATTCCGCCCGCAGGAACACCGCTAATACCGGTTATGCCTGATGTACTATTGCCTATGATGCTGTTAAATTCGGCTTTGGTAGGCACTCGCCAGCCCGGCGGGCAAGGGTTGTTTGCAGGATATGTGCTGAAGTTCCACAGATTATTATTTACTTTTGAGCTGTGATTGCCGTGCCAATCGCTATTACCATTGTTTCCGACAGGGAAATAGATAAACTTGCCGTAATATGTCGAACTGGATGACGGTATCTGACTATTTTCGTCGAAACTGACGCTCATCGCATTGCTGCCGCCGTTAACAACCGAAGCATTGCGTTTCTCGTGTCCGTCGGTTCTACGTCCCCACTGGTAAAGTGTGCCGTAAATTTTCGGGTCGCTGTCGCCCCAGCCGGCAGGCGTATTGGCTTGCTGTATCGGGGTCAGCGTTTTGGTTGCTTCGTCAACGCCCAGGTTGTAACACATAAAGGTCAGAGTGCCGCCGCCCATGGTTTTTACCGTACAGCCGCAAGTGCAGTCCTGAATGGAGAGCGTGAGGCTAATTTGCTTGCTGGCGCCGCTGCTGTTTTTATACATCGCAATAATGGTTACGGGCAATGCTTCTATTTTGCTCTTACCGGTCGCTTTTTCGATGACTGCCGCCTTGTTGAACACAATGGTCAGTGTCGAAGGATTGGTTGTCGTGCCGCTTGCAACATTCGGTGTCGAACTTGCTACCAAGCCGTTCGGGTCGCTTATCACAAAGATAAGGTTGCTGTATGCAGTCGCACCTGTCGGCGCAAAGGTGTAAGTCTGACTTGGGTTGTCGCCCGGGAAGTCGCTTACGCGCGATGAGAGTGGCGCACACGCGCCGCCATCGTTGCTTTGCGCTACATCGAAGCAGGTTTTACCGTTCATACGATAGGCGCCGCTTGCGTCTTCTTCTGCGAATTTAATTACGTTTACGGTGGCTTGCGCCGAAACACCCGCATCGCCGTCATCGGGCGTACAGCCGTTTTTAACCGTTACTTTGACCACTTTACTTTGCGTTCCGGTGGTTGGGGTAACATAGCGGAAAGTAGCATTGGTTGCACCGCCCTGCGCTACGCCGTCCACATACCATTGGTAGCCTGTAGGCGTTGCACCGCCGTTTGCGGTTACAAGAAAGTCAGTATAACCATCGCTTGCCGTTGGATAACTGTTGTTTGCATTGACATATTTGTTAATCGCCGGCGTACCCGAAGGAATAAGCGCGAGCGAAGTAATGGGCGAACAACCCGGTTTTACAGTTACCGGCAATGTCAGGCTTGAAACGCCACAACCATTATCTGCGCTTGTTACGGTAATGGTAACATTTCCGGCTATTTTATAATTCACAGTTGCGCTCTGACCGTTGCCTACCGGTGTGATGGAGGCTACGGCAGTGTTGCTGCTGTGCCATGTAAAACTTTCGGCAGCGGGTATGGCGGTTACCGCGTATGTTTTGTCGTTGGGGAAGGATTCTGTTGCCGAGGGCGTTCCGCCTAACCAACTGAGGGCTATCGCTGCATTGGTTTCTACCAATATATTGGCAGAAATAATGCTCCAGCACCCTGATGCGTTTTTGTAACGCACAGCGTATTGACCGGGTGTCTGGGTTTTATAAACCGAGGCTGTTGCGCCGGGTATGGCTGTTCCGTTCCAAAGCCACTGGTATGCCGCGCCTGATGAATTGTCAGCAATTAATGTTGCTTCGCCGCTGCCGCATATAGAGGCTTTGCTTGCTCCATTGTTAATGGTGGTAGAAGCCGGCGCCGATAAAGAGATATTGGTTTTCAGCGAAACTGCACTGGCAGGACAACCGCCTGCGCTGCTGCTCACTTCTACCGAGAGGGTCATTTCATTTCTGTCCGGCGACACGGTATAGAAAACCGGCTGGTCGCTTTTGGAAATGCTCACGCCGTTGTCGAACCATTCAAAGACGGTTCCGGCAGGGTAACTGTTGGTTACCTTGAGTTCGAGCGTGCCGTTTTTGCAGACAGTGATTGCGCCGCCCATAGATTGACCGTTGACGGTTACTACAGGAGTTGCGAGTGCAGAATTGCCTTCGTTATAATTGACATTAAGCGAATTGCTTTTTGATGAATAACATTTGTTGTCCTCATTCATTTGTACGGCAAACCATTCGCCTGCGCCTGCCTGACCGGTTGCGCTAATGGGCGTACCCAGCGTGTTATGAATTTTGCCGTCGTGGAACCAAAAGATAACATTGGGCGTTACCGGCGAAGGATTGGTGGAAAGTACCACATTGCCCGTTGCGCCGCAAATCATACCTGAATTGGTAACCGAAGCGCTCACCGGCGCCGGCGCAGTTGTTTCGCTTGAGGTCATTGTAAACTTGGCGCCTGTGCCGCAGCCCAGTAAGCCTGTATATACTGTGTAAGCGCCCGGACGCTTGATTTCCATATAGTTGCCTGTATGAACAATCACGCCGCCGTATTCCCACACATAGTTCGTGTTTTCCTGGGCATTGCTCACCCAAGCATAAGTACTTCCGCCTGCACAAATGGTGGTAAAGGTAGTTTGTACAATCGGGTCGGCTGCCGCAGGGCAGGTTGCACCTTCCTGTATAAAAGGAAAGTCCTGAAATTCGCCCGAACAGTTGTTCACCACGCGCACTACTGCAATGCGGTTGTAACTGCTGTTGTTCGGACTGAAAGAGATGCTGAAAGCGCTTGTGAGTTCGTCCACTTGCAAAGTGGCGTAATTAGCGCCCGCAGTCAGATAAACTTGATAAGCCTGTCCGCTGGGTACTACGCAGGGAGGGGCGTCAACAGGGGTAAAAGTACATTCGGGCTGTACGCCATCGGCAGGCGCAAGGGCAGTTGGGCTGTATTCGCAAGGGTTGCCTATCAGCGTAATGTTGGCTGAGCCAAGACAGAGGCTTACCCATTTGATGCCGTTCCAATACTCAAGGCAATTGTTATCCATGTTATAAATAACTTGCCCTCTCGCAGTTTCGGTATTAATTGCCGAAATGCTGTTTCGTTGCGTCGTGGTAAGTTGAGAAACTCTGGTTCCCATTACCGCTTGCGCACTTGCTCCTATTGTTACGAAACAAAGTGTCGTTATTGCAAGTAATAATTGTTTGATATTAGAAGTTTTCATGATAATCTTTATTAATTGATTTTTTACTGATTTTATTTTTAACAAAGTTGATTTTTACAATCACCTTCCGTAATACTATTTTTTTTGTAAAATTGTATTACCGTTACATTATTCGTCGCTAAAAGTTTTTCGTTATCTTCCGGCAATACTGTAGGCGCCATTTGAAGCATTTCCAAAATCACCATCACTGATATACGAGATAATTACTTTTGTTAGGGTGCCG
>Ga0099364_10008264_pt1 | contig 14668 bp, 13 predicted proteins | sample TergutTh196P3_FD_73070 | JGI IMG/M metagenome (GOLD analysis project Ga0099364, IMG submission 73070) | Microcerotermes parvus P3 segment gut microbial communities from Pointe-Noire, Republic of the Congo - Th196 P3 | ecosystem: Host-associated > Arthropoda: Insects > Digestive system > Gut ... | reverse complement strand
GGGGTGCCGTATTCAACGTAGCAGTCACTCCCTTCGGGATGGTGTTGAAGGTTGGGTGGGGGCGTCGTTTTCTACGTAGCGATCGATCCCTTCGGGATGGTGTGGATTAATATATAGATCCCTTCGGGATGGTGTGGATTTATATATAGATACCATCGGGATGATGTGGATATATATAATTACCACATTTAATGGGCAATAATCAAATATTAAAAGAAATAAAAATAAACGAGGTATATATGGCAAACGAAGACAAAATATTAGAACTGCGTAGCAAGCGACAAAAAGCATATTTAGGTGGCGGAGAAAAGCGTATAGCAGACCAACATAACAAAGGTAAGCTAACCGCTCGTGAACGCATCCACATGTTGCTTGACCCTGACAGTTTTGAAGAGTTTGATATGTTTGTAACGCACAATTGCACAAATTTCGGCATGGAGAAGCAGATATTTGATGGTGATGGTGTAGTTACCGGTTTTGGAACCATAGATGGCAGAATAGTTTATGTATTTGCCCAAGATTTTACTATTTTCGGTGGTTCTTTATCAAAAACCTATGCAGAGAAGATATGCAAAATCATGGATTTAGCAATAAAAGTAGGTGCTCCAATTATTGGATTGAACGATTCTGGTGGTGCCAGAATTCAAGAAGGAGTTGACGCACTTGCAGGTTATGCTGAAATATTTTATCGAAATGTTAGAGCAAGTGGTGTGATACCGCAGATATCTGCTATTCTTGGACCTTGTGCAGGTGGAGCTGTGTATTCACCGGCAATAACAGATTTTATCTTCATGGACACAAAAAATTCCTATATGTTTGTTACAGGACCTAAAGTAGTTAAGACCGTATTAAATGAAGATGTTACAACAGAGGATTTGGGTGGTGCCAGAGTCCACACATCAAAAAGCGGTATAGCTCATTTTGCCACTGAGAATGAGGAAGAAACGTTAACATTAATACGCAAATTAGTGTCATATTTACCAATGAACAACATGGAAAATCCACCTCGCATACCATGTTCCGACCCAATTGACAGATATATAGAAGATTTAAATACAATCATTCCCGAAACACCTAACAAACCATACGATATGTATGAAGTTATAAAAAGCATTGTTGATAACGCTGATTTTTTTGAAGTTTCTAAAGCATTTGCACAGAACATTATAGTTGGTTTTTCTCGGTTAAACGGGCATACAATAGGCATTGTCGCCAATCAACCGAAAGTATTAGCAGGCGTAATCGACATCAATGCATCAGTAAAAGCAGCACGTTTTGTCAGATTTTGCGATGCATTTAATATCCCGCTTTTAGTTTTAGAAGATGTCCCCGGTTATTTACCCGGTTCCACTCAAGAGCATAATGGTATTATAAGACATGGCGCTAAATTACTTTACGCATTTGCAGAAGCTACAGTACCCAAAATTACAGTAATCATAAGAAAAGCATATGGTGGAGCTTACTGTGTGATGAATAGCAAACATATGGGTGCAGATCTTGTTTATGCTTGGCCTATGGCAGAAATTGCAGTGATGGGACCTCAAGGTGCCGTAGAAGTTGTATTTAAGAACGAAGTAAAAGACGCTGAAAATCCGAAAGAGATGTTCAAGCAAAAAGAAAATGAGTATAGAGAGAAATTTGCCAACCCATATTTAGCCGCTTCTAAAGGTTACATAGACGATTTAATAGAACCTAGAAGAACAAGGTTCAGACTTATAAGAGCATTTGAAATGCTAGCTACTAAGCGACTAACCAATCCACCAAGAAAACATGGAAATATTCCGTTATAATTTGGTAAAAAACTATGAAAAAAACAAAAAAACAAATATCAATCTTTCTTACTATTATTTTGATGCTAATTTTTACAAGCACATTTCTCAGTGCAGATGATACACAATTTATTCAACTGCCGCAAAAACTGCATCTTAAATACAACCTTGATACAAGCATGACGGTTCAGGAAGTTGCTGAAACCTTGAACATTACCACTGATAGATTCAAAGAATTCTTCCAGTTAAATCCAAGAGATGCTAGAGTTGACACATCTACCATTTTAAGTCATAACATATTTATTGACGACATCTATCAACTTTATTGTATGGATAGATATGGATTTAATGACTTTTCTACTATCTTTGATGTAAGCAGAATTTTAGGAATTCCTTATAAAAAGTTAGCAGTTTATATTCATATAGACCAGCAAGATGTTAATAATAGAACCAGAACATTGAGAAATCTGGGTTTAGAGACTCTTGATTTACTCGCTTTTGAAGCTACTTTCAAACATGATACGTTGAACTATATTTCAACAGTGACAGTTATTGGTGTAACGGTTGTTTTTCTGGTATTGTTATTAATAGCATCTCTTGTTTCAAGGTTAGTTCTTTTGGATAAAAAAGTTGTTACTGGCAAAAAAGTAACTAATATTGCCAATATGAACATATCAGCTCCTAAAGCAGCAAGCGATAATTTCATTAATTATGAAGACGCAATTGTGGCAATTATTGCCGCTGTTCACAGATTTAAATCGGAAATTGCCAATGACCATAAAATTTTGCTTACATATAGCAGAATTAATGTTAGCATGTGGCAAGCTTCTGGCAAAATTGAAACCCCAAATAAACAATACAACATGATGAAAAATAAATAATGCAAAGAAGGTTATCATGAAAAAATATAAAATGAAAATTCATGGACAAGATTACGAAGCAAAAATCGTTGAGTTTAGCGAAACAATGGCGAAAATCACCGTGAATGGCGTCGATTTCGAAGTTGAATTCGAACACGAAGAGAAAAATAAACCTACTCAAGTTATTCAAATTGACAGAACTGTACCGGCTCCACCAGAGATTAAAAAAGTTGAAACTAATGAGAAAGTGTCAGAAAATAAAAAGAGTACGGGTATTGAAGTTAAAGCACCTATACCGGGTGTCATTGTTAATATTCTTGTTGCAGAAGGTGATGCTGTGAAAACGGGCGATATTCTGCTTATTTTAGAAGCTATGAAAATGGAGTCTGAAATTGTGGCTCCAAATGACGGGATTATTGAATTTATCCACGCTAAAGATAAAGCAGCTGTGAGAGAGGGTGATTTATTGATGACAATAAGCTGATTTGTGTAATGTGTGGGGAATGCAACAGAATATGTACGGAACGCACCCAAATCCTGTAGGGAACGCATTTATTCGTTCCTAGTTCGATATTGAACCCAACCGAATTAGGAACGAATAAATGCGTTCCCTACAGGATTAATAAGGTACCCATGATAGAATGAGCAGAATAAAAGTATTATCCGATGATGTCGCCAATCGAATAGCAGCTGGTGAAGTAATAGAGCGTCCAGCGTCAGTTGTAAAAGAGTGTGTTGAAAATGCTATAGATGCAGAATCTACAGAGATCATAATTAAAATAGAATCTGGTGGCAGGGATTTAATCCAGGTAATAGATAATGGTTGCGGTATGACAGAAGAAGAGGCATTTTTAGCTTTCGAGCGTCATGCGACCAGTAAAATTAATACAGCTGAGGATATAACACACATAAACACTATGGGATTTCGTGGAGAAGCATTACCAAGTATAGCGTCGGTATCACTATTTCAGCTTATCACCAAGACATCAAAGGACAGCACGGCAACCGAGATCAATTTCAAAGGCGGCAAAATAGACAACGTACAACAAACAGCTGCCAATACAGGAACTAAAGTTACAATTAGGAATCTCTTTTTCAATGTACCGGCAAGGAGAAAATTTCTAAAATCAGAGCAAGTAGAATATAAACACATACTCAACTATATTCACCATCAAGCAGTATTATTTAATAATATAAGTTTCAGTTTGTACCATAATGGAAAGGAGAAATTAAATTATCCAGCTACGCAAAGTATTGAAAATAGAATGTTAGATATTTTTGGAACCTCATTTAGTAAGCAAAATTTTGAATATTTTGAGAAGCAGATACCTCTTATGAAAATTTCAGGTTATCTGCAAAACTACAAAGAAGAAAATCATAATTATGCACAGTTAAACTATATTTATGTAAATAGAAGATATATAAATGATAAAACAGTATTTTCTGCAATAAAAAACGCATATGAGCCGTTTATTAAGAAATATTCTTCTTTTCAAGCAGGAAAATTGCCTAATTATTTTATATTTATACAAATAGACCCTGAAGAAATAGACGTTAATGTGCATCCTGCAAAAACAGAAATTAGATTTAAATATAGTAATGCTGTTTATACTTATGTTCGCGATTCAGTGTATGCAAAATTAGTTGAGGTGTGTGAAAATGAAACGAAAGTTTTAAAGCAAACTTTCACTTCTACGTTTACCAATCCAATTAAAGTAGAACATAAACAGATAAAAAATGAAGATATACCAATTAATACAGTAAAACAGATTGAGTACGAAAGAAAAATTAATAACACACAGAATTATCCTTCAGCTCAAATTTTATCAACAGTTACAGAAGAATATCTTCCCTTATGGCAATTACATAATTCGTATATATTTATACAAGTTGATGATGGATATGCGATTATAGACCAACATGCGGCTCACGAAAGAATTTTATTCGAGAAATTATTATTAAATATTAAGAACAGAAAACCTAATAGTCAGAAATTAGTTTTTCCTTTGGTTATTGATTTACCAAATTATATCACAGAAAATATTAGAGTTCTTGTAGAAGAAAATAAAGATATTTTATATAATATTGGATTTAATGTTAAAAACTTTAGCGGAAATACAATAGTAATTGACGAAATACCATCTGAACTTGGTTTTTGGGATGGTGGTGATGTGTTTATTGAGATTCTAAAACAATTGCAAGAAGAAATTAATGAAATAAAAGATTTTAGAATTGCTTCCGCAATGTCAGTTGCATGCAAAGCGGCGATTAAAGCTGGAAAAAAACTTACAAAAAGAGAAATGCAAGAGCTTATAACTGATTTGTTTAAGTGTGATTTCCCGTTTCAATGTCCGCATGGGAGACCATTGATTATTAATAATTCTATTAAAGATTTAGAGAAAATGTTTAAAAGAATTATGTAGGGGATGAATTTGTTGCGTTCCGTACAGAATGGGGAAGCAGGAACGAATAAATGCGTTCCCTACTGATGTTGTAGGTATGTTTATATGTTCGATGTATGTGGAGAAAAAGGAGTAATTATGACACCATATTTAGCGTTAGCAGTATGTGCATTACTTTTCATATCTTCTTTGGTTTATTTTAAATCAACTAAAAAGAACAAAGTAGAAGACACAAACAAATTTAAGAACGTAAACAAAAGATTTTTAAAAGCTTCAGAGTTCGGAGACAATCCAGAACGTGTATTAGGTTACTACGAAATTGAACAAATACCCGGTTTATTAGCAAGTCATGATTACGCCATAGCTAAAGAAATCTGTATGGAGCTTGTTGCAAAAGGGTTTTTAGTTTCTGAAAATGCAATTATTTCGCATCCCCTTCACCTGACTTGTGCAACGATACATGTGTTATCGAAAGTTGATGAAACAAAAGTTGGTTCAATTAATATCTATGATACACCAAAAAATCTATTAGGAGCATTAGAGAAATTCTACGAAGAAAAGCATCAGAATAATAAAAATTCGGATAGAAGATTGCATCATTTAATATTAAGATTGCCGGGTATTGTTATTGAATCTGACATAAATTTGTACAGCTCATCTAGACCACCGCTCTGGATGCACTTTTGCGCGGAAGTTTTAACTAGATTCAATCCTGCGTATATAGACCCGAGCTGGATTAAGAACAATCCGGAAGCTAAAAGATATATAAATACATTATTTGAAGATGATTAATAGTGTAAGGAGAAAAAATGCCCAAAATTATTTCAGCCGAAGCGGCTGCTGAACTTATTCAACCCGGTAACAGAGTCTCGTTTGGAGGCTTCTTAGCCGTAGGTTGTGCGGAAAAGATAGTAGATGCTCTTGTAAATCAAGGCACAAAAGACCTGCATATGATAGCAATATCAACTGATTATGAAGATAAAGGTGTGGGGAAATTAATTGCAAACAATCAAGTAAAAAGCGTACAAATTTCACATATGGGGACTAATAAGGCTACCCAAAATCAAATGAATAATGGCACTTTAGAAGTGGAATTAGTTCCACAAGGCACTTTAATGGAAAGAATTCGTGCAAAAGGTGCTGGATTAGGAGGTATTTTAACACCTACTGGAGTTGGAACAATTATTGCCGATGGAAAAGAGAAGTTTATAATTGATAATAAAGAATATATTCTTGAAAAAGCTATATCTGCTGATTTTGCAATTATCAAAGCACATAAAGCTGATAAACTGGGAAACCTTATTTATAGTAAAACCGCAAGAAATAGTAATCCAATTATGGCAATGGGAGCTGATGTTACCATTGTTGAAGTTGACGAAATAGTTGAAACAGGTGATATTTCACCAGAAGAAATCATTACACCCGGTATATTTGTCAAATATATTGTGTTAGGAGATTCAGATGGACAAAAATGAAAAAAAAACTTATATAGGAAAAAGAATTGCTAAAGAATTAAAAGACGGAGATTTTGTGAATTTGGGAATTGGATTACCAACAGAAGTTGCAAATCATATTCCAGAAGGAGTTAACGTTATTTTCCAGTCTGAGAATGGAATTATTGGAGTTGGAGCAGAACCAGAACCGGGAAAAGAAGATAAAGATATGATAAATGCAGGCGGTGGTTATATTACAGGCACACCGGGTTGTGTGTTTTTGGATTCTGCTACAAGTTTCGCAATTATTCGCGGAGGACACATTGACATGACAGTTCTTGGGGCTTTACAAGTGGATCAAAAAGGTAATCTCGCCAATTGGATGATACCCGGAAAGTTAGTTCCCGGTATGGGTGGTGCGATGGATTTGGTTACAGGAGCTAAGAAAGTTGTAGTTGCAATGGAACACTGTGATAAAAACGGAAATTCTAAAATATTGAAAGAATGTACTCTGCCACTTACCGCAACTGAGAAAGTTACTATGATTGTTACAGATATGGCTGTTATGAAAATAGAAAATGGGGAATTATACTTGGTTGAGGTTGCTGAAGGTTACACCGTTGATGATGTGATTAAAGCAACGGATGCAGAGTTGATTTTATAGGGAAGGTATTTATGAGGGCATTCTAATAAAGTAAATTTAATATAAAATCATACCTTACACATGCCGTAGGTATGTGAGGCTCGGTAGAAACAAATAAACCCACCAAATCTGCATCCCGTAGGGATGCAACCAACAACTACGCATTTCGTTGCATCCCTACGGGATGCGGTTTGTGTGGGTGTATCCGTTTCTACCGAGCCTCACATACCTACGGCATGTGTAAGGTAGGACTTTTAGAGTGCCCTCATTTATGCGTTCCCTACAGAAGCAGGAACGAATAAATGCGTTCCCTACAGAATTTAGGTGCACAAAATCAATCAAATTTCGATAAAACAAAATAAGGAGATTTTAATGATCGTTGTAGCAGCAACCATTTTTATTGGTTTATTCTGTTGTTTTATGGTTTATATCGTAGAACGTTATGAGAATAAACAATTAGAACGGGAAAAATCAAAAAAACTGACTGATAACTGATTGTCAATTAAGCAAACTAAGGGCAAATTGAGGCAAACTATTTGCTTGTCCTAACATCGCAACCGCAGCTTGTGTAATAACTTGGTTTCTAACAAATTCAGTCATTTCCCATGCAATATCTATATCAGAAATTCTTGATTCTGAAGCCTGTAAATTTTCAGCTTGAATCGAGAGATTTGTAATAGTATTTTCTAGTCTATTTTGAAGGCTACCAAGGTTTGCACGAATATTTTCTTTTCTTTCAATAGCAGTGTTAAGTTTTTCAAGAGCAAGTTGAGCTACACTTTGATTTTTCAGTGAAAGATCGGTAGTAGCAATTCCGCGTGGGTCTTCTACTAAAAACTCTTTATCTTCATCGAAACTAATATTTTCATTAAGAACGATCATAGTTCCAGAAGCTAAAACAGAACCATCTGCTAGATTTATACTAGAACCTTCTCTAACACGGAAATCTTCTGTTAAAACATTTCCATTGTATCCAATTGATATGGTTCCAGTTTCGTGGTTAAAAGTTAAAACATCAACTTCAATCAAATCACCTATTTCAGCACTTGGGTCGGGGTCTTGAATTTCTTCTTTAATATCTTCAGCCAGACCGTTTGCAGTTAAAAATGCAGGAGTACCATCTGCATCAAAACCATAAGTGTAAGTGATTCCTCCAATTGTGATGCTTTCACCTTCACGAATCGTGAATTCTGTGCCTTGTGTTAGTGTTGTGCCTTCTGATAAAACATTACCGGTTCCTAAAGCAGCAGAGATTTCTACATCAGTGCCAACTTCCATTTCTTGCGAAATTACAAGTTGTGTTTCATCTTCTATGTTATTAAGTTCTGCGCCGGTTAGTGTTATATCGTCTATTTTTCTTGTTTCCCATGCTTCACGGAATAAAGATTCCGTTCTTGCATCGGCTATTCTTACGTAATAATAGTCTTCGGAACGTGTGTTACCTGTACCAAAATGGATTTTGATACCACCCATTATCGAACCGTCTAATATTCCGTCATCGATTTCATCTTGATTTACTACACGACCGTTGTCCTCTTGCCAGCCAGAAGAGTTTATCCAGTACCCTTCGTCTGTTTTCCAGGTGTTAGTGTCTGACCAATTTCCGTTATTACCGGATAATTTGGTGTTTCCGTCTAGTAGTTTAATTCCGTTAAATGTAGTAGCAGTGGCAATTCTGTCAATTTCAGAAGCCATTGCTGCAAATTCAGAATGAATAATCATTCTTTGTTCGTTTGTGTAAGTACCTGTTGCAGCTTGTTCTGCAAGTTCTTTCATTCTAATAAGTTTTTCGTCAATTACTGCAAGAGCACCTTCAGCTGTTTGAATCATACTAATGCCGTCTTGGGCGTTGCGTATGCCTTGACGTAAAGCTGCTATTTCTGCTCTCATGCCTTCGCGAATTGCGAGACCGGCTGCATCATCTGCTGCCGAATTGATGCGTTGACCTGTTGATAATCTTTCTACAGATCTTGCAAGTCTGCCATATGTTGCAGACAAATTGCGGGCTGTATTAGCCGCCATCATATTGTTATTTATAACTAGTGACATTTCTATTTCCTCCATGAAATATGTTGATGTTACTTCCCTGTAACATTTTGTGGCAACGGTTTGAGAATTAAATAAGATTAATACACACCTTACACATGCCGAAGGTATGTGAAGCTATGTAGAAATGTATGCCCACACCACAATCCTGCATCCCGAAGGGATGCAACAAAATCCGTAGAATATTGGTTGCATCCCGTAGGGATGCGATTTGGTGTGTGTGTATCCGTTTCTACATAGCTTCACATACCTTCGGCATGTGCAAGGAATGATTTTATTGAAATGATCTTTCCAGAGCACCCTCATTTTTTCAATACACATGTCGTAGGCATGTGCAAGGAATAATTTTATTAGAAATGATCTTTCCAGAGCATCTTCATTTATTCAATCCCTGCTATTTAAATTCCCAACCGTTGCCTTTATTTTTTTATCACCATTCTTCACATCTATGCAAGTTGTATTAAGATCATTTAGAGTTTCATGTAAGCTACAATTTACTATATCGGAAACTTTCCTTACGTGCTTTAGTTTTTTTTTATAATTTTTTATTTGACAAAAAAACGATAAATAATATTTATGTATCCATATGAATTAATAATAAGGAGAATAGTATATGGACGGTAAAACAACGTTGAACCTTAGCGACTTATTTCCCTTTCCAAATTACGATGATTGGAAGCTTGAAGCAGAAAAATTATTAAAAGGAGCTCCGTTTGACAAAGTAATTAAGACAGAAACCGTAGAAGGTATAACATTAAACGGCTTATATTCTGAAACACCTTCTAATTTCTATCATTTACCAGTTACCAAAACAGAGCAAGACGAAAAACCGAAGATAAAGATTGATCTGTCTATTTATAACGATAGCGGTTCATCTGCGGTTGATGACCTTGGATTGATGTGTGCCTTAATTGTTTCAGAAGCCAACAAAAGTAATTTAAACGATATTTTCACCAAAACTGAATTTATATTTGGCGTTGGAAGTAATATCTTCATGGAAATTGCAAAACTTAGAGCTGCACGTTATTTGTTTTTGAAACTAGCAGAAGCGTACGGAATAGAACCTAATGGGGCATACATGAGAATTCATGCGAAGACATCTTACTATACCAAGACTTTCTATGACCCATGGGTAAATATTCTGCGAACAAGCACAGAAACATTTTCTGCTATAGTTGGTGGGTGTGATAGTATTGATATTACGCCATTTGACAGCATTCAAGGTGAATCTGATGATTTTTCTAAAAGAATTGCACGGAACCAAGAATTAATACTAAAAGAAGAAGCTCATCTTAACGCAGTAGCAGACCCTGCTGCTGGTTCTTATTATGTAGAAACATTAACTTTTGAGCTTATAAGCAAAGGCTGGGAACTATTTTTAGAGATAGAAGATAAAGGTGGGTTTGAACAAGCTTCTGATTTTATAGTTCAGAAAATTAACAAATCTCATGAATATCGCTTAAAAAACGCAGAAACTCGAAAAGATAACATTGTAGGAACCTCGATTTTCGCAAACTTAAATGAAAAGAGAGTCGCCACTACACCTAACACTATTGGTGAAGATGGCGTAATCCCTAAACGTAGACTTTCAAGCTCATTTGAAGAAATAAGAAATACTGTTGAAAAAATTGAACCACGCCCTGAAGTTTTTGTAGCTAATATTGGTAGAACAGTAAAAAACAAAGCACGTGTTGATTTTGCTTTAGGTTTTTTTGAACCAGCAGGATTTTACTGCCATGTAAATGATGGTTTTGAAGATGTTACAAGTGCTTTGAATTATGTAAAAGAAAGCAAAGCAAAGATAGTTGTACTCTGCTCAACAGATGATCAATATCCAGTGATAGTGCCAGACTTTGCGAAAGAGTTTAAAACAATATGTCCAGAAAAGACATTAGTTCTTGCCGGTTACCCTAAAGACCACCTTGAAACATTTACAAAAGCAGGTGTAGATTTTTATATCTATATGCGTGCAAATGTTGTAACTACAATAACTAATATACTTTCGAGAATCTAAGAACCATGACAACAATCCCATTAGAAAATGAAGCGAAAAATTCTGATTTAACAAATAAGAACAAATCACCAATTTTAAGTGGATATTTTACATATAAAGATTATATTACTTGGGATGATGAAGTGCGTTATGAACTAATTGACGGAATTGCCTATGCTTTAGCAGCACCTTCACCGATACATCAAGACGTATGTAGAGAGCTTACATTGATAATAGGTAATCATCTAAAAGGTAAAAAATGCAAGCTGTATTTTGCACCATATGATGTCAGATTAAATGCTGATACTGCGGATGACATAGTCCTTCAACCTGACATTGTTGTAATCTGTGACAAAACGTTAGAAGATTCTAGGGGTTACAAAGGTTCTCCTAGTTTAATTGTTGAAATAACGTCACCTTCAACAGCTTATATAGACCTTTTTGTAAAATTCCAAAAATACTTAAAAGCACAAGTGCCGGAGTATTGGATAGTTGAACCTGAAAAAAAGACAATCAATGTTTTTACATTAGAAGCTGATAAATATAACTGTAAGGTGTATAACAAAGATGCCATTCTAACTTCACAAGTGTTAGAAGGTTTATTAATAAATTTATCTGATGTATTTACATTTGATAAAACTTGAGAGATATTATGAGTAAACTTTCTTTTAAACAAACTAATCCAAAAATTACACATAACGCACCAATTGCGGGTGGTTATTACACATATTCGGATTACATCACTTGGGATGATGAAGTGCGTTATGAACTAATAGATGGAACGGCTTATGCTTTAGCATCGCCTTCACCGATTCATCAACTAGTTCATAGTCAACTTTTTATCATGATTGGAAAACAGTTAGAAAATAAAAAATGTAAAATCATTTCTGCTCCATCTGATATTAGACTAAGTGCAGATAAAAAAGATGATACAGTTTTACAACCTGATTTATTCATTTTTTGTGAGCGGTCTGGTTTAGAAAGAAATACGTTCAAAGGTACTCCGGAACTAGTAATAGAAATTACATCACCCAGTACAGAACATTTAGATAGATTCAAGAAATACCAAAAGTATTTGCAAGCACAAGTACCTGAGTATTGGATAGTTGAACCTGAAAAGAAAGTGGTTAACGTTTTTGTTTTAGAACAGAATAAGTATAACCACCATTTCTATGAAGAGAAAGATACTATTAAATTATCAGTTATAGATAATATAGAGGTAAACTTATTTACAATCTTCAATCCTTTTACGGATTGGGTAGATGAGGATAACTTAAGTTAATGATTGGAGGATAGATGAACCCAAAACCTGATTTTAAAAAGATTAAATTAACACCTTTTGAGACATATAATTCTGGGTCTTTAAATGAAAACCAAAAAATATGGCTCACAAACGAAAAAATACCTGTAAAACATATTTATACAAATAACGACATAAAAAACCTTGAACACGTAAAATACACGGCTGGCATTCCACCATTTTTACGTGGTCCTTATGCTACTATGTATATTATGAGACCTTGGACACTTAGGCAATATGCAGGATTCTCAACTGCTGAAGAATCTAATGCTTTTTACCGCAGAAACCTTGCAGCTGGACAAAAGGGACTTTCTATAGCTTTCGATTTGGCAACCCATCGTGGCTATGATTCCGACCATGAACGCGTCATCGGTGATGTTGGAAAGGCAGGTGTTGCTGTAGATTCGATACTTGACATGAAAATACTTTTTGATAAAATTCCACTTGACGAAATGTCTGTATCAATGACCATGAACGGTGCTGTCTTGCCCATTATGGCTTTTTATATAGTAGCTGCTGAAGAGCAAGGCGTGAAATTAGAACAACTTCAAGGTACTATTCAAAACGATATTTTGAAAGAATATATGGTGCGAAACACATATATTTATCCACCTGAACAATCTATGCGTATAATTGCTGATATATTTGAGTTTACGTCTAAAAATATGCCGAAATTTAACTCCATTTCTATCTCTGGTTATCATATGCAAGAAGCTGGGGCTACTGCTGATTTAGAAATGGCTTATACTATCGCTGATGGTTTAGAATATGTTAGAGCTGGAATAAAAGCTGGCATAGATATTGACAATTTTGCCCCAAGACTTTCTTTCTTCTGGGCTGAAGGAATGAACTATTTTATGGAAGTTGCTAAACTTCGTGCCGCTAGAGTAATCTGGGCTAAATTAATTAAACAGTTCAATCCAAAAGACCCTAAATCTATGGCGTTACGTACTCATTCACAAACCTCAGGTTGGAGTTTAACAGAACAAGACCCGTTTAATAATATTTGCCGAACTTGCATTGAAGCCTTAGCTGCTACTTTAGGGCATACGCAGTCTTTACATACTAACTCACTTGATGAAGCGATTGCTTTACCTACAGATTTCTCTGCAAGAATTGCAAGAGAAACACAACTATTTCTAGAACATGAAACTGGAATCACACGGGTTATCGACCCGTGGGGTGGTTCTTATTATGTTGAGGCTTTAACTGCCGCTTTAATTGAGAAAGGCTGGGAAAATATTCAAGAAGTTGAAGCTTTAGGTGGCATGGCTAAAGCGATTGAGACAGGATTGCCAAAAATGAAAATAGAAGAAGCTGCAGCTAGAAGACAAGCTCACATTGATTCTGGCTCTGAAACGATAGTTGGAGTTAATAAATATCGACTTGAAAAAGAAGATATTATAGAAACTTTAGAAGTTGATAATACTGCTGTTCGTGCTGCACAAATAAAAAGATTAGAACAATTAAAAGCAAATCGTGACAATGAAAAAGTAAAAATAGTGCTCGATAAAATTACCAAATCTGCTGAAACAGGACAAGGTAATCTGCTTGAACTATCTATAGAAGCAGCACGTTGTCGCGCAAGTTTAGGAGAAATTTCTTACGCTATGGAAAAGGTTTTTGGAAGACATAAAGCTGTTATTCGTTCTATTTCAGGGGTATATAGTTCGGAATACGCAAAATCAGATGAAGTTGAACAAGTTCGTGCATTAACAAATAAATTTGCTGAAGAAGAAGGACGCCGACCTAGAATTCTTATTGCGAAAATGGGTCAGGATGGGCATGATAGGGGAGCTAAAGTAGTTTCTACTGCATATGCTGATATGGGTTTTGATGTAGATATTGGTCCTTTATTCCAAACCCCTGCTGAAACTGCAAAACAAGCTGTTGAAAACGATGTGCATGTTGTTGGTATGAGCTCATTAGCGGCTGGACATAAAGTGCTATTACCAGAATTAGTTGCCGAGTTAAAGCGACTAGGAAGACCAGATATAAAAGTGGTTATTGGCGGTGTGATTCCACCTAATGATTATGAATTTTTATATGACAATGGAGCTTCTGCTATATTCGGACCGGGAACAGTTCTGCCAGTAGCTTCGAAGACTATTATGAAGTTGTTGATGTAGGGGACCATTCTGTAGGGAACGCATTTATTCGTTCCTAGTTCGGTTGTGTTCCCCATTTTGCCTGTACGGAACGCATTTATTCGTTCCTAGTTC
>Ga0099364_10008263_pt1 | contig 14669 bp, 12 predicted proteins | sample TergutTh196P3_FD_73070 | JGI IMG/M metagenome (GOLD analysis project Ga0099364, IMG submission 73070) | Microcerotermes parvus P3 segment gut microbial communities from Pointe-Noire, Republic of the Congo - Th196 P3 | ecosystem: Host-associated > Arthropoda: Insects > Digestive system > Gut ... | reverse complement strand
TTTCTCCATCTGTCCATGCCTGCAGCAAAGCCTGTTGTATACAAGGTGATTGAATCACCAACGGCGAATGTTCCTCTTGTGCTGATTGTCTGATGGGTATTGTTCATCCCTGTTCCCGGAGGTTGTATCTGTTCCCATGTATTACCGGTAATTAACAATGCAATACCGTCATCGCTCATCCATATTCCTTCAAATTCAGTGGGTATCCCTGAGGCCCTTGGAGCTTTCCTTACATCATCTCCCTTTGAATTATCCGGTGCATTGGTTATATCGGTTACCACCATCATGAGGCTTCCGTCGTCTCTGGGAAAACTGTCAAGGAAATAATTATGTCCGCTTTTAAAGTCAACAGACAGCGATATATTGTTAAAATCCCTTGTTGTAATTGACCAGGTGGTAATCATGGCATCCGGGACAATACGAATGGCCGGATTTGCCTGCACCCAGTTAAAAACAAGAGAATGCCCGCCGGCCGGCAATGTAACCCGGCTTATTCCAGGCCCATTGCTTCTCCAGTTTACCGGATCCCCGTTGATGGAAGTGATATTGACATGCCTGAACCGCAATTGTGCCGGCAGGGAAACTACCTGACCATAAACTCCATGGTCGGTTACACCGGTTGCAGCCATTCCTGCCACCATGGATATGCAGCCGGTGAAGATAAAGCTTATTGTTAGTATAAACGGGATTAATAATCTCATGTTGATGTACAAATCATAAGCAATAATATGGTTTTTTACTATATACCGTAAATACAAAAAAAAGAGCAAACAGCACATCATTGCCATTTGCTCTTTACTAAGTTATCGGTTGTACTGGCGCTTTTACATTAGAGGTCTACACCTATCCAGACCAATAATGTCCCTGCAGAAATTTTATATCCCTCAAACGAATCATCAGTTTCATAATAATCATGATAAAAAGGTTCCCCGACAGTAATTAAAGCAGCGTGAACATTATTACTTTGTTGTAATGTCCGGCCCTCCCATGCCATAAACAGATCGCCGTCGCTATCTATAAGCCAGCCGCGATAACCTCCTTCTCCTGCGGCCGCTAAGATGGCGTTATATTCAGTTGAATTTATCCCACCTGCGTTTAGAGCGGCTTGAGTGGGGGTGCTGGTACTGAGGGTTATAGCATCAAGAAAGTCTGGCTCTTCCTCTAATTCACAGGCGGTCATGGTGATTCCGATTATCGCTGCCATTGCGATAATCCCGAGTAGTTTGTACATGTTTTTCATGACAGAACTCCTTTTGTGTGATTCTGCGTCTTTTGCAGGTAATCACCGTTTTTTCCCTGCCCTCAAGGGCGGGTTGGACTAAAATTAAGTCATACCATGTTTTTTATATCCTGATTACCGCAGATCAGTCAACCCTTAGATTGCTGGATTGTCGCCCATGGGTTGGAGGCATTATACCCGCCGGATACACATGGTGCAGATCCCGGCCTGCCGCCAAAGGGTTGTCTGCCATCAGACGGGTGAATGCATGCAGTTCGGGGCGGTATTCAAAATGCATATTGTCGTACATGGGCCATTTGCCGCCCCAGATGAAGCCTTCCTTTTCAAATGCGGCTATGACCTGATTGGGCGGGTTCCAACGGCGTTCCAGGGGGACCAGCATCCAGTCATCGTTTCGGCCGCGTTCCCATAACCAATAAATTGCCAGTGTGCCAAGCCTTCGCGGCTGTATATCTACAGCAAGGCCCCAGCTATGGTAACTCATTCTCTGTGTGCCGGCGATTGACCTCCAGCTATAACCATCGGCACTGTTCAATGAAGCTATAAAGGCTTCTCCTCCGTCCCATGCCCTGATTTCCGCTTCTATACGCCGCAGGGCATCGACAATCCGCTGATGGACAGTAACCCTTCTGCCGAGGAAATCGATGCGCTCAAGACGGGCTTCAATTTCCTGGCGTTCAAGACCGCCGTATAAAATTCCCTGGAATGTCCGGTTCATTTCACTTCGTTCCTGCCGGGCTTCACTGTTGCCTCTGGTTCTCAGGGTTTCGATGTACCGGGGCGGAAAAGCAGATGGTGAAGCAGCCTGGGCAGGGACGGCATAAAAAGAATAAAACCCGTAGGAATCGGCATTATTCATTGCTGACACTGGAAGGATTCTTCCCCCTGCCCAAAAAAATGTTTGGCCGTTTCTGGTGGTGATGGTCCAATCGCCGTCGGTAAAGGCAACCTCTGCTATGACATCCGGAAAACTCATGTAGAGCGCACGGAATGCCAGCTCGCCATTGGTTGTTCTGCCGTCATACTGGGCATAAACCGGTGTAGTACTGAGAAACGCTAAAAAAATATATACAACAATTAACATCCAAACGAAAATGCGCCGTAATATACCATTTTTCCTTTTTCACCCTGTGCACTGAGCAATGAATCGGAAGCAAGGCGCGGGCGCTGGGAGTCAAGCAGACCGCTTTGTAATAAAGCGGTAATCAGTTCGCTGCCGCAGCCTGTAATCCGTCCTTCCTGCAGGGCGCACAGGAGTTCATCACGGCAGCCTTCCCTGAAAAGCCGCATGCATTCTTCGGCCATTGCCGCAGCCATTGCCGCAGATGCCTTATCCCCGGAGTAAACTGCCATGTTAAAGGAGATGATAAACAGGGTATCTCTCATAATGGGTTCAAAAATCGCCCGTAAAGCACGGGCCAGGATGCCAATGCATTGTACTCCGGGATTGCCGACCAAAATGGGAACGAGTGCTGCCTGGGGAAAGCAATATTTGACAAATGGCAGCAAAACCTCAATGGAATGCTCATGTAAGTGAGGGATATCGTTAACCTCAAAAAGTGCATTGTAGGACTCCAGCCATTTTACCGCTTCCTGATCCACCGGTATGGTTCCCAAAGGGGTTTGAAAGTCATGAGAATTGGTCAGAAAAATGCCTTTTTCATGGCTGTCGTGAATTGGCCCCATGATAACCACTCTTGACGGGCATTTTCGGCCGGATCTGCCCCCTGCTGAGGCAAAAGCCGCTCCTGCCAAGCTGCCGGAGATCTCCCATGCCCCATGTGGAGCAATTATTGCCTGAGCCCGGCCGCCTTTCCCCTTTTCAAGTCCGATATCCTTCATGAAGGCAAGCACCCCGGCTTTTTCTTCCGGGTAAAACAAGCCGTCAACAATGGGAGAACGCAACAGTTTCTTCGGGCTGATAATTCCTTCCACATATTCAAGTTTAGTATTCGCCGGGGCTTGGTGCAAGGAAAAAGACCATTTATTTTTACTCACAGCCTTAATTCCGGAATTGCTTCCATAACAGTATCGTTAATCTCCCTGCCGCGATTGGATGATCCCAATTTCCGGTCAGGGCGGACAGAACCGTGAAAATCGCTGCCTTCGGTAATATACAGGCCAAGGGATTTGCCCAAATCCTCCAAACGGCGGCATGATTGTGCTTTGGCGGTTGGATGCCATGCTTCTATTCCCCTTAAGCCGCGTTCTTTGAGGGTTTTTATCAGATCGGGCAGGCGCCCCCAGGCAATAAAAAGGGACATGGGATGGGCAAGGACAGGAATACCGCCGGATTTTCCGATAAGATCGGCAGCTTCGTCAAAGGATAAACCGTATTTTGGCACAAACAGAGGCTTGCCTGGCTGCAGATAACGGGAAAATGCCTGTTGAACATTTCTGACAACCCTTTTTTTGATAAGCAGGCTGGCAAAATGCAGTCGTCCTATCGAATGGCCCCCCTGTCCGCCAATGGCAAGAAGTTCTTCCCAGCTTGCATCAATGCTTAATTCATGCATACGGTCAAGAATCCCGCGGTTTCGCGCTTCCCGGCGGTTTGACAGTTCTGTGACAGCTTCTTTAAATGCCGTGGTTGGCGACCACAGGCCTAAACCTAAAAGGTGTAATTCTCCGCCGGGGCCTAGCCCGGGAACAGTACCCTCTCCCTTCCAGTCAATATTTATCTCAATTCCGGGTATAAACCGGATACCGGCAGCTGCAGCTTCGTTTCCCGCGCTTTCCAGACCGGCCAACGTATCATGATCGGTCAGGGCCAGGGCATTGAGCCTTCTTTTGTGTGCTTCATGTATCAACCGGGCAGGGCTGAATTCCCCATCGGAAGCATTTGAATGGGTGTGCAGATCAATCATCATGGTCATTCTACCGTAAAAAGACATTGACCTCCATGCCCTAAGTAAATTATTATTACTATATGCCCAAACCGTTTCAATATAAAAAAGGTTCGCTCATTTACGCTCAGGGAGAGGGAGCGGATAAAGTATTTGTTTTAAAAAATGGAAAAGTAAGCCTTGTTTACGAAGATATTGAAACAAGGGAAGATGCACGCGACCAGGTACAACCGGGAGAATTTTTCGGCGTAAAATCTGCGCTGGGACGTTTTCCCCGTGAAGAAAATGCAATCGCTACTGCAGAATCTGTCGTTATGGCATTTTCGATTCCCGAGTTTGAAACGCTTGCTTTGTCAAATACCCGGATTGTGTTAAAAATGCTCAAGGTTTTTTCTACCCAGATGCGGCGTATACACACCCAGATTTCCAACCTGATGGCATCGAACAATATTGATCCGGATGAGGGGCTGTATGCTCTTGGTGAACGTTACCTGAAACTCAAGCGATACCCTCATGCAAAACATGTTTTCAGCCGCTACCTTACCTATTTTCCAACCGGAGCAAAAGCAGATCTAGCTACCAAAAACCTGCAGGTTGTGGAGATTGCACTTGCCATGGCTGTTGACGAAAAACCCCCTGCAAAAAAAGCGCCAGGCAAAGCTCCGGCAGCGGATGTATCTGCGGCAAAGGACAGGGGCATAGACATGGATTTTTCATCATTTGCCCGCTTTGCACGTGAATACCAGCCCAACGAGATTATTTTTTCTGAATACGAACCGGGAGATACGTTTTACCTTATCCAGTCCGGAAGGGTAAAGCTGATAAAAAATGCCGGAGAGTATGAGCGTACACTGGACATATTGCTGCCTTCTGAAACATTCGGCGAAATGGCAATTCTGGAAAACTCACCTCGTACTGCCAGCGCCATTGCCCTGGACGAAGTAAAAGTTCTGGAATTTACATCCCAAAATTTTGAAATACTATTACTGGGTAATCCCATCATCGCTTTTAAGTTGTTACGGATATTTTCAAAACGGATTTACGATTCCAAGCGGCGTTTTATGATTTTAACCCTGCCCGACTCTCATGCAAAAATTGCCGATGTATTTCTCATGCTTGACGAAACCCAAACCAATATAGACAAGTCCGAAGATTCCCGTGAGTTCCAGACCACTGTCGAAGATATTGCCCACTGGGCAGGAATGAGCGTGAATCAGGCCAGGGAAACAATGAACCAGTTCGCCATTCAAAACCGCCTGGAGATCACAGCAAACCGTATTATTGTCAGGAATATTAACGATTTTTCCCGATTTGTTAATTCGAGGCGCAACCAGGTGTAGGCCTGCAAACCCCATACCCCAGGCCCCCAGAGGCAGCGCCCCAGGGGCGGCGCTCCGGGAGCGGGGCAGTAGAAAATGCGGGCGAACACGCCTACGGAGCCTTGTTACCTTTAATTTAGTAAAACTTTCTTTCGCGGTCTCCTCCGGCTCAGAATCCCGCGAATTTTTTCCTGCCCCGCTTCCGGAGCGCCGCCTCTGGGGCGCTGCCTCTGGGGGCCTGGGGTATGGGGTTTGCTTTGCTGACGACCTTGTTCCAAGGCATCAGATCGGGGTTTACTTGTATTCTCCGGCTCTGGATAAGTCGGTATATATGTTGTAAGGTAGAATAAGTATGCCCCTTTCATGGAATGAAATACGATTAAGAGCCGCTAATTTTGTAACGGAATGGAAAGAAAAAGCTCACAAAGCCCGTGAAGAAGCTGATGCACAGGACTTTCAAACTGATTTTCTCAATATATTTGGTGTTACCAGGAGGTTAGTTTCTAACTTTGAACACCGTGTCAATATAGGTTCCGATAAGGCTCAAGGCGCCTTAACGACAGGACGAAGGGGTTATATCGATCTGTTTTGGAAGGGTCATATAATAACCGAAATGAAAACACCCGGAAAAGACAAGAAAAAAGCTTATGAACAGGCGAAGGAATATGCATTAAACTTACCCCGCAACGAACTTCCCATTGGCATCATTATTTCTGATTTCGTTTCCTTTGACTATTACAACTTGGAAAAAGGCGGTGATCCGGAAATTTTTACTCTTGAAGAATTACCGGATAAAGTTGAACTCTTTGGTTATCTTGCCGGTTTTAAAGATGTTGTTTTTGATGATGTTAATCCCGTTGATATAGAAGCTGCAGAACACATGGGTGAATTGTATGATGCCCTGAAAGAAAATAATTATTCCGGGCATGAACTTGAAATGTATCTGGTGAGGCTTCTTTTCTGTCTCTTCGCTGATGATTCGGGTGTATTTGAGGAGAAGAAGCAATTTTATAAATATATTATTAACCGGACAAATGTTGACGGAAGCGATCTTGCCATGCACATGGGGCAGCTCTTTGATACGCTTAATAAACCAGAAGATAAACGCCAAACAAATCTTGATGACGATTTAAAGAAATTCCCCTATATAAACGGCAGCCTTTTTGAAGAAAGACTGGAAATTGCCGCTTTTAATTCTACCATGCGGAAGACTTTGTTGAAGTGTTGTTCCCTGGATTGGAGCAGGATAAAACCTGAAATATTCGGAGCCATGTTTCAGAGTGTTAAAGACAAGGGAAAACGCCGGGAACTGGGTGAACATTACACAAGTGAAACCAATATCTTAAAAGTAATCAGACCGCTGTTTCTTGATGATTTATGGGATGAGTATGAAAAAATCAGAAAGCTTTCATTTTCCCTTCGCAGGCAAAGATTATTGTTATTTCATTCAAAACTGCAAAATTTAAAATTTCTCGATCCGGCCTGCGGCTGCGGCAATTTCCTTGTGGTGAGTTATCGTGAACTGCGCAAGCTGGAAATTGAAGTATTGGCTGATTATCTGCAATCACAGCAAGTTATTGACATAGAACTTTTAGTCAGGGTAAATGTTGATCAATTTTTCGGCATAGAAATTGAAGAATTCCCTGCCCGCATTGCCCAAACCGCAATGTGGCTCATGGATCATTTAATGAACATGGAAGCCTCAAGACGTTTTGGGAAGTATATTGCCCGTATTCCCCTGACCGCTTCTCCTTCTATTCATATTGAAAATGCACTGCCGCTTGATTGGGAAAGTATTGTCCCGAAGTCAGAGTTATCATACATTTTGGGAAATCCGCCGTTTGTAGGTTCCAAACTCATGATTGATCGCCAGCGAAAAGAGCTTGCTGTTTTATTTTCTGGTGTAAAAAATTGCGGAATCCTTGATTATGTTACTTGCTGGTATAAAAAAGCGGCGCAGTATATGCAAGGGACAAACATTGAGACAGCTTTTGTTTCAACCAACAGCATTTGTCAAGGGGAGCAAGTTCCGGTTCTCTGGCCTGAAATTATGGGCAAGTATGGTATAAAAATCAATTTTGCCCATCAAACTTTTAAATGGAGTAACGAGGCAAAAGGTAAAGCTGCTGTTTATTGCGTAATTATAGGATTTTCACTGATAAACAGAGAAGTAAAAAAGATATATCAGTATGCGGCAGTTACCGGAGAACCACTGGAAACAAGGGCAAAACAAATAAATGCATATCTGATCGACTTTGAAACACTTTTTATTACAAGCCGCTCAAAGCCATTATGTGATGTTCCGCCAATGAATTTTGGTAATATGCCTCTGGATGGCGGGAATCTCCTTTTATCAGATAAAGATAAATATGAGATTATAAAAATCGAGCCAAAAGCAAAGAAATACATACTGCCGTTCATATCTGCTCATGAATTTTTGAATAGAAAACGACGTTGGTGTATTTGGCTTGTTGATGTTGAACCCGGCGATATTCGTAAAATGCCGGTAATTTTAAAACGTGTTGAGGCAGTTAAGCAATTCAGGCTGGCAAGTGTTGCACCCTCGACCAGAGAGCATGCAGCTGCGCCTGCATTATTCAGGGACAGAAATCGGCCAAAATCTTTTATCGTTATTCCCCGTGTATCTTCAGAATCCAGAAGATATATTCCCATGGGATTCTTTGATTATAAATCAATTGCCGGTGATACCTGCATGATAATTCCAAATGGTACAATCTATCATTTTGGAGTATTAACATCCACCATGCACATGGCATGGACACGTTATGCCTGCGGAAGGTTAAAAAGTGATTATCGTTATTCCAAAGATATTGTTTACAATAATTTTCCCTGGCCTAATCCAACAGAAAAACAAATGGCAGCAATAGAACTTGCAGCGCAGAAAATTTTGGAAACAAGAGCACAATTCCCTGATAGCAGTCTTGCTGATCTGTATGACCCGGTTACCATGCCGCCTGCTTTATTCAAAGCCCACCAGAAACTGGATAAAGCAGTAGAGGCCGCCTATGGGAAAAACTTTACCGCAGATGCAGACCGTATTGTTCATTTGTTTAACCTTTATCAGGCTATTACAGAAGGATTGTTTGCGCGAAAGAAAGTTTTATTAAATAAAAGGTAGCAACGGTCCACTGAGGTGTCAGTCACCGTTTTTGCCAAGCTATTCTGCCGCAGGCGGAATAGCAGTGTCGTTAGGAACAACGGTACACTATATGTGGGGGTGGATGGGCAGTGATGCAAGCTCCAGCACCCCGTGTCTGCGTTGCCAGCGCTGAGGTTTTTTGGTATTGTGTATTTACAGGAGAACTGTATGGGATTAGTACACACAGAGATTACTTTGAAGAACGGCGATGATATTGCGGTAGCTGAGCGTGGGTACATCAAACCAGAAGAAATCCGGCAAAAGACCGTTACATCGCTTGTTGACACCGGAGCATGGACGCTAGTCATTAACGAAGTTATCCGCGATGAACTCGGTCTTAGGCACATGGGCAGAAGCACCGGCACACTTGCCAATGGCGTAGAAGATGTGTATGAACTTGTAGGGCCAGTAGAAGTACTATGGAAAGATCGCCGTGTCATTTGTGATGCCCTCGTACTGCCCGGAGCCGACGACATACTGCTCGGAGCAATTCCCCTCGAAGCAATGGATTTAACCATCAACCCTAACAAACAAGAAGTAGTCGGCGCCCACGGCGACCAGATAATGCACAAGATTTACTAGCAAACCATAATCACCCAGCCATGGGCACAAGACCGGCGGCGCAAGCTCCCAGGAGCAGCACCCCAGAGGCAGCGCCCTAGGGGCGGCACCCCAGGGGCAGCGCTCCGGAAGCGGGAGCCGGAAGCGGAGCAGTAAATAATTCGCGGGGTTCTGAGCCGGAGGAGACCGCGAAGGAAAGCTTTACTAAATTAAAGGTAGCAAGGCTCCGCAGGCGTGTTCCCCCGCATTTTTTACTGCTCCGCTTCCGGCTCCCGCTTCCGGGGCGCTGCCCCTGGGAGCTTGCGCCGCCGGTCTTGTGCTCAATACAGGATAATAATTATGGTTTGCTGAGAGTCAAAGTATTTTTCCATAAAATATTACGTGATGCACGTAACCTGCCGGTTTGCACCAGATAATGAAGTACCTGCCTGGCTTCTTCCTGGGACCAGAAAAAACGATGTTCTTGTGCCAATATTACCGAAGCTTCATGAACTGTATAACACCTTTTATTTTTCCGGATGAATTGTAATATGCTTGCTTCTTCACGCAGTGCGGCGCTTGCCTGGTTTTCACAGACATCACAGCACATGCGTTCCGGACTTTCGCCTGCAGAATCATAGTTAAGCATGTGTAACAGTGCTTGCCGTCTGCATTGAGTTATAGTGCGGGCATAATCCAGCAGGCTGTATATACGTGCTCTGTCCGCTGTTGTTGCGGCGCGATCGAGGATTGCCTGATCATCAGGACCCCACAGGAGTATTGCCTTTGACTGTGCCCCATCGCGTCCGGCCCTGCCCGATTCCTGCAGGTACGCCTCCACGGAAGGAGGGCAATCCCGGTGAATCACTGTGCGGACATCTGCCTTGTCCACTCCCATGCCGAAAGCACATGTCGCTATGAGTACCCCGCGGTTATTTCCCAAAAACCATTGTTCTACATCGGCTTTTTCCTCCCTGCTTAACCCTGCATGATAAAACCGGATATCGTTGTGCCAGTCAATACCGCCTGCAATGTGAGGCCCCATTTCTCCCAGGCTCATTCTCAGGTAGCGGGATAATTTTTCGGTGCCGGGTCGTGATGAGCAAAATACAATCGCCGGCCGTGTGTTATGCACAAGGAGATCGCGCACGGTCATGTCCCTGACGATGCAGCCTTTGGCGGTATAGGTAATATTCGGCCGGTCGGGATTCCCCACAATCTGATGGGCCTCAAGATCGCCAAAAATATACTGCTTGATTTTTTCCAGGACAGGCGCACTGGCTGTTGCGGTAAATGCCGTTACCAGCGGGGCATTGAGGGCTTTAATGATTGTGTGAATTTCCAGATAGCTTGGCCGAAAACTTTCACCCCATTCACTGACGCAGTGTGCTTCATCAATTACAATGTGAACAATATTCATTTTTTCTAATCGACCCATCACCTGCGGAGTAAGCAGTACTTCCGGATTGGCAATAATAAACCTGCTTTCACCGGTTTTCAATTTTCTCCAGATTTCTTCCCGCTCCTCTGTGGTCTGTCCGCCCCGCAGAACGACTGGTGCAAAACCTTTTTCATCCAGGCGGCGTTTCTGATCCGCCATCAGTGACAGGATGGGGTAGATAACCAGTGTCGGCCCTTCAATGATCTGCGCCGGCAATTGAAAGCACAAGGATTTTCCCGCGCCGGTGGGCAGGATAACTATTTGCCGCCCCATGCAGAATCGGTCGCCGCCTTGTTGCTGCGGGGCTTGTGTCCCTTCTTCCCCGGGCCAGTTCAACGCCAGCCCTGCTGCCTGCGCCGCTTCAAGGATATTTGCCACCACAAGCCGCTGATAGGGAAATAAATAGGATAACCCAAAAAGACGGTTAACCGCTTCGCCCAAGGTATCGCTTAAGGATTCGCACGGGGCTTCGCTCGTGGCTTCGCCCGAGGCTTTACATAATAATTGTTCCATACCTTATATAGGGCGTAAATTGCAGTTTTGCTTGATTGTCAGTGAGCATTTTTATCGGTTATATTCAAATTATGAAAGAAACCACATTTGAACCGGATTATCATAATATTGTCTGTGCTGCGGAAAATAAAAAATCTTCCCGTATCCCCCTGTATGAGCACTGTGTTTCCCCCCGGATAATGGAAACCCTGCAAGGAAGCAAATTCGCCGATCTTTTTAATGGTAATTACCAGGATAAGGTGGAATTCTTCCGTCATTTTTGCGGTTTTTACCGGGACAATGGCTATGATACTGTCAGCTATGAATGCTGTGTTGTACCGATAATGCCCGGAGGCGGTGCCCTTGGCGGCGCTTTGGGAAGACAGGAAGAAGGGGTAATAAAGACCCGTTCGGATTTTGATGCTTATCCGTGGGAAGCCATTCCTGAGCGGTTTTTTGAAATTTTCCGAATCAATTACCGTGCCCTGGAAGAAGCCATGCCCCAGGGAATGAAAGCCATAGGCGGCGTGGGGAATGGAGTATTTGAGTGCGTGCAGGACCTGGTAGGTTTCCAGCAGCTCTGTTATATCAGTGCGGATGACAAGGATCTGTATGCAGACCTTTTTATCAGGGTAGGGGATATGATGGTACAAATATGGGAACGGTTTCTGGCCGAGTTTGGGGACCTTTTTTGTGTGTGCCGAACCGGAGATGACCTTGGCTTTAAAACCAGTACGCTCCTGAGTGCCGGCGATATACGCAGCCATATTATTCCGCAATACAAAAGAGTTGTTGACATTGCCCACTCCCATGGAAAACCTTTTCTCCTGCATTCCTGCGGGTGCATTTTCAGTGTCATGGATGATCTTATCAACGACGCACACATCGATGCCAAGCATTCCAATGAAGATGTCATTTCTCCGTATTCCCGGTGGATAGATGACTATGGTGCAAAAATCGGTAATTTTGGCGGCCTGGACACGGATGTTCTCTGCAATTCCAATACGGTGGATGTGGTGCAGTATACCAGCGATGTGTACCGTCTCTGCGAATCCAAGGGAAGGGGAGTGGCCATAGGCAGCGGCAATTCCATCCCTGATTATGTCGACCCCGGCCGCTATAGCCTTATGCTGGACACTGTCCGCAGGCTCAGGGGTAATTAAAACACTATCCGCAGTACAAACTGATCCAGCAGAACCACTAGTCCCAGAATGCCTGTGTAAACAGCAAAACCCCACAGTGATTTTTCCCGGACAATTTTCAGCATGAGGCGTACGGCAAAAAAACCCACGATGGCGGCGCTGAGGGTTCCCGCAATAATCGCCGCCATACCAATGGCGCCTTCTGCCGGTTCGGGTGCATTGGCAGATCCTGCCAGCTCAGCTAACTGTAAAACCAATGCGCCCAGTATGGCCGGTATCGACAGCAGGAAGGCAAAGCGGGCGGCTGTGTCCCGATCAAGCCTGCGGGAGAGAGCGCCGGACAGGGTTGCCCCTGAACGGGAAACGCCGGGAATGGCTGCAATTGCCTGCATAAGGCCGATGACCAGGGCGTCATTCCATGACATGGAAGCGGTGCCGGCAATGCCGACCCGCCGGGATCGTTGTACCAGTAATTCCGCAGTTATCAGCAGCGCCGATGTCATCAGAAAGGCGAAGCCCAGGAATTGTCCTGTTTGAAAGGCCAGTTCAAGCGGTTTTCTGAAAACCAGGGCGGCAATCACCAGCGGGACGGTGGCAATGATCACATAGAGAGTCATGGGCTGGTTGATCTTTCGTAGGATTGCCCAAATATCTTTCCACAACACCGTTATAACCGCCGCAAGCGTTCCCACATGCAGCATGGTGTCAAAAAATAAAGTCGGCTCGGAAATATCAAATATTGTATGAAAAAGCACTAAATGACCGGAACTGGAAATGGGTACAAATTCCGTCAGCCCCTGAATCACGCCCAGTATAATTGCAGTAATAATGTTCATGTATCAACCCCCTGCCTCATGGTAAATCTATCTTTTTTTTTTCCATAATGCTAGACTAAAGATAATGAGAGTTATTGGAACAAGGGCGCTCGGATTGCGAACGCCGATTATCCGCGAGTCTGATGATCTGGTAGCCATTGCCTGCCAGGCTGTACAGGATGCCATTGAGCATGAACAAATCCGGATAAATGACGGGGATATTCTTGGGTTAACTGAGGCGGTGCTGGCACGCGCACAGGGTAATTATGCCTCTGTTGACCAGATAGCCGCCGGTGTACAAGCTGCGTTTCCCGGAGCGGCTTCCAGTCACGTTGGGATTGTTTTCCCGATTTTAAGCAGAAATCGTTTTGCCATGCTGCTTAAGGGCATTGCCCGTGGTGTAGGTAAAGCGACTGTTTTGCTCAGTTATCCTGCGGATGAAGTCGGCAATCAACTCATATCCTGGGAAGATGTTGACGATAAAAATCTCAATCCGTTTTCTGACTGTTTAACCGAGCCTGGATACCGCCGGCTTTTTGGCAATGAAGTTAAGCACCGTTTTACCGGCATCGATTATGTTGATTACTATACATCTCTTGGCAGCAATATCGACATAATCCTCTGTGCCGATCCCAAGCGCATTCTTGAGTATACCGATCTGGTGATTGCCGCCGATATCCACACGCGCTTCAGAACGAAACGCGCCCTTGCTGCTGCCGGCGCACAGGCCGTCATCGGAATAGACGAACTGCTGACAAAACCGGTTAACGGCAGCGGGTACAACGAGCTGTATGGGCTGCTGGGATCCAATAAAGCAACTGAAGAACGGGTTAAACTGTTCCCCCGTGACTGCGATGCCTTTGTCCTTAAAATGCAGCAGGCGCTTCGGGAACTTACCGGTAAGACAATGGAAGTACTGCTCTACGGTGACGGCGGCTTCAAAGACCCCGTCGGTGGTATATGGGAACTGGCCGATCCGGTTATTTCCCCGGCATATACATCAGGTCTGACCGGCACGCCCAATGAACTCAAGTTGAAATACCTGGCTGATAACGATTTTGCCGATCTTTCCAGGGATGAAGCACGTAAGGCAATTGAGCAGGCCATACAGGCAAAGGCCGGGCGCGATCAGATGGGCAAGATGGAGTCTGAAGGCACGACGCCGAGGCAGTTGACGGACCTTTTGGGCAGCCTCTGTGATTTGGTCAGCGGTTCAGGGGATAAGGGTACACCCATCGTGCTTATTCAGGGATATTTTGACAACTATGCCATAAAATAGCAGTATGGGGATTAGATATGATTAAAATAGCGCCTATCATTCAAACAGCAGCAGCAATCGGTATAGGCGCATGTCTTATGTTTGTGTTAAATCGTTTTGCTGCCGTTCCAACGACTATTCCCGGCCTCTACTTTATGCCGGGTATGGCTGTCCTTGGATCCTGTGCGGCAGCCTTTGGCCCTCTGGCAGGTTTTTTTATCGGCTTTATCGGTCATTTATTAGTGGATGCATCCACTGGTGATATTTGGTGGAGCTGGATTATCAGTTCCGCTGTATTCGGCCTGACAGTTGGATTGTTTTGGAAATACTTCAGGGTAAGAGAAGGTGAATTCAAAATAAAGCAGTGTTTGCTTTTTAATAGCGTACAGGTGGGTGCTAATATTGTTGTCTGGGCT